>WNFJ01567482.1_pt1 | contig 12950 bp, 12 predicted proteins | sample 5400461 | NCBI WGS metagenome assembly WNFJ01 (sample SAMN13153349, study PRJNA577476) | soil metagenome | isolation source: 115 cm saprolite on Douglas fir-dominated hillslope | place: USA:California | collected 2013-09-17 | reverse complement strand
ACCGCTGCGCGGTCGGAAGCAATCCGAATCTTGGTCGAATGCCTCACAACGCCACGGCGGTCGAGGTGCGCAAACTCAGTGGGGACTCGACGAGCGAAGTGCCACGTACCGTTTCGTCTGGTCAGAAAATCGGGCATGCACACGATCATGTTGGACGTATTGTTGGACGAAATGTTGGACGTTATTTCCGGCGAAAATACGGATTTCGCCCAATATTTCAGTAAGTAGCTGGCTTGACTTAAGAAAGTTTCGGGGGGATGGAGCGGGTGAAGGGAATCGAACCTTGAACCATGTGGCAGATCTTCTCGCCTTCGACTCACAACAACTCCCAACTCGTGAATAAGCATTCAAGAGTGACCCTCCACCGCAAGGTGGATCAACAGCTTAGCGCGCCGATCGGCGTCGGGACCCCGCGCCGATTAACAGCCATTTGTCCGCGAAGCGCGTCCGCAACGGCCTTGAGCGCACCCCAACCTGCCGCAGCCCCCTTGTAGTCTTCAACGCCCTCGATTTCCTTTTTCGCCATTGAGCAATCCGATCCGTCAGCATCGCAAACATCCGGAACTCATCCGGAGAATGCCGGCGAGATAATCAACGAATGGCGAACCGCCACGTCGGATGCATTCAAGAAACTGAGATGATCCCACTAATTCGTGCAAAGTATAAACGCGTTTTTAATTGGGGCATCGGCAGGCGCTAAGTACTCTCGAGACTGGTCGGACAACGCAGGCTTTCGTCCTTCGACTCGGAGCGCGGTCGGCTGGACGAGATGTTCGATAGGAACGACCTATCGCGGCTCGCCTTGATCAATCGCCCAACGGACGCCGAGACCGTCGGCTCTCGTCGACAACTGAGGACAAATTTATGTCGGATAGCCTCGTGCCCAGCGAAATCGTCGAAAAACTCATCACCCTCGGCGCAGCCAAATCTCAGCATGCGATCCCGGATCTTCTCATCCGCGGCAGTCTCTCAGGCGCGCTGCTTGCCTTTGGCACCAGTCTCGCACTGTTGGTGTCTTCGCAGACCCATGTGCCGTTTGTCGGAGCATTGGTAATTCCAGTTGGTTTCGCAATCATTGTCATCCTGTGACTGGAGTTGCTGACCAGCAATTTCGGAATTGTCCCGCTGGCCGTGTTGGCGCATCGCGCCACGTTCAATCAGCTGTTGTCAAATTGGGCGTGGGTATTCATCGGAAACTTCATCGGAGCTTTGATTTATGCAGCTCTTCTTTACGTAACGCTCGCGGAAGCTGGGCATACTGCGGCTGGCGTCCTCGGCGATCAGATCCGGGCGCTTGCCGAAGCCAAAACGCTGCCCTATGCGCAAAACGGCGACGCCGGCCTGCTGACGGCCTTCGTCAAGGCGATTCTTTGCAACTGGATGGTCTGCCTTGGCGCGATCCTGGGCAACTCATCGACTTCGATGACAGGACGCGTCCTCGGCTGCTGGCTCGCGATCTTTTCCTTTTTCACGCTGGGTTTTGAGCATTCCGTCGTAAATCTGTTTGTCATTCCGCTCGGAATTGCACTGGGCGCGAGGATCACCGTTTACGGTTGGTGGTACTGGAACGAAATTCCGGTTCTGATCGGAAATGTGGTTGGCGGCCTCGCCATCTGCGTAGTCCTTTACGCGACCTACAAGCGCGACGTCCCCGCGCGAGACGTTAGCCAATCAGCAGCCACACAGTCTCAATTGGGATCGAAAACCTGACAGGAGCAACGAAATTTGCGCTCTTGTCGGACTGTTGGCTCTGGCCAATAAGTTCGGCTTATCGGCTCACGCGTTTTTTGGATCTCTTAGGCGTTCTTCAGAGCCTCGATGGCGTCGCGAACGTTGGGATCGAGTCCCGTCCCACCCGCGTCCAAGTGAGCAAAAATTGCGGATCGCATCCGTGGATCCCAGAACTTCCGGATGTGCTCGGCAATACCAGGCACTGCTTTGTCATGGCCCTGGTTCTGGAAGAACTTGCCGATTTGATTGGCCATATAGATTAAGCGATCAGGCGACATGGAGGCCTCCCCGGGCGGCGACTCCGGCTACAATTCGTTCAGGGTGCGTGAAGACCTCATAGCCGTCGGCACGCGCAACGGCGGCGAGGGTGATGCCGGCGGTGTCCGCCATCCGTATCGCCATCGCAGTAGGTGCGGAGACTGCGACCATCAGCGGCGCGCCCATCGCCGCGGTCTTCTGCACCATTTCGACCGAGACCCGGCTGGTAAGCAGCACCATGCCCTCGCTTGCGGAAATCTTTCGCCGCGCCAGCGCGCCGGCCAGCTTATCGAGTGCATTGTGGCGGCCGACATCCTCGCGCAGGGCGACAATGCCGCGCGTCGGCGTCCAGAACGCGGCGGCATGAACTGCGCGGGTTTCGATATTGATCTGTTGCAACGGCGGGATGCTTTGCATCGCTGCCGTGATCTCTCTCGCCATAAATGATCGGCCCAGCGCGATATTAGCCGCAGGACGAACGGCTTCAGCAATTGAATCGATGCCGCATATTCCGCAGCCGGTTGGGCCGGCAATATGCCGCCGTCGCTCGTTCAGGCGATCCGCCCTGGATGGCGCAAGCCACATTCGCAGCTCGATGCCGTCGTCAAGATGAACAACGTCCAGAGATTCGATCTCGTCGGAGAATTGGACGATACCTTCGCTCAGGCTGAAGCCGACCGCGAAATCGCGCAGGTCCTGCGGCGTGCCCATCATCACCGCATAGGTGCCGCCGTTGTAGGTCAGGGCGATCGCGGTCTCTTCGGGAACGGCACGCGTACCTTCGCTGAAGCCGATTGCGCGCCAGACTTGACGATCAACGATGCGGACCGGATCGTGCATCGTTATTCCGCGGCCTGAATTGAGGGTGCAATACGGCGGGAATGGCGGGCCTGCTCGTCATAAGCTTTTTGCCAGTCGGACGGACCGTTTGACGGCGATATCTGCACCGCCGTCACCTTGTACTCCGGACAATTGGTGGCCCAATCGGAATACTCCGTGGTGATCACATTGGCCTGCGTGTCCGGGTGATGGAAGGTGGTGTAGACCACGCCCGGCGCGAGCCGCTCGGTGATCAACGCGCGCAACGTGGTTTCACCAGCACGGCTCGCGAGCCGCACCCAGTCGCCATCGTGCACGCCGCGCTGCTCGGCATCATGCGGATGGATCTCGAGCCGGTCTTCCTCATGCCAGATAATATTGTCGGTGCGGCGCGTCTGGGCGCCGACATTGTACTGGCTAAGGATGCGGCCCGTCGTCAGCAGCAGCGGGAAGCGTGGCCCGGTGCGCTCGTCGGTTGCGACGTATTCTGTGACCATGAACTTGCCCTTGCCGCGCACGAAGCCGTCGATATGCATCACCGGCGTCCCGAGAGGCGCCTTCTCGTTGCAGGGCCACTGCACGGAGCCCAGTTCGTCGAGCTTGGAGAATGACACGCCGGCGAAAGTCGGCGTCAGCGCCGCTATCTCGTCCATGATCTCGGAGGGATGATTGTAATGCATCTCGTAACCCAGCGCCTTGGCGAAGCCGAGCGTCACCTCCCAGTCTTCCAGGCCATTACGCGGTGTCATCACCTTTCGGACGCGCTGGATGCGCCGTTCGGCGTTGGTGAAGGTGCCGTTCTTCTCCAGGAATGTCGATCCCGGGAAAAACACATGCGCGTAGTTTGCGGTCTCATTCAGGAAGAGGTCGTGAACAATCACGCACTCCATCGCCGACAAGGCAGCGACGACGTGCTTGGTGTTAGGGTCGGATTGGAGAATGTCCTCGCCCTGCACATAGAGGCCCATGAAGGTGCCTTCGATGGCGGCATCAAACATGTTGGGAATGCGCAGGCCCGGTTCCTTGTTGAGCTTGACGTTCCACAGGGATTCAAACGTCTCCCGCACGGCATCGCCGGAGATGTGGCGATAGCCCGGCAGTTCGTGCGGGAACGAGCCCATGTCGCAGGAACCCTGCACATTGTTCTGACCGCGCAGCGGGTTCACGCCGACTCCGGGCCGGCCAATATTGCCGGTCGCCATCGCCAAGTTGGCGATCGCAATCACAGTGGTCGAGCCTTGGCTGTGTTCGGTGACGCCAAGCCCGTAATAGATCGCGCCGTTGCCGCCAGTCGCGAACAACCGCGCCGCGGCACGCAATTCCTTGGGATCAACCCCGGTAACAATGGCGGTGGCTTCGGGGCTGTTCTTCGGCAGCGCCACGAACGCCGCCCAATCCTCAAACTCGCTCCAGTCGCAGCGTTCGCGCACGAAGGTCTCATCGACCAGGCCCTCAGTGACGATCACATGTGCGATCGCCGTCAGCACCGCAACATTGGTGCCCGGTAGCAGCGGAAGGTGATGCTGGGCCTCGACATGGGCGGAGCGGACGATGTCGGTGCGGCGGGGATCGACCACGATCAATTTAGCGCCGGCGCGCACTCGCTTCTTCAACCTCGAGGCGAATACCGGATGGCCGTCGGTGGGATTGGCACCGATGATCATCACCACATCGGTATGCTCGACGGAGTCGAAATCCTGGGTGCCGGCCGAAGTGCCGAAGGTGGTGGACAGGCCATATCCGGTCGGGGAGTGGCAGACCCGCGCGCAGGTATCGACGTTGTTGTTGCCGAAGCCGGCACGGATCAGCTTCTGCACCACGAACACTTCTTCGTTGGTGCAGCGTGACGAGGTGATGCCGCCGACGGCGTCGCGGCCGTACTTCCCCTGAATCCCCTTGAATTTCGCGGCGGCAAAATTGAAGGCCTCATCCCACGACGCCTCGCGCCAGGGATCGCTGATCTTGTCGCGGATCATCGGATTGAGGATCCGCTCCTTGTGGTTGGTATACCCCCAGGCGAAGCGGCCCTTGACGCAGGAATGGCCGCGATTTGCTTTGCCGTCCTTGTACGGCACCATGCGGACGACTTCCTCGCCGCGCATTTCCGCCTTGAACGAGCAGCCGACGCCGCAATAAGCGCAGGTCGTCACGACCGAATGCTCGGGTTGGCCGATTTCGATCACGGATTTTTCTGTGAGCGTCGCAGTCGGACAGGCCTGCACGCAGGCGCCGCAGGAAACACATTCGGAGCCGAGGAAGCTCTCGTTCATACCTGGGGAAACCCGGCTGTCGAAGCCGCGTCCCGAAATCGTCAGCGCGAAGGTGCCCTGTACTTCCTCGCAGGCACGCACGCAGCGCGAGCAGACGATGCATTTTGACGGGTCGTAGGTGAAATACGGATTGGATTCATCCTTCGGCATCCAAGCCGCATTGGCTGCGCCATTGGACTTGGCGAAGACGTGGTTTTCGCCGTTATAGCCATAGCGCACGTCGCGCAGGCCGACCGCACCAGCCATGTCCTGCAATTCGCAATCGCCATTCGCCGCGCAGGTCAGGCAGTCCAGCGGATGGTCGGAGATGTAGAGCTCCATCACGCCTTTGCGGAGGCTTTTCAGCCGCTCGGTCTGAGTATGGACCACAAAGCCATGAGTAGCAGGCGTGGTGCAGGAAGCTGGCGTTCCGGCGCGGCCCTCGATCTCGACCAGGCAGAGGCGGCATGACCCAAAGGCGTCCACCATATCGGTGGCGCAGAGTTTCGGAATCTGAGTGCCTGCTTCGATTGCCGCGCGCATAATCGAGCCGCCCTCTGGGACCGTAACGCTTTGACCGTCGATGGTGAGCGTTATCATCGTCTGGGATTTCGAGCGCGGTGTTCCGAAATCGGTTTCATGGATCAGCGACATGGCGATCTTCCTTTTATTCCGCGGCCTGCAGGCGCGTATGTGCCGGGACAAAGTCTTCCCGGAAATGCTTCAGCGCGCTCATGACCGGGTAGGGGGTGAAGCCGCCCAGCGCGCAGAGCGAGCCGAACTTCATGGTGTTGCAGAGGTCTTCGACCACCGCGATATTCTCTGGCACGCGGTCGCCGGCGCGGATCTTGTCGATGGTCTCGACGCCGCGGGTCGAACCGATCCGGCAGGGTGTGCACTTGCCGCAGGATTCGATGGCGCAAAACTCCATCGCAAAGCGTGCCTGTTTCGACATGTCCACGCTGTCGTCGAACACCACGACGCCGCCATGACCGATCAGGCCATCGCGCGCCGCGAAGGCCTCATAGTCGAATGGCGTGTCGAACAGCTGCCGCGGGAAATACGCACCAAGCGGGCCGCCGACTTGTACCGCGCGCACGGGACGCCCCGTAAACGTCCCGCCGCCGATGTCATCGACGAGTTCGCCGAGTGTGATGCCGAACGCGACCTCGAAAAGTCCGCCGCGCTTGACGTTGCCGGCGAGCTGAATCGGCATCGTGCCGCGCGAGCGGCCCATGCCGAAATCGGCGTAGGTTTTGGCGCCGCCGGCGAGGATGAAGGGGATTGCCGCGAATGACAGCACGTTGTTGATGACGGTCGGCTTGCCGAACAGACCCTTGTGAGCGGGCAGCGGCGGCTTGGCGCGGACGATGCCGCGTCGGCCTTCCAGGCTTTCCAACAGCGACGTCTCCTCGCCGCAGACATAGGCGCCGGCGCCGACCCGGACTTCGAGATCGAAGCTGTGCGCCGACGCGCCGATGCGCGCACCTAAATAGCCGGCGCGTTGCGCCGCGGATATCGCCAGACTCATCGCCGTGATGGCGTGCGGATATTCCGAGCGGATATAGATATAGCCCTTGGTGGCGCCGACGGCGATACCGGCAATCGTCATGCCCTCGATCACCACAAAGGGATCGCCTTCCATGATCATGCGGTCGGCGAACGTGCCGCTATCGCCCTCGTCTGCATTGCAGACGATGTACTTCCGGTCGGCGCTGGTCTGAGCGACCGTCTTCCACTTGATGCCGGTCGGAAAGCCGGCGCCGCCGCGGCCGCGTAATCCGGAGGCTGTGACGTCAGCGAGGATAGTTTCTGAGCCCAGTGTCAGCGCGCGCTCAAGCCCCTTGTATCCGTCATGCGCTCGATAATCCTCCAGCGAACGCGGGTCGACTACGCCGCAGCGCGCAAAGGTCAAGCGGGTCTGCCGCTTCAGCCAGGGGATTTCGTCTGTGAGGCCGAGACGCAAAGGGTGCTGGCCGTCGGCGACGATCGCGTCAAGCACGGAAGCCGCGTCAGCCTGCGTCAACGGCCCGAACGAGACACGCCCTTGTGGTGTCGCGACTTCGATCATCGGCTCAAGCCAGTACAGGCCGCGCGAGCCAGTCCTGATAATGTCGATGGAGACGCCGCGTTCCCAAGCGGCCTGTTCCAGCGCACGGGCTACTTCATCGGCGCCGACCGCGACCGCGCCCGCGTCGCGCGAAACAAAAATGCGAAGATTCATCGCTGTGCCTCCGCAACCAGCGCGTCGATGCGCGCTTCGTCCAGCCGACCGACCACGCGGCCGTCCAGCATCGCCGAAGGCGCAGTTGCGCAGAGACCCAGGCAATAGACCGGCTCCAGCGTAACCCGCTCGTCGGCAGTGGTATTTCCAATGGCAATGCCGAGTTTCGCTTCCGCGCGCGCAGCGAGCGCGTCGCCGCCGGCGGCCTGACAGGCTTCAGCGCGGCACAGTTTCAGCACGTGCCGGCCCGCGGGTTCGCGACGGAAATCATGGTAGAACGTGAACACGCCGTGGACCTCGGCGCGAGAAACATTCAACGCGGATGCGATCATGGGGATCGCCGGCTCCGGCACGTAACCAAAGGCTTCCTGCAGCGCATGTAGGATCACCAGCGTCGCACCTTCGAGATGGGTGTGCTCGGCGATGATTGCAGCGCCGAGCACGGCATTCCATGGTTCGTAAACTGACGTCATCCGCGCGCCTTAGCTCAGCAAAGGTGAAGCACAAATGAGAGCGAGAATTGATCGAAAGATCAATAAAGCTGTCTCATGCTGCGATAAGGAAACGCGATCAATAGCAATATGAAATCAGGTGATATAAAAAACGAATGAGCGCATGTGAGGCCGTAGCAGCGCTTATTTGGCGAGACTATTTGCATATTTGTCATTCGTGGATCGTGATATTCGTTGCCCTGAAACGCAATCGTGAGGTCTTCTTGATCGACAAGCTTGAGCTTCTCCTCGCACTGGCCAAGGAACGTCACTTCGGACGCGCCGCCGAAGCCTGCGGCGTTACTCAGCCGACGATGTCGACCAGTCTCAAGCAGCTTGAGGAAATCCTCGGCGTCATGCTGGTGCAGCGCGGCTCGCGGTTTCAGGGCTTTACGCCCGAGGGCGAGCGGGCCCTCGACTGGGCGCGACGCATCGTCGGCGATGCGCGCGCGATGCGGCAGGAAATCAACGGTCTGAAGGATAAGCTCTCCGGCGAGATCCGGATCGCGGCGATCCCCACCGTGCTCGGGATGGTAGCCTCGCTAACGACGCCGTTTCGCGCCCGCTATCCGGACGTGCGCTTCCGCGTCGTTTCCTGCACGTCGGCCGACGTGTTGGGCCTGTTAGAGAATCTGGAGGTCGATGCCGGGCTCACCTACATAGAGAACGAGCCGCTTGGCAAAGTTCGCACGATCCCGCTCTACAACGAGAGCTATCGGCTGCTGACCTCGCCCGATGCAAAGTTCGGCGATCGCGATCAAGTGACTTGGAGGGAAGTCGGGGAGGTTCCTTTGTGCTTGCTGACGCCTGATATGCAGAACCGGCGCATTATCGATCGTGCGCTCCGCTCGGTTGGAGCCGAAGCCACGCCAACGCTCACTTCGAACTCACTGCTCGTTCTTTATACCCATGTGAAGACCGGGCGCTGGGCCAGCGTAATGCCGGCAAAGCTCGCGGAAACTCTTGGACTGGCCGATACCATCCGGAGCATTCCGATTGTCGATCCGATTGTCATGTACAGCATCGGACTAGTCGTTCCACATCGCGACCCTATGACACCGCTAATCGCTGCACTTGTCCACACCGCGCGCGAAGTTGCGCCTAGCCTTGAATCCTGATGCTTACAATACTCGTGACCGCGCGGGTCCAAACTGAGAAACACTCAGCATGAGCAGATGTCTTCCGCTCTTCTCCCAAGAACGGACATTGGCTTAGACGCCCTAAGATTGCGCGGATCGAAGGTTATGGAATGTCGGTTCGCTCCAGTGTCTGCTTTTGCCCCGCTTAGCCGACGTTCAATCGCAATCCAACCATGTCGGAAAAGTGCCAAAGCACAAAATCGCTGCGCGATAGCCCGCTGCGCGGGTGTAGCCCAACCGCAAGTGCGGCAACCGGAGGCAAGATCGTCAAAACACGTTGAGGCGGTGCGGCTTGTCGGCGAGCATGGTGGTCGCGGATAGAAGGTCCGCAATTCCGCGCCCGAGATGCGGAAGGCTACATCTGCATCGTCAAGAATTTGAATGACGGACACCGTGCAAATCGGAGAAGCAGTGATCGTCTTGACGAGTAGCTCGAAACAATTTCGGTTGGACAAAATTGAGGTTTGTTGCAGTCTTCAAAAATTGGTTCGCCCTATGACGCTCCAAGGCCGTCGCAAGGCTGATCACGCAGAAGTTGTCGAACGCGACCGTTTTGCAACGCCTAACCCTTTGAAATCACATGGGGAGAGAAACCTACTTTCCCCAGTTAGCAATACTTGTGCCATAACGCCAAAGTTGTGCATGCGTTCGAGGCCAATACACCCTTCGAAAAATTATTATTACCCGGCGCTCAAATCACGTACCGCGGCAAAATCCCCATAGCGCCCGCGGCACTGCCCCGGCGCACCACCCGCGATTTCGTGCCTTGGCGCTTTTTGGACGCCGGCCGCAAGAGCGCGTGGATAGTGTCGTCATCCCGGCGTCCAAAAACCTGCACACGCCCTGAGATGCGGCCGCGATGGCCGTTCGGATAGCGATCGAGCCTTGGCCTGACGTTCGTTTAACCTCCGACACGGAAGCCGACATTGGTGAAAACGGCCTAGACGGGGGCCACATCATTTTACGATATCAGCGCCGACCTTGGAGATCGTCGGCCGCCGCCAGGTAAACCCCGGCTCAAATAACCAGATAAAATTTGGCGGAATTCGAATCTCGTTTGTTCAAATCTGTTCGATATTGCTGAGCTACCGCTTTCTCTCGCGGGCGGATAACCATTCGAGGCGATACACATGAACCACTCGCTGTATAGCGCTGATAGTCAAACACACCGCAGGATAGTCGCGTCGGCGTTTGTCGCGATATTTATCATCACAATGCTCGGCGCCGCGGTTATCTCAAAATTTGAACAGCAACCGGTGCTGTCTTCCATTGCGGTGCTGCGGGCCGGCATACCAGTTGCCACAACTGACGGCGGCTATTTCATCGTCCGTTGAGGCGTGGGGTTTGCGGGAAAGTTAGAACGCGTCACTTAGCTGCGTAAGCGGAAGTGTTCATTTCCGCGTCTGGTCTGCCTCAGTCCAATAAGCAGACATCACACGCACACGAGCCGACCCGGTCGTTGTCGGTCGCGTGTTCCGCGCTGATCAAACGTTACGGAATTTGCTAACAAGCGAAAGCCAGCCGAGGGCCGTCCGTTTCTGTACCCGAAACGCCGACCGCTGGGTTATGGTGAGCTTTCGCTAGATTATAAGAAGTGCACTAAGGTTCCGGTGCGAATCATCGTATCCGCGAAACTCCCAATAACATCAGCCGATCTGGCGGAAGCAGATTTCAATGAGTGACGAACTGTTGCGCAAGTTGGAGGAGCGTCTTGGTCCGCTTCACGCAAGACAGCGATTGGGGATCGAGAAGGATCACGAAGCGCAAGTTTTCGGTCAAGGCTTGACCTTCTTTCATTTAGAGAATTGGTACTCAGCGCCGTTCATTATTCGAACCATCCTGAAATTAACTGGTCTCTATTGGCGAGCACGGCGGAACGCAGAAAGCATCGTTGTTAGGCGAGACCACCTCAGGTTTGCCGAACTGCCTCCCTCCATGCGGACATGAATGAGGTTGCGATGGGGAACCTGATTCAGCTGGTCGGAGGCATGCAATACGACTTGTGTGTTCTAACCGGAGATTATCGGGGGAAGACTTTCGGCCCGTTCGAGTCGGCCCTAAAATGGGTGGCAAAAGTTCGAGCTCAACTCAAGGGGCCGATTTTCGGTGTGCTCGGCAACCACGACACCATTCAAATGGTTCCGACGATGGAAGCTATGGGTATCCGGATTTTGCTCAACGAATGCGAAACGATCGTACGTGGAGATCAATGCATCTATCTGGCCGGTATTGACGACGCACATTTTTATAGGGTCGATAATATCGAAAAGGCTGCGTCGCAGATCCCTAAGAGTGCATTTTCGATGCTACTGTCTCACACACCCGAGGTTTATCGCCAGGCTGCCCACGCTAATTTCAATCTGATGTTAAGTGGACATACGCACGGAGGTCAGATTTGCCTGCCCGGCTCTATTCCGATCAAATTGGAGGCAGTTTTACCTAGACGGATGGGTGCTGGCGCCTGGCGGTACCAGACCATGATCGGCTACACCTCTGTAGGTGCGGGATCGAGCGTCCTTCCCGTGCGTCTCAATTGCCCGCCCGAAATTACTTTGCATTGCCTTCGGCGCGCCTGATGCGAAGGCTCATCCCTGACCTTCCGAACTTCCGCTTAGGCTCAAAATGGACATCAGAATTTCGCCGATTGAGCGGTTATGGAATGTCCGTTGTGGGCAGATAATCCACAAAGCGTAGATCGTTGTTTGTATCGGACGAGATACAAATTTGCGTCTGGCGTCCGGATCCCGGAAGCGTCCAGCAATGCCAGATCAACGCTATGCAAACGGATTGGGTCAAGGAGAAGCACGCAGATTACATTGACAGCCCTGCGGTCAAGTCGCTGCTTGCGTCGCGAGATGGGAGAAACCCGCGCGATTGGCCGGAAGAATGTCGTGTCCGTCGCCATGCTCGGGAGCCGTCACAGCATTTTGGACTTTTACAACACAATCACCCTGAACGGACATCATGGGTTTCTCATATACAGCTTTCTTGCGTGCACGAACCTATTCAGCGAATATCTGACAACTTATTTAGCGAACATTTGGCCAAGATCAATCAGCGGCGTTTCAGTTGAACCAGCAACATCTGAGATCCTGCGGAAGCTGCACCGCGTGCTGCGATGGCTGGCTGCAGATCGAAGTGCGCGGGCACGAGGTGCGGCCAGGAAAACCGTGCCCGTTCAGCGTCGCACATTGCTGTTCGATCTACAGCGATCGTCCGCAGCATCCGTGCCGTGAATTCGTCTGCGGGTGGCTCACGCCCACAAGTCCGCTGCCTGAATGGATGCGTCCGGACAAATCGGACATGATCATGCTTGCGGCCAATTTCACCTGGCACGGCCTGCCGGTCGATGTGGTGGTCGCGGCCGGTACCCGTCCCAAGCGAAAGGCGCTGGATTGGCTCATCAAGTTCGCCTCGGAAAAGAAGCGGCTGCTGATCTATCAAGTGGAAGAAGACTGGTTTGCCTTCGGTCCCCTGGCATTTCAGGGGCATTTCAGGCCGAGATTTCAGAACGCATCCGGCGCGGCGAAAAGCCGTGGGCGGACTGATCGGGTGAGCGGCTCTTCGCAATAGCGAAATGGAACCGAGTGATTAACAATTATAAGTTGTTAGACCGGTTTACCAAAAATTTCTGCCTGAGATTGGAACCTGGGCTAATGCCCACCAAATGCAAGACAAAATCAGGCCCGCAACCGAAGATGGCTCAAAACTGCACAGATCACGGCAGATTGCTGCATTGCAGCAGTATTACTGTACCATTTCTGTGACAGTTCACGAATATTTCATTAACCAGTCTTTCGAGCCTTCCGTGTGGCATTTGGTATACATTATTCTTCCCTCGCCCGAGAGTTGAATCGGGCTGGAAGCTTGGGGAAACACCATGAGAAATAAGCTCCTTTCGGGGACGGCTTGCGCGGCCCTCTGCCTGGTCTCGTTCAGCGGCGCGGCGCGATCTGCAACACTCGATGACGTGATGGCGCGGCTAGACAAGATCGAAAAGGAAAACGCCGAATTGCGAGCGAAGGTGCGTGCCTTGTCC
>WNFJ01266346.1_pt1 | contig 12951 bp, 10 predicted proteins | sample 5400461 | NCBI WGS metagenome assembly WNFJ01 (sample SAMN13153349, study PRJNA577476) | soil metagenome | isolation source: 115 cm saprolite on Douglas fir-dominated hillslope | place: USA:California | collected 2013-09-17 | reverse complement strand
GCTAATACCCGGATCCGGTGCCCACCAAGCGATTCCGTATGGGGGCCGCTCACTGAGGTCATCCAGGATCGTCAATTCCAATTGTTTCCAACGCTGCAGTTCGATCCCAAGTGCCGGCATCGGCCCTGAGCTTGTGGAGTCGTCATTTTCGGCATATGGTTCACTTAAGCGTGCGAGGTCCGAGGCTCTCATATCAAGAGTGTCTCCCATTTGCCAACCCGGTCCAAAGGTGGATCGGTGAGCCACTGCGTTACTTGCAGAACATGGGTCGAACGGCGGGTATCTCTCGCAAACCGCAGGGACGGGAATCACATCCATCGGTCGGGCTACCGATATGCCGCATATCGTTCCGTCCTTACCTTGTCGCCCGACGGCAGCGGTCGTCTGGGGGCGCGACTGTAATAATTGGTTGTAAGGCTCTTATCGCCAGCTACTCTGGTGCATTCAGGTCAGCAAAAGCTGCTGAAGTGCCCGCTCGAACTTCGCCGAATCGCGCCAATCACGAAAGTCCCCAATATTCAAGGAACGGCGTCGGCAGCCCAGGTTTCAATGCGACGGCGGGTAACCCCTTCGATCTCGTTGCATCGTAGGACGAGTTGCATCCCTGGCCTACGAACACGTTTCCGGATTCCGTGGTGGATCAAATCGACAACGAGCGACCGGGCTGCCGGCTTTCCGAATAGTCGGAATCTCCGGATGTGCCGCGCTTTGACCGGGCCTCACGCCAAACTCTTGTCGCAGATACACTCAGCTGCTCGCTGAATGGCAAGCACCAGTCGCTCCGAACCCTCCGTGCGCTGCACTGTGAGATCCGAAGACAGCAGGGGAAGGAGGGCCGCAAGATCCTACAGCCGCTGCGTTCACCACACCTCCATTCGCCAAGTATTCCTGATAAGCGTCGTAATAATAGGGGTAGGGAAAGTGATATTTGAGACGGACCCATTGCCCATTCCAGCAGTACCCCCGGCTCTGAATCGCAGCCTGGCAGGCCTGCTCGTTGAAGCTTGCGGCCTCGCACGGGTCCAGCCGCTGCTGCCGGCCGCTGGCCATACTGACAGCCGCCACAACGGTTAGGCTGACGCTCGCCGATCTTTTCATACCACCTTCTCGCCGATCACCACTGGAATCGGCCCCCGCTCAGAATAGCCCCCCGCCGCCTCCACTTCCAGTCTGTCCTTGCGAGCGGGAGATCTTTGGGACAGGCCGGCCCGAATTCGTCGGTGAGCGGCCGGGATCCCCGCTCGCTCATGGTATTCCCTCAAAATTGGGAGCGGTAATGTCTTAAGATGCACCACTCACAGGGCGATGTTCGTGAGAGGATTGCCTTGAAGGAGAACAACATGACCAAACATGGTATTGTTGGTGCCGTTGTCGCTCTCGTCGGCGTTGCCGCCGTGTGCGCCGCGGAAAAACCTGTCATGGTGGAATTGCGAGATGCGAAGGGAGAGAGCGTTGGCGCCGCCACCATTAGCGACAGCAAGAGCGGTTCCGGCGTGGCGATTGCCCTCAACCTCAAGAACCTGCCGCCCGGCGAGCATGCCGCACACATTCACCAGGTCGCCAAGTGTGAGGGGCCAGCTTTCACTTCGGCTGGTCCACATTTCAATCCTGACCAGAAGCACCACGGGCTGCAGAATCCAGAGGGGCCGCATGCGGGTGACATGCCGAACTTCACTGTCCAGGCTGACGGAACGGCAAAGGACACACTCCCAAATCCGCGTGTAAACTTGAGCGCTGGCGACCGCTCCCTATTCGTCAACGGCGGAACGGCCTTGGTGATCCACGCCAAACCCGATGACATGAAGTCGGACCCAGCTGGCAACGCGGGCGACCGGATCGCTTGCGGCGTGATTACGAAGTAGCGTCGCTCCCACGCACCACCGTCGGCGGTAGGTCAGCTGCGGTTACGAGATCGGCCGATCATCGTAAGCACTTCCTTCACGGTGTCCAACGCTGCCCGAACTTGATGTCTGTGGCGCCTTAGAGGTAATGTCCACATGGCTACCGATATTGCCCAAGAGGACCTAAATGACTGATTTGATTGTTGTTCCGCAGGCTGCCCATTGGCAGAGATTGAAGCGGCTGGTACTGGACAGCGTCTCGTCCCCGATCACCCGTCGGGTGTACAATCTCGGGCTCGACGAGTTCTTCGAGTGGTACGGGCGGGAAGCCAGGCCCGGATTCACCAAGGCGACCGTCGCCGCCTGGCGCGTTGCGCTGGAGGCCCGCGGGCTTGGCGCCGTTTCCATCAACGTACGGATCACGGCGGTGCGCAAGCTGGCGGTCGAGGCCGCCGACAACGGGCTGCTGGCGCCGGAACTCGCCAGCGGGATCACGCGGGTGAAGGGTGTCGCGTCCAAAGGCATTCGTTTGGGGAACTGGCTCTCCGTGAAGCAGGCCCAGACGCTGTTGAACACGCCGGATGTCACCACTACGAAGGGGCTGCGAGACCGCGCGATCCTGGCGGTACTCCTGGGCTGCGGGCTCCGGCGATCCGAGGTGGCGGCGCTCACCGTAGGTCACGTCCAGCAGCGTGACGGACGGTGGTGCATCGTGGATCTCGTTGGCAAGCATGGCCGTGTGCGGACGATCCCGGTGCCGACGTGGGTAAAGGTAGCGACCGATGCGTGGACGTCCGCGGCCGGGGTCGCTGACGGATACGTCTTCCGACCCGTGAACCGCGCCGGCCAGGCGCAGGGCGCCGGCCTGAGCGAAAAGGTTGTCTGGCAGTTGCTCCAAGGTTATGCGGCGGCGGCTGGCGTTCCGGGGATCGCTCCCCACGATTTGAGAAGGACCTGCGCGAAGATGTGCCGGGCGGCAGGCGGGGAACTGGAGCAGATCCAGTTGCTGCTTGGTCATGCTTCGGTACAGACGACCGAACGTTACCTCGGGACGAAGCAGGATCTCGTTCACGCACCTAATGATGGAATCAAGCTGAGGGTCGCGGTGTAGTGGGTTTCGTTCGCTGAGCACTTCCATATGTCGGGCCATAAGCCGACTCCCAGTCCTAATCCTCCGGATTCCCGTTCGCTGGCCACATCCCCGAAGCACGCCAAGCGTCCGATTCAGCTTCTACGGTTTGGGCGTGTTCGGCGACGCGGCTTCCCGACGAACACTTGCCGATTCCCAGTCACAAGACTCTACTTTCGCGAGGGGCCCGCTTTTTTGCGAAGATCCGCCGGCCGCACTCGGCGAGATCCGGGCACGCGCAAGGTCGCTGTAGCAGCTCCTTGGTGGCGGCGATCTTGCCCACCAGTTCATCCAACTGACCGATCTTGCGGCGCGCCAAGGTCTGCCAGCGCTCGGAAGGCGGGGTACCCTCGCGGAATCCATAGAAGAGCTGCCGCGTTTCAGCCAGGCTGAAGCCACAAGCCTTTGCGCGCTCCAGCACGGCGAGCCGCTCCAGGATCGACGGGTCGTACTGCCTTCGGCCGCCAACCCGGATAGGCTTCGGCAGCACACCTTCCTGCTCGTAAAAGCGGATCGCCGAAGCAGCCAAACCGGATTCCTTCGCAACCTGCCCGATCGTCAATCCTATAAGTTTACTTGACCTCAAGTCGACTTTAACTCGGATGATCGGTATATGAAGATCAAAACGTTTCTCCTGGCCGCAGTTCTTGCGGCGTGCGCTTGGACCATACCGGGCGAGACTGTTCCACCAATTGCCTGCAATCTGAAGACGCTCACCTCGCAGCAACGGAAGCAACTGGGGCAAATGGGGGAGCATGTCATTTCGGCAATCACCGGATCGCGGGAGTTGAACGACGGGTACGCGTTCCGTGTCGACTCGACAAAGGCGTCGCTGATGGACGTGGCGCAATGGCTGGATGTGTGGCGCCGGTGCTGCCCGTTCTACGAATTCCAGATCGACTTTCATGCCGCGGACGGCAGCCTTTGGCTGTCGGTCAAGGGGCGGCCAGGCGTGAAGGAATATATCCCGGTGGATTCGCCGCGCCTCGCGGCGAAGTTGCCGAAGTAGAACGCTGCGATTTCGGAGTCATCTTTCTCACAACGGCCTCTCTGTAGATATCGACGTCGCGGTGCGCCAATGGGCGTTCCGGCCGCGTCTCACGGATCATCCGAAGAAGGCCGGCGCGATGCCGACTTGTTCTTCCTGATCGGCAAACTTCCCCGAACGCCGTATCTCGGGAGTTTCAGGCGGCGGCCGCAGGCGAAATGAAATCCGTCGCCACGCGGCGGTTCGGCAGCTCTTTCCGCGCTCGCAGGTCGAATACGACTCTTTTTCGGAGGCCAGTTCAGTTTTGCTCCGCAAAGGAGTCGATATCGCGCTCCTTGGACAGAAGAAATTCAAGAAAACTGACCCCCTTGTACTTACAAGTCTCGTAAACGCTGAGAAGCTTCAGATAGTCTCTCAATCCATGCTCTGTAAACCGACCATTTGCGAGTCGCCGGTACTTTGCGAAATGCTTGACAGCGTGCTCCGCGTTGTTGTTATTCCAGGGGATGCCATCGTAGTCGAGGAACGTGAAGAGGTTTCTTCTGTACTTCGTAATCCTCTTTTTCAGCTTCCGCACCGCCTCCGAATCCGTGGCCCCGGGTTCGATTGCAGCGAGGAGTTGGCTCACCTCCGGCTTGTGCCTTTTCAAGTGCGGCGCCTTCAGCCCGAAGCGGTCAACCGTTGCGATGATTGCCTGCAAAACGCGCCCGAACCTGTACCCAAGTTCCTTCAGTTCCTGATCGAGCGGATCGGCCAGCAGATCGTCGTTGAAGTCCCTCATCAGATGCACTAAGCATTTCTGCTGCGCGCATTTAAGGGAATCGTACCCAGAGAAGAAATCGGACACGATCACGCCGCGAAATCCCCGCAATAGGTCGTGCAGAAAGCCGGCATTTCGATCCGGCCTGAGGACAAACGCTACTTCTTCCATGTTTGTGAACACCCACACGTAGCAGCTTCCCTTCTGCAGGTTGACTTTTGTTTCATCGGCGTGCAGTAGAGGCCCCGAGATCAGCCTTTCCAGGATGCGCCGGTACGTCTTGTCGTAATACTGGGCGAACCGCGCCTTGAACTCGTGGATCTTTCGGTAGTTCAGTGGCAGGTTGAAGCACTCTCTCACCGTGGTTTCGAGGTTTTCAAAGGTAATTCTATTCGCCATATGCTGGTGAATCGTCCACGCCGCGAGGTTGTGCCCAAACCGTTCTTGGCGGGTGTAGGCACGCGGAACGAAAGACCGCCTGCACGCCGAGCATTTGTAAACCTTTGACCGGTATCGCGTGACCCGGCGCGTTATGCCAGCCCGCGAAATCCGCAGGTCAAGCGACACCTTGCTTCGGAAACACTCCTCGGCTTGGCACAGTTTCGTGCTCTTGCAATAAGGGCACGTGCGGGCACGGAATTCCACTGTCCTGGTGACGCGGTAACTGGGCTTCCGTTCGCTTTTCCGCTGGCGTCGTCGGATCTGCTGAAATGCCGGATTCGTTCGGACGAACACCTTCGATCTCTGATAGTCGAAGTAGGCACACTTCGTGATAGCCTCGAACTCTGGGATGGCGAACTCCTTCTTGCCCCACTTGCTTCTCAGCGCCTCGTCATCTAAGGTTTCAACGGAGACCACGTCGGACTTCGCAGCGAGGCCGTGGGAACCCGACGTAGCGTCCTCGATCTCAAGGAGAAAAGAGGTCAGGCGTTTTAGCGCATGGCAGTCGTCTAGATTGTATTCGATGAGCCTCTGTTTGAGCGTTTCGTCATGGGTTGATTCCCAGCGACTGCGCCACACCATCGCGTCCAAGCCAGTGGCTCCAGGAGTCCCCCAGGTGCACCCGAGGTACGCGGTGATGTCTTTGAGCGAGTTTGAGAAGGTCGGGAAATAGATCTTGGAGTAGACCTCGGAAAGGATATTCGTCAAACCTGTGTTAGCGATTTGGCTCAGCCTGGACTGCGCCGAGCGCGAAGCTGCACGCTTCAGCGCACGGGCCTCGTACGTGCCGTAATGAAACAGGCTAAGATCGGCCAAGCCAGTTAGGGCACGGTCCAACTGCTCGAAGATCGCCACCTCGTCTTCCTTCGTGTCCGCCCAAAACGACTGGCACATTTCTTGCCCATCGCGAACAACCAGCAGTCCGATCAGGTAAACGAAGCCGCCATCCGCGTCACCTTCCATGTCGATGAACGCCTGGGTGTCGGTGGAAGCGAGCACCGGAAGATCAAGTACGTACACCTTCTGGTCGCGAATTGCCATAGCCTGTAAGGGGTAACTGTGCGGTCGGCCGCGAGCCTTCGCCCTTTTCGACTTGCGCCGCGGATGAAACGTGTAGGAGAGCTGGTTGACGGTAAATATCCCTTTGTGGTTAAACTGCTGGATTGTTCTCTCCGTCATGCGGTGAAGTAAGCTCAGGTTGTCCCGCTTTTTCGCCTCGTCCATGCAAGACTGCTGAAACTCACAGGCGGGGCAGTGGCTGTTTAGAATGAGGGGCGGGCGGCCTTGGCCAGTAGCCATCGAAACAAGCTCGGCTATGATCCGCTCGGTATCGGGATACTTTGGAGTCAATTGCATCGTCTTGACAGAGCAGTTGGCGCCGTGGACGACGATGCCGGTGGCGGGCCACGAGCCCTGAGCGAGGCGAAGCGCGTGCCCGCCAAGGGCGAGGCGGAGTTCTTCAAATCGGGATACTCTATCGGTGCGGCAGAAGACCACGGGGAGATACCGGTGTTCGCCATCGGGGCCGTCAGTGTCCGGTTTCACGGCGTCCAGGATGAACTCGAACGAACCGTGCTCGATCTTGGCGTCGAATGTGACTAGCGGAGGACCGCAATGCGAGAAAAGGTCGTCAGAGCGATCAGTTGTGACATCTACGCTGGCGCACCCGCGATACAGTGCTGCCTGCGCCAGTGGCTTGTACTCGCTATCGAGGTCGGCGATTAGGGTCTCGTAATTGGTTCGTTGGCCGGATCTGCCTTCAAGGAGAAGGCAGGCTTTGTACGGACATCGCAAATAGCTCAGGAACACGGCGTTGTTAATTTTCATCGGCAGCTCCAAGCGGGACTCGAACTCGAACTTGAAGGGCGTCGCGGAGGGGGCCGGGCGGATGCACTCATTCTCCCGACGGTGCAGCCACGCCGGAGAAGGCGTTCTCGACCTCTGCCGGTGCAAGCTTACCACTTTCGACGCACCGTGCTCTTAACTCGGCACACCGAGAAGTTGGCGCCCACCGGCCGGCCATTGGCGGACCTCGCGCCGGTACCGAGGCGGATCCGAGAGCAAGCTGTACACCGCCGAACCAAGCATATGGTTCGGGATCAAGAAGTGAGGGCCTCGCCCGATCCCAAGCCTTTCGGCTTAAGGCTGTGGGAAAGCGTCCATGGTAGACGTTAGGCCTTGACCTGAAGGGTAGGCCCGAGGCAGAGCCTAACTAACTGCGATCGCGATCAGTTGAAGGCCTGAGGCTCGCGATCACAGTTCTTCCCTCCAACGGCCGGCCCGCTGGGCAAGAGGTCCATTGTGGTACAGCGGCACTCAAACGTCCTCCAGACCGAGATTGTCGTTGACCGCATGATGGGAATTTCTTCGTGCGGCTCAGGTAACGCTCGGTCGTTTTGAATCGACGGGCGGCCGAACCCCGCTAAGAGCTAACGGTTGAAGTGCTGCCTCAAAAGGAACCCCAAGTCGCCTTGGGAGAAGCGCCATTCGAAGATGCCGGCCGGCCCCCCGCGGGTTCCTCGAACGCCGTTTGGGGGGGAAACGCTCGGCAGACATCTCTTTGTACCAGCTACGGCTCGACGGTATTCTCCTGTGGGGAAGGGGCTTCCAGTTCCAGCAGCGCCCTTTCAGTTGCGATAGGATGGCCATGCAGGGAATCCCGCTTCGAATGCGCTTTAAGAATTCAAAACCATTGTCCGGCAAGACGAGGCCTCGACCCGTTTCCGGATTCCCAAGGGTTGTCGCAGGTTTTCCCGATTTCTGGCAGCCGGCGCATGATCGCTTTCCGAACTTCTACGAGGCTGCGGGCGATCTCGTTCCACTCGTGAACGGAGTCATTAGGAGGCCCTTGAAAGGCCGGTTACAAACAGTTCTTGGCTTCATGACAGGTATCGTGTCCAATTCATTCGGGGCCTTGATCACTCTAAGTATGAACGGCTATGGTCACGATGCCCTCAGGATCTCGCGGGGGATGTTCGAGATCTCGGTCAATGCCGCCTACCTGCAGCGCCATCCGGACGAAGTAGACGATTTTCTTGACTACCACTGGGTGGATCAGAAGAAGCGTCTGGAGTATATGGAACAGCACTACCCCGAGGGCCTCAGGCGCCTTCCGGCGAACGCCATCGCGGAAGCCAACGCAGAGTACGCAAGGGTTGTACCGCGCTTTGCCGGGAAAAGTGGGAGACCCAGAGGGTCGTGGTCCAAGAAGAGCGTCCGGGACAGGGCGGAAGAGGTTGGCCTCGGCGAGTTCTATCCGACCTTCTACGCGCACGCTTCTGGTGTACATCACTGTGACTTCGCCGGTCTGGCCGCCCAGGCCGTCAAGGACCGTCTACAAGTCGAGATCGCTCCGTCTTTTGCCGGGATCAAAGACGCTCTGATGATGGGGCACCAGTGTGTGCTTGTGGTCGTCGATTCTATCAATAAAGTGGCGGATCTGGGACTTGATGATCGGCTTAGCGCAGCCTGCGCAGCCTACGTTGAGGTATGGCGAACCGGCGCTTGTGACGCTTAATTCCAACACCAGAGCTGTGAAGTTGAAGGGAAAGGGCCCCAAATACGGCAGGGGAAGCTTGCGACCGGCGGCCCTTCGACGTCCACAGGTCCTCGAACGCCGTCTGAGGAGTTTGCCGCGGCTGGGCAGTTCCGAAGAGTGGCGACAATATAGTCAAGTGGTTGACGCAACCACAGTGAGGGCGTCGCATTCTGACTGCCTCGACAGCCTTTTCAGTGCTTCATTCGGACGGAATCAGGCGCGCTCTCTTTGCCCTCTATATCTGTCTGCCATCCTTGAAGTCCAAGTCCCGGACCAGTTCGCCGTTCTCATAAAGCTCGAAGCGAAAATAGGTTCCACCAAAAGCAGTTTCGTAAAAAATAGTTTCAAGTATCCAGATCTCGTCGACATGTGCCAACTGGGGAAACGCAGGCCTCAGCCTTTCGATCTCATCGAGCATACTCTCCGGGTAGAGGTTCATGTGCTGCCGCTCAAGCAAGAGGATCCGCTTGTCGGCCGCAGTGTTAACTAATTTCGGGAGTTTCTTTCTTAAAGCGCCCTCAATGACTTTGCCAAGGTTGTTATCCAACTGCTGCCTACGAACGTGTAAGATGCCTGTTTCGACACCAGGACCAGCACGCAAAGGGACAACCTTGAGAGTTAGCGTGATATCGTAGGCCGGCCTCCCTCGAATCCCTGAAATGGCGCAGCGATGTTGCGACGTTCCGTCGCGCAGTTGAAGGCCGGTCGACTTGATCCAATTGTGGACTGAATGGGCAATCGCCTCGCGCGCTACCCTTTTGGGCTGATTCTGCAGCGTGCCGACGGGCACAAACACTTGAATCCAGCGGCCCGGGACGACCAACGATTCGTCAGTTTCGATCGCGAGAAGCGCGGTCTCAAAGAATGCGAAGTCCTTTTTTTCACCGACGAACGGCTCAATGATCGTGTGCTCAATGGCGAGGGTATTACGATCGGATTTTCTAGTCGCGAGTTTGTCAATGGCCGGGTTTGTCCGGTCAATGGCATCTGGCTTCGTTGTCTTTGCATCCGCCCACGCTCCGTCCTCGTACGCCGAGAGGAAAGAGCTGACGAAATGATCCTCTCTCGATTGTCCGGTAGGCATGCGATATCGCGCATCTAGGCGCATGGGGGGCAGAGAGCGATCCCTAACCCGGCCACCCCGGTGCTCCGAAGAGCACCAAGGATAGGTCCTCCGACCTCAGCTCCCATACAAAAGGTGGAAGCTCCGGGAGTTGCCCTGCGAACCATGAGGTCCTCCTTCCATATTACAATGGTTCCCAGTAACTTTTCAAAGATATCGAGGAATTAGGAGGAATTAGGACACGTGACGACTCTCGCCGCATGGGTTTCAGTCGATTCCCGCCGACCCTCAGCTAGTTATCTCATTAGTGATAGCCGGATCTCTTGGCCGGCGGGCAGTGATTGGGACTTCGGCCAGAAGCTGTTTGTTTCTTCCCGCTTCCCAGACATATTTGGTTATTGTGGGGACGTACAGTTTCCGACGTTGGCCCTCCGACAGATCGTTGACCGCATCGATCAAGGCCTTCTCCTCCCCGCGAGTGCGCTTGCGCCCGAACGAAATCGAAGAATAAGTGAAGAGCTGAGAAAGGCGTACTCCGGGTACCCAGCGCATGGCGCCGAACAGTCTACAATCGTTCATTTTGCGAGGGACGGCGAGGGGAGCGATGCAAACTTTAGCTTGTGGCGAATCGACTGGTCGAGTTCGTCTTCGATCCAGAGCGTCCAGCTAGAGCTCCCCACAAGCTCTGTTCTTGGCCTCACCCTCGGGTCTGGCTGGAAGGTTCTTATTCGCAGGAATGAAGAGTGGAAGGAGGCTCAAGGCCGGACGGCCCGCGGCGTTTTCAGCTCATTCTGCGAGGCGATTTCTAGCGGAGAAGATCCACGTTCCGGGGGGCCTCCCCAACTGGTCGGTCTTTATCCCCGCGGGACAGGGCGGCTGTTCGGCTTGATCATCGACGGTCATCGATACCTTGCTGGCACTGCCGTCCCAGATGATGCCAATGTTGATCAGTTTGAATGGCGAAACAATCTCTTTGAACGTATGGATCCCAGGACGCTCCAGCGTCTAGACGGAGCACAGCCGCAGCCGCGACCACGAATCCCTGTTCGTTCGAAGATACTTTAGGCCGTCCGCCTGACACGATACCAACTACCGGGTGAGTGACGGATATTCCGAGCGCGAGTAGTCGTCTGGAGTTATTTGTAAATCAGCCGAGACGGCGTTCTCGGACATCACTCCCGTTAGGCCTCCTTCATGTCAACTGGCCCGGAAACGCCCACTGCGTGGAGTTGGTGCTTGAGGCCCCCCAAGTCCCTTTATACCGGCCAATCCATCAGAAGCCGCGCTGCATCGTCAAGTACTTTGCAGCACGGTTGATCGGCTTTTATTCTTTTTCGTTCGAGTTCTCTTACTCTCACGCTCCTTTTGAAGCATCGGTAAGTCGGGGGTTAGACGCGTCGTCGCCGGCGCGCCAGAAACCTCTTGCAGAGCCCGTATTCATTGTGCAGAATGGATGTGCGCGGCCTTCCAGTGACGCGTCGTGCCACCCCACCAAAACGGGCAGAGATTAGCCGGTTAAGTCCCCTTCTGGGAGATGTCTCTGGGGGCGCGGGGCTATGACGGCTTCCAGTTCCGGTGCCAACTGGAAGCGTTTTGTGGACGCAGACCTCGAAGTGGCGAGGAATCAGGCGCGTGGGCGGGTTGCGATGGATTAGGACCCATAAACGCGCTTGCATCCGCGAATGGCAATGGTGACGTAATTCCGCAAGCCCGCAGGTTTGTCTTTTGAGCCAGCCCGATATTCCGCCAATATCGGCAATGAAGTTGGTCGCGTCGCGGGCCCCCGGGTCCAGCTTCGGCGGGTTCACCGGATTTGGAATTAGAATGATCTGTTCAAATGCACCATTCGCCTAATCAGGGAAGGCTCGGCTCCTGGGATGCCATTCTCGCATTACGTAAGCCCGACGGCACGATGTTCGAGGGCCTAGACGCTCAATTTTCCGCTAAGGCAATTCTGATAATGGATGTTGCCAACCTGATCGAACCGGGTGACATGCTCATTCGCATTTTGCCCAATGGCCTCCGGGTTGGATTCATCGTGTCCGATCCCGGATACCGCGAAGCGCTCGGCAACATCCCGGCGCATTTTGAAGTAAAGGCACATTGTGCGGCGCCGATAGACAGCCTGGAATCTTCCGGTTTTTGGCGAGAGCGTCGCGCCGAGTTTGAGCAACTCGCGAGCAGACAGCGTGATGCCCTGGGTCTCGATCAAGAGCACCCAAAGTGGCTTAGAGGCTATTGCAGCCGCCTTGAGGAAGATGCCGGCGAACTTGCGTACTCTGAGGTTGACGGAGGACTGGATGCGGAGTTCCGGAGCAAGTTCGAGGACGTTGCCACGCAGGTTGCTATCGCGCTCGGTAATCCGGCTGATGGCGATCCGGTACTGGCCTGGTTATCTTGCCTTTGCTTGGATCTTCTCCAGAATTCCTCAGAAGCGGGCCGTACGGAATTGTTGCGATCGGTACCCGGTGGCGGGTTCATCGTTGACCTGCTCGGCTCATCCGCCGCCTACTGCTCACGCCTTGCGAAAATGGTTGATCTTAAGATGCGCTGGGGGCGATCGGCGGATTTCAGCCAGCGACCTGCAGATCTGACCAACAAGACTCTGGGCGAGACCTCGGCACCGGACGCCGCCACGCAGAGCAAGGTTGAATCGCAGAGGTCCAGTCGAGAGCCGGCCGCGAAACAATTCGCGCCTGCCGGAGCAGCACGGTGCGCGTCGACCGAGGCGGTCGAGAAGGTAATAAGAGAGCTGAGCGACGTGAGGCCGCAAACGGCCGAGGATGAGAGTGAACGGCAAAATCTGGCCGGCGGACCCGACTGCAAGAGTAGCTCATCATTTTTCGAGGTCGCCGTCGATCCCTGTGGCAATAATCCTTTTCCCCAAACGGATCCGCGGCACGAGGCGTGGCGGCGCGCGACACGGCACGCCGAACAGGGCCTGTCTGAGATCACCGCCTTAATCCCGGAAGCTTACAAAACCCGCCTCGAGAACGAATGGAAACGGACCATGGACGAGTTGGTCAGGTACGGACGGCCGCTATCCCCGATCTCGATGTCACCGTTGCTAGTTCCATTTTATCGCTTTACATTCGACTCCTGGGCCTGGAGAAACATGGCAGGGATTGCAGGTGATGCGGACCTGCCAGCATATGACCGCTGGTTAATGCAGTACGCTCAGAGCTGGATTG
>WNFJ01065590.1_pt1 | contig 12951 bp, 15 predicted proteins | sample 5400461 | NCBI WGS metagenome assembly WNFJ01 (sample SAMN13153349, study PRJNA577476) | soil metagenome | isolation source: 115 cm saprolite on Douglas fir-dominated hillslope | place: USA:California | collected 2013-09-17 | reverse complement strand
CCCAGCGAACGTATTCCGACATGCTCAGCTCGTAGGCATCTCTGTAGCGGACGATTTCCGGCCGATCGAGGTATTTCGCGAGCTCCGCTCGCTTAACGTCGATCGTTCCGGAGAATCGATTATCCGGCGTGCCCGGCCGCGGCACGAGCGTGAACAGCCTCGGCGACGGTGTCGTCGAGCACGCGCACAGGGCGGGCAGCAGTGCAAGTACCGCGACGACGTGACGGCGCGAGGGTGATCGGGCCATCATCGAGGCGGAGCCTTGCCGAGAATGACGGAATTGGGATGCTCCTCGAGGTAAGTAACGAGCGTCTTCACAGATTTCGCGGTGTCCTGCAGCTGCCGAAGTAGGCTCCCGAGATCGCCGCGGATTTCCGAGTCTCGACCATAGCTGGCGCTGATTCCCCTGAGGGCCAAGTCGGCCGCCTCGCTGGTCTCGCGGAGGCTCGCGAGCAGCGGGCCCGACCTCGCGTCGGCGTCGTGCATGAGGTGCTGAGCCGCGTCGAGGGTCTGGCGGGCGCCCTGTACGACGTCGTCGAGCGGGAGTGCCGCCAGCTTGTCCAGCGTCTGACTGACCGAGCGCGTGAGGCTCTCCATCTGGCCGGGCACGGTCGGGAGCTTGGGGTAGGTCGCCGTCGCGACGATCTCGGCCGGCGGCGCATTGGGGAAAAAGTCCAACGCGACAATGAGGCTGCCGGTGATGAGGCTCGACGTGCGAAGCTGTGCCCGCATGCCAAGGGCGACCAGGTTGCGCAGGAGGTTGCCCTTACCGATTTCCTCGGGCGGCTGATTGATGATGCCGACGCGAACCACGTCGATTTCGATGACGACCGGAACGCGCACCGTATTGGCGGCGGCGTCGACGACGAGGTGGAACTCGACGACGCTGCCGATCGGAATACCCTGCGCCTCGACGGGCGCGCCGGCCTCGAGTCCGCGTACCGAGCCTTCGAACTCGACGATCAGGCGCTCGCGCTGAGTGTAGCCCGCCTCGACGGCTGCGGCCCGGTTATCGTAGAGCGTGAAGGTGGTGTCTGCCTTGGCCGGCTCGCCACCACCCGCCACCTCGGGCGTATCGAAGGCGATGCCGCCGGCGAGCACCGCCTGGAGGGATTCGATCTCCACCTTAATTCCGCTGGCCCCGGCGTTGACGTTGATGCCCGAAGCATTCCAGAACTGGGTGCCGTCATGGATAAGGGCGTCGTACGGTTCCTTCACGAAGACGCGGACGGGAATGCTCTTCTCGGTGCCGTCGAAGGTGTAGCCGATGACTTCGCCGACGACGATCCCGCGAAAGAACACGGGCGAGCCCGAGCTGATCGACCCGATCTTGTCGGTCGTGACAATATAGCTCGTGCCGGGCTCATCCGAGCGCACGACCGGTGGCTGTTCCAGCCCTGTGAAGTGCCGCTCTGTTGACTTGCCGGCGCCCGGATCCATCTCGATGTAATTGCCCGAGAACAGCGTCTCGAGCCCGGAAAAGCTGGTGATGCCCAGACGCGGGCGAACCACCCAGAAATGCGTGCCCTCCTTGAGATGCGGCTCCGCCGTCTTGTTCATCTGCGCGGATACGACGATATGCGATAGGTCGGGCGCGGGATCGATGCGCTGCACGATCCCGAGTTCGATGTCATGGTACTTGATCTGCGTCTTGCCCGCTTCGAGGCCGGACGCCGTCTTGAAGCTGATCGCGATCGTCGGTCCCTTGTCGGCGAAGGCGGTATAGCCCAGCCATGTCGCGACGAGCACGGCGACGATTGGCAGAATCCAGATGGGCGACAAGCGTCGGCGGCGGCGGATCTCCGGCTCTTTTAGTTCCGGGTCCTTCGTCCTCGCATAGGCCAGCGGGTCGGTCTCGGTCATCGGTTTTCTCCTGCGGCATCCCACATCAGCCGGGGATCGAAGGCGGCGGCGGCGAACATGGTGATGACGACGACGGCGGCGAAGGATATGGCCCCGACACCGGGCTTGATGGTGGCGATCGAGCCAAGCTGAACGAGACCGGCGAGGATCGAGAGCATGAAGATGTCGATCATCGACCAGCGCCCGACCGACTCGACGATTCGATAAAGGAGCGTACGATCGCGCAACCGCCATCGGCTGCCGCGGCGGGTGGTGATCAGCAGGAACATCAGGCCCATGATCTTCAGGACCGGCACCGTAATGCTGGCGAAGAACACGAGGAGCGCGAGGGGCCACATGCCCGCGAGAAACAGGGATTTCACGCCGCTCAGGATCGTGTCGGACTCGCCCTTGCCGAAGGAAATGACTGTCATCACGGGAAAGATGTTGGCCGGCAGGTAGAGAACGAGCGCCGTGATCACCAGCGCCCAGGCGCGCGTGGCGCTGTCCGGCTTGCGCCGATGCCGGCTGGCGCCGCAGCGCGGGCAGGCGGAATGACCTTTCGCGACTGGCGCGACGAGGCCGCAGGTCTCGCAAGACAGGAGAGGGCTGCCGTCCGGAGCCAGCGGTGTTCTTACAATGCCGCGCTTCTCCATCGCTCGCCAGACGACTTCCCGGCTGAGCGCGCTGTCGATCAGGACCATCACCAGCATGAGCAAGGCAAGCGAGTAGCACGCAGTGCCGATCACGATCGTGCCGAAGGCGACAAGCTTCACATATGCGACGAAGACGCCCAGCAGGTAGACCTCGATCATCGACCAGGGGCGCAGGCGCTCGAGCCAGCGGAAGACGACGGGCAAGCCGGGCGGAGGACGGGGCAGCTTCAGCCCCAGCAGCACGTAGGCGATGGCGCCGAGCTTGATCGTCGGCGCCACTATGGTGGTGAGCAGGACGAGCGCGGCGAGCGGCCACAAGCCCTGGTCGAATAGGGCGACATCTCCCGTGATCAGGTTCACTTGTTGGAAGCGTCCCTTGATGTTGAGCGACATGAACGGCATCGTGTTCGCGACGAAGACCAGAACGAGGCCGGTTATTGTCAATGCCAGTGAGCGCTGGAGGGAATTGGCGGGGACGCTGAGCAAAGTCGCTCCGCACCGCTCACACCTTGCGGTCAAATCCGACGATGGCAGCTCAAGCGCATAGCGGCGCCCGCATTCTTGGCACTCGAAGATGCGCGTGCTCAGCGTATCGCGGCCGGGTGAGCTTGGCTGTTCCATGACCAGTTCGCCTCATAGATGTATGCACGCAGGCGCGGGGCGACGACGCGTGCTACATAGGCCGCCGTGCGGACCGAGGTGCGAACGCGGCCCCGTCGTGAACCTCTTCACCGGCGCCTGCGAATACCTCCTCGTGCGCAACGATCCCGGCCCGATATAGCGCCGTATCCTGGGTATGACCACCTTGCGGGTGTGCCGCGCGGCTGCTGCGACGAAAAATATAGGGGCCACCGGAAGCAGCTGCAGCGAGCCTAGAGCCGACGCTTGCCGCGCTGCTCCCATCGTTTTACTGTGGCCAGGGTCCGTCGCCCCTTTTGGAAGCCGTCGATGAGACTGAGGAGACGCAAGCGCATCGCCATCGCCGCTTGGCTTGGTATTGCTGCGCTTGTCATTCAGGCGTTCGTCCCGATCCACCTGACTTTCGACCTCGTCGCGGCGCTCGATCAGGGGGGGACGGAGCCGGCACATGCGGACCGCCCCGAGCGCGATCTTGTCGCGGCGCTGAGTGGATATCATCATCCTCGGAACAATCCAAACCGCGGCGGCGACAGCCATCATACCGATTGCATGGTCTGCAATTCGCTGGGCACGCTCGGCAACTTGGCGCCACCTTTGCCGGCCGCCCTGCCCAGCCCGGTGCTACTCCCGTCCTCGCCGGCATTCGCGGCGCTGCCCACGGAGCTATCGGTCGCTTCGCGCGCTGCTTACTTCTCGCGCGCACCGCCCATCGCCTGATCATCACATTGTTCTTGGATTTCTTGACCGGACCGCCGTCGGCGGCCCCGGTCGTCATTCCGTCTGTGATGATGAGGAGCACCTTCATGATCCGTTCCTTCTTCAGGGCCGCCCCCCTCGCGGCGCTCGCGTTCATTCTTCCGAGAGCCGAGGCCACGGCGCACGGCTTTGCCGGCGATCGTTTTTTCCCCGCCACGCTGCTTACCGACGACCCGTTCGTCGCCGACGAGATGTCACTGCCGACGCTCACTCGACCTCCGACGGGCGCCGACGGCGCGCAGGAGCTGGATGTGGGGGTCGATCTCGCCAAGCGCATCACGCCCAAGGTCGGCTTCACGATCCGCGATCAGTGGCAATATGTGCAGCCGAAAGACGCGTCACCGGTCACCGGCTTCAACACTCTCAGTACAGGCGTGCAATATCAGCTCTTCGTCGATGCTCCGCACGAGGCGATAGGGTTGGTCGGCCTCACCGTGACCTGGGGACATACCGGCCGGGTGCAAGCTTTCGCCGCTCCCGACTTCACGACGCTCACGCCGACCTTCGATTTCGGCAAGGGCTTCGGCGATTTGCCGGACTCGTTGCCTTATTTGCGGCCCTTCGCCGTTACCGGCAATTTGAGCGTCGGCTTTCCCACCAAGGTCGAAAGCAACGGATCGCCCAATGCGAACACTTTCAACTACGGCGTCGCCATCGAATACAGCCTCGAATATCTCCAGCATCACGTAATGGATGTCGGGCTCGGCAAGCCGTTTGATCGCATGATCCCGCTGGTCGAGGTAGCCATGACGACGCCCTTCAATCGCGACCAAGGCGGCCTCACCACCGGCACCGTCCAGCCCGGCGTCATCTGGGCCGGGCAGTACTACCAGATCGGCGCCGAAATGATCATTCCGATCAACCGCCTGAGCGGCCACGGCATCGGTGGCATCTTTCAGCTCCATTTCTTCCTCGACGACCTGTTCCCCAGGAGTATCGGGAGGCCGATCTTCGGCTACTGAATCATGCGCTCGTTCACTCGCGCCCTGCTGGTTCCGGTGGCCCTTATCGGGCCTCCGGCAGCGCAAGCGCATGCGTTTCTCGACCATGCGAACCCGGCGGTCGGCAGCACGTTGCAGCGGGCCCCCGCCACCATAAGCATATGGTTCACCCAGGAGCTCGAGCCCGCGTTCAGCACCGTGGAAGTGAGGGATCAGTCCGGTAGTCGCGTCGATGCCGGCGATGCCCAGGTCGACGCAGGTGACGCCACCCTGTTGCATGCGACGCTGAAGGCGTTGCCCCCCGGTACTTACAAAGTCGCGTGGCGAGTCGTGTCCGTCGACACCCACCCGACCGACGGCACCTTCACTTTCCGCGTCACCGCGTAAAGGGGAGGCGCGGATGCAGAATTTGATGACGCTGGTCCGTGCTTTTCACTTCGCGTCGCTCATCTCGCTGGCAGGTGCCTTGGCCTTTACCGCCTTCGTGACGGAGCCGGTTTTTCCGCCTGCAACTGCGACCCATGCTGGATAACGACCGCTCACTTGGGCAAAGGAAGGACCTCACATGACGCGTTTATCGACCATTGCGCCATTCCTCTTCGTGCTCGCGCTGTCGCTGGTCGGCTGCGCCAGTCAGCCCGCGACCAAAACGTTCATGTCGATTTGGCAGGATCGCACGAGGTGCCGCCGGTCAACTCTCCGGCCAGCGGCACGGCCTATCTCGCCTTCGAGCCGATGAGCAAACAGCTTACCTGGAAGATAAGCTACACCGGGCTTACCTCCGAGCCGACGGGAGCGCACATACACGGACCAGCCAGGCCCGGTGACAATGCGGGCGTGCTCATCAACCTGGCGCCGAACGGAATGAAGAACCCACTCGAGGGTTCGGCGACGCTGACCGATGAGCAGATCGACTATCTGATGCTGGGCCGGTGCTACATCAACATTCACACGAGCCAGAACAAGGGAGGCGAGATCCGCGGCCAGATCGCGCCGTATGGAGCATCGATGATGTAACGTGGCAATCCAGCCTGTGTCGGGTCGTAAGCCATCGAGCGGCGTGCCCGTGGCCGAAATTCCTGGGAGATCTGCGATGAGAATGATGATATTCGCGTCCGCCATTCTTTCGAGCCTGCTGACGACGAGCGTCGGTGCGGAAGACAGCAGCGGTGGCAAGCTCACCGTCGAGCACGCATGGGCGCGTGCCAGCGCGGGGCCGACCGCTGCCGCGTATTTCAAGGTCCTCAATCAAGGAAGTGCGGGTGATCGTCTTCTCGCTATCAGCACGCCGGTCGCCGACAAGGCCGCGCTCCATGAGAATAAGATGGAGAACGGGGTCATGAAGATGCGCCCGATCGGACCGATCGCGATCGAGCCGGGGCAGTCGGTCGTGTTGAAGCCCGGTGCCGATCACGTAATGCTGATCGGTCTGAAACACCCGCTGAAAGAAGGCGAAAGCTTTCCGCTCACTTTGAGCTTTGAAAGGGCGGGCAACGTCCAAGTCGCCGTTCGGGTCGAGCGCGCAGGTGCCATGGGGGCAGACGGCGCGGACCACGACTCGATGCAGCACATGCATGACGGCATGGACCACGGCGGTATGAAATAGGCTTACGATGAAGCGCGATACAAGCGACGACACTAACCGCCGTCACGTTTGGCTTCTCGCCGTGACGAGCGCGCTGGTGGCAGCGGTTATCGCCTACGGGACCGTGTGGGCGCTGAGCACGAGCTGGGATGCGCCGAGGACGGCTACGCTCCCACCTTTGGGCGGGCCGTTCAAGCTTACCGATCAAGACGGTCGCGTCGTTACCGATGCCGACTTCCGCGGCAAGTGGGTGCTGCTCTATTTCGGCTACACGCATTGCCCCGATGCGTGTCCCACGGCATTCAACACGATCGCTGAAGCGCTCGATCAGCTCGGATCGAGACGCGAGAAGATACAGCCGCTCTTCATCACGTTGGACCCGGAGCGCGATACACCCGCTGTCTTGAAGGAGTTCACAGGCGCGTTTCAGGCCGGCATTGTCGGGTTGACCGGCTCGCCGGCGCAGGTCGCGGCGCTGGCCAAACAATATCGCATCGATTACAAGAAGCATCCGGTTCCCGAGAACAACGATTACTCCATCGATCACACCTCAATCATCTTCTTGATCAGTCCGCAGGGTCAGCCGCTGTCTCTCTTTTCGCACGAGACACCGCCCGATCGGATGGCTCGCCGGATCAAAGAGATCATCGGATGAACGCGACGCCAAGCCGGGTGCGCCGAGCCATCGCTTGGCGCCCGGCCGCCGCTTGCGCGGCCCTTTGCCTCGTCATTGTCGTTGTGGCCATCTGGATTTTTCGCGCCGATTGGTTTTTGATCATTGCGTCCGCATCAGATTTTGCCGACGCCGACAATTCCGAGCTCGTCGCCCACGGCGCTGCGGTCTACCTAGAGAATTGCGCGTCCTGCCACGGCGCCAATCTCGAGGGGCAGTCAAATTGGCAAACGGTCGCCGCTGATGGACGATTTCCGGCTCCGCCGCAAGATCACCACGGGCATAGCTGGATGCATTCAGACGCGGAACTGCTGCGCACCATCGAGGTCAGCCTACGCGATACGGCGCCGCCCGGATACGTCACCGACATGCCGGCCTTCGAAGGGGTGCTAAGTGAACAGCAGATGATTGCGGTTCTCGCATTCATCAAGAGCCATTGGCCGCTCGGCGTGCGCGCTTACCAGTCGATGCTCAACCCCGACCGGCAAGGCATGCCAAAGGCGGCGGCCGACGCGGACTGGAGTTTTCCCATTGATTGCGGTCACGAGCCGCAACGTTCCAGCGCGCCGGCGAAATAGCGCCGGAGGCGGACATTATTCTTTATCATCGCGTTGACGGAGTGGGCGTTGGCGCTTACGCATCGTTCATCCCGGCGGCGGCGGCGCGCGCGAGCCGGGCGCCACCGAGGCGATCAGCCAGTCGCGGAAGAGGGCGATCTTGGGCGCGTCGGCGCTCTCTTCGGGCGCGACGACGTAGACGTAGAAGCCGGCCTCGTCCGGCAGCACCAATTCGAACGGCACGACGAGGCGCCCGGCGGCGATGTCGGCCTCGACGAAGGGCGTGCGGCCCAGCGCTACGCCGAGGCCGTCGATCGCCGCCTGGATCGCCATGAAGCTCTGATCGAAGCTGAGGCCGCGCCTGAGCGCCAGCGCCGCCGGCAGCCCGGCGGCGGTGAGCCAGAGCTGCCAGTCCTCGCGCGACAGGGTGGCGTGCAGCAGCGTGTGCTGCGCGAGATCGGCCGGCTGCCGCAGCGGCTTGTCGCCGCCGAGGAGCGCCGGGCTGCAGACGGGGAAGAATTCCTCCGCCATCAGCCAGTCGGCGCGCAAGCCCCGCCAGCTGCCGCGCCCGTAGCGCACGGCCATGTCGATCTCCGCCTCGCGGCGAAAATCGACGAGATGCGTCGAGGCGCTGATGCGGATCTCGATGCCGGGATGCGCATCCTGGAAGGCGGCGACGCGCGGCACCAGCCATTTCGCCGCCAGCGACGGCGTCGCGCTCACCGTGAGCAGGCCGTCGCGTTCGCTGAGGCGCAGCCGATCGGTCGCCTGGCGCAGATCCGCGAAGGCGGCGCGCACCGCCGGCAGGTAGCCTTGCGCCTCGCGCGTCAGCACCAGCGACCGGTTGCGGCGCACGAAGAGGCGGATGCCCAACTGCTCCTCCAGCCGGCGGATCTGATGGCTGATCGCCGTCTGCGTCACGTTGAGCTCGGCCGCGGCGCGGGTGAAGCTCAGATGGCGCGCCGCCGCCTCGAAGGCGTGCAGGCCGTTGAGCGAGGGCAACCGAGTCGTCATCGGTCGAGCTTATCATGAAATTATCTCATGTGAAGCCCGACAAAGTGTCGTTTGCGGGTGCGGGCAGCGAGGCGCATGTTTGCGCCAGTTATTGCGTCTCTGCGGAGGGCATCCATGGCCTACATCGCGCATCATCCAGTGACAAATTCTCAACTTTGGCCGATCGTCCCGCGGCTCGGCGCTCTGCTGCGGCAGTGGCGGCGGCGCATCCGCGAGCGCGACCAGCTGGCGCGGCTCGAGGAGCGCGACCTGCACGATCTCGGCCTGTCGCGCGGCACGGTCTATGCTGAATTGCGCAAGCCGTTCTGGCGCGAGTGAGGTCGAGTCATCTAAGAATCGACGGGAGCCGGGAAGCCCTGGAAAGGAACGAGGCGATGCAACGCGACACCGCGGCGGCGCTCGATCTCGATTACGTCGAGGCGCCGCTCAACTATCTCGCCCCCGGCTCGGAGAAGCCGTTCGTCTACACCGCCGCGCCGCCGCCGGGCATGCCGCAGCGCAGCGGCCGGTTCGAGCCGCAGATGGTGGCGATCCGCAACGGGCGCCCGCTGCAGCGCCGGCTGTCGCTCGACAAGGAGGGCTTCGCGCTGGCGCGGCACGCCACCGACGTCGTCGATTTCTACGACGACGCCGAGGTGAGGCGCGCCTATTACCCGGAAATCGAGCGCTTCGTGCGCGAGGCGACCGGCGCGACCAAGGTGGTGATTTTCGATCACACCGTGCGCAACACGGCGCCCGAGCAGCAGGCGGCGCGGCGCGTGCGCGAGCCGGCCGCGACCGTGCACAACGACTACACCGACAAGTCGGCGCCGCAGCGCGTGCGCGATCTACTCGATCCGCCCGAGGCCGAGGCGCGCCTGCAGCGCCGCTACGTCGAGATCAATGTGTGGCGGCCGATCGCCGGCCCGGTCGAGGCCTGGCCGCTCGCGGTGTGCGACGCCGGCAGCGTCGACCGCCGGGATCTGGTGGCGTCCGAGCGGCGCTATCCCGACCGCATCGGCGAGATCTACGCGGTGACCTACAGCCCGAATCACCGCTGGTTCTATTTCCCGCGCATGCAGCGCGACGAGGTGCTGCTCATCAAATGCTTCGACTCCGCGACCGATGGGCGCGCGCGGCTCGCCGTGCACACGGCGTTCGCGGATCCGACCACGCCGGCCGAGGCGCCGCCGCGCGAGAGCATCGAAATCCGCACCTTCGCCTTCTTCTAATCTAGCGGCGCGATCCGGCTAGATGACGTGATCCGACCCGAGCCGGCACGGATGCTCGGGATCGCCGGTCTCGACCTGAATCGTCGCGTGCTCGATGCCGAAGCGCACCTGCAGCGTCTCGGCGAGGACCGCGAGCGCCTGATCGCCGGGATGGCCCGCGGGTATGACGAGATGGCATGTGAGCGCCGTCTCCGTCGTGCTCATCGGCCAGATGTGCAGATCGTGCACGGCGCAGACGCCGGCGACGGCGGCGAGATGATCGCGCACCGCTGCCGGATCGATGCCGGCGGGCACGGCGTCGAGCGCCATGTTGACGGCGTCGCGCAGCAGCCGCCAGCTGCCGGCGACGATGACGAGCGCGACGACGAGGCTCGCCGCCGGGTCGAGCCACAGCCAACCGGTGGCGAGGATGAGCGCGCCGGTGAGCACCACGCCCAGCGACACGCCGGTATCGGCGACCATGTGCAGGAAGGCGGCGCGGATGTTGAGGTCGTGGTGGTGATGCCGCCCGTGCCGCAGCAGCAGCGCCGTCACGCCGTTGACGACGATGCCGATGGCGGCGACCACCATCACCGTGCCGGTCGCCACCGGCTGCGGCGCGCCGAAGCGGTTGATCGCCTCGACGGCGATGGCGCCGACGGCGATCAGCAGCACGATGGCGTTGAACAGCGCCGCCAGGATCGAACTGCTGCGCAGCCCGTAGGTGTAGCGATGGCTCGGCCGGCGCCGCGCCAGCACGTTGGCGCCCCAGGCGATCGCCAGGCCGAGCACGTCGCCGAGATTGTGCCCGGCATCGGCGAGCAGCGCCACCGAATGGCCGATCACGCCGTAGACCGCCTCGACGAGCACGAAGCCGAGATTGAGCGCGATGCCCAGCGCGAAGACCATGCCGAGCCCGCGTTGCGCCGCGGCGTGGTGCTCGTGTCCGACCATCGCGTCGCTCTGGGTCATGCCGCCCTCAGAAGGCCCCTCGCCGCCGGCGCGCTTGGCGGAACGGCGAGGGGCGGTTCCGTCATCCGCCGGGAATGGATACCAGCATCAACATCGCCGCGCATCCTGTCGATGCGCAAGTCGTCGCCTTCGTCGGGGAGCCGGGCATTAAAAATCCCGCGCCGGCCGCCAGGCGGCCGGGGCGGGATTTTTGGGGCGAACCGCTCAGGCGGCGTGGCGGAGATTGCCTTCGGGCGGAGCCGCGACGGCGCGCGGATTGCGCGTCGCGGCCGCGTCCGAGAGCACGTAGGGGATCTCGGAGCGGGTGATGCCGATATCCGCGAGCGAGCGGTCATCGAGGGCGTAGAGCTCGGCATAAGCCCGCTGGCGCCGACGCCAGCCGGCCAAAGCCGTGGCCAACGTGTGCACCAGATTTCCGGTAAAATACAACATGATATCAACTCCATAACGCACTTGCGAAGGTGCCTTCGCGACTGCAACATAGGTAAACACTATTGACCGGAGGTTAATCCGGACACCGTGCAACCCAGCCTTACGGTAGACGCATAGCGGTCGACTTCCCGCGGTGCGCGGGCGGCGGTCCCTTGTGGCGCGGCGGCCGACGCCCTAGCCTCTAGGCCACGAGGAGAGGACGAATGAAGCATCGGGCGGCCGGCGTTTCCGGCGCAGCGGCGGGCGATGCCGCGTTGGCGGAGTTGCTGCGGCAGGAGGGCGCACCTTACGACCTGGCCGGCCTGCGCGCGCTGGTCGCGGGCGTGCTGGCCGCGCCCCCCGACCGCGATCTGGCGGCGTGGACGACGCTGGTGGTGCCCGCGCCCTCGCCGTCGCTGCGACAGGTACTGCTGGCGCTTGCCGCCGAGATGCGCGCGGCGCCCGCCGCGGCGCCGCTGTCGCCGGCGGAACGGCTGGCGCGGCTGCGCAGCGAGCTCAAGCGGCGGCGCGTCCATGGCTTTCTCGTGCCGCGCGCGGACGAGCATCAGGGCGAGTATGTGCCGAGCCGGGCGCAGCGGCTCGCCTGGCTCACCGGCTTCACCAGCTCGGCCGGGCTCGCCATCGTCCTGCCGCGGGCGGCGGCGGTCTTCGTCGATGGGCGCTACACGCTGCAGGCGCAAGCGGAAGTCGATGACAGGCTCTACGTCCGTCGCCATCTCGCCGACGAGCCGGCCGTGGAGTGGGTCGCCGCCACCCTGCGCAAGGGCGAGGTGCTCGGCTACGATCCGCAGCTTCATACGTTGGGCGAAGTCGAGCGCTTCCGCGCCGCGGCGGCGAAGGCCGGCGGCAGCCTCCAGGCGCTCGACGACAACCCGCTCGACGCGGTGTGGAGCGATCAGCCGCCGCCGCCGCTGGCGCCGGTGACGCGCCACGAGCTGCGCTTTGCCGGCGAGAGCGCCGAGCACAAGCGCCGGTCGCTCGCCGACAAGCTCGCGGCCGAGCAGGTCGACGCCGCCGTATTGACGGCGCCCGATTCGATCGCCTGGCTGCTCAACATCCGCGGCGGCGACGTGCCGCACACCCCGCTGCCGCTCGCCTTCGCCGTGCTCAACAGCGACGCGAGCGTCGATCTCTTCATCGACCGGCGCAAGCTCGCGCCCGGCCTCGCCGAGCATCTCGGCAACGCGGTGCGCGTCGCCCCGCCCGACTCGTTCGGCGCGGCGCTCGACCGTTTGGGCGCGGCGAGACGGCGCGTGCAGGCCGATCCGGCGAGCGCGGCGGCGTGGGTGTTCGACCGGCTCGCGGCGGCGGGCGCACAGATCCACCGCGCCGCCGATCCGGCGCAGCTGCCCAAGGCCCGCAAGAACCCGGCCGAGCTCGAGGGCACGCGCCTCGCCCATCGCCGCGACGGGGCGGCGCTGACACGCTTCCTCGCCTGGCTCGCGGCGCGCGCGCCCGAGGGCGGGCTCACCGAGATCGCCGCCGCCGATCGCCTCGAGGCGTTCCGCGCCGCGGGCGACAATTTCCGCGATCTGAGCTTTCCCACCATCTCCGGCGCCGGGCCCAACGGCGCCATCGTGCATTACCGCGCCTCGGCCCAGAGCGAGCGCCGGCTCGAGCCGGGCACGCTCTATCTCGTCGATTCCGGCGCGCAATATCTCGACGGCACCACCGACGTCACGCGCACGGTGGCG
>WNFJ01730260.1_pt1 | contig 12952 bp, 8 predicted proteins | sample 5400461 | NCBI WGS metagenome assembly WNFJ01 (sample SAMN13153349, study PRJNA577476) | soil metagenome | isolation source: 115 cm saprolite on Douglas fir-dominated hillslope | place: USA:California | collected 2013-09-17 | reverse complement strand
CGACAGGTCCATCGTAATAACCGTCCCGCTGCAGTTGTGACTGCACATCGACGATTACCCTGTCAGGGGCCAATCCATTGTAGCCGTAGATTGGACCGTCGTATGCATAATAAGCGGACGGCGCATAACCCCATGCCGGGAACCAGTACCCCGAATTCCAGTAATACCAGCCACCGTTCACGAACACGATTCGATTGTAATGGCTCCTCCACCAACCGCGATCGTGCCACTCTCTGTGGTAATTGCGGAACGCCGCATATTGTCGACCGCGAAATGCGGCGCTGTGGAAGTTATTGTTGATCGCAACATTCCTTCCACGATAAAACGCGAAGTTTCTGTTGTTGTGATTGACCGCCAAGTTGTTGCGGCCACGAAACTCGGCACTATTGCGATTAACGTCGAAGTTTCTTGTTCGATTAATTGCAACGTTCCGATTGCGATTTGTCGCCAATTCGTTGCGGCCGCGAAACTCGGCTGCATTGCGATTACGATTGACGTCAACGTTTCTTGCCCGATTAACCGCGAGCTTTCGATCGCGATTCACCGCAGCGGTGCTTCGCGCGCGAAAATCTCGATTACTCGAGAAGCTTCGCTGGCGAGACGCGCGCATCCGGGCGTCTTGACTGACCACCCTGTTTGGATGAGTGCGCGCCGTCACGTAGGTCCGCTGCCTGGATGACGCGGTCGCAGTATGACGGTGCGCGCCAGTCATCGCGCCGGTGTTCGCAGGCCTTGCCGCCCGAACATTCGCGGTTCGATGCGCCTGCGCTCTATCAGGCCTTGCGTTGTGAGTTGGTTGACCCCACGCCGTGAGCGTCAGCGCGAGGCTTCCGATACATATTGAACATAGTGTTCGTTTCATAGTTTTTTTCCCTTAATTTTCCGTTGAGACCTTAGACAAGGTCTGTGTATCAATTATTCAACACCGTTAAGTATTCTGCGGTTGCGCTGGAAATGGTCTTGTCATTCCCGTCAAACACAACGGGACAGCGTGCGCCAACTGTGCAACGAAGAAGCCATTGCAGATCAGGCGATGCCTGCCGCGCGTACTGCCCCACCACAACCACCTCTCAGCGACCCAACTGCTCAACCTCTGTTTTGATTTCTGGGAATCCCGCTTGCTTCAATTGCTGGTTCAACTCGGGAAGATCGGATTCGAGTAATTTGTGCCACAGCTGCATCATAGGTCCGACTTTTGTCTCAAGATCAGCGATCGCGGCCTTGAGTGCGGCTGTCGGCGCAGCATCTGCGCCTTGGATATCGTTGAACAGTCGCGTCGTCGATTCCAAAACGAAAAGCGAGGGTGGAGCGCCCGGCCGCGGATGCGGCGGCCCGAACTTCATGAGGGTTCGAGCAAAGGCCTCCAGTTTTTGCGTGACGTCAGATCGCTCCGCGGCCTTTGCTCTGAGTTTCGTTAATTGCTCGGCGATGTCGTCGAACTTTTTGCCCATCGGGGCGAGCTTGAGCCGAAGCTGATACAACTGCCACGAGAGATCGAACTGTTCCTGAAGGGTGGCGCCCGACGCTTTAACGCGCGGATCCATTGCGACGGTCAAAGGTTGGCTGAAAGTTTTCCCGTCAACCGTCAACGTAACCGTGTAAACACCCGGCGCGGCCCATGGTGACGTCGCCGCCGGTGCCGTGTTGCGATAGGTCGCGGAGATCGGAAACTCCGGTTCCACATGCGGGACCGGTGTGTAATGCATGTCCCACAGAAACCGATGCATGCCTGCTTTCGCGGAAAGCGATTGCAGCGGCCGAATCCAGTAGCTCGGAATTTTGAGCCGCTTTGGATTCGCCTCGACCGGCACATCCGCGCTCGAATATTTTCGAACTGACTGGCCTTTGGCGTCTTTGATCTCGATCGTTACCGGGCCACCCGCATCTTTCGAAAGAAGATAATCGATCATCGCGCCGTCTATCGGATTTTCGCCGGCCGGTTCATCCGGCGGCAACGGCGTGTCGGTGTTCAGGTTCGCGCGAACGCGCAACGCAGTCTGCGGTTTAAACAGCAAATCCTCGTTGTGGCCACGCGCGCTGACCGCGGCTGTGTTTGACGCGGTACGCGTACCGGGGTCAACGCCTCCGGCTACAGATTTGAGTTGCCGCAGCGGCGTAATGTTGTCGAGAATCCAGAACCCGCGACCATGCGTCGCCATGACGAGATCGTCGTTCTTAATAATAAGATCGCGCACGGAACTCGCCGGCAGATTCAATCGCAACGACTCCCAGTTCGCGCCGTCATCGAACGAGATGTAAACGCCTTTTTCGGTTCCGGCGAACAGAAGGCCTTTGCGTTCCGGATGTTCGCGAACTGCGTTGACGATTTGGCCGGCCGGTATTCCGTTCGCGATCTCCGTCCACGTTTTTCCGCCGTCGTGTGTCACAAAAATGTGCGGCTGCAGATCGTCGATCCGCATCGTGTTCACCGCCGCGTAAGCGGTGTTCGAATCGAAATGTCCGGCTTCGATCAGCGAAATTTTCTGCCAGGCCGATATGTCTGCAGGCGTCACGTTGGTCCAGGTTTTTCCAGCATCGGTCGTGAGATGAATCAAACCATCGTCGGTCCCGCACCAGATCCGGTTCGTGTCGAGCGGTGACGGCGCAACGGTATAAATCACGCCGCGCCGATGGGCCTGCTTTGTTGCGTCCTCCTTGTATTTCCCAACGCTCGCCGGCAGTGGGTAATTCGGCCGCGACAAATCCGGACTGATTTTTTCCCAGTGGTCGCCACGATCGCGTGTTTGCCAAAGCGTGTTTCCGCCGAAGAAGAGCAAATGCGGATAGAGCGGCGAAAAAACAACCGGCTCGGCCCGCAACATCCGGAAGTCTTCCGTTTGCACCGGCACCGGAAGGATATTTTGCGCCTGACCGGTGCGGCGATCGAATCGCGTCAGCTTACCGCCGATGATAATGTCTGAATCCAGCGGATCGGCAACGACGTAACCATATTCCTCGGCCGCGACCGGCTTCCAATCGCGGAACGTGATCTCGCCTTCATCGCCGCGGCTTTTAATTTCCACCGAACCGCTTTCCTGTTGTCCGCTGTAAAGTCGGTACGGAAACGTGTTGTCGGCGCTAACGTGATACAACTGCGCAGTTGACTGGTTATACCATGAGCTCCAACTCTTGCCTCCGTTCACAGTGACGATCGCTCCCTGGTCGGAACCGAGAAGAATGATGTCGGGATTGTTCGGATTGATCCAAACGTTTTGATAATCGTCGCCGCCGGGTGCGCCGCGCCAGCCGTCCCAGTAAACGATCTGCGAATTCTTCGGATCAAACCGCACCACGGGGAGATCGCCACCCCCGATTCCAAGTCCCGGTCGAGGATCATCAGTTGTCCCACTCCAGGTTTCGCCAGCGTCGTCCGAGCGATAAAGTTTCGCGATCGTTTTTGTCCGGACCGCGGCGAATAATGTTTTCGGCGCGCTCGGCGCGATCGCGATGTTCGCCTGCACAATATTGGCCGGCAGCCCCTTGCTTAACTGCCGCCATGTCTTGCCGCCGTCGGTGGATTTATAAATGCCGCCGCCGTCTCCGTTGAATACTCCGTTTTCCCACGGTCCTTCGCGTGATTCCCATAGCGCAGCGTAAACAATCTGCGGATTACCTGGATCGATCTGCACATCGCTCGCGCCGACGTTCTCATCGCGATAAAGAACTTTTTCGAACGTTTTTCCGCCATCGATCGATCGATAAATGCCGCGTTCTTCATTAGGCCCGTACGGGTGACCGGCTACGGCAACAAAGATGCGGTCCGGGTTTTTTGGATCGACCACCAACTGCGCGATCTGCTGACCATCGCGTAATCCGAGATGCGTCCACGTCTTGCCGGCATCGCTCGATTTATAAATACCGTCGCCGACTGAAAGATCCGGCCGATGCAATCCTTCGCCGCTGCCAACGTAAATGATGTCCGGATTTGAAGGCGCGACCGCAATCGCGCCGATCGATGCCGTCGGCTGATCGTCGAAAATTGGTTGCCACCTCCGACCGTAATCGATCGATTTAAAAACGCCGCCGTTCACCGGCGCCATGTAGAAAACATTCGGCTGCGATGGCACACCGCAGATCGCGCGCGTCCGCCCGCCGCGGTAAGGTCCAATGTTTCGCCAGCGCAGAATCGAATCGAACTCTCCCGCTCGCGCCTGCCCAAGCCCCAAACCGATCGCGAAACCGATTACGATTGCATTTCGAACCGATCGCATAAACCGGCCATTTTCTTCTGCGATGACGAAAACGCAACGCGTCAATCGCCCATTGTCAGGGTTCTCTGGTTGCTTGACGACTGCGTCCAATCTTCTATCTCCCATCTTCTAACTCCGAGCTCGTCGCCCAAAACTCCATGCTATCTGCTGTAATCTTCGATCTCGACGGCGTGCTCGCCGACTCCGAGCCGTGGTGGAACCAGATCGACGCGAAATTACTCGCCGAGTACGGCGCCACATATCGCGGTGAATACCATCAGAACGTAGTCGGGGTGAGCTACCGGCTCGCGGTCGAGTTTTACAAGAAAGCATTCGGCCTGTCCGTGGCAGGTGAGGAAATGATGCGGCGTCGGGGTGAGATCGCGACGGAGTTCTTTGCCAATCGGGTCGGTCTGTTTCCTAACGTCAAAGAAGCGTTGGAAGAACTGCGGCAGATGAAACTGCATCTCGCCGTCGCCACAAGCTCGGTAAGCGCGTCGGCGCGACCATTCCTGGATCGACATCACCTGACCGGATTCTTCGAGGTCATTGTTACCGGCGAAGAAGTTGAACACGGCAAACCCGCTCCCGACATCTATCTGCGCGCGGCGGCCAAACTGGGAATCCATGCTGACGCGTGCCTCGTCGTCGAGGACGCGCTTCCCGGCGTCGCCGCGGCCAACGCAGCGAACATGCGCGTCGCCGCGATTCCCGACACACGCTTTGTAAATCCGAGCGAGTACGAGAAGAAAGCCGACTACGTCCTCAGTAGTTTGAAAGAATTACCGGCGCTGCTTCGAAAACTTGTGCTCGCCGAATAACCACCACGCCGGACTCGTAATTTCCTCAAGTTCCGCCGCAAACGGCGTAGCCTTGAGCGCGCAAGTCGTCGGCCAAGTCTTTTTCCATTTGAACAGCATGTTCGTACGGCATCGGGTTCAGATGCTCGAACAGCTCCGGCAATAATCGAACACCATATTTCCTGACCAGCCGGGCCGATTTGTACCCGTTCTTATGATTTTCAAATCGATGATCGACCGGCAATCCGGTCATTCCAACGTACACCGCCGGTTTGGATGGATCGCGCGCGCGATTGCGCCGCAAGATCGACGAATCCTTAAGTGCAGGTTTCGAGAGTAGAACGACATAAACATTATGATGGAATTCAGGTTCGGATAAACGCACCCGTGTTCGCTTACGACGACGCACGGGGACCGTGTAACTCGGAAAACGATCATCGGCAACGACCAGCGAAATTCATCAGTGCAAAGAGCTGTAGCTGCGGGCGTTGACCGCGGAAAATACGTTGCTTGCATCTTCGGTTTTTGGCTTTCTTTTGGCGATGCCGGGAACCAGGATTGTGCCGTCAACTCAACGCATCCGCGGCGTACTGGCGCCCGTCGTAACCCCGTTCAAGGCCGATCTTTCGCCTGACTGCGAACGATTCATCAAGCACTGCCAATGGTTACTTTCGCAGAACTGCGGGCTGGCCGTGTTTGGAACCAATAGCGAGGCGAACTCGATGGCAGCCAATGAGCGATCAACATTGCTCGATACCGTGGTCGCGGCCGGGATCGATCCGTCCCGCATGATGCCGGGCACCGGTTGCTGTTCGATCGTGGAGACAGTCGAACTTACCACGCATGCGGTAAGACACGGTTGCGCCGGTGTGCTGATGCTGCCGCCGTTTTATTACAAGAACGTCACCGAAGAAGGTCTATACCGTTACTTCAGCGAAGTGGTGCAACGTGTCAGCGATACGCGTCTGAAAATTTACCTCTACCATATTCCACCGGTGGCGATCGTCGGTGTCACACCAAAATTGGTCGAGCGCCTCCTGAAAACTTATCCAAACGCGATCGCCGGAATGAAAGACAGCTCAGGTGATTGGAACAACACCAAAACTTTTCTCTCGACGTGTTTGTGGGCAGCGAGTCGTTCCTGCTGGCCAACATGCGCAATGGTGGCGTGGGCACCATTTCCGCAATGGCCAACGTGAACCCGGCGGCCATTCACAAGCTGTACAGACAGTGGAACACCCCGGATGACGCAGATAACGCGGATCAACAACAATCGAAACTAAATGTCGTGCGCGAGGTGTTCAGTAGCAGGAGGTTTCCGTCGATGATCGCGGCGTTGAAGCAGGCGATTGCGATCTACGGGAACGACCCCGAGTGGACCAGGCTGCGGCCGCCGCTGGTTGAGCTCACGACAGAACAGGGAAAGTTGCTTGCCGCTGAATTGAAAGCGATCGGGTTCGTGATGCCGGGCACCGGGCGACTTCAGAAGTAAGAAGTAGGAATTACTAAGGAGAAAGTCAGGAGACCCATATCAGAAGTCAGCCGTAAATGCCGCGAATTTTTTTCATTAGCAGTTTTAATGTAGTCTTGCTGCGGCAAATATGGGCTACGGACTGCGGCGAAATAAGATCGAAGGCGGAAGCGGTGGTAAACGCGGGCACTCGAACATGGTGCATTGGGAATACACGGAGGAAATTAAGCACCGGTCACGCAAGGCGCGGCGACGAGCGGCTAAGGCACTCGAACGTGAAGCGAGTCAGGCGCGGGAGTGATTATTGGCGAAAATCCTCAGCCCTAAGGCCAGCCCCTTCGACAATGCTTTTCAATGTTCCAATTGGTATGGCCATGTATGGGCACGATTACTTGTCGACTGTTCGGGTGACGCCATTTCTGGTGACTGCCTTTTTGGCTGACCAGTCTAAAACCGTGTTGACGTAAAACGCGAATGACCTCTTTTGCTGTGCAAACCGGAAATCGTTCGCTCACGTGAGAGCGACTTCCAACACCTTAGCTCCCGCAGAGAAATTGACTGGCGTCGGCTCAAACCAAAGCTCTATCGCTTCTTCCTCGGTATCTCCGGCGGAGGCGCAACCTGGCAATTCCGTGAAAAACGCGGCCCATCGCTTTGTCTCGGGATCATATTCGACAACCAAGCGCAATTTCACGATCTCGACGATAAAGCAGATCCCAGGCCGGTGAAAGCGAATTGCAGCTGAGGACAGCCGCCACTGCAGATTAGCGGAAGCAAACGTCCAACGCTCAACATCAAATGCTGAAAATTAGGAGGGCAAGCCTTTCCGCGCGATTAGTTCCATCTGCTCGCAGAAACGGTCCAGCTCATTGAGGGTTGTGTAAACGTTCGGCGTGATGCGAATACCCTGGAATTCTTCGTGCATGATCGGCACGGTAAAGATGTGGTGTTTGTCGAATAGATATTTCGTCACCGCTTCGGGATTGGTGCCCTCGACGTGCACGTTTCCGATCGCGCACGATTGATTTGGATCGAACGAAGTGTTGAACCGAATCTTGGGCACGTCTTTGAGCCGGTTCATCCAGTAACGGGACAGGTAGCGTAACCGCGCCTCCTTGCGTTGGCTTCCTATCCCGTTGTGAAAGAGAAGCGCCTCGCCGATCGCGAGCTTCGGCGCGGCCGAGTGGGTGCCGATCTCTTCGAATTTGCGAATGTCCGATGCCTGCTTGGATTCCGCGGCCATGAGCGGCCAGAGTTTGTCGATTTTATCGCGCTTGACGTAAAGCATGCCGGTGCCTTTCGGCGCATAGAGCCATTTGTGAAGACTGGTGCCGAAATAATCGCAACCGATGTCGCTCTGTTTGAAATAGAACTGGGCGAAGGAATGCGCGCCGTCGACGATCGTCTCAATACCGTGGGCGCGGGCCACGTCGCAAACTGCTTTCACCGGAGTGATCTGGCCGGTGATGTTGATCTGGTGTGAGATGAGGACCAGGCGAGTGCGGTCGGTGATTCCTTTTTCAAACGCGGCCGTGATCTCGTTCAGGTTCTTCGGCGGAATCGGAATCTGAATGAGCTTGAGCTTGAGATTTTCCCGTTTTTCCCGCTGACGCAATGTGGTGAGCATGCGCGGGTAATCCTGGGTGGTGGTGAGAATTTCGTCGCCGGGTTTGAAGTCCATACCCATGAGCAGAATCTCGAGCGACTCAGAAGCGTTGCGTGTGATCGCGATCTCTTCGCGATCGCAACCGAACAGTTCGGCCAGGCCGGTGCGAATGGTTTCCGATTGCGGCTCGAGAATTTGCCACATCGTGTAAGCGGTGGCGTCTTCCTGTTCCCAGATGTAACGAACGAGCGCCTCGGTCACGATCCGTGGGCTGGGCGAAACGCCGCCATTGTTCAGGTTGATGATGCCACGTGTGACGCTGAACGACTTTTGGATAGTGGCCCAATAGTCTTCATCCGTGGCCGCTTCTTCCGGCGTGAGATGCGCGACGTTCTTCGACGCTGCTTCGACGTTTCTTAATAACGAACCGACCGTTGCGGAAGAAAGCGCGGCCAAACCGAGGCTTTTGCCGGCGATGGAAATGAAGTCCCGACGGGTGCGCTTGCGAATGACAGAATTCGGGCTCGTCATGAGATGGGCAGCATTAAGAAAAGAATGAAGTGAGTGGGACGAGCGACATGGACGGCAAAGCCGCGAGGGTAGCGGAGACCGAGGCGGGGGCCGAAGGAATCAAAATCGCGTCGCGTGCGCACGTGTGCCAGCATTAATCAAAGCGATTCCGGTGCCGGCGTGCAATCATTGTCTTCGAGGGCCGAAGAAGGAAGATTATGAAACGAGATTATGATTTCGATTGCTGACGGAATCCAAAACGAACGAGTCTCGCTGTGAGTCGCCTATCGCGACGGATGATTAGATCTCGTACGTAAGTTTGAAGCCGCACCAGGCTGTAGCGTGCGCTGTCTCAGCGCAGGATGAAATGAATTTTGGATTTACTCCGCTGAGGACAGCGGACTCTACAGCCCTTTTCCCGGATTACGGAGTCAGCGTTTCTATTGCAGAAAAATCTGCATGTTCTGAAAGTCAAAGGTCACCGCATAGGGCTTGAAGAAATTGTGGCCGACCATGCCCGCGAGATGAAAGCCAAACATGTATTCCCACGGGAACGGTCCATCATAGAGGCCGCGGACGTTCTCTTCCTTTATGTCTCCGAAGGAGAGTTGATGCACGGTATACGGCACGATTTTCAACTTCCCGCCTCCGCCGGCTCCTTCCGAAGCTTTGTTTTCCTCCAGCTTGATCCCGGCTTCCTTGATAACCGACTCGGCCAGTTTAATTCCCGCGCCCATCAGTCCTGTGTCAACGAAGAGGAGCGTGGGCGGAAGTGTCTCGACGCGACCCCAGCCCACCATGAAATGGTCGCTTGCCATCCAGATAGGAACCGCGACTTTCTTGCCTGATGATTTTTTAAACTGTTCCAGGCTTTCAACAGTCTTTCGGCGCAGCACAAGCTCGCCGCGCGGATAATCCATCGTCGTTAGGAAATGATAAAACAGAGTAGTCCCGATGATTCCGTCGATTTGTTTCACGCCGAATCCTTTCGAGAGTTGGCGCAATGGAAGCATCGCGACGGGCAGATTTTTGATCGTCCAGTCGCCGACGGTGAGTGACTCAATCCGCCCTTGCTCGACCTCAGCGTGCTGCCCGCCGGAAAAGGTCCCTTGTACCGCGCCGAACTGCGGGACGCCAAGCTCCTTGGCGAACTCCGTGTCGAGCGCGACCTCCCAACCACCGGTATCGATGAAGAAGGTGACTTCGTTGCCGCCGTTGACGCGCACACTGACCACCGGCAGCGGCTCGGTTTTTACGAACTTCAGACGCGTACTCGTGCCGTTGCCACGCAATTCATAGGGAGTCTGGCCCTCGAAGCTCTCCAACTTCGCAACGTTGAGTGACGGATACTGCGAGATAAGCAGCTTGTTGCTGCTCACCTCGACGCCGTTCAGCGAAGCGGCTGCCTTTTGGAAATCATCGCGGCGATAAAACGCCTCGGCCAGCATGACCTTTGCATCGGCATCACCCGGCTTCAAAGCTATGGCCTTTTCCAGCCACTTCTGCGCATCGTCGAGCCGGTTGGAAAGCAACGCAATGCGACCCAATTGGAGCGTTGCCGAATAGTCCTTGGGATTTTGAATGACGATTTGCGAGTAAAGTTTGCCGGCTTCGGCAAACTTCCCCATCTGAAAGAGCCGATCTGCCGAACCGATTTCTGATTGCGTGGGCTGCTGCAGTGTCGCTTGTCCTGACAAGCTACCAGACCAGATAATCGCGGCGAGAGCGATGCAAGTTCTGGCAAATTTCATTTCGATTTCCGCGATCAATGTTGTGGGTGCGCGATGTGCACATTCCCGCGGGGTCTGTCGCTCATAACCCGCCGCGGGCTGTTGATCAATGACAATCGAATATCAAACGCCCATGTTCGGGAATGGAGCCGAGGGGACGCGAGCGACATAGATGGGCAAACCGACTGGTCGAAATGAGCGGGAGCGAATGAGTCAAAATTTCGAGTTCGGAGTTTCGATGCGGCGCTTTAGCTCGCCATGCTTGCAAGGAGCTTGCAAACGGCGGTGCAAACGTGCTAGATGCCTCTTGTTGCCGTTTCGCTCGCACACCGTCGAGATCTGCATTTCAGCCCTATGGCTGACCAGTTGCACATCTCTTTCGCCGTTGCGGCCCAATACGACTGCGAATCCAACGAATTCCGTCATTGCACAAGACGGTTACAAAGTTGCATTCGTTGAATTTGGCGAGCAGGGATCCTATCAAGATCCGACGCAGCTGCAAAACGCGCTCGCCTTGATTCGCGATACACCGCAACCACTCGTTATCACCTATGTGCACGGCTGGCAAAACAACGTGGAATCCGGAGATGTTCAGAGCTTCGAGTCTTTGCTGGCGCGATTAAACCGAGCGCCTGCTATCAGAAATGTCGGGTTTCACGTAGTTGGCGTTTACCTCGGCTGGCGTGGCAAGTTAACGCCGATTCCTGTCTTAAAGGAAATTAGTTTTTGGAACCGCAAGGCAACCGCGGAACGTCTCGCGAGTAATTACGATTGCTACGACGCCATTGCTTCAATCTCCGAAGAAGCACGGCGCAAAGGGGGGGGAAACCAATATACCGTTCTGCTGGGACACTCCTTTGGCGGATTAATTGTCGAAAGGTCCGTCGCTCACGCGATCAACGCCGAGATACACGGACATGCCGATGCCGATCGGAGCATGCCGGCGGATTTGGTGATCGCTGTTAACCCCGCGGCTGATTCAGTTCTGGCCCGGCAAATGATTGCCGCTTTGTATAGCCGCAAGACCGAGGGCACGCGGCCATTATTTGTCTCAATGACGTCAACGGGCGACTGGGCGACAGGCACCGTTTTCCCGATTGGCACCGGGCTGGCGTCAGTCAGCAAAGGATTCAACGAAGTTGGAGCGCCGGGTCCCGCGAACACACAAGTAAGCGAGCGAAAATTTTATACCTCAACACCCGGTCACAATGAGATGCTCATCAACCATATTACGGTGGACAAACACGAGACAATCAATTCACCCAGCGGCCTTCCCGCGCTTGAAGAAAACTTACAGCATAACCATGCTGGGAACGGCTTCACTTTAGACCGTGCGAAAGGAAAGCTCGATGTTTGGCAGATAAAGCGGGTTGGAGATGTGGACGTCCCTTATTGGGACGTGCAAGTGGATCCCAGCATTATCAAAGATCACGGTGACATCTGGAACGAAAGAGCCGAAGCGATGGTGGCTGCTATTTTCCGCATGGCTAACCCGATTCTGAATCGCAGCGCCAAACCCAGAGCTACACTTCATCGCGCGCCAGATTTGAACAGGCTTCAGCATCCATAAAAAACTCAGATCGCATGCGATTTGTTGTAGCAGTTGTCGATCCGCCGCTCTGTAGGCTGGGCACAAGCGGATGACTGCGGCCGCGTTGATTCACTCTTAATCCGCTTACGATGCATGAGCGATCTGCTGTGGTGGCGACCGCAGTTTGCGCGCCGCCCTGTCGGCACCGTTCGCGTGCTTACCTGGCGCGCAAACGCTGTAGCGTGCGCTGTCTCAGCGCAGAATGAAATGAATTCTGGATTTACTCCGCTGAGGACTCCGATAAATCGGGAGCACGTACCGGGCACTGTAGTCGTCGCCCTGCGGGCAGCATAGAGCATGTGTGTTTTTTGTGCGCGCCGTTTGCGCTACTATAGCCCTTTTTTCTGCCTTCCTGGATTCCAGATTAGATCCATCAGTCGTAACTTTCCCTCGCTCTCGCTCAACCTCTGGTGTAAGCCGTTCCCGATTCACCATGTCTCCTTTGCTCATCAAGATTAGCAAAGATTTCGCCACTATTTGGACGACCATTGACCCTATCGGTAACGTGGCAATTTTTGCCGGATTAACGGCATCTCTTACCCGCGCGGAGCGGCGTCGCATCGCGCTGCGCGCTACGCTCTATGCCACGGTTATTCTTGTCGTCGCAGTGGTGGCGGGACAGTTCATTCTCGACGCCATCGGCATTCACCTGCACTCGCTCAAAGTTGCAGGCGGGATCATTCTTTTCCTCTTCGGTTTGCAAATGCTCTTCGGACGATTGGATGCGGAAGCAAAGACGGGAGCACCCGAGCCGGGGCGCGACCTGGCCGTCTTTCCGCTCGCTGTCCCTTCCATCGCCGGTCCGGGAGCGATGATGGCGGTAATCCTGCTGACCGACAACGATGTGTACACCGTGGCCGAGCAAGCCCAAACCGGGGTTGTCCTGCTCGTGGTGCTCTTGCTCACTTATGTTCTGCTGCTTTTTTCCGATGCCATCCTGCGGATCATAGGCCGTCAGGGAGCGGCCATTCTTGTCCGTGTCATGGGGATCATTCTTTGCTCACTCGCGGTGGAAATCGTGCTGACGACATTGGCAGTGGCAAGCTGGGCACCC
>WNFJ01201560.1_pt1 | contig 12953 bp, 10 predicted proteins | sample 5400461 | NCBI WGS metagenome assembly WNFJ01 (sample SAMN13153349, study PRJNA577476) | soil metagenome | isolation source: 115 cm saprolite on Douglas fir-dominated hillslope | place: USA:California | collected 2013-09-17 | reverse complement strand
ATTCGGCCGGGGCCAGGTGAGTACCTATTTGCTCGCCGGCCTTGGCGACAGTATTGAGGGGCTACTCGAGGCTTCCGAGCGCCTGATTGAAATCGGGGTATATCCATTCGTGGTGCCATTTGTTCCGCTAAATGGAACGCCGCTGGCCGACCGTCATCCGCCTTCGGCTGAGTTTATGCGTCGCGTGCTTCAGCCACTGGGCAGTTGGCTCGCGGAAGCCGGTCTGACTTCCAACACCGTGAAGGCCGGGTGCGCCAAATGTGCCGCTTGCTCAACCCTTTCCACTTTCGAAAGACAAGCCGTTGAAGCGAGCTAATCGCGAGCTATGCCCGAGGTCATCTTTACTATTCAGCTCCCGGATGGCTCGACCAAGGAATGCTACTCGCCATCGAGTGTCGTGTGCCGCTACTTCGCAGCAGGCGAGGAAATGCTGGTAGCGGAGTTTCTAGCGCGGAGTCGTCAAGCTTTCGCCGCAGCTTCGGAACGCGTTCGCGTGAGATTCGGTTTCTCGTGCAGCTCGGCCTCAGCCGAAATGGCGGAGATCGAGCGATGGACCAGCACGTTGCCCGGCAATTCAACTCTGCGCATCCTCCGTATTTAAAGAGTTGCCAAAAACCACTTTGCCCAATGGTTCACGACCAACACTGCAATTAGCCAATGCACGACGCATCCACCAGCGAACGCTCAACCGATCTGCACTATCCCGTGATCGTTGTTGGTGGTGGCCAGGCCGGTCTGGCAATGAGCTATTGTCTGAAAGAACGGGGTATCGATCATCTCGTGTTTGAAAAGCACCGACTGGCCGAAGCTTGGCGATCGAAACGGTGGGACAGTTTTTGTCTGGTGACACCGAATTGGCAATGCCAGCTTCCCGGATTCGACTATTACGGAAATGATCCTCATGGGTTTATGGCCAAGGAAGAAATCGTCCAGTACCTCGAGGCCTACGCCCGATCTTTCGATCCACCGCTTAGGGAAGGGATTCTGGTGTCACATCTTCGGGCCGACGACTCTGGGGTATTTGCGATAAAAACGAGCCGAGGGGACTACTTTGCCGACCAAGTTGTGGTCGCTACCGGGGGGTATCAGGTCGAAACAATTCCTCGAGTTGCTGAGCGCTTTCCACCGACCGTCAAGCAACTGCATTCTGATTGCCCGCCGGAGAGGTGCTGGTGATCGGCTCCGGTCAATCTGGCTGCCAAATAGCAGAGGATCTCCATCTGGCCGGTCGTCAGGTGCATCTCTGCGTCGGCGGCGCTCCCAGAACCGCACGCCGTTATCGCGGTAAAGACGTGGTCGATTGGTTGCACCAGATGGGTTATTACAACATGCCGGTAAATGAGCATCCACTGAAGGAGCGGGTACGCGCGAAAGCCAACCATTATGTTACCGGTCGCGAAGGCGGGCGCGACATCGACCTCCGTAAGTTTGCGCTCGAAGGGATGAAGCTCTATGGACGGCTGCGGGATGTTCGGGGGAGCATTTTACGGTTCGCGGACGACCTGAAACAAAACCTGGATCAAGCGGACTCCGTCGCAGAGAGCATTAAGACAACGATCGATAAATATATTGAAGCCAACCAACTCGTCGCGCCGCGAGAGCCGCGCTACCAGCCGATCTGGGAACCGACAACTCCGTCGCTGGAACTAGACTACGTCGAAGCAAAGATCAGCGTGATCATTTGGTCGGTAGGTTTTCGCACAGACTATAGTTGGATTGAAATTCCAATCTTCGATGGGAAAGGGTATCCGAGTCACCGACGCGGAGTTACCTCCGTCCCAGGTATCTATTTTCTTGGTCTCCCTTGGCAATACACCTGGGGCTCCGGACGCTTCTCCGGGGTTGCTCAAGATGCCCGATTCCTGGCCGACTGCATTGAGGCGAGGCATTCCGACTCGATGCCGAAAACAGGCAAGCTCCTGAACGAGCTAGCCCTCGGATCTTAGCCACGCCAAAGTAGCCTCCGCTTCTCGCTGCGCAGGAGGTCTGCAGCCAGAAGCTGCGGCTACTGTGCGCCTTGCTTCCTTTAACCGGGAACGACAAATTCATTGGGCCAGAAAGGCGAAAGCGCTTGCCGGAAGGTGATGTTATTAAGATATGGCAACCGATCGATAGAAGAGAGTGGTCCGATAACGAAAATATAGCCGGAGGAATATATATCGTACAGCGATGGAAATTACCACGACTCTTTCGCGGAAGAGGGACCGAGAGCAAGTCTAATGGCCTCGGAAAACGGATTAGGAATTCTGTGGCCCGGTCGATCGCAATTTGGATACAATAATCAGGAGATATCGTGGTGCGATAGATGTGTTTGAATATTTGGATCGCTCGATTGTCTAAGGAGGGTGTTTCCAGCGGCGGAAACAAGGGCCTGCGCGGTCAGGCATCGGGGAGATATCATCATGTTGTACAAATCATTCAAAGCCAGTCTAGCGGGATTGGCTATCATCGGTAGTTTCAGCATTGCCGGTCCGGCGGCAGCAACTGTGAACAAAGAGACAATAACCAACAATGAAAGGGTCGCAGGGCTTAGGATGACTAAGGAGTTATTTGGCAAAATGCCAGATGGCACCCCGGTCGACAAATACGTTCTGACCAATGTCCATAAGGTGCGGGTGGGGATCCTGACGTATGGCGGAATCATACAGTCCATCGTCGTACCGGATAAAAACGGAAAGCTGCAAGATGTGGCGTTGGGTTTCGACAATTTGGACCAATACATCGAGGAGAGTCCATACTTTGGCGCCATTATAGGCCGCTACGGTAATCGCATTGCCAAGGGCCAGTTTAAGTTAGACGGGAAACAATATCAGGTTCCGACCAACGATGGACCAAATGCCCTGCACGGCGGACCAAAGGGTTTCGACAAGGAGCTCTGGGCCGCGTCGCCGATCGAGGGTGCAAACTGGGTTGGCGTTGAGCTGACGTATCTGTCGCCGGACGGCCAGATGGGTTTTCCGGGTAACCTGGAAGTGACAGTCCGATATACGCTCGACAACGACAACGAACTGGCGATCCACTACTCCGCCGTGACCGACCAGGATACGATCGTTAATCTGACCAATCATACCTACTTCAACCTTGCCGGCGCTGGCAATGGCAACGTGCTCGATCAGATAGCCATGATAAATGCCAATGAGTTCACTCTGGTCGATAAACCGCTGATTCCCACCGGTGAAATGCAAGACGTAAAAGGTACGCCGCTTGATTTCACCAAGCCGATGGCAATCGGTACGAAGATTCATTCCGACAACGATCAACTCAAGAATGCTGAACCCAAACAAGGCGGATACGACTTCAACTGGATATTGAACAATCCGGGCGATCAGAACGCTCTGGCAGCTCGAGTCACCGATCCGGAATCAGGTCGGACTGTGGAGATGTATACCACCGAGCCGGCGGTCCAATTCTACACGGGCAACTTTCTGGATGGGGCACTAAAAGGCAAGAATGGGTTGACCTACGAACACTGGGGGGCGTTTACCCTGGAGGCGCAACATTATCCGGACTCGCCCAATCACACAAGCTTCCCGAGCACAGAGCTTAGGCCCGGCGGGAAGTACACTCAGACAACGATCTACAAATTCCTGCCCATGTGAACTATTAGTCGCGTCGAGCCAAGCATGGTTTCGGAGCGACATCCGTTGAGGAGCTCATGAACCCCGTCCCCAAAGAGTTTCGCAGCGCCCGCGAAAGCGCTCGTCTATGGCGATTCCCGACGGTACTCGCTAGCAAGCGGCATTTGGAGGAGCGCTAAGACCCAGAAAGCGGTCACTCTCTTGAAATGCGGCAATGCACGATAAACGGGCAGTTTTTGGCCCTAACGGCTCTGTGCCTTTGGCCGATGCATCTATGTGCCTGGACAAATGGCCAACTTTTGATCTGGATGGACAGCGAGCCAGCCCAAGGCCTCCGGCCGATCGCGAAAAAGTTCGCGAACGACTTGGGAATCAAAGTCACAGTCGAAACACCGGTAAACATTGTCGATAATTTCCCGCTCGCCGCTCAGGCCGGGCAGGGTCCCGACATCGTGATTTGGGCGCATGACAAGGTTGGAGAATGGGCCGACAGCGGCTTGATCGCTCCCGTTAAGTTGTCCTCAGAATTGGTTCGCAAACTGTACCCGCAAGCTTGGGAGGCTGTGCTGCACCATGAGGCCGCTTGGGGTTATCCGATCGCGCTGGAAACTATAACGCTTATTTATAACAAAAAGCTTCTCGTCGGCAGTGCACCGACGGATCTCTCGCAGCTAGTGTCAATAAACCGGTTGATTCAAACTAAGCATCCGGGCGCAAGAACGATTCTCTGGGACTACAAGAGCGCTTACTACTCTTGGGGGGTCCTGGCTAGCGCGGGAGGGTACGTTTTCAAGAGGCGGCGCACAAACTACGACATAAAGGATATCGGGGTGGCAACCGCGGGAGCGATTGAAGGACTTTCGAAGATTGTCGCGTTAGTTCGAAATGGTATCCTCCCACTCGGGCCGGTAAACGGCGAAGGGGAGGAGTTGATGGCGGAGGGCAAGTTAGCGATGACGATCTCAGGGCCATGGGACTGGCCGAACCTGATCGAAAGCGGAATCGATTTTGGGTTGGCTCCAATCCCGGGCATAGAAGGGAAGCTAGGATGCCCCTTTGTCGGGGTCACGCTCGCATATCTTAGTCGGTCCAGCCCGAATCAAGACCTGGCTAAAGAATTCCTGGAGCATTACCTCCTGACCGATGATGGACTCAGCGCGATAAATCGGGCAAAACCGATCGGCATTCCGGCGCTGATCTCATCCTACGAAAAGCTCGCACCAAACGACAATCGTTTGCGTCAATTGAAGGTGGCAGTGGATCTTGGCCAGATTATGCCGAACATCCCGCAAATGGGCCGTTTTTTTAGCGCAGTTGGAACAGCCCTGCAAATTGCTACGGACGGCCGGGCGTCCGCCGGGGAAGCGCTCCGAGAAGCCGCGATGAACATGCAAGGGGGAGTGAAAGTAACCAAGATGGCTCCGGCCGGAGAATGAGCATCGAAGAGCTTTCGAAACCATTTAAGGGGAGCGGGAGTTGCGCATTGGAACGGAAGCGGCGAAGATATATCGCATGAGGACATAACGCTGGCTAGAGCACGCCGAGCTTAACCTGATCCGAACGATTAAATGCCCGCTACCTCCCGACGAGTTTCGCCGCGCCTCACTCAGGCCGAGTACAGACTGCTCGCAGCATTCCGCTATCATCTTCGGCGATTCCTCCAATTCAGTGAAGAAGCCGCTCAGGCCGCTGGTCTCACTCCTCGCCAGTATCAGGCCTTGCTTGCCATCAAAGGATTCCCTCAGCGGGAACGTGTAACCATCGGTGAACTGGCAGAACAGCTCCAGATCGTTCATCATGCAGCCGTCGAATTGGTTGACCGTCTCTCCGCCCAGAAACTGGTTGAACGGCAGAATGATCACGAGGACCGGCGCAAAGTCTTTGTGAAACTCAGCCGTACCGGATCCAAGATTCTCGAGAAACTCTCAGCTGCCCATCGCCAAGAACTCCGCCGATTGGGTCCCCATATCCTGCCTCTGTTGGAGAATCTGATCTTGGATGGAGGAGCAAAAGGTGGCGGTGAGTAGAGCGCGCGGGATTTAGGAGGGTCGCGCGAATATATATCGTATTGGTGAAAGGTGGGGCGACCGAGCCGAGTAGGGCGAAACCCGACTCCGCCAAGCTAGGTCGCGGCCGGTCTTGTGAATTTCTTTGACTGCATGTCTAGGGCGCGCCATAGGGCAGCGACGGCGGCACGCCGCCGAGCGATAGCGAGGTGAGGCGTGTGAGCCGGTTCCGTTTGCCACGACATTGCTAGGTTGAAGCCGGCGAAGACGAGGCATACTCTCACGTCAGATGGTCGGGCAAACGAAAGGCTCACAGTCCGGCGCTCCCGGCGTTTTTCATTCCGACAGCAGCTTAAACGCATGGGTCCACTGGTTTTTCTGGAATCCCGGGATGCACCAAAGCATACAGAGCGGTTCGATTGCGCGAGCCGAGATGATGGTTCCACAATCGAACGGCTCCCATCCAAATTGCTCGATAACCTCTGACACTTTCGCTTTTGCTGCCGCATTGTTCCCGCAAATGAACATGGTTGGGATGCCCTGTTTATACTGCGGATTGATCATTCGAGGCGCGCCGACGCTGTTAAAGGCCTTTACGACGTATGCGCCGGGAATCTTCGCTTGAATCTTCTCGGCCAGCGATTCGTTGGGCCCGGTAGTGAACCGCAGCACTCCCTCGACCGGCGGGTCATCTGACAACGGGTTAGTTGCATCGATCACCGGTTTTGCGGTGAAGTTGTTGGGGCCGGCTAGATCGATCACGTTTTCCACCACGCGACCGAGCGTAGCCAGCACGATTAATTCCCCGAATCTCGCGGTCTCTTCGAAGGTCCCGGCTATGGCCTCAGGTGTGTCCTGAACCCATTTTTGCACGTCCGGCTTTTTCGGGTCGCGAGTGCCAAGCATGACTTGATGGCCATGCTTGAGAAATCCCGCGGCAAGTGTTTGCCCCACAGTCCCAGATCCTAAGACTCCGACTTTCATTCGATCATTCTCTCTGCGGTTATCCAAACGCGCAAAGGGCAGAATAGGGGAGCCGGCAATTAGTGATTAGTGATCGGTGATCGGTAATCAGTGGGGCATCTGGTAGGCCAGTCACGGACCCGCAGGAGCCGGTCTCTGCCGACAACCGATAACCGACAACCGATAACTGATAACTGATAACTGATAACTGATAACTGATAACTGATAACTGATAACCGATCACTGGTTACTCTCCACCTGGCGGCGCTTCGCTTCCTGGAGCAGAGCGCGCACCTCTTCATCGGACACCTGATTAAATTTCTTGTACCATTCTCCGACCCCGAAGAACAAGCGCGGAGTCATGTATGCGACAACCTTATCCACTTCGGTTCGCAAATCCTGAACGGATGAAGGAGGTGCGGTCGGCACTGCGACCACAATCTGTTCTGGCTCTCCGCGTTTCACGGCGGCGGCCGCCACCCGCATGGTCGAACCAGTCGCCAGCCCGTCATCGACCAAAATGATTATCCTGTCCCGTACCTCAGCCGCCGGAGCGTTGCCTCGATACGCCATCTCGCGCCGCTCCATTTCGGCTTGTTCCTTTGCGATGATGGCGTCGATCGTGGTATTTGAAACGTGGGATCGTTGCACGACCCCGGCATCCAAAAAACGTAAACCGCCGGGTGCAATTGCTCCCATCGCTAGTTCTTCCTGACCGGGAACCCCAAGCTTCCTCACCACGATGATATCAAGCGGAGCATTTAACGCCTTGGCTACCTCGAACGCGACCGGGACACCGCCTCGCGGTAATCCCAAAACTAAGACGTCTTTGAGATTCGCATACTCCGCTAGCTTATCAGCGAGGAGCTGTCCGGCTTGGGTGCGATCGCGAAACTGAGTGACGAAAGGAAACATACCGAGGGATTGCCGCGCTGTTGCGGTCTAGGATTCTAGCTTCCCAGATATCTTTGCGCAGACAAAGTGGAATTTAGAATCTGGAGTCTTGGCTATCGGCTATTGAATGATGTCACTTGCGTCCGAGTCAATATGGCTACTTGACCCACTCGGAGATCCATAGCTTCAATTGGTGATGGAGATGATTCAGAATCTTTGGAGTGATGCCGACGCAACCGGATACATCTCCCGCTATCATAATCCGGACGTAGCTCTCCGGATTTATGGTTCTCGGCTACTCGGCCAAGAGCCGCGTCTGGTCCTGCACGGAGGGGGCAACACTTCCGTCAAAACAACTGAACCAGATCTCTTCGGGATCGAAACCGAAGTTTTGCGGATAAAGGGTAGCGGGTGGGATCTTGCTGCAATCGAACCGGTTGGACTGCCCGCGGTACGGCTGGAACCTCTTCTGAAACTGGCCCAGCTCGAACAGCTCTCCGACGAAGCCATGGTTAACTATCTGCGGGGATGCCTTATGGACTCCTCAGCACCGACGCCATCGGTTGAAACTCTCTTGCACGCTTTTCTTCCGCACAAATATATCGATCACTCTCATGCTCTGGCCGTATTGGCAGTCGTTGATCAAATGGACGGTGAAAACTTAGCGCGCCAGGTGTTTGGGAACCGGGTCGGATATGTTCCTTATGTCATGCCGGGGTTCTCTCTGGCCAAAGCAGCAGCGAGTGAGTATCGCCGTAATCCACGAGTCGAAGGACTGGTGTTAATGAAACATGGTTTGTTCACTTTCGGTGATACCGCCAAACAGTCTTACCTTCGAACCGTCGACCTGAACAACTTGGCTGCCCAGTTTGTGCAGAAAAACCGGCGAATTGCCGTCTTCATTTCGCGTTCCTGGTCGGAAAAAGAAATTGGGCGTAGGGCGGACATAGCTCCTATCCTCCGAGGATGTTTGGCCAACGCAGGGCAGATTAGCAATCCAACGCGTTGGATCTTGGATTTTCGCCGCTCCGACCAGATTCTGGAATTCGTAAATGGTCAGCAGGTCGCGGACTACGCCAACCGCGGACCGGTCACACCGGATCACTTGATTCGGACAAAAGGCGCTCCTCTAATTTTGCCTTTCCCGGAAGCTAATGCTTTACCGGAGTTTCGGCGCGAGACCGCGGGTGCGATTGCGGACTACATCGAAAAGTATCGAAGCTATTTCGATCGTAACAATTCCCAACTTGGGAAGTCGAAATCGCCGTTAGATCCGATCCCCCGAGTCGCTCTAATACCGCACTGCGGGCTTTTTGGGATCGGGAAATCGGCCAAGGACGCTGCGATCGCAGCCGATATTGCGGAAATCTGGATCGAGGGGGTGAGCGCAGCCGAGTCGATTGGCCGTTTCTCTTCATTGGACGAGAGCCAGCAATTTGCAATGGAATACTGGTCACTCGAACAGGTGAAATTGCGAGCACTATCCGAACCACGTCTTTCTCGACAAGTGGTACTGATTACTGGGGGCGCCGGAACCATTGGGAGCGCGATTGGGAGAGCGTTTGCGCGGGAAGGCGCAGAAGTTGCCATTGCTGATTTGGACCAGAGGAAGGCCGGGGAAGTAGCCCGAGCGATCAAAGAAACCGCATTGGGTGTGACTTGCGACGTGACCGACGCGGAGTCGGTGAGAGGGCTTTTTGATCGGGTTTGCGAACGCTTTGGAGGAGTCGACGTGGTAGTATCAAACGCCGGCGCGGCGTGGCCCGGACCGATTGCGACGATAGCGGATGACCTGTTGCGAAAGAGTTTCGAGCTTAACTTTTTTGCGCATCAATTGGTTGCGCAGAATGCGGTGCGAGTGATGCGCTGGCAAGAAACGGGTGGCGCTCTCCTATTTAATATCTCCAAACAGGCGATCAATCCCGGTCTGGATTTTGGGGCCTACGGTATCCCGAAAGCTGCTACCTTGTCTTTGGCTCGGCAGTATGCCTTGGAATATGGTCGAGACAAGATCCGGGTGAATGCGGTTAATGCTGATCGAATTCGCAGCGGTCTTCTCACCGACGAGATGATCCGGACACGAGCACAATCCCGCGGAGTGACTGAAAAAGACTATCTGTCCGGGAATCTCCTTGGATGCGAAGTGACGGCCGAAGACGTCGCCCAGGCATTCGTTCATCACGCGTTAGCCCTGAAGACGACGGGAGATGTTACCACCGTGGACGGAGGTAATGTCGCGGCGTTCTTGAGGTGAGGGGCACGAATCAGTGATTGGTGATCGTGATTGGGGGAACGCGCCGAGAATGCGAAACGCCGACCGTATGGTGAGCAAGGTAAACGCGGTCCATACCGTCCACACCGTCCACGCCAACCGCCAAACGCCGTACTTGGTGAGAGGTGGGAGCGCCGAATGCGAAACACCGTTCGTATGGTGAGCAAGGTAAACGCGGTCCACACCGGGTCCACACCAACCGCCCATCCCGGCTCTACCGTTTCCGCGTGAGAAGGATGAATGCGAGATTGCCGAAGGTCAAAATAACAACGAACGCTCCAGCCAGCCATAGAATAAGCGTCCGGAAGACATGCTCTGCTATCTGCACCGGCAGAGCCATTGGTACCGACACGATTTGCGCGCCAATGACATCGTTCATCTTCCACCCGAATCCGTTCGCTGAACCGTAAAGCTTTATCATTTCCGCGGGAGCCTTATCGGCGGTGCTATGACACTCAAGACAGCTCACGTTATTGACTTTGATCGCTCGAGCGAGAAAGAGTGAAGGGCCAGTCGGTGTGTCGCGCGTGCTCACAATTTCAGTCTGTTCCGGTCTGCTCCGGAATTGGTTGACCACATCGCTCTCCCAGTCGGTGGCGCGGTTTCGCGGGTTGGTAGGATTAAGGGTCGCTTCCTTGTAGAAGTAATTGGGAAATTTTTCCCGCAGGTAATTGAAGATCTCGGTTGCTGCAAACGCGGGTACTGATTGGGGGTGAAATTCGTTATCGAGCAATTCGCCGGGCTTGTCTTTGGCCGAGGCGACAAACTGCTCCAGTGCCTCGAGGGCACGTTGCTGGCCTAGAGTGAAGCCTTTTTTCAGGTTGGCTCGAACATCTGCGGTCGCATTTGGATCAAAAGTCTTGGGCATCGATTCCAGGGTCTTCCGAAACTCGGCCACTGCGGTTTGGAGCTTGAAGTTCTTTTGTTCAAGTAGCGGGGCGACCTGTTTGGTCGTGTAAGTACGGCTCGAGAGCGCAGTCTCCATGATAATCCGAGCATTCTCGATAATGTGTTGGCGCGCATCTTCGAGTAACATTTTCTGCGCGATATAGCCGACCGCGCCCAGAGAGAGCGCCAGAATTGGGATGAAGATGAGATTAAATTTCACCAGTTTCATTCTTGGCCTCCATCCGCTGCAATCACGCAGCGAAAACCGACATCATCGCTTCGAAACAGCGGATCATAGCCGCGACGGTAAGAAGAGAGTGTCTCTTCCGCACGAGATGTGGCCCACGATCCACCCCGTAACGTGCGCCAGTTCATCGTGCGGTTATATTTGTCGAGGCACCATTCCCAGATATTCCCCCCGACACAGCACAGACCATGGGAGTTTGGCCGGAAAGCGGAAACCGGCGCCGTGCGCGGAAAAGCGTCGTGAAACCCGGGGATCACAGCCCACGTTTCGGGCGCGTCTACCCGTGATTCACTCCCGGCGTAGTTGGCGGAATCGACTGGGGGCGGAAAAGAGTTGCCCCAAGGATAAGCGCCTTTAATCTTTCCGCTCCGGTCTTCCGGCGTGGCTCCTTGCTCGCGCGATAAACCGACGGCTTCACTCCACTCGAGGTCAGTCGGCATGCGATAACTTTGGAATGGCGTTAGCGCGCCCTCGCTGCGTTCCTTGCGTGTCAGCCAGGCACAGAACTGGTTGGCATCCTCCCAACTAACACCGACGACCGGATGCTCCGGTGTTTGGGCGAACCCAGGATTTTTCCAGCTCATCGCGTTCAGTTTAAATCCGTTTGCGACTATGATCGAGGACATGCCCCCAACGGCATCGTAGCTGGTGGCTTCAACAAAGGCATTAAAATCCCGGAGACGTGTCTGCCAGACAGCGATGTAGATGTTTCCGAGCGGCACAAAACGCATTTCGAGCGTGTTCGTCCATGACTGGCCGGATTGAGGTGGCGACCTCGCGGCGACGATCTTCGTAGCTGTTGGCTGGGGGGTCGCGACGACAGGAGGAGAGCCTGGATTCGACCAATTAGCCAGAAAAATCGAGATGAGTCCTCCCGCCACCAGCGCTGTGAGCAGACCCACGACGATTAGCAGCGCCCGATTCTTGTGGGCCGGGCGCGACGGCGCCTCCACGGAAGGAGAAGGAGGAACCGGCGCGGGTATTGGCCTCAACGGCATTGCCGGCGGAGGCTGGAGTGGCTGGCCAATCGCGCCAGCGGGCGTTGAGTTCACGTCCGACAATGCGCTCAGCGCATTATAAAAGTCGCGGCCGGTCGGGTAACTGCGTCCCGGCGTAAGACATCGGCGGAGGATTCGATTGCCGTCCTCGGACAAAGTCGCCAGCGGAGTGAAGGTGCCGGCTGTTCCGCCCAGCAGTTCGTACGTCACGATGCCCAGTTGGATGACATCATGGTGTGGCGTCTGATTGCCGAGCGATGGCCGCTCCCCGAACCAGGTTGCCGAAGATTCCAGCTCCTTTGCTTTGCCCAGAGCATCCAGTTTCACTACAAATGCCGGCCATTCGTCGAGCGGACAATTTAAGACCACATCAGCACTCGGTGCGGCAAACCCTTCAGGGAAATGAACGAGTATGTCGCGCAAATTCATCTCCAACGTGAGGTTAGCTGCTCGTGCCTCATCGACCGCCGGTGCGATCTGCTTCATCAGCATCCGGGTCTCACGCAAGGTCAAAGCGTGCCGTGCGCGTAGCAGGTCCACCAAAGCAAATCCCTCCAGCCACTCCAGAACAGCGAAACTGAAATTCCTTTCTCGCTCGACCACGAAGACCTTCAGGAAGTTTGGATGCGCTACCGTCTGAATAAGCTTAGCTTCCTCTTCAATCTGGGTCTGAACCGCCGGATCCGCGTGGAAAATTCGGATCGTGACGCGCGTTTTTAAAACCATGTCTTCGGCGTGGAAGGTACGCGCCAGGTTGCCCGGATTTATGTCTTCGATTAACCGGTACCGCTCCTTCAGGTGCCAGCCAACTTCCGGCCTCAGCGCCGCAGTCTTGGTGTTGCTGAGCGCGATCGTATCAAAATTCCATTCCGTCGTCGCAGGTTTCGCAGAGGTTTGTAAGCCGCGCAGCCGCTCTATGCATAGCTTTAGCTCGTTGCGCAGCTCTAATGGGGTCTGAATGCGCTGTTCCCGGTCTTTTTCCAACATTTTGCGGAGCACCGCGACGACCTCGGCCGGCAAAATAGCCAGCGCCTCGAACGGAGGCGACTTGTCCAAATGCTGCGCGATAACGCTGGCCACCGATCCGGTGAACGTAGGTTTGCCCAG
>WNFJ01118870.1_pt2 | contig 12954 bp, 9 predicted proteins | sample 5400461 | NCBI WGS metagenome assembly WNFJ01 (sample SAMN13153349, study PRJNA577476) | soil metagenome | isolation source: 115 cm saprolite on Douglas fir-dominated hillslope | place: USA:California | collected 2013-09-17 | reverse complement strand
CCTATGCGACGAAGAGCTGCTCGTCCAGGCATTAGCCAGCCTCTACGAGGGCGCGGTGAAGTTCAGCGCGCCTGGCCAAGTCGTGAGGGTCGAGGGTTCTCGCGCCGCGGAGTCTGTGGAACTGCGGATTCGAGCGAAGGGCCACAACATCCCCGCTTCACTCCGCCCGCGCTTCTTCGAAATCCTCTCTCTCGGCGGCAACCCGCTCACGCCGGGTGGTGACTTGGGCCTCGGCCCCGCCGTCGCAGCACAGATCCTGCGTCTTCTCGGCGGCAGCGTCGAAATCGAGCCTGGGCAGAGCGGCGTCTGTTTCCTGGTCCGACTGCAGGCCGATTGCCGGGCAAGAACGTGACCGCCTTGGGAGCGCGCGAGTGAGAGGCTTTTGTCCCGGCGACCCAGGGCGTTGCATATAAGCGTTTGTCTGTCCTTACGCCCCGAGCGCCTGGTCAGAGAGTCGTGCCTGCTCGACCGCCGGGCTTCGTCATCCATCGAGGCGGCTCATTGGCTCGAGAGAAGCGTCCGTGCCTCCAGCGGCGCGATGCAGGGCATGAATGGTCCGAGATGATGACTGGACCGGTCTGGGCCATCGCTTCGCTTGTGCCTATGCGCCCCCAAACCACCTCCCAACCAGAGCTGTCCAGCTCCTCGACCACGAGGAAGCACGTCCTTCTCGTCGTCCTCGACGGTGAGCACCCGCAGAGATCTGCCTATATCAGGCCGCTCCCGCGATGCGCCGGTCCGCCCGAGGGGGTGCCAGCCTCCGGCAAGGAGTGTCACAGATCAAGCGTATTGGGACGCCCCGAGTCCTTCAATACGGATGAACCCCCATTTTGCACGGGAGCGAACACCTGACTCCACGCAGCCGGCTCCTTAGGGAGAAGCACCCTAGGCGGCGTCGTACCCGAAGACGGGTATCGGCTCCCTGGGCGACGTCCCGCGGGGCACGCACTTCCGTCACCTCTGCGAGACGAGGGTTGATCTGCACGAGGCGCCCGTGGGTGCAGTCCCGAATTGCGGAGATATACTCCTTTAAGGTCTCCTAGAAATTTCTCCACCTTGACTGCGCGCGCCTGCGGTGTAAGGTTTGGCGAGAGAAGGTGCACGAGTTCCGCTGAGGTACCGCATGGCGACCAGTCAAGTCGGCGGATCGCCGGATGTCGGCACACTGGCAGAGGGCGAGAGGCGGGTGCTCGAAGTGATCGCCACCGGCGGGCCGCTTGCGGTTGCGCTTGACGAGCTCTGCGGCGTCATCGATCAACGATCAGGTCTCATGTCCGCGGTTTTCCTGGTCGACGACGACGGAAAGCGCTTAACGCGGGTCGCCGGGCCGCATCTTCCAGACGAGTGGCGTCGAGCCACGAGTTCGTTACCTCTCACCCCGACGACGACGGCCTGCGGTGCCGCCGTGAGCCGTCGCGAACAGGTCATCGTCTCCGACGTCATTTCCGATCCCCTGTTTGAGACGCTCCGAGAAGCGGCCCGCGCCGCTGGCATCGGCGCCGCGTGGTCGACGCCCTTCTATGCTGAGAAGGGCCGCGTACTGGGTACATTCGCCGTGCTCAGCCCGGCACCGGGCCCTCCGAGCCAGTTGCATCTGGAGCTCGTCAACCGAGCGACACATCTGGCGAGCATTGCTGTCGAGCGACACCAGAACGCAGAAGTCCTGCGGCGAAGCGAGCAACTCTTGCGAACGGTTCTGGAGGCCCTACCGGTCGGCGTCAGCGTCATGGATCCTTCCGGGGACATCATCCTCACCAATACAGCCTCGCATCGCATTTGGGCCGGGTCGCTACCCTCTGGGCGCGAACGGTACGCCCAAAGTAAGGGTTGGTGGCACGCCACGGGAACGAGAGTCGCGCCGAAGGAATGGGCATCCGTGCGTGCCTTGGCCAACGGCGACGTCTCGCTCGATGAAATTATCGAGATCGAAGCGTTCGACGGGGTGCGGAAGATCATCCAAAACTCGGCACTCCCGATCCGGGACGCGAACGAGCGCATCACGGGAGCCGTGGTCGTCAACGAAGACATTACCCCCCGTAAGACAGCGGAACGCGAGCTAAAGCACTCCTACAATCAAATGCGCAACCTAACCGGGCGACTGATGCGCGCACAAGACGACGAGCGCCGGCGAATCGCTCAGATGCTGCACGAAACGACCGCCCAAGATCTCGCCGCCCTGAAGATGCTCCTTGCCCGATTGACCCGAACGGCCGACCGTCTCACCGACAGCGAACGCAGCGCCCTTGCCGAGAGTGTGGCGCTCGCCGAGCAGTCCATGACCCAAATCCGGACGCTGTCCTACCTGCTTCATCCGCCATTTCTCGATGAGGCAGGCCTGTTGTCGGCACTACGGTGGTACGCCGGCGGCTTCACCGAGCGCAGCGGGATCAAGGTGGATCTCGATCTGCCCGCGAGTCTCGAGCGGCTGCCGCTCGACACCGAGACGGCGCTCTTTCGAATCGTTCAGGAGTCGCTGACCAACATTCACCGCCACGCGCGGAGCGAGACCGCTCGGATCCGGTTGAGGCGTGACGCCGCGACGCTCGTGCTGGAGATCGAAGATCGCGGCCAAGGCATCCCGAACACCTCGCTCAGGCACATCACGAGCGGCATAGGCGCCGTCGGCGTGGGCATCGCCGGCATGACCGAGCGCATCGAGCAGCTTGGCGGGCGTCTCGAGGTCACGTCGAACGACCACGGTACGACGGTGCGCGTGTCGTTGTCGCTCGCCAATGACGGCGACTGATGTCACTGCGCATCCTCGTCGTCGACGATCAGGCGGTCGTGCGGCCAGGGGTCCGATCGCTACCCCGAAGGCTAGGACCTCATCCGTTCCGGGTGCCCACGGTGAGCGCCACCTCGCGCGGCTCTCCCGCGCGGAGCAGCCGCACCGCCACCTCCGCCCCGATGCGCTCGGCATCGAGGAGACCCAGCAGATCCGAGGGATGGCGGAGGGCCTGCCCGGCGAACGTGAGCAGCGCGTCGCCGAGTCTCAGGCCGGCCTTTTCCGCCGGGCTTCCCGGCTCGACGGACACGAGCATCAGGGCCAGGGGCTGGCCGGCCTCCTTGTCCAGGGGCGTGGGGAGGCGCACAGGATAGGTGCCGATTCCGAGATACCCGCGACGCACCTGGCCGTGAGCAACCAGCGCCTCCATCACCCGGCGCAGGGTCGGGCCGGTGACGGCCAGGGTGGCTCCGCGCAGGAGGCCCGAGGTATTCAGGCCGAGCGCGTCCCCACCCGCCCCCACGAGCAGACCGCCCGAGAATCCGGGATGGCGCGCGAGGTCGGTCTGGACGTAGTGATCGAGCCGGCCCCCCGAGGGCGTGCGCCACGCCTCGCCGCGCACGCTCACGATGCCGAGGCTGGCCCGGACGCTCCGCCCGGGCCGGGAGAGCGCCAAGACCAGATGCCCGACCTTGATCCCGGACGGGTCGGCCCAGGAGGGAACCGCCAGCTCGCTCGAGGAAACCCGCAGGGCCGCCACGTCGGTGGTGGGGTCGCGACCGATCAAGGTGCCGGGGGTGGTTGAGCCGTCGGGGAGCCCCACCTCGATCCCCTCCTCGCCCTCCACCGAGTGGCTGGCGGCGACGATCACGCCGTCCCCGGACCAGACGACGCCGCTGCCCGGGGTCCGGCTGGATTCGACGCGCACCACGCTCGCTCCGGCCCGCTCCACCACCACCGCGAGGTCGCTCGAGAGTCCCTTGGCGATGTCGGTCATGTCATCGACCTCCCACTCTGTCCCACGCATCATCGACTCTGCCGTCCCAATCCAATCTAAGCAGCGCGACCGGACCGCGCATCGTCCGGCCGGGCAGGGCGACCCTGTCTGAACGGACAGGGTGTTACCTTGATCCTAGAGGGTGACCAGGCCCAGCCGGACCGCGATCACGACCGCTTCGGTGCGGGTCTGGGCGCCGAGCTTGGTCAGGATCCCGTTGACGTGGAACTTGGCGGTCCGCTCTCCGATCCCCAGCCGCTCGCCCACTCGTCGGTTCGAGAGGCCCTGGGCGACCAGGTCCAGCACCTCGCGCTCGCGCGGAGTGAGCGGTTCCGCTCCCGCGGGCGCCCCTCCCCGACGGCGCAGGGGGTCGGCCAGCGCCTCGTCCACGACCACGAGCCCGCGGGCAACCGCGGCGAGGCCCGTCGCGAGGCGCGGGCCGTCGCTCTCGCGGAAGAGGGCGCCGCGCGCGCCGGCGGCCAGGGCTTCGCCCGCCCGCTCCTCGTCGGGAGCCAGGACGAGCACGGGGATACCGATGCGCTCGAGATCGGGAAGACCCTCCCCCGAGGCCGCGCTACCCAGGTCCCAGGCCGCGACCTCGGGGCCGTAGGCCTCGAGGACGCGGGCCCAGCGGTCGGTCGGCGCCACCTGGGCGGCGACCACCACCCCGGGCTGGGCGGCCAGGAGGGCGGCCAGCCCGCCGCGGGCCAGCGAATCGTCCGCCACGACGAGGACGCGCAGGGCGCGCTCAGCGCGGGGGGCCCTGGAGTCGGAGGACCCAGTCGAAGAGCGCCTCGAGCAGCTTCCGGAGTCGGCCCCGGGTCGCCTCGTCGGTGAGCCGACCTTGCGCGTCGAACTTCTCCTGGCAGCGCGGGATCGCGACTTCGGGCTTGAGCAGGGCGTAGACCTCGGTGAACAGGAACGCCTGACGGAGCTGGAGCTGGGCGCGGATGGTCCCGCCCTGGCCCATGCTCGCTCCCAGGATGGCGGCCGGTTTGCCCGCGAGAGGCGACTTGCCGGGTGGGCGCGAGGCCCAGTCGATCGCATTCTTGAGCACTCCCGGGACGCCGTAGTTGTACTCGGGAGTGGCCACGAGCAAGGCGTCGGCCTCGCGGACGGCCTGCTTGAAGGCGGCGACCGGCACCGGCTCGCCGGCCGCCTCCACGTCGGCGTTGTAGAGGGGGATCGCATCGAGCTCGAAGATGCGGAGGCTCATTCCGGGGGGAGCGAGGTCGCGGGCCGCGTGCAGGAGGCTCCGGTTGTACGAGGCCTTCCGCAGGCTGCCCGCAACCCCGAGCACGTTCAACGTCCGGTCAGCCACCGCGGCTCCTCCGTGGCCTCCGTCTCCTCTTGACCCTACCACGCTTCGCCGGCGCGTTCGCGAGGGTGATCCGCCGGAGGCGAAGGCGCGGCTGGAGGTCCTCGAGGCGCAGGATGGACCGGAGACGCTGGCGAGCCCGGGGCGAGGTCGAGAGGAAGCGGCCCCCGACCAGCCGCCGGCGTCTGGAGCCCGAACGCGCCACCCGGCCCGTCCAGCGCACTTCGAAATCCACCGGCACCACGGCCCGGGTTCCCGGCCGGCTGCCCGAGAGGGTGAGGGCGAGCCGGCTCCCCGGCTCGAGCGGGGGGAGCCGGGCTCCCGCGAGCTCGAGCTGGCCCCCGCGGCGGCTCACGTCGCTGAGGGTGACCTCAAGCCCGCGTGCGTCCACGCGCACGGCGAGCGGGATGCGGTGCTCGCGCCGGGGCCGGCGCGTCTCCCGCCTCAGGATAGCCACCGCTTCCGCCAGCCGCGCCCGTTGACGCGCAGGGTCGAAGTGATAGCCCAGGCGGATCTCGTAGCGGGCTCCGCGGCGTCGGCAGCCGGTGATGGTGCCCGCCACCTCGATGGGCTCGCGCAGCGCCTCCGCGATCAGCACCAGGGTCAGCTCCGTCCCTACGGGGAGCCCGCTGTCCGCCAGGAGGCTCGTGTGACCGCGGTTGAGGGTGCGCGACAGCTCCCGCAGCAGCGACCCCGCGCTCTGGTAGTAGGCCCGCAGCCGGATGGGGGCGGGCGCGGACAGGGGCAGCATCAGCTCCCCGGGTTGGCACCGGGCCGGCCGAACAGGACGGCCAGCACCTCGGCGTCGTCGGCATCGACGAGGGCCAGGACCTCGTCCCCCGCCTCGAGCTGCACCGCCCCGCGGGGGATGACGAGGTCACCGCCGCGCAGGACGGCGGTGATCACGCAGCTCTTGGGCAGGGGCAGATCCTTGATGGCGAGGCCCACCGCCCGGGCCCCTGCGGGCAGCTTCTCCCCTACCAGCGAGTAGCGCCCCCGCTTCAGCTTGAGCAGGGTCATCATGTCCCCGAGCGACATCTCCTGCTCGATCAGGCTGGCCAGGATGTCCGCCTGGTTCAGGGCCACGTCCACGTGGAAGTTCTTGTCGAAAAGCCACGCGTTCCGGGGGTTGTTGATGGTGGCGATGGTGCGGGGCACCTTGTAGCGCTCCCGGGCGATGAAGCAGATGGAGAGGTTTTCCGCGTCCCCCGACATGCAGGCCGCCATCACCTGGGCCCGCCCCACCTCGGCCCGCTCCAGGACGTGGGGATCCGTCGCGTTGCCCTCGTAGATGATCTCCGTGGGCAGCTCGCGGTGGATGTGGGACAGGATCTCGCGCCGGTGCTCGAGCAGCCGCACCTCGTGCTTCTGGGCGACCAGGAAGGCGGCGAGCTGGGCGCCCGTGCGTCCGCCCCCCGCGATCAGGACGAACATCTCTCGCCCTCCTTCCCGGGCTCCAGCCGCTCCCGGAGGGCCTTCACCCCCGCCAGGGTGGCGCTCACGTGGACCACGTCCCCCGCCTGCAGCCGGATCTCCCCCGCCGGCAACGAGGCCCGCCCGGCCCGGGTGTGGGCCACCGCGACGCTCTCCGTGCCCCCCAGGAGGTCGGAGAGCGCGCGCCCCCCCCAGGCCTCGGATACCTGCAGCTCGTAGAGGGGCCGGGCTCTCGAGGAGCTCCTCGATGCGCTGGGCCCCCCACGCGGTGGAACTCACCACGGTCAGGCCCAGGGCCTCGTGCACGGGCCGCCAGCGCGGGTCGTAGTTTCGCGCCACCACGTGGGGGACGTGGAAGACGGTGCGGGCCACGTGGCACACCACCGCGTTCACCGAGTCGGAGTTGGTGACGGCGGCCAGGCCTTGCGCCTGCTCGATCCCCGCCCGGACCAGTACCCCCTCGGCCAGCACCTCTGCCTCGATGGTCCGCCCGCGGTAGTCGGGATCGAGGTGCTGGAAGGACGAGCCCACGTGGTCGACCACCGTCACCTGGTGGCCGCGCTTGTAGAGGTCGTAGGCCAGCTCCGACCCCACCCGGCCGCAACCGACGATGATGAAGAACACCTACGGGACCTCCCCCTCGAGCCGGACGTGGTAGGGCACGTTCATGATGACGACCCCGGGGCGGAAAAGGAGGGCCAAGCGGAGGAGAACCCCGGTCTGGGAGTGGAGCAGGTTGTGCCAGGTCTTCCGGGGCACGAACTGGGGGACCACGATTGTGAGGACCTCGTTGGGCTGCCGCTTGTCCGCCACCTCCCGGATGTACTCGAGCAGAGGCTCCAGGAGTAGGCGGTAGGGCGAGTCAAGGATCACCAGCCGGATGCCACTCCCCCACAGCCCCCACTTCCGCTTGACCGCCTCCGCCGCCTCGGGTTCCGCGCAGACGTAGACCGCGGTGATGTCGTCGGAGAGGCAGCGAGCGTAGCGCAGCGCGTTCACCGTCCCCCGGTGGACGCCGCTGATGGGCAGGATCACGCGGTGGCGCGCGACGCGCGGAGGCACTCCAAAGTCCTCCAGGGAGAGCCGCTGCGCCATGTCCCGGTAGTGCCGGTGGATCGCGAAGAAGAAGGCGACCAGCAGCGGAATGATGATGATGACCACCCAGGCCCCGTCGCGGAACTTGGTGGCCGCGAAGATGAAGGCCACGATCGCGGTCAGCACGGCCCCGAAGCCGTTGAGGAGCATCTTCGACCCCCAACGCGGGTCGTGGCGCAAGACCGACCCGCGTTCCCTCCGCTCCTCGCCCGGGGCCAGACGCCCGGACTTCCACCAGCGCCTCGCCATGCCGCCCTGGGACAGGGTGAAGGACAGGAAGACCCCGATCGCGTAGAGGGGGATGAGGCCGGTCACGCTGGCCTTGAATACGGCGATCAGCAGACAGGCCACGAGGGCCAGGACCATGATCCCCCGGGAGAAGACGAGCCGACTGCCCCGGTAGGTGAGCTGCCGGGGCAGGAAGCCGTCGGCCGCCTGCAGGGCGGAGAGGCGCGGGAAGTCCGCGAAGGCGGTGTTGGCGGCCATCACGAGGATGAGGGTGGTCGCGGCGATGGCGGAGAGATAAAGCGGCCCCCGCCCCCCGAAGGTGGTGCGGGCGAGCTGGGAGATCACGGTCTCCTGCTCGGCGGGGACAGCCCCGATCGGGCCCGCCAACCAGGTGATGCCCAGGAACAGGAAGCCCAGGATGGCCGACATCCAGAGCAGGGTGATGCCGGCGTTCCGGCTGCGTGGCTCCTTGAAGGCGGTGATCCCGTTCGAGATCGCCTCCACGCCCGTCAGGGCCGTGGTTCCGTTGGAGAAGGCGTGGAGGAGGAGAAAGAGGGTGACCGCCTGGCCGGCGTGGGCCTGCTCCAGGGGCGGCGGATCGGTGACCGTGCCCAGGGTACCCAGGACCTGGCGCACGAGAGCGACCCCCACGGTGAGGAACATCATGGCCAGGAAGAAGTAGGTGGGGACGGCGAACACGATCCCCGACTCCTTGACTCCCCGCAGGTTGATGACCATGACGAAGAGGACGAGCGACACCGCCATGCCCACCCGGTGCTCGTAGAGGGCCGGGTAGGCGGATGTGATCTGGGCCACCCCCGAGGAGACCGAGACCGACACCGTCAGGATGTAATCCATGAGCAGGGCGGCCCCCGCGATCTGGGCGGGCAACTCCCCCAGGTTGTCGCGGGCCACGATGTAGGCCCCGCCTCCGCCGGGGTAGGCGTGGATCGTCTGCTCGTAGGACACGGTGACGATGGCCAGTAGCAGCACGATGGCGACCGCGATCGGAAAGCCCGCCGCGGCCAGCACGATCAGGATCTCCTGGGTGGCGTAGGCGGGGGACGAGAGGGCGTCGGAAGCGAAGAGCGCCAGCCCGACCGCCTTGCCGATGGCTTGATGGGGCGCGTCCGCGGTGGGCAAGGGCCGCCCGATGAGCCACGATCTCCACGAGCGGGAGGGGCCGGGAACGACCTCGCGATGCGGTTGTACGCCGGTCAGGTCCGGGCGGACGAAGGAGCTCATTCGAGGGTGCCGATCCGGGGAGGGTACCACCGGGGGCTCCTCGACTGCACCCCCTCCCGCTCCCGATCGTTTGACTTCAAGGGTCGTTCAGCGTAGCCGGAGTCGCATCTCGTTGGTGGGGCGGAAGCCCACGGCCTCGTAGAGGGGGCGGCCGTCGTTGCTCGCGTGGAGCCACACCTGGGTGAGCCCCTCGTTCCGGCACCAGTCGATCATGTGCTCCATCAGCCGCCGGGCGATCCCCCGCCGGCGCCGATCGCGCTCCGTGTACACGTTCAGGATAGTGGCCCGCCGCGGCTGCGGGTCCTGGGGCTGGCCGGGCCATACGCTGATCAGCACCGCCCCGCTCGCCACCACCCGGCGGTCGGCGTCCCTTCCTTCCTCGGCCACGAAGCCCCGCCACGAGCCGTCCTCCAGGCCTCGGGCGATCGTCTTCAGCGACGACGCCTCCATAGCGTCCAGGGCCACCGGGTCGCCGTCGCCCATGTCCTCGAACATCCGGCGCCGGTGGCGAAGGATCAGCGACAGGTCGCCAAGGGCGGCGGGCCGGATCCGGAGGCTGGGCGTCAATGGCGGGATTCGCCGGCCCCCGCGGCGGCGGCGGACGGCAGGTCGCCGTCCCCCAGCTTGCGTCTGAACAGATCGATCACGAGGCGGTAGCAGGTCAAGGCCAGCTCGGGGTCATAGCGCGGGCCTTCGTCCCGGATGAACGCGTGCGCGCCGTTGAACTCGTGCCACGTGAAGCGAAGGGCGAGGTCGGTCAGGCGCCGCTCGATCAGGGCGCGCCCCTCCTCGGGGATGTGGGGGTCCTGTCGTCCCCAGATCATCATGAGCTCGCCCTTGATCTCGCCGGCGCGGGCCAGGCTGTCGTCCCCGCCCTGGCCCAGGCTGCCCTTGTGGATGTCGGTGGCGTAGAAGCACACCGCCGCCAGGACCTCCGGGTTCATGGCTGCCCGGAAGGCGAGGTGCCCCCCGACGCAGATGCCCACCGCACCCAGCTTCCCCGTGCAGCTCGGCCGCGATCGGAGGTGGGCGATCACGGCCCTTGCGTCCGCGTCGTAGGCGGTGACCGGTTTGCCCACCTTGTCCTGGTTGCCGCGGTCGGCCCCCGCCTGGTCGTAGGCCAGCTCGGTGCCGGGCGCTTCCAGCTCGTGGAAGATCTCGGGCACCGCGACCACGAGCCCGTGCCCCGCGAGGAGCGCCGCCACCCGCTTGATGGGACCCGTCCGCTGGAAAATCTCGGAGAACAGGATGAGGCCGGGATAACGGCCGGGCGCCACGGGCCGGTAGAGGTACGTCCGCATGGGCCCGCTGGGGGTGGTCAGATCGGTCGTCTCTTCCTGGAAGATCATGCCGCTCCTTCCGGCCCGGTGCCCATGATACAGGAGGCCGCCCGGGCGCTCTTTGCTCGCGGGCGCGGGCCGACGTAGGCTTGACGCTCGGGATCCCTCCCCAAGGAGCTGCGGAAATCATGAGAAGGCTCGTCCCCATCCTGTTCATTTTCTTGACCGCCGGCGCGTCCGGCAGCCCCGGCAAGGGGCCCCTGCTCCTGCGCTGGCCGGCGGTGAGCCAGACCCGGATCGCGTTCTCCTTCGCGGGCGACCTCTGGGTGGTGGCGCGCGAGGGGGGCGAGGCGCAGCGCCTCACCACCGGCGCGGGAGCCGAGACCCGGCCCCTCTTCTCGCCCGACGGCTCCACGATCGCGTTCACCGGGGAGTACGACGGCAACACGGACGTCTACCTGATGCCGGCCACCGGCGGAGTGCCGCGGCGGCTGACGTATCACCCGGACGCCGACGAGGCGGTGGGCTGGACCCCGGACGGCAAGCGGATCCTCTTCACGTCGCATCGGGCGAGCAGCTCGGACCCCTCCAAGCTCTTCACGGTTCCGGTGGAGGGGGGCTTCCCCACCGAGGTGCCCCTGCCCATGGCCGACGACGGCGTCTTCTCGCCCGACGGCACGAAGCTGGCCTACGTTCCCGCCTTCCAGTGGCAGGCGGCCTGGAAGCGCTACCGGGGCGGACAGACCAAGGCCATCTGGATCGTCGACCTCGCCGACCTCGCCCTGGAGAAGATCCCGCGGGAGAACTCGAACGACTTCAACCCCATGTGGGTCGGGGACAAGGTCTATTTCCTCTCCGACCGAGGCGGCCCCGTGGGCCTGTTCGCGTACGACCCCCGCGGCCGGCAGGTGACGGAGGTGGTCAAGAACCAGGGCCTGGACATCAAGGCTGCGTCCGCCGGGGCCGGGGTCATCGTCTACGAGCAGTTCGGCGCGCTGCACCTCATCGACCTCGCGAGCGGCCGGAACAACGTCGTCGACGTGCGGGTGGCAGGGGACTTTCCCGAGGCGCGCCCGCACTTCGCGAAGCTGGAAGCCAAGAAGATCCTGAGCGCGAACATCTCGCCCACGGGGCAGCGCGCGCTCTTCGAGGCGCACGGGGAGATCCTGACCGTGCCCGCGGAGAAGGGCGACATCCGCAACATCACCCGCACCCCTGCCGCGGCCGACCGCGACCCCGCCTGGTCGCCGGACGGGAAGTCCATCGCCTGGTTCTCGGACGAATCCGGCGAGTATGCGCTGCACGTTCGCGACCAGAACGGCCTGAGCGAGGTGAAGAAGATCGGACTCGGGAGCCCGCCCTCGTTCTTCTATGCGCCCACCTGGTCGCCCGACTCCAAGAAGATCGCCTACTCGGACAAACGCCTCAATCTCTGGTACGTGGACCTGGCCAGGGGGACGCCCCTGAAGGTGGACACCGACCTTTTCGACCAGGCGTCCTTCAACCAGGTCTGGGCGCCCGACAGCAAGTGGCTGGCCTACACCAAGCAGCTGCCCAGCCACTTCCACGCCTTGTTCGTCTCCTCCATCGAGACCGGCAAGGCCACCCAGGTGACGGACGGGATGAGCGACGCCCTCTTCCCCGCCTTCGATCCAAACGGCAAGTACCTCTACTTCACCGCCAGCACCGACGTCGGCCTCACCGCCGGCGGCGACATGTCCAGCCTTTACCGCCCGGTGACGCGCACGGTCTACGTCATCGTGCTGAAGAAGGACCTGCCGTCGCCCCTCGCCCCGGAGAGCGACGAGGAGAAGGGGGAGGAGGCCAAGAAGGAAGGGGCGGGGGCGGCGGACAAGGACAAGGGGGAGAAGGACAAAGGCAAGGACAAGGAGAAGCCGAAGGAGCCGGTCAAGGTCCAGATCGATTTCGAGAAGATCAACCAGCGCATTCTGGCCATGCCCATCCCGGCCCGCAACTACGTCGCGTTGTCCGCCGGCAAGGAGGGTGAGCTCTTCCTTGGAGAGGCCCCGCAGGTCCCCAGCTTCGACGGGCCCCCACCCCTCGCCGTCCAGAAGTTCGTCCTGAAGACGCGGAAGACGGACAAGCTGCTGGAGAACGTGACCGCGTTCATCGTGTCCGCGAACGGCGAGAAGATCCTCTACAAGCAGGGCGAGCAGTGGCTCATGGGCGGCACCGCGGAGCCTCCCAAGGCGGGGGAAGGGCCGCACAAGCCCGGTGAGGGGCCGCTCAAGCTCGCGGAGATGGAGGTCTACGTGGACCCGCGCGCGGAGTGGAAGCAAATGTACCACGAGGTCTGGCGCATCGAGCGGGACTTCTTCTACGATCCCGGCCATCACGGTCTCGACCTCGTGGCGGCGGAGAAGTTCTACGCGCCCTACCTCGACCAGATCCAGAGCCGCGAGGGCTTGAACTACCTGTTCGTGGAGATGCTGGGCAACCTGACCGTGGGCCACATGTTCGTGGGCGGGGGCGACCTGCCCGAGCCGAAGAAGGTGAAGGGCGGGCTCCTGGGGGCCGACTACGCGATCGAGAACGGGCGGTACCGGTTCGTGCGTGTCTACGACGGCGAGAACTGGAACCCCAAGCTCCAGGCCCCGCTCACCCAGCCCGG
>WNFJ01106865.1_pt1 | contig 12954 bp, 10 predicted proteins | sample 5400461 | NCBI WGS metagenome assembly WNFJ01 (sample SAMN13153349, study PRJNA577476) | soil metagenome | isolation source: 115 cm saprolite on Douglas fir-dominated hillslope | place: USA:California | collected 2013-09-17 | reverse complement strand
CCATCCGGGCTGATCGCCATGCCCTCGGGCTCGACACCGACCTGAACGTCGCCCGTTCGTGCGCGCTTTTCGAGATCGATAATTGTGACGGTGTTGTCGTTCTCATTGGCGACGTAGAGAATCTTGCCGGCCTTGTCCTGGATGAAGAGTTCGGGATCGGGGCCCGAGGGCAGGGTGTCCGTCACCTCCCGGGTGGCGGTATCGATCATCTGGATGGTGTCATCGTCGCCGACCGCGACCAGCACGAACTTGCCGTCTCTGGTGAATTCAATGCCACGCGGCCGCTGGCCGACTTTGATGGTCTTGATCACGGCCCACTGATCGGTATCGATCACCGAAACGGTGTTGCTCTTTTCGTTCGACACATAGGCCATGACAGCGCCGGCGGGCAGGGGGCCTGCAAGCCAAAGGGCAATTCCGAAAACCAGGCAACGATGCCACATCCGCAAGACCTCCATCGCACATTCAGCGCAGCTTGCACTTGGTTTCGGGTTGATCCAGGCCAAGCGTATCGAGTTCCGAAACCTGGTGCAGGAATCCTTCCTGCGGCGATACCGAAATCACCATGCGGCCGTCCACCAGCAAAATCGGCTGGCGAAGCTGCAGGTTCCAGGCTCGAAGCGTAAGCCGCTGGCCCTTGAATGCCGCGACGGAAAAATCCGGGCCCTTCATGAAATCGAGCACCGTCTTGCGATCGCCCGAATTCACGCGCGCCGCCGCCTCGCCGATCATGCGCGCCGCCGTCCAAGCCTGCATGTCCAGCGCGCTCATGCGCCGCGAATTGAGCTTGAGAAACCGGTTTTGCATCTGTACCGCTCCCCATTGATCCTGAGCGGCGTCCCAACTTTTCGCAACCAGGCCGGCGGATCCCGCGACCGGCCGCGGGTCCCAGGTCCGGTAAGGCAAATAGGCCGCAAAAACTTCGCTCTCATCGGCGGCGACAAGGATGTCGTAGGCAGGCGCCTGCTGGGTGAATACCGGCATCTGACGCTGGATCAGCGTCACGCCGCTGTCGGTGCGCCGCGCGCCGCCGGTGTCCTCGAATACCCGCTCCTGGACAATCCTGGCGCCGAAGCGCGAGGCGGCGCGGCGCAGCGCTTGCGCATAAAGCCTGTCTTCCTCGTGCGAGCCAACCACGACAAGCCAACGCTTCCACTGCTTCCAGACCAGATATTGGGCGAGACCATCCGCCAGCATCGAACGAGTCGGCGCGACGTGGATCACATTCGCCCGGCAATCCTCCTCGCGCAAACGATCATCGATCGCGCCGGCGTTGAACAACGCCGTTCCACGATCGCGCAGCGCGTCGGCGGCCTTCAGCAGAGCATCGGCGGGAAGATCGGCGATGATGAAGGCGATGTTCCGGTCGGCGAGCGCAGTAGCCGCCTTGGCGGGGTCATCGCCGTCCTTGAGCCTGGATTCCTCCAGGGTAAAATGTTGATTCAGGAACTTGCCGGTGGTGTTATTGTCCTCGATCGCGAGCCGGGCGCCCGCCACGCCGTCGTTCTCTGCGGGTTGCTCGACCAGCGACAGCGTCGGCTTGACGCTGGCGCGGCGAAGATAGCCGATGCCGATCTCGACCGGATCGGCAGCAAGCGCGTTTGTGACCAACGCGCTTAGACCCACGACGATGCCGACCAACAGTCGGATCATGTCTCCTCCCTGAGATTCTTCTCTTCGGCCGGCCAACAATAGAAGCAGTTCCGGTTTGAAACATGGCCGAACTATTTTATACAATTTGGATCTGGTGTTGCGCCGCCGTGAATGCACGGACCTCGATCATGCGAATTGCCGGTCTCGTCGTCGCGTTGATGCTATTGGTCTCTTCGCAGGCTCATGCCGACCCGTCCAAAGTCGCTGTGTTCGACTTCGAACTGTTCGATACCAGCCTGCAGGGCGAGGTGCAGGGGCCGCGAGCGGACGAACAGCGGCGGCTGATGGACATCACCGGACAGCTGCGTAAAGCGCTGGCGGAATCCGGAAACTATGCCGTCCTTGACATCGCGCCGGTCAATGCTGCGGCGCACGCCAGTAACCTGCAGGCCTGTGGCGGCTGCGATGTGCAATACGCGCAGCAGCTTGGAGCCGATCTCGCGATCACCGGGCTGGTGCAAAAGGTCTCGGCCCTCATTCTCAATATGAATATCTACCTGCGGGATGCGCATACCGGACGTCTCATCACGGCTGCGAGCGCCGACTTTCGCAGCAATACCGACGAGTCCTGGTCACGCACGATGAGTTATTTGCTGCGGAACCGGCTGCTCGCGCCGAACTACGGCGCGCCACAATGAGTTTGATCGGGCCTATTCTCTGAGCCGCGCGGCATGCCAGCGCAAGTGATCGGCCATGAAAGTCGAGACGAAATAGTAGCTGTGGTCATAACCCTCTTGAAGGCGGAGGGTGAGCGGAATGCCTGCCTTCGCGCAGGCACGTTCCAATAGTTCCGGGCGAAGCTGTTCCTTGAAGAACGGATCGGCATCGCCGATGTCGACCAGGAAATCGGAAAATCTGGCACCGTCCTCGATCAGCGCGACCGCATCATGCTTGCGCCATGCTTCCTTATCGTTGCCGAGATATCCTCCGAGCGCCTTGATCCCCCAGGGAACTTGCGAGGGCGCGACGATCGGCGAAAAGGCGGTGGCGGCGCGGTAGCTGCGGGGGTCGGAGAGGGCGATCGTTAGCGCACCGTGGCCTCCCATCGAGTGCCCGAGGATGGATTGCCGCTTGAGATCGGCAGGAAATTGCGCGGCGACCAATTCGGGAAGTTCCTTCGTTACGTAACTCCACATGCGGTAGTTGCGCGAGAACGGCGGCTGCGTGGCGTCGACATAAAAGCCGGCGCCAAGCCCGAAATCATAGGCGTCGGCGGGATCGCCGGGCACGCCTTCGCCGCGCGGGCTGGTGTCCGGGGCGACGAAGATCAAGCCGAGCTCGGCGCATGTCCCGCGGTACTCGCCCTTTTCGGTGACGTTGGCATGGGTGCAGGTCAGGCCTGAGAGATACCAGACCACCGGCAGCTTTGCCTCGCCATGATGCGGAGGGACATAAACCGAAAAGGTCATGCCCGTGCCGGTCTCGCGGCTGGCGTGCTTGTAAACACCCTGCATGCCGCCGTGCGATCGATTGAGGGAAACGGTTTCGATCGTCATGATTTGCGGTTCCAGCGCCGCTGATATTCGCGACATCAAACGTGTCGATTTTTGGATCAAGTCTCATTTTGCACTGACGACAAAGCGGACCCCGCATCTCGGTAGCGCAGCTTCGTGAACTGGCACGAAACGTTCGATTACCTTAGTATCGTCCAGGCCTAACCGGCGCCCGCCAGAACAGCCGGAAGCGCGATGGGATGAGGCCGATGGGCGCTCGATCTATTGTGTTTGTTGCGTTGGTATCGGCAGGCCTGATTCCAGGGAATGAATGTGCTCATGCCCAAGGCCCGCCCGGCAACGTTCAAGTCTTGCCGCCCATCGTGGTCTCCCGCACGGCGCCGAAACCTAAGCCCGGTCTCGCCCGCACCGCGCCGCGAACCATCAGGCCGACGCCGGCGCTCGCCCCGCGTAGTGCTGCTGCAAGGCCGGAACCCGGTCCCGTGTTGTACCCGACCACGCCTGTATCGGGCTCGGGCATTGACGTCGGAAAGGTGCCGGCAAGGGTCAATACCGTTGACGTGAATCAGATCAACCGGGCCCAGTCGGCAAACATCGCGGATGCTCTGCAGCGATATGTCCCGAGCATCGTCGTCAACGAGGTCACAGGCAATCCATTCCAGCCCAATGTGCAATTTCGCGGCTTCGTCGCGTCCCCTGTCGCGGGCACGCCCCAGGGACTTGCGGTTTACCAGAACGGAGTGCGCATCAACGAAGCGTTTGGGGACATGGTCAATTGGGACCTGATTCCGACCGCGGCGATTCAGTCGGTAGCCGTGGTGACCAATAATCCCGCTTTCGGTCTCAATGCGCTGGGCGGGGCGATCAGTGTGCAGATGAAAAATGGATTCAACTATCACGGCGCCGAGATCGACACGATGGGTGGCTCGTTCGGACGCATCCAGAGCTCAGCGCAGTGGGGCAGGCAGTACGGCGATTTTGCAGCCTATGGCGCGCTCGAAGGCTTGCACGACGATGGGTTCAGGAATTTTGCAGCATCCGATGTCCGCCGGTTTTATGGCGATGTCGGCCACAAAAACGATAGCAGCGAATTTCATGTCAATATCATCGAACTGCTACAACAATATTGGGGTGCGACCTACACCACGCCGCAGATCACGACTAACCGCGTTGGCTATCTCAACCTGACCGGCAAGGTCGAGGCCACGCCAGAATGGACGATCGAAGGTTCGGCGCATGTGCGCATCTACGGCCAGAACACGCTGGATGCCAATCCGACCGGCACTCGGCCATGCGCCGCCGATCCGGCCTTGCTTTGCTTCGGCAACGGTGTCACGCCGGCCAACGGCTTGGATGGGGCTCAGCTCGCCAATCCCTTCGATCCCGGCGCCGTGCTGGGCGAGAGAGATCGAACGAACACCCGCTCGACCACGACGGGCGTCTCGCTGCAGGCGACGAATTCCGATCAGCTGTTTGGCCATAACAACAAGTTCGTGCTCGGAGGCAGTTTCGATTCCAGCGTGACCCGCTTCTCGGCCAGCGCCGAACTGGGGACGATTGGTCCCGACTTTGTGGTCAGCGGCAGCGGAATATTTCTCGGGCGATCCGGCGATCCCGTATCGATCGGCCCGGTCGCGCTCCGCGCCACCAATCAGTACACTACCTTCGACGTCACGAACGCATTCTCGATCACCGCCGGCGGCCGGCTCAACGACGCGCGCATCAAGCTGGAGGATCAGATCGGCAGCGCGCTCAATGGCAATCAGGCCTTCGATCGTTTCAATCCGATCATCGGCGGCACCTACAAGATCAATCCCGGGTTGACGGCCTATGCCGGCTATTCGGAAGCCAATCGCGCGCCGACCCCGCTGGAACTGGGCTGCGCCGATCCGGCGCGTCCCTGCATTGTCGCAGCCTTCCTGGTCTCCGATCCGCCGCTGAAGCAGGTCGTGGCCCGCACCGTGGAAGCCGGCCTGCGCGGCACCGGAGAGCTGAACATCGGCACGCTTGGATGGAAAATCGGGGCTTTCCGCACCAACAACACTGACGACATCCTCGCCATACCAAGTCCAGTGCTGCAAGGATTCGGCTATTTCCAGAATGTCGGCTCGACACGCCGCCAGGGCATTGAGGCCGAAGTCACCCTCAGGTCGAGCACATTTCAGCTATACGCCAGCTATGCCCTGGTGGACGCGCGATTTCTCGACGCGCTGCAGGTCGGCTCCAACAGCCCGTTTGCCGACGTCAACGGCAATGTCCAGATTCGACCCGGCAATCGAATCCCGGCAATCCCCCGTGATCGAATAAAGGCCGGCATCGATTATTCGGTGACCGACGCGTTCAAGGTTGGCGGAGACGCCCTGTTCGTCGGCAGCCAGTATTTTGTCGGCGACGAATCCAATCAAGCGCAGCGGCTGCCTGCTTATGCAGTCCTCAACCTGCATGCCTCCTATCAGATCGACAAGACGTTCCAGATCTACGCCCGCGCGGACAACGTCTTCGACAACCGCTATGCGACCTATGGAACATTCTTCAATACGGCCGCTGTCCCCAATTTCGCCAATGGCGGCGCACCCTTCACCGATCCACGCTCGCTCAGTCCGGCGCGACCGCGCGCCTTCTACGCGGGCCTGAAGGCAACTTTCTGAGATCGCAGGTCCTCACCTCAGGTTTCAAGTTGCTTGCCGATCGGCAATGACCGGATGCGTTTGCCGGTCGCTGCGAAGATGGCGTTGATCAAGGCTGGTGCAAACGGAGGCACGCCTGGTTCCCCGACACCGCTTGGTGGCGTATCGGCATCGGCGGGTATGATGTGGACATTGGTCACCAGGGGCGACTCGTCCATCCGGATCACAGGGAAGTCGTCAAAATTGCCCTGCTGCACCTTGCCGCTTTTGAAGGTGACCTCGCCGTATTTGGCAAGGCCCAGCCCCATGATCGCCGCACCTTCGATTTGCGACTCGATCCTTTCGGGATTGACGAATGTACCGCAATCGATGGCTGTATCTACCTGATGGACGGTGAGCTTACCCTTGTCGCCGACCGATACTTCGACGATGGTCGCGATGTAGCTGACGAAGCTCCGATGGACGGCGATGCCGAGCCCGTGTCCCTTGGGCACGGCCCGTCCCCAACCGCCCTTGTCCGCGACCACTTCGACGACGCGGCGAAGACGTCCGGTATCGATCGGATAGCTGTCGTATGGCTCGCCATAGTTCCACGGGTCCTTCACGGAATCGAGCTTGACGATCCGCGGCGAGCCGATGAGTTCAAGAAGCATGTCTTTCTGATCGCGGTTGGTGGCGTGTGCGAGTTCGCCCACCATGGATTGGACCGCAAAGGCATGCGGAATATTCGACACCGAGCGGAACCAGCCGATCCGGGTATGAGCGGCGGCTTCCGGATTCTCGCATTGAATATTGGCGATCTCGAACGGCAGGTCGATGAGCCCCATGCCGAGTTCGAAGGGAGCCTCATGCACCGTATTGGCTGCGAATGTCGAGGCGATGCTTGGCGCGACGCTGCGGTGTCGCCAGGCGATCACCTTGCCGTTCTTGTCGAGGCCCGCTTCGATCCGTTCAACCGAGACGGTGTGCAGGAAGTCGTGACGAACGTCGTCTTCCCGCGTCCATTGCACTTTCACCGGCGCGCCGAGCGCCTTTGAGAGCAGGGCGGCCTCGAGCGCGAAATCACACTTCGATTTGCGCCCGAAACCGCCGCCGAGCAGCGTGACGTGGACAGTTACATTGTCCAGGGCGATGCCAAGGGTCTTGGCGACGTCTTCGCGCGTGCCGCCGGGACTTTGCACGGGGGCCCAGATTTCGGCCTTGCCGTCCTTGACATCGGCGACCGCGACCGGTGGCTCCATGCTCACATGCGCAAGATGAGGCAGGTAATATTCGCCGACGATCACGTTGTCGGCGCCTTTGAGGGCGGCGTCCACATCGCCCTCCTTGCGCACGACCAGGCCCGGCTTGCGCGCGGCTTCCTCGAGCTCAGCCCGATAGGCGACAGACTCGTATTTTGCGTTGGCTCCGTCGTCCCAGGCGAGCTTCAGTGCGTCACGCCCCTTGATGGCCGCGCCGGTGTCGCCGCCGAGCGGCTGGAACTTGGATGGCCACGGCCAACCCTGCACCTCCATGACCTTCTCGACGCCGGAGACTTTCATCGCATCGGTCGCGTCGAATGACACCAGCTTGCCGCCCGTCACCGGCGGCCGCGCGATCACGGCATACTTCATGCCGGGGAGGCGCGTATCGCTACCATAGTGCGCGGTGCCGACGGTAATATCGCGGAGGTCGACGATGCTGACTTGACCTTTGCCGAGATAGCGGAAGTCCTTCGGGTTCTTTAACTTCAAGGTTCCGACGCCGGGCACCGGTTCCTTCGCGGCATCCGCAGCCAGGTCGCCGAACCCGAGCCGGCGGCCGCTCGCGGAATGAACCACCTCATGGTTCACCGCCTTGACCTCGGTTGCCGGCACGCCCCAGCGTTTGGCGGCTGCGGCTTCGAGCATTGTGCGCGCCGACGCGCCGATCTCGCGCATTGGCATCAGATAGTGCCGCGTGCTGCGCGATCCATCGGTATCCTGATTGCCGTATTTGACCTCGTCGCCGTGCGCCTGCTCTACCTTTACCCGCGACCAATCGGCTTCCATTTCCTCGGCCACAATCAACGGCAGGCTCGTCCTTACGCCGGTTCCCATTTCGGCGCGGTGCGCCAGAATCGTAACAGTTCCGTCGGATGCGATGGCAACGAAGACGCGGGGGTCGACCACGGTACCGTGCGGCATCTTTCCGGCGCCGGTTTGATAGGCCGCAAACGCCTGGCGTGACATCACGGGCGCGGCCAGCACCAGGCCGCCCACGATGCCGAGGCCCTTGAGAATGCTGCGACGGGAGACATTCTCGACCTTGATGTGGCGCTCAATGCCGCGAAGCTTGTCGGGAGTTGTGATGATGTTCATGATCAGACCCCCGTCGAAGCCAGATGAACCGCGTTTTCGATGCGTTGGTAACTGCCGCAGCGACAGATATTGCCCGCCATCGCCTCGCGGATCTGGTCATGGGTGGGCTTCGGATTTTCCATGAGCAGCGCGGCAGCCTGCATGATCTGACCGGTCTGGCAATAGCCGCATTGCGGTACATTTAACTCGCGCCACGCCTTCTGAACGGCGTGATCTCCGGTCGGGTGCAGGCCTTCGATTGTCGTGACCTCCCGGTTGACCACATCCGAAACCGAAGTGATGCACGCGCGTACCGCGTCCTTGTCAACGATAACGGTACATGCACCGCACAGAGCCTGGCCGCAGCCAAATTTCGTACCCGTCAATCCGAGTTCATCGCGAAGAAGCCAGAGTAATGAAAGATCGGGATCGCCGTCCCAGTTTCGTTCCTGGCCGTTAATCTTGAGCTTGATCATGACCGTTCCTCGCTCTTCATAAGCTGCGGGATAGCTGCCGATGCCTCTTCGGCGCGAGCAAGAACATGCTTCTCAAGCGCTCAACGCCGTCGCCTGTCGTGCTTGGTTCACTGGATTGTTTGGCGAGATGGACGCCCCGGAATACTACAAGAAAACGGGGCTGGCCGACTTCACAATGGGTTGTTTGGCATTTCTATTTGACAAGAGCGGGCCCTCGGGAGGCCCTTACATTTGGATTGGTACTGCTGCGTGATCATCATCTCTTTCACGTTCTCTTGAGATGGTTTCCTGAATTGCGCCGACCTCGCAGCGCGCAGGATCGCCGTTATGCATCTCGTCACCGACGGATGGACGGCGAGCGCTTTCCGCCGGCTCTGCGCGAACGCTTGCCGACGCGGATTCTCGCCACGAGAGTCTTAGCCCTGGTTTTCTTAAATGGTGGTCATCCAAACCTTTGGACGAATGCGTCAACCACTACACGTGCCGATGAGCGGTTCGTTTGCGCAAGATGTCTTTCTTCTTGGCGGTCTCCGTCGGTATCATGACCAGGCGGCCGTATCGCACCCCTCGCTCGGCGATGATGTGGTCGGCAAAATGCTGAACCTCGGCTCCGGTGCCCTTCAAGGCCGTGACCTCCATGCAGTTGTCGTCGTCGAGGTGGACGTGAAGCGTCGCCATCGAGAGATCGTGATGACCGTGATAGTTCTCCACCAGGCGGCGCGACAAATCCCGGGCAGCGTGGTCGTAGACGTAGACCAGCGCGGCAACACAGTTCCCCGATTTTCCCATTTTCTGCGAAGCTTGCTGCATGCCGGCGCGGGTGAAATCGCGAATCGCCTCTGACCTGTTCTGATAACCCCGCTCGATAATCATTTGGTCGAGCTCGTCCATCAGCTCGTCGTCGAGGGTGATCGTGATTCGCTGCATGATCTCTTCCTTTGCTCATACTCAAGTATGATAATCGATTGACAATATCATACCAAGCGTGAAAGCTTCGGGCTGCTGAAGCTATCCTCGCACGCCGGGCACTATCGCGGGCAATTCATATCAAATCCGGCGGTGGCCGGTCAGACGCGTCACCTTCGTTAAGTAGCGGCTTCGAACGGTTGCTATGCGTAAGCTGCCAATCTTATCTGGGCGTGCGCTTTTGGCCGAGGTCATCCTCGCCGGAATACTCGGTATCGTATCCGAAGTCTCAGCTCAAAATGCCATGGACGGTGCGACGAAGCTTCCCACCATCGAAGTGCTCGCACTTCCCGGCCGCCCAATCACCCGCAAGAAGCCGGCCGACGGTAATGCCGGCAGCAGGCGAGCGGCGCGACCTCCCGCCGCGCCGGACGCGGTCGAACGCGGTGCCGTCCCGAATTCGAACTCCGGCGCGATTGCCCAAGCGCCGGTGAGTTCTTCGAGCGAAAAAAGCGTGAGCGGTGCTGACGTCAATGGCCGCCCATTTTCCCGGCCGGCCGAAGTGCTCGAAGTCGTACCGGGCCTGATCGTCACGCAGCACAGCGGTGACGGCAAGGCGAACCAGTATTTTTTGCGCGGCTTCAACCTGGATCACGGCACCGATCTGGCGATTTCGGTCGATGGCATGCCGGTCAATATGCGCAGCCACGCGCATGGGCAGGGATATGCCGACCTCAATTTCCTGATTCCGGAGCTGATAAGTTCGGTCAACATCCGCAAGGGCCCCTATTTTGCCGACGAAGGCGATTTCTCCTCGGTTGGCTTGGTGCATATCAATCTGCTCGACAGCATCAGGACGATGGCGTCGATGACGGTTGGCAGCTTCGGCTATGTCAGAGGCTTTGGTGTCACGTCGACCAAACTCGGCGAGGGCACCTTGCTGGTCGCCGGCGAAGTCAACACCTACAACGGTCCGTGGGACAACCCGGACGGCCTGCGCAAGCTGAATGGCGTGATGCGTTACAGCCAGGGCACATCGGAGGATGGCTTCTCGCTGACGGGCATGGCGTACGCCAACAGGTGGAATTCCACCGACCAGATTCCTTCGCGCGCGATCGCATCGGGTGAAATCGGCCTCTATGGCGCGCTCGATCCCAGCGACGGCGGCAATTCCACTCGCTTTTCCCTGTCCGGAAACTGGGCACGGAGCGATGACACTGGCGGCTCAAAGGCCAATTTCTACACCATCAGGAGTTCGCTCAACCTGTGCAACAATTTTACGTACTTCCTCACCGATCCCGTCAATGGCGATCAGTTTCATCAGCACGACGATCGTATTCTCGGCGGTATCAATGCGTCGCACATCTTCAAGAGCCGGTTCGCGGGGCTGCCGATGGAGACCGAGATCGGCGTCCAAAGCCGCTACGATGATATAGGGCTCGATTTGACCAAAACCGTGCGGCGCCAGTTCCTGTCGCCGATCCGAAGCGACGCCGTGCGGGAAGGCAGTGTTGGAATCTTTGCGCAGAACACGCTGCGCTGGACCGATTGGCTGCGAACGACGGTCGGCTGGCGCGGTGATTTTTACGACGCCTCGGTGCTGTCGTACTTTACGCCGGCCAATTCCGGCACAGCCAATGCCTTTATCGGCAGCCCGAAGCTCGGCCTCGTGCTCGGACCGTTCGCCAAGACCGAATTTTTCGTCAACGCCGGGGAGGGCTTCCATAGCAACGACGCGCGCGGCGTCACGATCACGGAATCACCGCGGGATGGCTCTGCGCTGCAGGCCTCGCCGTTTCTCGTCAAGACGCGCGGCGCCGAGGTCGGGCTCCGCAGCCAACTGATCCCGGGACTGACCAGTGCCGTCAGCTTGTTCCTGCTGGACTCTGCGTCGGAACTACTGTTCGCCGGCGACGCCGGAGATACCAAAGCAAGCCGGCCCAGCCGCCGTTACGGCATCGAGTGGAGCAACGACTACCGTCCGCTGTCCTGGCTCAGTCTGGAGGGCGATATCGCGGTGACGCATGCGCGCTTTCGCGGAGACGATCCTGATCAGGCGGCGCTTTATGCATCGCTCGCAGGCTTTCCGGCTTCGCAGATCGGCAATGCGCCAGGTAACTACGTTCCCGGCGCACCGGGCATGATCGCTTCCGCGGGCATCACGCTCGGCGAGAAGACCGGCTGGTTCGCAGGCCTGCGCTATCGCTATTTCGGTCCGCGCCCGCTGACGGAAGACGCTGCCTTTGTGTCCCCGGCGACCGGGCTTTTGAACGGCAGGCTGGGATATCGGTTTGAAAACGGCTGGCGCGTTCAGCTCGATGGCTTCAATTTGCTGAACAGCAGATCCGACCAGATCACTTATGCTTATGGTTCCCTGATCAAATCGGATTCGCTGTTTGCGATGTGCTTTCCTGCTGCGGGTGCCCCGACCGCGCCGGCCGCGGTGTGTCAGACCGGCGTGATGGACCGTGTGCTACATCCGGTTGAACCGCTGGCGATGCGTTTGACTGTCGCGGGCCAGTTCTGAAGATGCTCGCAAACGTGGAATCCAGCTTTGCGTCTGATCGCGCTCTAAGATATTAGTGGCGCATGATGTTTTCGCCAAACCGCTCACACCTTGGCGGATCATGCGCTGGGTTTTGTTCGTCAAAGTGAAATCGGGGAGCGCATGTTCGGAGTTTTGGGGATCGGCTTTCTGCTCGGAATGCAGCATGCGCTCGAAGCCGATCACATCGCGGCGGTGTCGAGCATTGCCACTCGCCGAACCGACATTTACGATATTGTCAAACATGGCCTGACGTGGGGGCTCGGTCATACGCTGACGCTCTTTGTCTTTGCCGGCGCGGCGATCCTGCTGGGTCATGCGATCCCCGAACAGCTCGCGCGTCCGCTAGAGGGCGCCGTCGGCATCATGCTGGTTGGCCTGGGCGCCCACGTGCTATGGCGATTATGGCGCGACCGGGTGCATTTCCATCGGCATGGACACGGCGACGGCACGGAGCACATCCATGTTCACAGCCACCTGAACGAACAGGTCCCGCATCAAAGTAGTGCGCACTTGCATCAACATGGCTTTCGCTGGCGCACGCTGCTTGTCGGATTGATGCACGGGATGGCCGGCTCAGCCGCGCTTCTTGTACTCGCAATATCGCAAGTCGCCAACACGGCGTACGGAATGCTCTACGTTCTCTTGTTTGGCATCGGGTCGATGCTCGGAATGGGCGCCTTGTCTGTTGTCATTGCGGTGCCGCTCGCAGTGTCCGCGCGATGGCTGACCTGGGCCAATCGCGGCCTGCAAGGCGCGGTCGGCGTGATCACGATCGGAATCGGTGCCGTGACGATTTATTCGACGATGCTTTCGTAGCGATAGCCTGCACGCGACGTGTCGGAGGGCAGTTCATAGCGTGGCCAACCTCTAGAGACCGCGCTGCCGGCGCGATCCCGGCTTTCCCATTTCATTGCTACGGCTAGCGCTCGTGGCTCCACGGGAAGAGAGAGGCCGGGAAATCTGCCGCATAGC
>WNFJ01030522.1_pt1 | contig 12956 bp, 10 predicted proteins | sample 5400461 | NCBI WGS metagenome assembly WNFJ01 (sample SAMN13153349, study PRJNA577476) | soil metagenome | isolation source: 115 cm saprolite on Douglas fir-dominated hillslope | place: USA:California | collected 2013-09-17 | reverse complement strand
ATCCAGGCAGTATTAGAAAAGCATGGGTTGAATGACCCTGATTGCTCCGCCGATCCCTTGCGGGTTCTGCGCTGTGCCGGCGGATTCGAGATTGCCGCCCTGGCCGGCATGATATTAGGCTGCGCCCGCCACCGCATTGTCACCATAATTGATGGGTTCATCGCAACCTCGGCGGCCGCAGTCGCCTGCGCACTACAGCCGAAGGTACGCGATTGCCTGTTTGCCGGGCATCAGTCCCAGGAACCCGGGCACCGCATCCTGCTGGAAGGCCTGGAACTCGAGCCCATTTTGCAGTTGAACATGCGTCTGGGAGAAGGAACAGGAGCGGTGCTTGCCTTCCCCATTATCGAAGCCGCAGTGAGACTCTATGGCGAAATGGCGACGTTCACCTCAGCCCAAGTGAGCACAGCAAAAGCGTGATTCGTATATTGAAAGACATGCTTGTGGCGCTGCGCTTCATGACGCGCCTTCCTGCCCCGGCTGTCTCTTACGAGCCCGACTCATTGTCACGTGCCGTCAAATTCTTTCCACTCATGGGATTGCTGGTCGCAGCCGGCGCGGTGGGCTTGAACAAGATACTCAGCGGATATACCGGGCGCGGCATCATCGCTCTTGTAGTGCTGGTTTATTTGGTCTTAATCACCGGAGGGCTCCACGAAGACGGCCTCGCCGATGCCGCGGATGGGTTCGGGGGCGGCTGGAACAAGGACCAGATCCTCGCCATCATGCGCGATAGCAGAATTGGAAGCTATGGCGCCATTGCCCTCACGCTGTCGCTGCTGGCGCGATATATCTTGCTGAGCCAGTTACCGCTTTCCCGGTTTTCCGCGTACCTGATCGCCGCGCATGTACTTTGCCGCTGGACCACGATTCCGCTAAGCTTCACCCTACCGCCGGCAAGAGAGCAAGAGGGCCAGGGCGCTCGTGTGGCGCGGCAGGTCTCCGTGGCTTCGCTGATCATTGGCACTCTATTCACCATGGGAGTTTGCTATTGGGCGTTGCGCAATGCCAGTTGGATTCCTATAGCAGTGACCGTCGCCATAACCCTGGCCAGCGGTCTTTATTATAAGAGCCAGATTGGAGGCGTCACCGGAGACTGCTTTGGCGCCACCAACCAGCTTACGGAAATTGCGGTCTATTTCTGCGGCGTGCTGGCGGGATGAACAAAAGCAAACCAAGTTTGCCGGGGACCACAGTGCTGCTGGTCCGTCACGCGCATTCCACCATGGCGGGGCGCTTCTGTGGGCACTCCGATGCTCCGCTGAGCGATGCCGAACAAAAACAACTCGGCCAGATCGCGGACCATCTGGAACGCTGGCCTATCGCCAAAGTCTATACCAGTGATTTAAAGAGGGCCCGCACGACCGCCGCCGCTATTGCGGCACGCAGATCTGTTCCTCTTGTGGTACGTGCCGGCCTGCGCGAAATCAATTTCGGCGAGTGGGAGGGTCTCTCGTGGGAGGAGATTGAGGCCACGGCTCCTGTCGCCGCATCTTCCTGGCTCAGTCGTTATCCGCGGCGGGCCGCGCCGGGGGGCCAATCCCTCAAGCAATATCGTTTGCAGGTGGAAGCAGAACTGAGGGGAATCCTGAAGGAAGTTGGTCAGGATTGCATCGCCATCGTGACCCATGCAGGATTCATCCGGGCGGCACTGGTCAACATTCTCGACATTGCTGAAGATGCCATGCTACGGGGGGATAACGATATTGCATTACACACAGCAGAGTTGGCGGGTCCGAGGAATCAATCTCTGCAACCTTCCATCACCGCCGGCGTGACTCTATTACAGACAGTTATGACTATAACCGAGCCGCGGCGGAGCAGCCGCTCAAGCCAGCAAAATCAATGTTTTTACACCCTTCAGGCAACAAACATGGAACGGCCATCTTCATTATATGGTGTACAATCGCACATACATTTCCTGCAATGACCATTAAACAGGTCGCAAAGCGAGCCAGAGTATCGATTGCAACGGTTTCCCGGACCTTGCACAACAGCGCTTCTGTCAGTCCAGAGACGGCCGAGCGGGTACGGCGCGCCATCAAAAAGCTGGACTATCGTCCCAACACGAATGCGCAGACCCTGGTTTCCGGCCGCAGCCATATTCTGGGATTGGTAGTTTCCGACATCACCAATCCATTTTTTCCCGAGCTGATCCGCGGATTTCAAGATGTGGCGCTGGAGAATGGAAGATGTGGCACTGGAGAACGGTTATGACGTCTTAATCGCAGTCACTAACTACGAGAGCACACGCATGTCTCATTCGGTGGGCCGAATGATCGACCGCAAGACCGACGGCGTCGCCATCATGACCTCAGAAATGGACCGCTCTCTGATCGACCAGCTCGCCAGCCGGAATGTTCCCCTGGTGTTCCTTGACGTGGGCAAAGTGCGCAAGGGCGTCTGCAACATCAAAGTGGACTACGCCCAGGGCATTACGCAAGCCGTGGAGCACCTCCGAGGGCTGGGCCACAGCCGCATTGCCTTTATCAGCGGTCCCAGCGCCCTGAAATCGGCGCGCATACGGAGGGACGCATTTCTGCACTGCCTGGGCCGACGGGTCTCCGAGCATCAGGACCTGGTGGAAGAAGGCAACCACAAGGTTGATGGCGGCCTCACCGCGATCACTCGGCTGCTGCAGCGCGAAAATCCACCCACGGCGGTGCTTGCCTCCAATGACCTGACGGCCATTGGCGCACTGCGTGGCATTCGCCAAGCGGGCCTGCGAATCCCCGAAGACGTTTCCGTCATCGGCTTCGACGATATTGATATGACGCAGTTTACCGAACCTCCTCTTACGACGGTGAGGCTGCTGCGCTCCGAACTTGCCAGCTTGGCTTGCAATGCGCTCTTGCAGTCCATACGCGGAAACGTGAAGGGCGCGGAATTCGGCATCGGAACCCACCTCATCATCCGCGAATCCACCGGCAAGGCCAAAGCCCGGCGGCGCGTGATCTCCATGCCATCAGGCGTGCGCTCGTAAGGCGTGCCGCTCATTGCTAAGCAATGGCAGAGCGCCCGAGAAGCAGCGTTTCACCCGCGTATTTATTGGGGAAAATCAATTCCCGGTGGGGGATTGCTTGGACGTGGTGTGCCCGAGAAGCAGCGTTTCACCCGCGTATTTATTGGGGAAAATCAATTCCCGGTGGGGGATTGCTTGGACGTGGTGTGCAAGCCTATTCCAGGTCAAACCGCCATGGGCTGCGGACACCTTCGGCGAATGAAAATGGACGCCGCTGAGAGGGTGCCGCGCCACCCCACCCCGGCACGCGCGGCGCGTACCGGGGACCCCGGCTCCGGCGCTTTCGAGCATGGCAGAAGCATACATCTCAGAGCAGCGGAATCCATACACACTGGAACAATATTCGGTTTTGTCAAAGAGCAACCCTGCATGGCACTGAGCCATGCATTTTTCGAGGTTAAAGACCAATCTCCTCAAGGAGTTACCGGCATTTCGAGGTACTCTCGAATGCCAAGAAGTTAATGATACTGGCAAATGCTGATATCTCAGCGTTTTGATATCACTTGATACGACCAGGGCAGCCCGGTGCTGCGCGGATGCACTAATCTTTGAATTGCTCTAGTCTAGACAAGGGCTAAGCCGAGATGCCGTATCCGGAGACACGATGGCAAAGATGATTGACCGCATCCGCAGCGCGGTGCGGGGCGAAGTTCCGCCCGCGCCGGTATCTGAGCTGATTGGATTCAAACTTACCGAAGTTGAACCCGGACGCGCCGTTATCCATCTTGAAGCTACGGCGCGGCACAGCAATCCTATGGGAACGCTGCACGGCGGCATCCTCTGCGATATTGCGGACGCTGCCATGGGGATTGCCTACGCCAGCACGCTGGATGAGGACGAAAGTTTCACCACGCTGGAGCTGAAGATCAACTTTCTCAAACCGGTTTGGAATTCCAAGCTGGTCGCAACCGGCAGAGTCGTCAAGAGGGGAAAAAACGTAGGCATGACCGAATGCGATGTGGTGGATGAAAAAGGCAACCTCGTGGCCCGCTCGAGCAGCACCTGCATGACCCTGCGCGGAGGGATGGCGCAGGGCAGATAGAATCTCGCAGTGTCTTTCTTCCACAGCAAGTATCCGCGATCCTTTCGTTTGATCTATTAAATCGTTATAATTCAAGCCCAAGAGCGACACCGGCACTCACATGAGCTTATGAAGAACCTACAAATTCCCGCTTTTCTGCTTCATCTTTTCCTCCTCTTATTAACGGTCGCAAGTCCGGCGAGGGCGCAGCAGGCGAAGCTCTCGACGCGGTGGGAGGAGCTCACCGCGGCCGACTTCGTTCAGGCCATCAAGCGCTCGCAGGGAACCTGTCTGCTCCCCTTCGGCATTTTGGAGAAGCACGGAGCCCATCTGCCGCTGGGCACGGACCTGGTCAACGTCCGTTATCTGAGCCTGACCGCGGCTGACCAGGAATATGTTGTAGTATTCCCCGAATACTATTTTGGACAGATCTTCGAGGCCAAGCACCAGCCGGGCACAGTGGCCTACAGCCTGCCGCTGCAACTGCAATTGCTGCAAGAGACCACGGATGAGATGGCGCGCAACGGCTGCAAGAAGGTGCTGATCATCAATGGCCATGGCGGCAATGAGCACCTGTTGCCGCTGTTTGCCCAGGCGCAGATGGATCGTCCACATGATTACGTGGTGTATGTCTACTGGCCCTTCCCGAAAGCAGCCGGCCGGCCCCAGAAAAAAGACAACGTGGATATGCACGGAGGCGAATCGGAGACGTCACATACCATGATCTCGCGGCCCGACCTTGTCCATATGGAGCGCGTGCAGAATGATTCCGGAAAGGACCTCGCGCGGCAAAATCTACCCCCCGATGTTTATACCGGGATATGGTGGTATGCGCGCTTTCCCAACCACTACTCGGGCGATGCTTCGGCAGCGAACAAAGCGCTGGGCGAGTTCGATGAGAAGAGCCTGGTCGAAAATGTCATCGCCGCCATCAAGGCGATCAAGGCTGATCAGGTCAGCCTGCGGCTTCAGAACGAGTTCTATGAAGAGTCAACCCATCCGCTGGATACGAAGCCGAATCAGTAGAAAATAAGAGCTCTTTCAAATAACACAATAGAATGATTTGGAGGCAAAACTTCAGAGCCACGCTGATACCATCATGACAGAAACTGCTTCTCCATCGCATACGCAATTGACGCGCGGTTTCGGGTTGCTGCAGGCCACGGCGCTCAACATCTCCAACGTAGTTGGGGTCGGGCCATTCATTACCATTCCTCTCATGCTGGCAACCATGGGCGGACCCCAGGCAATGTTGGGATGGATTTCCGGAGCGTTGCTCGCTATCTGTGATGGACAGGTTTGGAGCGAATTGGGTTCGGTGTGGCCAGGTTCTGGAGGAAGTTATCGCTATCTAAAAGAAGCGTATGGCCCACAAAAATTGGGGGGCCTGTTGGCCTTTCTTTTTATCTGGCAATTCATTCTGAGCGGGCCTCTGGAAATCTCATCGGGAATGATCGGCTTTTCGCAGTATGCCAGTTTTTTATGGCCCGCGATTCTGCCTATAACACGCAAGCTGTTAGCGGCCGCTGTGGGAATTGCCGCCATTGTCTTGCTCTACCGCCGCACGAATCTGGTGGGAAATCTGGCGCTGGTCCTTGGCACCGGCACCTTGCTCACCATGCTCGTGGTCATAGCATCGGGAGTGCCACATTTTGATGCGAAGCTGGCATTCTCTTTTCCTCCCGGAGCATTCAGCTTCAAGACCGGCTTTTTTCTTGGCCTGGGCAGTTCGATGTTGATTGCCATGTACGATTACCTGGGGTATTACGACGTCTGTTACATTGGCGATGAGGTGCGCGACCCGGGTCGCACCATCCCCCGCTCTATCCTGTATTGCATTCTGATCACCGCGATCTGTTACCTGGCGCTGGAAGTCGTGATTATCGGAGTTGTTCCCTGGCGAGAGGCCATACAATCGAACTTCATCGTTTCCGAATTCATGCAGAAACTTCATGGACACACGGCGGCTGTAATCATCACGATCATGATTTTGTGGACAGCCTTCGGTTCGGTCTTTGCCTTGCTGCTGGGCTATTCGCGGATTCCTTATGCGGCCGCCAGTGACGGAAATTTTTTCTCGGCCTTTGCACGCATCCATCCCACTAAGAACTTTCCTCATATTTCCCTGCTGGTGATTGGAGGGATTTCTGTGATTGGCGCGTTTTTCAGCCTGGATGCCGTTATCAGCGCCCTGATCACCACGCGAGTGCTGGTGCAATTCATAGCGCAGATCCTTGCCCTGCCTCTTATGCGCAGGCGGGTACCCGTAGAAAGTCGTCCTTACAAAATGTGGCTTTACCCAGTTCCGGCTGCAATTGCAGGAGCAGGGTGGATTTATATTTTTGCGACCTCGGGATGGAAGTTCATTGCCGTTGGCCTGGTGACTCTGATTGCAGGGATTGGAGTGTTTCTGATTCGGGCCGCTGGTGCTAAAACGTGGCCATTTGCGGAGATATCAACGGAAAGTATTGTGAACACAGGGCCCAGTTGATAGAGTGCTTTGAAATTCGGGACTACCTGCACTTAGCCCTGGATTTGCACAGCCGCGCGCAGCAGCTCGGCGACGCTCCAGGCTTGGGCGATGCAGCCACGCGGAGTATGCGGGGCATTGCCGTCAAAGATTTCTGAAACCTGTCCCAAGCCGGCAATGCGCAGGTGCGGCTCAAAGTTGCGGAGCCACTCAGAAGCCTTACTTCGCGCTTCCCTGCTCTCTGCGTGCACTTTCAGGTATGCAGTAATAAACGGGCCCAGCAGCCACGGCCATACTGTGCCCTGATGGTAGGCGTTGTCGCGGGCGCGCTGGTCTCCGTCGTAATGTCCGACGTAACCCGGATCAGCCGGGGAAAGCGTACGCAGGCCGAATGGAGTCAGCAGCTCACGCTCAACTACTTCCAAAACGCTCGCAGCCTTGGCTGGTTCCAAAATGGAATAGGGCAAGCTGATGGCAAACACTTGATTGGGACGGATGGAAGCATCTGGTCCGCTGTCTCCAATTACGTCATAGAGACAAGCGGCTTCTTCGTTCCAGAAAAGACGATTGAAACTCTCGTGAGCCAGCGCTGCCATGCTTGTAAAACGTTGCTGCGCGGCGGTGGCGCCGAAGCGTATCGCTAACCCCTCCATGATGCGCAGGGCGTTGTACCAGAGCGCCTGAATCTCTACCGGGTAACCGTTGCGCGGCGTGACGCATTTCTTGCCGCTTGTTGCGTCCATCCAGGTGAGCTGGGTATCGGGGGTTCCGGCGTGCAGCAATCCGTTGTCTTCCACGTGGATACTGTAGCGCGTGCCCTTCATGTGCCATCCGATGATATCAACCAACACTGGATAGAGATGATCGCGAACCACTGATTCATCACCTGAGGCTTCAAGATAAGCTTGGATGGCCTCGAAATACCATAGAGTCGCATCGACGGTGTTGTATTCCGGAGGTGCGCCCGAATCGGGAAAACGATTGGGCAGCATGCCTTCATCAACATATTGGGAAAACTCGAGAAGAATGTTCCTGGCGATATCGAAACGGCGGGTCGCAAGGGTAAGGCCGGGAAGCGAGATCATGGTGTCGCGGCCCCAGTCAGCGAACCAGGGATATCCGGCAATCACGGTCTTGTGCTCCCCACGAGAGACAATGAATTGATCTGCCGCACGGGTGAGTTGCGTTAACAGCTCATCAGAAGCATTCGTGTTTTGGAGGAGGGATTTTCTGCGCACCACTTCCTGGTGCAGCAGCGCGTTTGCCCACGCGGCATTGCGAACCTCGGTGGAAGCGATAACGACCGCAGTTTTTTCGGGCTCCAGAGTGAAGGTAAGCATGCAGGGGTTGAATAGGTCTTCTTCGTAGTCGAGTCCGCGCTCGCGCTCAACTTCGTATTGAAAGCGCCGGTACCAGTCGCCTTGCGTGTCAATCGCGGCGGCATTGTGGGCAAGATGCAGCGTGGGCAACGCGGCATAAAGCGCGATGGACGCCATGCCGGGGATCACTTTCACCTGGCGGTTGATGGCGCCGTTTTCGTGTGTAGTCCGGTGATAATCGCGGAAGGAAACCAGGGGACGTATTTCCAGGCGGCACTTCGCGCTTTTGGGAGCGCTGGCGCCAAGCTGATATTGCACAACCGTGGTGTTTTCTCCATGCACCATGAATACGGTCTTCTGCAGCTCGATGCCGTCGACCTCGTACGTAAACATGGGAAAAGGGTCGAGGCGAAAGCGCTGCAGGTACTTCTGTCCCTGCGGGTAGACCGTTTTGGGATATTGATTGCAGGAAAGCTCAACGCGGTTCTCTCCGAGAACCAGTGTTTCTTCCAGCTTCGAGAGCAACGCAGTGCGACCGGCAGGTGGAGTAGTGGCAGCCATGAGCAGGCCATGGTAGCGGCGGGTATTCAGGCCGGTGATGGTAGAGGAGGCAAAGCCTCCCAGGCCGTTGGTCTCAAGCCATTCGCAGCGGTTGGCCTCAGTGAGGTTCGAGCAGACGCTGTGATCGAATTGAATCATTGGAGAATTGAGTGATCGGGTAATTGTGTAATTGAAGAATTGCGCAGCATCATTCTTTCCGATCAGTGCTTATCGGTGGCGCTGGAAGAACCGGAGGCAGCGGCAACTTCGTGTTTGTTGTTTGCCTCGTGCTTGTTATTGGTGTCGTGCCTGTTATTGTTTTCCTGCCGCTCGCCGTATTCGTGAATGAGCTTGGCCACCAGGGCGGTCCAGCCGGTCTGGTGGCTGGCGCCCAGGCCGCGACCGCTGTCTCCGTGAAAGAATTCGTGGAATAGCACTAGGTCGCGCCAGTAGGCGTCGCTCTGGAATTGCTCCAGGTCGCCGAAGACGGGGCGGCGGCCGCTTTCGTCTCGCTCGAAGATGCTGCACAGGCGGCGCGATAATTCATCAGCAACCTGGGAGAGAGTCATCCAGTTTCCGGAGCGGGTGGGGCACTCGACCTTGAAGTCGTTGCCGAAATAATGGTAGAACTTGCGCAAAGATTCGATAAGCAGGTAGTTCACCGGGAACCACACCGGCCCACGCCAGTTGGAGTTTCCACCGAAGAGTCCGGCGGTGGACTCGGCAGGTTCATAGTCAACGCTGTGCTCCATGTCGTTGATGCTTAACCTGTAAGGATGATCGAGATGGTAGCGTGAGAGAGCGCGCACGCCATGCGGCGAAAGAAACTCGTTTTCATCGAGCATGATGGCGAGAATTTTCTGCAGTTGCTCCCGCCCGGCCACAGAGAGCAATCGCCGCTCTTTCATACCGCGGGTCTTCATGCAGGCAAGATTGATGGTCATATCGGGACGATTGGCGATGAACCACTCCAGCCGTTTCTTGAAGTCGGGAAGCTTCTCGAGCAGATCGGGCTCGAGGGTCTGCACGGCAAACAGCGGGAGGATATTATCTCCGTTCGAGTAATGCAAAACATCGTAGAAAAATCCATCCTGCTCATCCCAAAGTCTGATGCAGTTGCTGCCCAGATTGTTCATGGCGCAGGCAATGTAAAGAAAATGCTCCCAGAACTTGCTGGCTACGTCTTCATAGATAGGGTCTTGCCGGGCAAGCTCCATGGCGATGGTCAGCATGTCGAGAGAGTACATCGCCATCCAGCTAGTGCCGTCGGATTGTTCCAGATGTCCGCCATCGGGCAGCGGCATATTGCGGTCAAAGACGCCGATGTTGTCGAGACCAAGAAAGCCACCCTGGAAGACGTTCATCCCCTCCGCATCTTTGCGGTTCACCCACCAGGTAAAGTTCAAGAGCAGCTTCTGAAAGATACGCTCCAGAAATGCGCGGTCGCCAGTTCCCCGTTTCTTTTCTTCGATCTTGTAAACGCGATAGGCAGCCCAGGCGTGCACGGGTGGATTCACGTCTCCGAAGGCCCACTCGTAGGCGGGAATCTGACCGTTGGGATGCATATACCACTCGCGCAGCATGAGAGCGAGCTGTTCCTTGGCGTAGTCAGGATCGATGAGAGCGAGAGAAATGCAATGAAAAGCGAGGTCCCAGGCGGCATACCAGGGATACTCCCACTTATCAGGCATGGAGAGGATGTCGGCGTTGTAAAGATGGATCCACGCCTTGTTGCGGCCTTTGAGCCGCTCAGCAGGCGGAGGCAGGAAGGTTGCATCTCCCATGAGCCAGCGCCGCACCTCATAGTTGTAGAACTGCTTGCACCACAGCAGGCCGGCAAATGCCTGGCGCATGACGTTGCGCATGTCGTGCGTGACACTGGCAGGAATAACAGAGGCATAGAACTCGTCGGCCTCAGCGTGGCGCTTGAGGAATGTCTGGTTGAATTCCGCGCCCAGAGGTGACTCGCCGGGAGAAAACTGCCGATTGCTGAGGCGCAATTTCAGGACGTAACTTTCACCGGGACCGATCTCAGCTTTGTAGTGGGCTGCCGCCTTGGTACCGATCTGGCCGGGGTTTACCGCCTCAAGTTTTCCGTGAATTATGTAGTCGTGGAACGCGTCTTTTACATAACGGTTGCGGTTGGGAACATGAAAGAGGCGCTCAAAGTTGGTTTCATTCTCGGTAAAAAGCAGCTCTGGATTGCCGTCACAGTAGAGCAGCCACTCCCCCAGTTCATCGTTGAGGGCGCGCAGCGCTGCGGGTGCGATTTTTGAATTGGCAACTTCGATTTCGGGCCGAGGCATTGCCTGCTCCCAGGACCAGGTATTACGGAACCACAGCGTGGGCAATAGATGTAGAGTCGCGGCTTCGGGTCCGCGGTTCGTCGCCGTGATCTTGATGCAGATGTCTTCCATCTCCACCTTGGCGTATTCGACCAGCACGTCAAAGTAGCGGTCTTCGTGGAAGACGCCGGTATCCAGCAATTCGAATTCCGGATTGGCCTTGGTGCGCTTTCCGTTCTCTTTCACCAGAAGAGCGTAGGGAAACTCTGCCTGCGGGTATTTATACAAATAGCGCATGTAGGAATGCGTAGGGGTGTTGTCGAGGTAGAAATAGCATTCCTTAACGTCTTCGCCATGATTGCCCTCTTCGCCGTTCAATCCGAAGAGCCTCTCCTTGAGGATGGGATCGCGGCCATTCCACAAAGCCAGAGCAAAGCAGAGGCGCTGGTGGCGGTCGCAGATGCCAGCAAGGCCATCCTCGTTCCAGCGATAGGCGCGGGAGCGGGCGTGCTCGTGGGGAAAATAGTCCCAGGCTTCGCCGGTCGCGCTGTAGTCTTCGCGCACGGTTCCCCAGGCGCGCTCGCTGACGTAAGGTCCCCAGCGCTTCCAGTGCACCTGGCGGAGACGTGATTGCTCCAGACGTTTTTCTTCTGCGGTCATTCTTCAGTTCTCGGTTCTCTTTACAGTTCTCAGTTCTCGGTTCTCAGTAAAATTAACTGCCCCTTCTGAAGCCGTTTCAGCCCTTGGTGACCGGCTGTTTTTCCCGTCTCAAAGGAGCGGGGGTGGGGGTACTTGCGTGCTGGTCTCACGACCACCTAAACCATTAATACTAAATGACTTACATACCCACTAGCAGACTGCCCAAAGTAGTGTCTTTTCTCTGGGCGGCTGGTGCCCTCCTCACCCACAATCACCGATCCTCGAACTTCCGGCATACTCGAAGATGATGGGCGATAATTCAACAAAAGCCAAGGTTTTGATACCTCTTCATCATAACTGGGGTGCGACAAGTTCAAATGCACTAAGGGAGCTCTATCTTACGACTATCGGTTGGGCCGCTATTGTGGGGAATCAATCAGGTCTCTGCCGAATTCATGCACTCAATTATAGTGGCTGAAGGTTATGTTGCTCGTGCCCGGCCCTGGGCCTGACTGGGTTGAATAGAGACTGAAAAATATCGGCCATTGCTGCTGTTCCGATCCAAGATCTGACGCGCCGTGCTCAACGTCTGCAGCTTCTTACTATTGTCTGGATTACAGGAGAAGCGGCGGTTGCGATGGCGGCGGCATGGAAGGCACGGAGTCCCGCTCTGCTGGGGTCATCATCGTTCCTTTCCGAAGGGACGAATGCGAACAAACAACACCACTCCCACAGGATTAGAACCGTAGGTTGGTCTTAACGTTTGAGGGACGCCGTACAAGGTCACCTGGCCTCCAAGCGCCGTCGCGAGATGCGGAAGCAGATTGATGTCGCGGTCATATCCGATGGTCGAAGCCTGGACACGCCCAATCACAGCTTCCTCAAAGCCGACCGGCTCGAATGTATTTTTAAACAACAATTCGCTGGTTCGATCCACATTCTCAAAACGCGCCCACAGGTAGTTGCGGGTAGCGAACCTCAAAGTTGATTCTGCAAGATAGCCGTTCCAAATCAGGCCGCTGGGACGATTGCGGTTACGTCCCCACAGGAACAACGTCGCCCAGTTTCCATGGGTGAGCGGACGGTTGTAGGTGACCGACGCGGTCATGCGGTCGATGTCTTCATGCGGGTGAAGGGCTTCCGGACTGGTGAGATGTCCAAAAGAAAATTGCCCGCTCCAGTTTTGCCGAGGATTTACGGTCAGCCTGCCTGACCATGAATCAATTTTTCCTGAATCCAGGTCCCAGCGGTTTTCATCCGGCTCTCGGCCATGAAAGCCTGAGGCTTCCAGACGGACGGCGCGATGGGTAATGCCAACCGTCAACACATCATCGGCGATGTGGGTTGAATCCTCGAGATGGTGTCCCAGGGCCGCAATCGGATCTTCGGATGCGGATGCGCGATGCGGGTAAGCGGCGGGTCCCATAGCCGGATCGCCCATCGGGGCAGCGTAGAAAGAAAGCAGGGTCTTTTCTCCCAGCCGTAAATCATAAAGAGCAGCCAGTTCCATAAAGAAGTCGTGAGGATGCTGGCCATCCACGATGGGCTTGCCAAATGCCGTTTCGCCCTGCTGAAACAGTTCCGGATAACGCCGTTTTGTCACCGTGGCCGGCTCAAAGCTCAACATGGAGCGCAGGGTCAACGTACTGCTTCCAAACTT
>WNFJ01188128.1_pt1 | contig 12957 bp, 8 predicted proteins | sample 5400461 | NCBI WGS metagenome assembly WNFJ01 (sample SAMN13153349, study PRJNA577476) | soil metagenome | isolation source: 115 cm saprolite on Douglas fir-dominated hillslope | place: USA:California | collected 2013-09-17 | reverse complement strand
CAGTTCGTGGCTCATCGTGGAGAGGAATTGATCCTTGAACTTACTGCCGCGTTCCGCTTCTTCTTTTGCGTGCAGCATGAGCTCTTCCGTCCGTTTGCGTTCGGTGATATCGCTCAGGATGCCGGTGAAAAAGAGCCCCGCGCGTGCCTTCCAGCTGGACAAGGAAAGTTCTACAGGAAATTCCGTTCCGTCCTTTCTCTTCCCAGCCAGCTCAACCGTCTTTCCGATCACGTGTGCTTCACCGGTCTCCAAATAGCGCTTGAAGCCCCGCTGATGAAGTTCCTTGAACCGATCTGGCATAAGAACAGCGAGGGGTTTGCCGATCGCTTCTTGTGCGGAATATCCGAAGATTGCCTCGGCCCCGCGGTTGAAATCTGTAATGTTACCGTGGCTGTCGGCGCTGACAATGGCATCGTGCGCTGTCTGCACCACGCTGCGAAACTTTTCTTCACTGGTTTGCAGCGCCTCTTCTGCTCGCTTACGCGTGGTAATGTCCGTGGCAACAACCAGGCGGGCGTTCTTGCCGCCATAAACGAGGGGATGCGAGGTAATCTCAACATCGATCAGAGTTCCGTCTTTCTTGCAATGCTTCCAGACCCCGGCGCTTTCGGTGTCCGGTGGCGCCTTCATGGCGCTCTCGAGGAGTGCGGGAACGTCTTCCGGCGGGCGAATGTCTTTAATCGTCAGGGAAACAAATTCTTCGCGCGAGTAGCCGTAGTTCCGGACGGCAGCATGATTCACATCCAGGATGGCAAGGGTCTGCAAGTCATAAACCCACACGGGATGCGGATTACTGTCGAATAGCAAATGGTATCGCGCCTCGGATTGGCGAATCGCTTCCTCCGCTCGCTTGCGCTCGGTGATGTCGTGGAAAACGACAACGCCACCCTGAAGTGCGCCATCCGCACCTTTGAGAGGCCCGCCCGTAATTCTGATTAAACGGCCGTCCGGCACTTTCGCGTTGCGGATGAAGAGCTCTACTGCGTCAACAGTCTCGCCCCGCATTGCCCGCACCAAGGGCAGGTCGTTGGGCGGATACAAGGTCACACCGTCAGGTAAATAGCTGCCGTACCGATCGGACCACTGGCTGGGTGTCGCGTCCGTCGCACCGATGCCCAGGACCTGCTCCGCGGCCGCATTAAAGAGGAGAAACTTCCCATTCGAATCGGCCACAACGACGCCATCAGCAATACTTTCCAGAATCAATTGCAGGAGTTCCTTTTGCCGCTTGGTCTCTTCGTCTGCCAGTTTCTTTTCGGTGATGTCCCGAAAAACGAGCACAACGCCGAACCCTTCCCCACTATCCGTGAGAATGGGCGCCGCGCTGTCTTCAATGTCAAATTCTTTGCCGTTCTTGGAAAGCAAAAGCGTGTGGTCGGCAAGACCAACAACCTTCCCCGCACGGAAAACTTTCTTGACCGGATTCTCGACCGGGCGCCGAGTTTCCTTGTTGACGATATCGAACACAAGGTCCATTGACTTTCCCCGCGCGTCTTCGAGACTCCATCCGGTAAGAGATTGTGCGGCGGGATTCATGAAGGACACAGCGCCATTCATGTCCGTGGCGATCACTGCGTCACCAACGCTGCTGAGGGTGGTAGAGAACCAGTTTTCACTTCTTGCCAGAGCTTCTTGAGCCCGTTTGCGTTCGGACAGTTCGCGCCGAAGCAGCACAAAACAGAACACAAGCAGTGAAATACTCAAGAGGGTCCCGGCGAGGATGACACGCACCGAGCTAGCCGCGCTCTCGTTGGCCTTCTGGGTGCGAAGCTGCAGAAGCGTTTGTTCTTCCTTCGCCATCTCCGCAACCAAGGCACGGATCTGGTCCATGGCCCGCTTTCCAGACCCCTCGAGGACTAGTTCGGCTGCGGCTGCAAGTCCTTTATTCCTTCGGAGATCAATCGCACTTTGCATCCACGCCAGTTTCTTTTCAATGAGCGGCTCCAGCGCCTGAATGCGTTTCTGCTGATTCGGATTGTCGGAAGTGAGACTCTTCAAGCGCGCGAGAATCTGGTCGACGCTCTTTATGGCAGCGCGGTATGGCTCGAGGTAGGCCTCGTCCCCCGTGAGCAGGTAGCCTCGCTGTCCGGTTTCTGCGTCGGAGAGTCGGCCGATTGCGTCATCGAGCGAATTGAGGACTTCGTAGGTGTGCTCTCGCCATTGCGCGGCCTCGACGAGTCGCGTGGTGCTTCGATAAGACTGCCATCCTACGAATGCCAGGATGGCCGTTGCTATTCCGAATCCCCCAAGAACCAGGCGATTTCCCATTTTCCATTTCATCTTTCACCGCTGTGCCACGGATTCGCCCGAGCAAGTATTAGCTTGCGGGCCCTGCGGGTTGCACGGGCTCATAGCCATGAACGACCGCCTCAAACTCATTCAGGACCGAACTGTCCCACCAGCCGCGCTTTACTTCTTCGCGCATGATGGCAAAGGCCTTTTCAGGGAGAAGAGCCTTGCGGTAGGGCCGGTCGGTGGTAAGTGCGTCGTAGATGTCCGTGACTTGAAGGATGCGGGCGGTGAGTGGAACTTGTTCACCTTTCAGCCCATCTGGGTACCCGGAGCCATCCTGCTTTTCATGATGGTGGCGAATGATCGGCAGCACGTGGCGGAACGACCGCAGCGGGGCGCAAATTTTTTCACCGATCACGGTGTGTTGCTCCATGATTTTTCGTTCTTCCGGAGTCAACGGTCCGGGTTTGAGAAGGATGTGCTCAGGCACAGACAGTTTACCGATATCGTGAACAAGACCGCCCCGGCGCAGAGCAACGCGCAGATCCTGCGGCAACCCGAGTTTCTCTCCCAACGCAACGGAATATTTCGACAGTCGGTCGCAGTGGCCCTCGGTATAGGGATCCTTCGCTTCGATGCTCAGTGCGAGGCTGAACAGTACGGTCTCAGCGTTGTCCAGCTCGTCAGTAAATTGTTTTAAGCGCAACAGAGAATGCACGCGAGCCAGCAGCTCGTGTTTATTCACGGGCTTGTTGAGGAAATCATCGGCGCCGCACATGATTCCATGGATGCGGTCGGCTTCACTGTTCAGACTGGTGAGCAAAATGACGGGAATCAGGCGGGTTTCCGGCTTGGACTTCATCGCCTGACAAAGTTCGAAGCCAGTTGGACGAGGCATCACCACATCCAGCAACGCGATATCAATCGAACCGCTGTCCACGGCCTGTCGCGCATGCTGGCCGTCCGCTACACAAACGACCTGATAACCCTCTGCGGTCAGCAGCTCGGAGACCAGTTCTCGATTGGCTTCGTTGTCATCGGCCACAAGGATGTTTCCCTGGCCTTGCGGAGCAGACATATCCCCTCCTCAAGACTACCTCGATCGCTTGAAAAGGATTGTGAGTCACAACTTCCGTCGAGAGATTGAAGAGAATTCGTCCAGTCCCAGCTAACGGACAGCGATCGGATGACACTCATCCATGATTATCTCAGAGCCCTGGAATTCACTCTGAACTTCCGATTGCCTGCTACCAACCAGTAAATGCTAAGAACAAAGCGCCTTAGACCAGCAGGCCCCGCACAACCTAAGTGCACGAATCTCGCATGGCGTGATATGTTGCGGGGACGAAGCTGCGGATCACCGAAGATTTAACTGGAGATTTAGATGCGCCTTTCGACCTTTCCGATCGTAGCGTTGCTGTGCACGGCCTCGATGGCTGGGGCTCAAACGAGGGGCTCCAATCACTCCGTCGAGAATGCACAGCCAAACGATGAGATTGCGCGAATCGTCGGCTACGCCATGACGCGCGGCGGAGCGCTTGCATTTCTAGAGACTCTCACCGACACCATTGGCGGGCGAATTACCGGGAGTCCGCAATCACGCGCGACGGCAGAGCTGATTCTGAAAGCGCTGAAAGAAGCTGGGCTCGAAAACGCGCATTTCGAGGAGTACGAGCTTGCTTCTACGTGGCAGCATGGTTCCTCAAAGGGCGAAGTGCTCCAGCCCGTACATCAAGCGCTGATGATCGGCTCGTACGGATGGGTTCCCGGCACGCCCGGGCCCATCGAGGTGCCCGTTGCGGATTTTGGAGCGCCGGGGGAGAACCGCATTCCCCAACCCGAGCAGGTACGGGGAGCAGCGGTTATCGTGGACTTGCGGAGTAACGGCGTTTCTTCGACGTACGCGGGAACACGAGTCACGATCGCCCGCCAACTCGCGCAGGCAGGGGCGGCGGCCATGTTCATCGTCTCCGACAAACCGGACCGCATGGTATACACATCAGCGTTCGGATTTTATCCGCGCGCTCCGCTCCCCATCATTTCCATTGCCAGCGAAGATGCAGCTTTACTCCGGCGTTTGCTTGCCAAAGGTCCGGTGAAACTGCGGCTGGATGTGCAAAATTCCTTTGGGAAAGGTCCGGGACGAGAGCGCAACGTCGTCGTAGATATCGAAGGCTCTGATCCCAGCGAGATGGTGATCCTGTGCGCACACTTCGATTCCTGGGATGCGGCCCAGGGTGCGAACGACAACGGCGCAGGCGTGGCCACGGTGCTTGAAGCGGCGCGCATTTTCAAGGCGCTGAAGATCCGGCCGAAGCACACGATTCGGTTCGTATTTTTTTCGGGCGAAGAGCAACTGGCGAACGGGTCGCGCGCCTACGTCGAACAGCATAAAGGAGAGCTCGACAGGATCCGGGCAGTGTTCAACACAGACGCGGGCGCTCAGGCGCCTCTCGGCTTCCAACTCAACGGTCGGCAGGATCTTGAAGCTGCAACCAGGAAGCTGTTGAAGCCGCTGGCGGCGCTCGATGCCGACCGGACGTACTTGGACGCCGATTTTGACTCGGATCACGAATCGTTCATGGTGGCTGGCGTACCGGCGTACTCGTTGCGCGTGGAGCCCGGCGACTACGACGCGCGACATCACACGATCATAGATACGTTTGAGAGGATTGATCCGCGCATGCTTGGAATCCAGACGGCGGTGATGGCGGTAGCGGCATACTCGTTTGCTAACGCAGAGCAAGCGCCTGGCCGGAGGCTCTCGCCCACTGAGGTACGGGAACTTCTGAAGAGAACCGGGCTGGAGCCTCTTTACGAGTTGGAGTATCCGGATGCGAAGCCAGAATGAGGTTTCGTTGAATAAGGCCTTTGCGTAGGTGAACCCTTAGCTGCTAGAACCTAAATAATTCGCCACCACAAAGGACGGGCAGTTCGTCTCGAGAGGTTAAAAAACGAGTGGACTGCTGGTACTCTTCTATTGAAGGAGCGGCCTTGCATCGCGGCTCTCAGCCATTTCAGGAATGTGGTTCCCAGCAATTGAACCGCTATTGTCTGACTGGGGACGGTGGGTAAGGAACGGATTCGAACGGATGAAAGTACTGGTGACAGGCAGCAGCGGGCTGATCGGTTCGGAGGCTGTCGAGCATTTCGACCGCCAGGGGCATGAAGTTGTGGGCGTGGACAACAACATGCGGCGGATTTTCTTCGGGCCGGCAGGCGACACGCTTTGGAACCTGGCGCGGCTGAAAGTTGTGACGAAGAGGTTTACCCATGCGGCCCTGGACATTCGTGACCGGATGGCTATCGAGGAACTCTTTCGAGCGCAACGCTTCGATCTAATCATCCACTGTGCGGCGCAGCCTTCGCACGATAAAGCGAGAGAGATTCCGCTGCTCGATTTCGAGGTGAATGCGCTCGGGACGGTGAATCTGCTGGAAGCCACGCGCCAGCATTCGCCCGATGCGGTGTTCGTATTTCTGAGCACGAACAAAGTTTATGGCAATGCGCCGAATGAGATTCCAATCGTGGAGATGGAGAAGCGGTATGACTACGAGCGCACGGAGGATTTTGCGGGCGTCGCAGAGACTTGCCGGATCGACCGGACGATGCATTCGCTTTTCGGGGCTTCGAAAGCGGCGGCTGATCTGGTGGCACAGGAATACGGGCGATATTTCAATATGAAGGTGGGAATTTTTCGAGGCGGCTGCCTGACCGGGCCATCGCATTCCGGAGTGGAGTTGCATGGTTTTTTATCGTACCTGGTGAAAGTCACGCTGAGCGGCGGCAGGTATACCGTCTTTTGCTACAAGGGCAAGCAGGTGCGCGACAATATTCACAGCCACGACGTGGCGCGTGCGATCGAGGAGTTTGCCGCGAATCCGCGGCCGGGCGAGGTGTACAACCTGGGCGGTGGCCGCGCGAACAGCATTTCGGTGCTGGAGGCGATCGAGCGGATCGAGCAGATGACCGGGAGCAAGCTAGATTGGCGCTACGTGGAAGAAGCGCGCAAGGGCGACCACATTTGCTATATCTCGAATCTCGGAAAATTCAAGAACCACTATCCGAATTGGAAAATTACGCGCGGACTGGACGCGATCCTCGAAGAAATCATCGCCTCGCAACGCGCCCAGTTGGCGCAGGCGCCGGCGAGATGAGCCGAGACAGGTAAGATGAAAGCCCCTTTCTTTACCGTTCTGATCGACACCTACAATTACGGCGCATACGTTGAAGAAGCGGTTGCGAGCGTACTGGCGCAGGATTTTCCGGCGGAAGAGCGCGAGATTCTGGTCGTGGACGACGGTTCGACAGATGACACGCAAGAACGATTGCGGAAATTCGGCGAGGCGATTCGTTATTTGCGAAAGCCGAATGGCGGACAGGCGTCAGCGTTCAATTTTGGTTTCGCGCATGCCCGCGGCGAAGCGATAGCGCTGCTGGATGCGGACGATGTCTGGCTTCCGGAAAAACTAGGGCGAGTCTACGAAGCATTCGAACGGAATCCGGCGGCGGGGATGGCCTACCATCGCGTGCACTGGTGGGATGGCCTGGAAGGAATATCGGCGGATCGCCATTTCGTCCCGATTTCGGGGCGAGTCCCGGAAAACAGGCGCGCGCTGCTGCAGTACGCGATGGCGGGAACTTCTTCCTTAGCCTTCCGGAGCGGCACATTGAAGGAACTGTTACCGGTTCCGGAAGTGTTGCGCTCGCAGGCGGATGCATATCTCACCGCGCTGGTCATATTTGTGGCGCCGGTCGCCGCGATACAAGAATATCTTGGAAAATACCGGCTGCACGGAGCCAATCTGTTTAGCATGAATAAGGATGGCAATGCGCGCGGCCGGATCGAACACCGCATGGAGATGCGTGCCGCACTGCTTGGGGAGATCAAGCGCGGGCTCGAACGCCGCGGTTACAACCTGCGTGCAGTGGACCTGCAGGACTACTTCAAGCAGTGGACGAAAGCGCAGGAGCGTGATGGATACGCACTGAAGACGCCAAGCCGATGGAGATATTTTCATGACCTGTTCGAATACCCGCGGATTTACTCGGAAATTATGACACCGCGGCATCGGATCTACAGTTACATGCAGGCGTTCGCAGCGCTAATCCTGGGCTATCATCATTTGCATCTTTTGGACGATATTCACACGGGGTACAAGCGGATGACGCGCCCCTCGCCGGAAAACTCTCTTCCGGCGGAGTCAGGGAACGGAGTGGTTTCCAAGGGATAGGCCATGAAAATGGCTTCGCCCGAGATTTCGGACAGTGAAGATGTTTGGAGGATGAAGTTTGGCAAAGATATTTGCCAGCGTTCTGATCGACACGTATAACCACGAGCGCTTTATCGAGCAGGCGATCGTGAGCGCGCTGGAGCAGGATTTTCCGGCGGTTGACCGCGAAATTATTGTTGTGGACGATGGCTCGACAGACCGCACGGCGGAAATTGTGAAAAAATTCGAACCGCGCGTGCGGCTACTGCGAAAGGAGAACGGCGGGCAGGCGTCGGCGTTTAATGTGGGGATTCCGGAATGTAAGGGCGAGATCGTCGCATTTCTGGATGGGGATGACTGGTGGGAGAGAAAGAAACTGCACCGTGTCGTTGAGACAATGGCCCGGGACCGCGCCCTCGGGATGGTGGGCCATGCCCTCGTGGAATCCTTTGAGGACGGGCAAGAACGCATCATCGCGTTGGAGCAAGCGGAGAGACTGAGACTGAATACAGTCCAGTCGGCCAGAGTATTCCGCTTGCATCGGGCCTATTTGGGAACGAGTCGATTGGCTCTGCGCGCCGATATTGCGCGCCAAATCCTACCCGTGCCGAAAGCCCTCATCATTGAAGCTGATGAGTATTTGTTCACGTTGGCTGCCTCACTGGCAGACTTTTTTATCCTGACTGAGCCGCTATCGCATTATCGAATTCACTCCGGGAACCTGTTTCTTGGGGCTGCTTCTAACCCGGGCGGGCTTCGCTGCAAGCAACAGGTTCTTGCCGCTTTAGTCGACGCTTTGGCGCGCGAGTTGCCATCGCGCGGTACGCCACAGGAGGTTGCCCGATGCGTCGTCGAACTTGTCGAAGCTGAAGCGATGCAATTACGACTGATGCTTGATGGCGGTTTTTCGTGGGAGACCTATCGCACAGAAAGCGCCATTTATCAGATCCAGCACGCCGATGCATCCTGGAAGCAAAGAATGTTTCGCAAGGGAACAATGATTGCAGCGTTGTTTCTGCCGCCTCGCTGGTTTTATGCATCCCGGCACTGGCTTGCAACTCGATCGTGGTACCTGCGAATGCGAAAAGAGTTCTTGCCAGTACCGGGTTTTACAAGGGTCTCGCCATCGAGGCACGCGAATGAATAGCGCGCATATTGTGGGGCCCTGTGCTAGTTTCCTTCAGCTTAGCCGAAACATGGTGCGATAATGCAGGCACCGGGTCCGCGCGAGATCGCGCTGCGAGCGCACAGCAATTATTACAATGAAGGGGCCTACGATAATGATCGATTGCGATGGACCATCGAAGAATTCCTATCTAGAGGGAATATCGGTAGTGTTCTGGAGGTCGGCTGCGGGAATGGGGCGTTGCTCCAACTGCTGAAGGAGCGTGGCTTGGAAGCTGTCGGCGTGGATGCTTCGAAGTCGGGAATCGAACGATGCGCCGCAACCGGCGTTCGGGCTAGCTGCCTAGACGTTAGCACCGAAAGCCTTCCTTTTGCTGACGATACGTTTGACCTGATCTTGAGCCTTGAAACGTTTGAGCATCTGATGAACCCATATTATGCGCTGCAAGAGATTCGACGCGTTCTGAAGCAAGATGGCCGCTTCGTTTGCAGCATTCCTAACCCACTGACCGGGCATCCGTACCTATACCCGGGACTCTTTCAATACAAGAACTTCCGGCAATTCCTAGAACAATCAGGCATTGAAATTGAGAGGGTGGCGCCGTGGCAATGGGCTCCGCGGGAGACGATTCTTCCGCCGGCGCTGCGAGGGATCCCGGTCCTGAATGGGCGTGTCATCGCGGGTGGAGTACGCAGAATCATTGAAAGGACATATCGGGTCGTCGGTGCCTTTCCCTCATTTTGTTATTGGCTATGGACGTTCGAGTGCCGCAATAATAAGGCAGGGCGCACGGACATTTACCGGGACGTATCTCATCAGACTCGTCCAAGCAGCGATCGTCATTTCAAACCACCGGTATAGTTATAGTTATGACTTCGTTGCCTTCCCATCCAAGTGTGAAATGCCTGCCGCGCGACTTCTGGGATGCTCAGTCCATAAGGCGTTTCCCGGGAAGCACATCGCTGATGGTGTTTGAGCGATGACCGTGCTCTGTCTGTGTCAGGAAGACAATCACCGCAAGATTCTTCCTGCCTATGCGCAGGCCTTCAGGAACCGCGGTGTCCAGTTTTTGTGCATCGACCGGGTGTCCGGATGGAACTCTTCACTCGAAGAAGTGTTAAAGACGTGTCCGGAGAAACCAGACTGTATTTTTCATTTTGAATCGGACTTTCCTTTTCTGCCGGAAGGTTTGGTTCAATCCGAAATACCGACGGTTTGTTTTCATGTGGATACGTACGCATTCACTGAACGAAGGATGCGCTGGTCCTCCCTTTTCGATCATGTCGCGGTATTTCACTCCGGATATGAAACACTGTTTCAGAAGCATGGCCATCCCGGAGCGTTTCTCTTGCCTCATGCGGTGCGCCGCGAATTCTTCGAGGCGCGAGACTTGCCGCGCGAATTTGAGGTCGGCTGGGTTGGCCAAACCGAGGGAATGTTTTACCGCAAGCGGGCAGAATGGGTTCCAAGGCTCGCAAGCGCATTTCGAATGAATGACTGGAAAGGCCGATATTCCTTGCAGGAGGTCGCTGAAGTGTACCGGTGCTCCCGCCTGGTGGTAAATATTGGACGCGACGATTTCCCGCAGGACGCCAACATGCGTGTTTTTGAGGTGCTTGCTTCCGGGGCATTGCTGGTAACGTCCATGCCAAGCGAGCTAAGTGATATGGGTTTTGAGGAGGGTGTGCACTTCATCGGCTACCAGAACCCGGATGAGATCATACGAGTTATCAGGCACTTTCTAAAGGATGAGCCAGCGCGCGCGGGCATCGCGCAGGCGGCGCGCGCCAAAGTCCTGCAGGAGCATACCTACGATCGTCGCGCAGAGCAATTGATTGCTCATCTGAAGGTATTTGGGCAAAAGAAGCTGGCACCCGCACGTCATTGGTCGGAGGCGCGTGTGCGGCTGGCCTATCTAGACTTCTTTGCGGCACATGGTCTGGTCGATTGTGCGGAGGCCCAGTACCGGCGTATTGCTGGGCACGGTTTTAGCGAGACAATGGAAGGAGCGGTGCTCCTAGGCAAGGCGTGGCTCAAAAAGATACGTGCATCCAACGGAAGCGCGGTGTGACCTGCCAGACCGATGCCAAGTATGTATTCTGAATCTAGGCAGCTTGACCGAGTTGTATCCACTTGCTACTCTGCCGCGTGAGTAGAAATGGCGGAGCGAGAGAGACCAGATCGCGTTCCTGAATTGGATGGTCTGCGCGGCGCTGCCATTCTTCTCGTTCTTCTCTTTCACTACATTTCGATTGAAGGATTGACCAAGACAGGCAGCTGGAGTTTTATTCTTCAGCGAATTGTTATAATGGGCTGGACCGGGGTTGATCTTTTTTTCGTTCTCTCGGGCTTCCTCATTGGCGGGATTCTAATTCATGCGCGCGGCTCGGCAAACTACTTCACAACGTTTTACGCGCGAAGATTTTTTCGCATTATCCCCATCTATTACCTCTGGATTTTTGGATATATATTGATGGTGTCTCTAGGAGGTTCATTCGTTCGTGCGCACTCTCACTCGGGCGCCGTGCTGGAGCTCGGTCTGCCCATCTACGCCCATTTTTTGTTTCTTCAAAACCTGGGTTTCATTCATTTGAGCGGGCTTACGGGCGCTTGGTTTTCGCACACCTGGTCTCTCGCAGTGGAAGAGCAGTTTTACCTGGTTGCTCCACTGATCATCTGGTTTCTCTCGCCGCGTAAACTATTCATCTTCCTCGTAGCGATAATCGCGGGAGCGCCGCTGCTTCGATTGGGTCTACTCCAGTATTTTCACGCGGCTCCCTGGCTCGTCGGTGTAGTCATGCCTACTCGCGCCGACTCGTTCGCAGTCGGTATGCTGGCCGCCATCCTTTGGCGCAACGCAGCCATTCGAGCCGGCCTCGCAACGCACCCTAGAGTCCTGTATCTTCTTTTGGGTCTATTCTCCGCAGGCGCTCTCGTTCTCTGGAGATGGTCGCCCCAGTCTTTGGCGTTTGGAATGGAGTCCGCGGGATACACGTGCATGGCATTTTTTTATGGCGTGATATTGCTCCTGGTGCTCACCCGGCCTACAAGTCTACTTTCGGCGGCCGCGCGAATAGGCTGGCTACGCGAACTCGGAAGCGTCTCTTACTGCGTTTACCTTATTCATCTCGTGGCGGACGTGCTCTGCCATGCGATTCTACTTCACGACACACCCCGATTTTCCAATGGAAAAGCTGTCGCCGTGAGCCTCTTTGCGGGTTTTCTCACCTATGGCATTGCAAAGTTTTCATGGATTATCCTTGAGCGGCCACTATTGCGCTACGGGCACTCATTCAGTTACTAGGAGCAAGCAGGGGCTTTAGATCAGGAACTGAGCGCTCGCCGATTCCAACCATGCTGACTCTAGGAATCAATTATTCGCAGATGCACGATTCGTCGGCGTGCATCGTGCGCGATGGCGAACTGTTGTTTGCCGTGGCGGAAGAGCGCATCAGCCGGGTGAAGCACGATGCGGGCTTTCCGAAAAATGCCATTCAGGCGTGTCTGGATTTCGCCAAGGTGCGAGCGGAGCAGGTGGACGAAGTGTGTTTCGGCTGGCAAACGGCCGGGCCAGTGTACCGGCACGACTTGAAGTGTTATGCCACCGGGAAAATGCCGCTGACCTATCTCAACGGGCTGAATTCGACGCTTCATTTCCTGAGCATGTGGCATCAAGAAAGTGGAGCGAAGAAGTTTGCGCAGCAATTTGGGCCCACGAACGCGAAGATGCGGTTTATCGATCATCACCTGGCGCACGCTATCAGCGCGTACGCCTACTCGGGGTTTGAAGATGCAGCGGTGGTGGTGATGGATGGCCGCGGCGCGTGGGAAGCGACGACGATCTGGCACGGACGCAACGGCAGGCTCGACATGGTGCTGATGATTCCGTTTCCTGATTCAGTGGGATATTTCTACAGCGAATTCACGGAGTTTCTCGGCTTTCACCGCAATAGCGACGAATGGAAGGTGATGGGGCTGGCGCCCTACGGGAAGCCGGGCGTGGATTTGTCGGCCTTCATCGATTTGAAGACAGGGCCGTATCGGATTCACGCAAGGCAACTGACCACCAACGGTGCGACGCCATTCGCCTCGATGACAGCTCTACTCGGGCCGGCGCGCGTCGCGGAGAGCGAGATCGACGACCGGCATAAGAATATTGCGTACGCCGTGCAAGATGCTTGTGAAACAGCAATGATGAACGTGGTGCGGATGGCTATCGAGAAGACGCGGTGCCGGAATGTTTGTCTCGCGGGAGGCGTGGCGCTGAATTCGAAAGCCAATGGAAAAATAATCGCCTCCGGCCTCGTTGATAAAGTGTTTGTCCAGCCGGCGGCCTCGGATGACGGTGTGGCGCTCGGCGCGGCGCTCGCTCCGCATCTCGACGAC
>WNFJ01550767.1_pt1 | contig 12958 bp, 18 predicted proteins | sample 5400461 | NCBI WGS metagenome assembly WNFJ01 (sample SAMN13153349, study PRJNA577476) | soil metagenome | isolation source: 115 cm saprolite on Douglas fir-dominated hillslope | place: USA:California | collected 2013-09-17 | reverse complement strand
TTTTCGAAACTATCGCCATGGCGAAAGTCGGAACAAGCGCGGAAGAGTGCCGCGAGCTCGGTTATTTGCGGCGCGAAGACGGGGTTTCCATGAACCGCGATCGTTTGGTAGCCGACGCAAAAGAAGTTGCACTGGCATTGGCACGTGGCGGTTACAAACCGGCAGCAGCAAACTGGCAAGAAGGCGCGCAGGCCACGCAGATTAAAGTGCTCGGCGAACAGTTTCTTGCCGGCGCGAAGCTGGCGATTCACATGATGGTGCGTGGTGGCTACGCCTCGGAATATGACGCGCACGTCGGGCGCAAGCTCGCGAACATTCTGGCAGGCGGCCCACTCACGTCACCGCAACTGGTCAGCGAGCAGTACATCCTCGATCTGGAGCGCGAAGCGTTTGTCTCCCTCTGCGGCGAAAAGAAGACCCAGGAACGCATCGCGCACACGCTCAAGACCGGCAAACCGCTGCGGAACTAGCCTCGATCAGGAATAATCGTATAAAATCGTATTGAAATATCGTGTTGATGTGCTATATTCTGGTAAGAGCGCAGGAGGCGGACCGTGCAGAAACTCCTGGCACCGCGCGAAGCCGCAAACATTCTCGGCATCAGCTATCCCACGCTGAAACAGTGGATTTACCACGGCAAGCTCAAGTCCGTGAAGACGCCGGGCGGGCACCATCGCGTGCCGGAAAGCGAAATCGACCGGCTCATTCCCAAAAAGCTGGAACGCGGCGATCTCACGGCACGGCGCCTGCACTTCCGCAAAATCAGCGGACGAAACCAGCTGATTGGACGCGTTGTCTCGCTCAAGTTCAGCGGACTCCTCGCCCAGGTGACGCTGGCTATCGGCGAGCAGCACATCACTTCCATCATCACCGCCGATGCCGCAAAAGAACTGCGCCTGAAGCCCGGTGACCGCGCGGCCGCACTCATCAAATCCACGGAAGTGATGATTCTTCGGGTGTAACAATCCGTAAGTGGTGGCGGGCAACTCATGTCTCGTGGAAAAGCAATCTCGTGCAAATGCTTCAACGTGTTCCTGCTTATCATCACCATTTTTCTTTTGCGAAGAGACCTGGAAGCCCAAGACCAAGAGATTCGCGTGGCGGCTGCGGCCGATTTGAATTTTGCGATGGCGGACTTGGCCAGCCAGTTCGAGAGACAGACAGGAATAAAAGTGAATGTCACCAGCGGCTCCAGTGGAAATTTCTTCTCACAAATTCAGAATGGTGCGCCGTTTGATCTCTTTTTTTCAGCGGATATCGAATACCCCAGGAAGCTCGCGGCTGCGGGATTTGCGGAGCCAGAAACGCTCCAGGAGTATGCCTTGGGACGAATCGTGATTTGGGCGCCTGCCGGCACAAAGCCAGATGTCGCGAAGCAGGGCTGGAATGCTTTGCTGGATGCCAGCGTGCTGAAAATCGCGATTGCGAATCCGGAGCATGCACCCTACGGGCGGGCAGCCGTCTCCGCGTTGCAGAAGGCCGGAATTTACGAGCGAGTGAAAACGAAACTCGCCTACGGTGAAAACATTTCGCAAGCGGCTCAATTTGTGCAATCAGGAAATGCGCAGGCGGGAATCATCGCGCTCTCTTTGGCAATTTCTCCCGGGATGAAGGAAGGGAAGATTTGGGAAATTCCGTCAGAAACGTACCCGATGATTGAACAGGGAGCCGTTGTCCTGAAAAGCGCGAAAAACAAAAATGCGGCTCGCGCGTTCCTGGAATTTGTGAGCAGCCCGGCGGGCCGCAAGATTTTGGAAAAGCACGGATTTGCAATTCCAGCAACCAAGCAACCGTAACGTTCGCGCGGAAGACCTGCGGTGAAGAGAGTGTGGGACAAACGATGAACTCGCTCTGGTTGTCGTTCGAATTGGCCAGTTGCGTGGCCGCAATATTGCTCCTCATTGGCATGCCGGTTGCTTACTGGCTGGCCTATTCGAACTGGCAAGGAAAATTCCTGCTCGAATCCGTCGTAGCGTTGCCGCTGGTGCTTCCTCCTACGGTTCTTGGATTTTATGCTTTGATGGCCATGGGGCCGCGCGGCCCGCTCGGAAAGTTGTGGATGATATTTTTCGGGCACGGTCTTGCCTTCACTTTCAGCGGGCTCGTTCTCGCTTCGGTGGTCTACAGCTTCCCTTTTGCGGTGCAGCCGCTGATGGTCTCCTTTGAAGCGGTAGACCGGAAACTGCTGGATGCCTCGGCCGTGCTGGGCGCGGGAAGGTGGCGAACCTTCCGCCGCATCATTCTGCCGCTGTCTTTACCCGGCGTGGTCACTGCTTTGGTGCTGAGTTTTGCGCACACTCTCGGCGAATTCGGAGTGGTGCTCATGGTTGGCGGAAATCTCGCCGGGGTGACGCGCACGGTTTCCATCGATATTTACGACCGCGTCCAGTCGCTGGAATACGGCGAAGCCAATCACCTGGCGCTCATTCTTCTGGCCATCGCGTTTGCCGTACTCTGTCTCGTGTATGCGGTCAATCGCCGCGTGTGGGCGCCCGTGTGGACGCGATGGACCGCGAAGTAAATTCGTCCGCGCTCGTCGCGAGCATCCGTAAGGAACGGCGCGGCGCTTCCTCTTCCTCCTTTGTACTCGATGTTTCTATCGAGGCGGCTTCCGGCATCACGATTTTATTTGGCGCTTCCGGCGCGGGAAAATCCACGTTTTTGGATTGCGTTGCGGGGTTGGTGCATCCGGACGCCGGAAAAATCGCGATTGGCAAGGATGTCCTATTCGATTCCGCGGCTAACATTCAGCTTCTTCCTCAAAAGCGCTGCATCGCTTACGTGTTTCAATCCCTGGCTCTTTTTCCGCATCTCACGGTCGAAGAAAACATCGAGTATGGGTTAGTGGATATTTCTGAGCACGACCGGCGAGCGCGCGTCGCGGAAATTCTCCAAGCATTTCGTGTGGAGAAGCTGCGAAATCAGAAACCCGGCCAAATCTCCGGCGGAGAAAGGCAGAGGACCGCTCTGGCCAGATCGCTGGTCACCGCGCCGCGTGTGCTGCTGCTCGATGAACCGTTAACGGGCCTGGACGCGGAACTGAAAGCTGCAATCGTCGAGGATTTGCGCGCCTGGAATGCCGCGAGGCGTATCCCCATACTCTACGTGACGCACAGCCGCGAGGAAGTGGATGCCCTGGGGGAGCGCGTCATCGTGATCGAGAATGGCCACGTCGTGAGCCAGGGCATGCCGATGGATGTGCTGGACGCGCCGCGCCGGAAGCGCCTGGCCCAGACCGCGGGATTTGAGAATCTGCTCATCGCCACGGTCCTCGATCTGCGCGAGCCGGATGGCGTGATGCGCGTCCGGCTGGGAGAAAGTACGTGCGAGATTGAAGTGCCGCTTGCTCGTGCGCGCGCCGGAGACCGCGTCCAAGTCGCAATCCGTGCGGGAGATATTCTGCTGGCCGCGGAGCGTCCGCGCGGATTGAGTGCGCGAAACATTCTGGAAGGGCGAATTGTCTCGCTGGAGCGGCGCGGCACGATGATGATGGCGCGAGTGGATTGCGGCGTGATGTTCATCGCGCATATCACGCCGGGAGCGGCTCGCGCTCTTGAGTTATCGGCGGCAAAACAAGTCTGGCTGGTATTGAAGACCCATTCTTGTCATCTGGTCGAATAGCGCGAAAATCCGCAGTTCAGCAACAATTCAGCAGAGCTCAAGATTGAAGCGAATCTTCGTCGACGGAAGACCTACTCAAGACTTTGGTTTCTGTGTCGCGGAAGCTGCCTTACTCGCGCCGGGCACCGAAAACTTGACCTCATCCGCTTCCAGCATGCTGCCCTTCGGCGTGGCATGAATCACCACGAGGTCGCCAACTGCGAGGTCTGCCGCTTTGGCAGGTTTGTCGGCGCTGGCATCAGAAGGCTTCGTTTGCTTCTGTGTGATATGCAAGAGGTAAACCGTCGAAGCTACCAGTTTCACCTCCATCGTCTTTCCATCTGGCGTTTTTACTTGCAAGGAATCAGCGCTGATCTTTTCGACCGTGCCTCGCACATGCACCTTAGTCCCGTGGGCTAGGGTGAGCCCACCTGTGATTCCCAGCAAAAGCGTCAGTATCAGCAATCGAGCTTTCATGAAGTGTCTCCGACTGGAAGTTGCGGCCACCATTTCCCCGCGTCATTTCAAGTGATGATTTTGTGATTCGGAATTCTTATTTGGCGTTGCCCCATTCAAAAACTCGCTCTCTTCTTGCTCTTCCGCGCGGTCCTCCGGTCCTTTCGGATTGTAGCGCTCCATCTCCACACGCTCCGCGGTCGTGAGATGCGGCAGATGCCGGATAAAATGAACCAGCTTCCAACTGTCCTGTGCGCTGTCGTGATTTCCAGGATTGGCGTGATCCCCGTTGCCGCCGAACGCGGGCATGCCGGTAAACCGCACCCCATTTTCGATAATCCAAAACAGTTCGCCGTCGCTAAGATCTTGCGTAGACGGAAGGCGCATATCCGGAGGTTTGGGGTACAGGCCGCTTCCGATCGTTGTTTCGCCGCCCCCGTCGTTCGCGTGGCAAATCGCGCAGTGACTTCGCGCTGCCCCTCCGGAGAGTCGAGCACCGGATTCTGAGCCAGCCGCGCCTTGCTCGGAATCGCTAGGTGACGCGCATTGCGCGCAACAAGAGCTTCCAGCTTGGTCGGTGTGGCCTTAGCACTCAGACCATCATGCAGCACCGAAGCAGCAATCGCTATGGCAAGGCCGACCAACGCAAGGCCAACGGCAATCAGGAGTGTGCTGCGTCTCATGGTGTGAGCATATGTTAAAGGAGGCTGCCTTCCGGCGCCAACATGCAGGCTGGAATCCTTCTCATACTGTTCGTGAAAGCAGTCACCTCTGGTAGGATACAAACGAAATGGTCACATCCGCCATGAACCCGGCAGCTTCTCCAACACTGCACGCCTGCCCCGCGGATGTGCTTGACTATCTGCACAAAGCGCGGGACAGCGGGGAGCTGACTTTTGAGGAGGGTCTGCGGCTCGCGACCGCGGAAGGTCCCGCTCTGGACGCGTTGGTGGCCGTCGCGGACCATCTGCGTCGCGAAACCGTGGGAGAAACAATCACCTACGTCGTCAACCGCAACATTAATTTCACCAATGTTTGTTTCGTAGGCTGCAGTTTTTGCGGATTTGGACGTGGCCCCGCCGCGCCGGACGCCTACTCGCTCTCTTTCGAAGAAGTCGTGCGCCGCGCCCGTGAGGCCTGGGATTGTGGCGCAACGGAAGTTTGCATTCAAGGCGGCTTGCCCCGCGACCTCGACGGATTTTTCTATCGCGACCTCCTGCGCGCTATCAAGCGTGCCCTTCCCGCCATGCATGTCCATGCCTTCTCGCCAATGGAGATGGACTACGGCGTGCTAAAAACCGGCATGCCGCTGCGCGATTACTTGCGGATGATGAAGGACGAAGGCCTCGGCAGCATTCCTGGTACTGCCGCCGAAATTCTCGATGATCGCGTCAGGAAGGAACTCAGCCCCAACAAGCTGCCCGTCCGCCGCTGGGTCGAGATCATTACCGCCGCGCATGAGCTCGGCATTCCTACGACGTCGACGATGATGTACGGCCATGTCGAAGAGCCTTCGGACTGGGTGCGCCACATTTTGTTGCTACGCTCCATGCAGAAACGCACCGGCGGATTCACGGAGTTCGTTCCCCTCGGATTCATTCATCAAAATACGCGCCTCTTCAAACACGGCGGCGCCCGGCCCGGGGCAATGCGGGACGAACATCTGTGCGTCCACGCGCTTTCCCGCGTATTGCTCCACGGCGCCATTCCCAATGTTCAGGTCTCTTGGGTAAAACTGGGTTTCGAAACCTCCCTGGCCTGCTTGCAGGCCGGCGCCAACGATTTCGGCGGCACTTTGATGGAAGAAAACATTTCCAAAGCCGCGGGCGCGACTTTCGGCGAGTACGTCTCGCCCGAGCAATTTCGCGCCATGATTCGAACCATCGGCCGGATCCCCGCCGAGCGATCAACGACGTACAAGATCCGGCGCGTTTTTGAAAAACGCGAGGACGATCCACAAGCCGCTCCGCCGTTGCTGCGCATCGCGCGAACCGAATCCAACGCTGGCTACACCGAAGGCGCCTACTAGACGATCCCCATGCGCGCACTCCTCCTGCCCATCAAAGACTTGAAAAAAGCCAAGCAACGCCTGGCCGGTGTGCTCACCCCGGAAGAGCGTTTCGGCCTGATGCAAGCGATGCTCGCAGACGCCGTTCGCGCCATTCGAAACGTAACCCGCGCCGAGAAAATTTTTGTCGCCACAAGCTACGAGCCGGCGATGCGCATGGCTCACGAGAACGGCTGGGAAATTCTGCGCGAAGAGCGCCAGATTTCCGAAAGCGATTCGGTGGACTCCGCTTCGCGCCTATGCGAAAGCCGGGGAGTTAGCGGCCTGTTGCGCTTACCGCTGGATATTCCGCTCGTCCAGGCGCGCGATATCGACGAACTGCTGGCAATAGATTGCGAAGCGCCGGCATTGGTAATTGTCCCCTCCTGCCACGGCACCGGCACAAATGCCATGCTCCGAATGCCGCCCACGCTGTTTCCGTCGCATTTTGGTGCCGGAAGCTTCGCGAAGCACGTTCTCGAAGCCGAAAATACCGGAGCGCACGTGATCATTCGAAATAATCCGCGGTTGGAAATCGATGTGGACGACGAGACCGACCTGCAAATGCTCCTAGAGAAAGATATTGGGGATACCGAAACGGGCCGCTGGCTGCGCGAGAGCGGTGTGGAATCCAGATTTCGTCCGAACATAAAGGCACGGAGTAGGTTTGCAGCGAAAGCCTGAGCGGCAGGAACGCGATGAAGAAGAAAGTTTATTCGAGCATGGATGAGATTGTGGCCGATGTCCCCGACGGCGCGCGCATCATGTTCGGCGGATTCGGAGGCGCCGGCTTTCCGAATAATTTGATCCAGGCGCTGGTTCGCAAGGACGTCAAAAACATTACCGCCATCAGCAACAACTGCGGCACGCGCGATGGTGAGCTTTGCCTTTTGTTCAAAAATAATCAAATCAAGCACGTGATCGCTTCCTTTCCCGGCCCTCACGCCAACTATTTTCAGGAGCGCTTCGCCGCAAAAGAAGTCACGCTCGAACTGGTGCCGCAGGGGATTCTGTGCGAGCGCATGCGCGCCGCTGCCGCGGGCTTGCAGGGCTTCTACACCACGGTTGGTGTCGGCACGGAGGTTGCCGATGGCAAAGAAGAGCGCGTGCTCGAAGGCAAGCGTTGCATTTTGGAAATGCCCATTCACGCGGACTACGCTTTCATCAAAGCGCACAAAGCAGATGAATTGGGCAATTTGACTTACCGGCTTGCGGCAAGAAATTTCAATCCCATCATGGCCATGGCCGCAAAAACCACCATTGCTGAGGTCGATGAAATCGTGCCCGTGGGCTCGATCGAGCCCGAGCACGTGATGACGCCCGCGATTTTTGTCCACCGCGTGGTGCAGGCAAAAGGACTCTATTATGCCGGGTAGCGGCATTCAGGAAAAAGTCATGCCTTTCAAGCCGCGCTTGAGCCGCGAGCAAATCGCCCGGCGCGCGGCGCTCGAGTTGCGCGACGGCGCCTACGTCAATCTCGGCTGGGGCATTCCCAATCTCATCGCAGACTATCTTCCAAAAGGCATCACCATCTACTTCCACAGCGAGAATGGAATCCTGGGCATGGGACGCCGCGCCAGGTCCGGCGAAGAAGACTACGACCTGGTCGACGCCATGAAAGTCCCGGTGACGCTGATTCCCGGCGCGTCGTTCTTTCATCAGGCCGATGCCCACCTGATGACGCGCGGCGGGCATCTCGATATCGCGGTGCTCGGCGGCTTTCAAGTCTCGGAGAAAGGCGATCTGGCGAATTGGAAAATTCCCGGGGCCAAAGGTTCTGGTGGCATCGGTGGAGCGATGGACATTGCCGCTGGCGCGAAAAAATTAATCGTGTGCATGGAGCACACCACCAAAGATGGCGCGCCCAAAATTGTGAAGCAGTGCACCTATCCGCTGACGGGGCTCGCGTGTGTGGACACCATCGTCACCGATCTCGCGGTGATTGACGTCAGGGCCGAAGGCCTGGTTTTGCGCGAAGTCGCGCCCGGATGGACGCCGGAAGAAGTGCAGAAGCTAACCGGCGCACCGCTCATCGCCAGGGGCCGCGTTCCGGAAATCCGTTTCGATTGAGCTGCGAATAATTTGATTGGGAGATGAAAAATGAACCAGCTAATTCCAGAAAAATATACGGACCTGTTCGAAAAGCAAGCCTTCGGAAATCTCGGCACGCTGATGCACGACGGAAGCCCGCAAGTCACGCCCGTCTGGGTGGATTTCGATGGCAAATATGTTCGATTCAATTCCGCCAAGGGCCGCGTCAAGGACAAAAACATCCGCCGCGACCCTCGCGTTTCGATTACCCTCCAGGATCCCGCGAATCCCTACCGCTATTTAGAGGTCCGCGGGCGTGTCGTGGAAATCACGGAAAACGGTGCCGACGATCACATCAACAAACTCTCCAAAAAATATCTAGGGAACCCCGTGTATCCCTTCCGGAAGCCCGGCGAAGTCCGCGTGACTTACAAGATCGAGCCGCAAAAAGTCAGCTCCATGGGCTGACAGATTCAGAAACTAGAAATTCGAAATTGGAAATTGGACAATTCTAAGCGCAGGTTGGGTTTTTTCCATTTTCAATTTTCACATTTCCACTTTCTGCTTTACTTACAACTAAAAACTTATGACTTACCACTCACAGGCGTGCGGCGACGCGAGCGGCGATGTGGCCGTCGGGCGTCCGGAAAACGAACACCAGACTGTCCGAGAGAGGTACGCCTGCGCTGGAAACGCTCAAGTCATACGACCACTCATAGCGGGGAGGCAATTCTGCGGCGAGGGCTGTCGCGTAGGGATTGATGCGGTCGACGCGCGCATTCAGTAACTTACTGTTTTTCGCCGGGCGCAAATCCACGCCGTGTTTCCAATAAATCGAAAGCCGCAGATTGTCCATCATCGTCTGGGTCATGTAGGAGCGCGTGCCAACCTGTTGCACTCCGGCGAGGCATGACTGATCGCGGATGGCAAAGGAAACGATCACGGACTCTGGAAACTGCGTGACCGTTTCCGAACCCCGGCGAAAGATGGTACTTTCCTCGAAATCCACCCGTTTCAAATTGTCGAAGAAATCTTGCGAATTCATCCACCCGGAGATGCGGAAGCAGACGCCGTTGGGGAGAGAGCCATCAGTCTGAAAAAAGACGCCGCCGGCATAGTTCCAAACTGTTTTCTCTCTCTGGTGCTGGCTTTGTTTGTGCTGGCTTGCGAATGCAGCGGGAGCGAGGCATAAAAAACTGACGATGACGAAGCCAGCCGTTTTGAAAACCAGAGACCGCATAAGCGCTGGACCTACAAATCTAATCTATCCCTTTCTTGGGCTCCGCGAGAAGAAACTTGAAGTCACCCAACGTGTGCATGGCTTTGCCTGCTCCTTCTGACTTGACTTCGCCTTTTCCAGAGCGCACCGCCTGGATCGCGTCGACGAGTTTCGGAAGCACGTCCGGCAGCGCCACAGGAATGTTGTGCGCGCCGAGAACGAGTTTCAATTTCGGAGCGAGTGCGGCAATACGTTTTACGGAATTGACGTAGGCGTCGAGATCGGTTTCCGGACGATAGAGCCAGATCGGCGCGGGATAGTAGGTGTCGCCGGTAAAGAGCAGACCGTTGGCGCGATCGATCAGAGAGATGGCGTCCGGCGTGTGGCCGGGAGTGGAAAGAATTTCCAGCGTGCGTCCGCCGAGATTGACTTTGAAGCCGTCATGCACAAACCGCGAAATCTTCCACGGTTTCGTCGCATACGTTTTGGGATTGAAACCTTTCGGCAACTCGCCGCAAATCTGGTCCGGAGCGACTTCGGTCTGCGCGTCTTCGCGCGAGCCTTTGGCATTGGTGCGCGTGAAGGCCGTGTCCATGCCGTAAACAAATGGGAACCGCCAATTGTCGCCGATGTGGTCGTTGTGCGTGTGCGAGTTCAGCACCACGACGGGCCGTGAAGTCAGGCGCGAGACGACGCCGCGAATGTTCCCGATGCCCATTCCGGTGTCGAAAAGAAGAGCTTGCTTGTTGCCGACGATGAGATACGAAATCGTTTCTTCCGCCTGGTGCGGTTCGTAAATGGCGAACACGCCGGGCACGACTTTATAGACCTCGAACCACGGCTCATTGGGGAGCACGCGCTCGAGCGTCTTGTACTCCGGCCGCGGCAGCGGCTTGCACCATTCGGGTTTCTCGGATTGCGGCGGAGCGGGAGCTGGAGCAGCCGTCAATGGCACAACCGGAAGAAAAAGACTTAACGCAGAGAACACAGAGTTCGCAGAGAACGCAGAGGAGGAGAAGGACAAAGGCAAAGAAGGCTCACCGGCAGGAAATGAGAGAGCAGGGAGAAGTCTTGCCGCCGCACAGAGAGCAACCGCCAGTGAGATTGTTAGAAGCAAGGGCGCGATTTTCACTTTGGGGAACCGGAAACGAAAATGGATTTGGGAAGTATCATATGGACGCCTTTGTTGCCCGCGCCTCGATGTAGATCGGTCCGGTGAGAATGTGCCCGCCCGGGCCTTTGTCCTTCACCTGGTCGGTGATGTCGCGCAGCGATTGTTCGACCTGCTCCGGCGGCAGGCCCGCATCTTCCAGCCGCTTGGGACTATTCGTGATGAGCGTCTGAATTTCCACCGTGTCGCCCGACTTTATGCGCAACACCGGCTTGGCCTGAGCGTCGTAGTAACCCCAAGCCACCGTCTTCGGCATGGGTTTCAGCGTGTACGTCGCCTGCTGTGCGCGGAGCGCCGGCGCAGATATCAGTAATGCCAGCGTGACCTGTACGGAACCGACCTTGCTAATCGGCATGGATCCCTTTCTCCATCATGAGTTGTGCATATCTCTTGTCATAGAGCTCTTTTATTTCTGGAGCAGGAACGAGCGCGTTCCAAATTTCGTGTAAGCGCTGGTTAATCCGAGCGCCGTCGAACTTAAGGTAAGCCTGGATTTCCGTCAGGGTGCACAACAATATTGCGGCCATGCGGGGAATATGAACGGAAATCATCTCCTCGGCGGCATCGTCGACATTTGGGCGAATCTCGTGCGGCAAGTCCTTCGGGGCTAGGAAAACAGCGACTTTTTGTAGGCCTTGAAATGTTCCGTGTGAAATCGCCGAGTATTCTTGCCAAAAGCCCAGCGTCAGATCTTTCAAAAAAGCTTGATGCGGCGTCAAATTGGAGCTGTTGCCACTGCTAATGTACCGGCCCAATGTTGGCCACAGTTTTTTTTCGTTCCGTAGTTTCAATTCATCGAATCCGTTAAGCCTCATATCTTGGTCGAGAAGCTTACGCTGCCTGGCTATCCAGTCATCCCACTTAGGATCACCGCCGTAGTTCTTCTCGTCAGCGTCCAGCGACTCCAGCGCCAACCTATAACCGCTTTCCCGAAATAACCAACCGTTGGGGCCAGGGTTCTCAAGAATAGCCGTGATGTTATAGAGACAGTCGATCATTGTCCGCGCAAGAGGAAGGATCACCGCGCTATAGGCAGGTTTCCAATCGGCGCCTTTTCTTGTCTCATCTGCATTCATAAAGAAGAACACGTTGTAAGTCTGCTGTGACTGCCGTAGAAGGTAATAGATGTCTATAGCGAGAAAGTCTGGTTTGAGACCATGCTGAGGTCCTTCCCGTTGCACCTTGTAGGCCATCGTGGTTGCCAATTCCTCGAGCTTAAATTGAAAGGTTCTGGCGTCAATGGAGCGCTCTTTTGTCTGGCTCTGTGCTTGCATTCTTGCTCCTAAGGTTGGACCGCGGCCATCTGGGCGCCACCAGCAGCCCTTTGATTCAATAACTGTTGACTCGCCAAAACGGCTCCTTCCAAAATCATCCGGCGAAGCTCTTGGATTGTCAGGTCCGCGACAAACGACTCATCACCCACGATTGTCAGCTGCGGGAAGGCATCGCCCGGCAAGGGGAGATGAAAGGACGAGTACTTGCCTTCATGTGCGACGTCGCAGCGTATGTTGTAGAGCAAATCGACGGCATCCTGCGACGATAGCGGTACGGAATGCGTTCCACTGAACGACTTTGCAAGTCTCGCTCGCGTATCATTGCTGCATATTTCAGCGAAGAACCTGCGGACGTACTTCCTCGATTCTCCCTCCCCCTGGAAATCAAAGGTGATTTTGGCAACAAGCTCCGCAGCTATCAGATAGAACAGTATCTGGAGGGCGGGACGCCCCCGCGCGACTTCGTCAATCTGGTCAGCCAGCCAAACCATTCTCGCCGCTTGGTGGAAGACGATTTTGGCTGCGTTCTTTTCAGGGGGAAGGTCCTCTAGCTGTTTGTAGAAAGTCTTCGCTGCATCAAGGCTTGGAAAGACTTCGGCGTAGAAAAGCGGAAAATCGATGTCTGCGATATGGAGTTTGCTCATGGATATTCTTCCATTTCATGGATGGGTCATGTCCTCGGGCTTGACGAGTGCGTCGAATTCTTCGGCGGTGACGTAGCCGAGTTTGAGGGCGGCTTCGCGGAGGCTGATCTTGGCATGGTGGGCGGCTTTGGCGACCTGGGCGGCGTTGTCGTAGCCGATCTTGGGAGCCAGTGCAGTGACGAGCATCAGCGAATTGTGGACATAGCGATCGATGGTTTCGCGATTGGCCTGGATGCCGCGGACGCAGTGTTCGACGAAACTGTTGCAGGCGTCGGCGAGCAGCTCGACGGAATGCAGGTAGTTGAAAATCATCACCGGCTTGAATACGTTGAGCTCGAAATTGCCCTGCGAACCGGCGAAACCGATGGCGGCGTCATTGCCCATGACCTGCACGGAGACCATGGTGAGGGCTTCGGCCTGCGTGGGGTTAACCTTGCCGGGCATGATGGAGGAGCCGGGCTCGTTTTCGGGAAGAGTGAGTTCGCCGAGGCCGCAGCGCGGGCCGGAAGCGAGCCA
>WNFJ01113059.1_pt1 | contig 12958 bp, 12 predicted proteins | sample 5400461 | NCBI WGS metagenome assembly WNFJ01 (sample SAMN13153349, study PRJNA577476) | soil metagenome | isolation source: 115 cm saprolite on Douglas fir-dominated hillslope | place: USA:California | collected 2013-09-17 | reverse complement strand
GGGCCGCCGTTACCTGCCCGCGGGGGACCGTGTGCTCCGCGCGTTCCAGCAGCCGCTGAGCGACGTCCGGGTGCTGATCGTGGGCCAGGACCCCTACCCCACCCCCGGGAACCCGGTCGGCCTGAGCTTCTCGGTGGCGCCCGAGGTGCGGCGGCTGCCGCCCAGCCTGCTCAACATCTTCCGGGAGTACTCCGAGGATCTCGGTTACCCCAAGCCAGCCAACGGTGACCTCACGTCCTGGGCGGAGCGCGGCGTGCTGCTGCTGAACCGGGTGCTCACCGTGGCCCCCGGCCAGCCTGGCTCGCACCGCGGCAAGGGCTGGGAAGAGGTGACGGAACAGGCCATCCGGGCCCTCGCGGCCCGCCCGGAGCCGCTCGCCGCGATCCTGTGGGGCCGCGACGCCCGCAACCTGGCACCACTGCTGGACGGCGTGCCGCTGATCGAGTCGGCGCACCCGAGCCCGAACTCCGCCGACCGGGGGTTCTTCGGCTCCCGGCCGTTCAGCCGGGCCAACGCCCTGCTCGAAGCCCAAGGCGCGCAACCCATCGACTGGAAACTGCCCTAACCCACCCGGGCGCCACCGGCCCCCGGGCCGGCTGCGTCAGCCACCGGCCCGGGGCTGGCGGCGTCAGCCGCCGGCGAGCGACACCAGGTGAGCTTGGTAGCCGGCGCCGTAGGGGGTGGGGTCACCGACCCAGTCGGTGACCAGCGCCGGGCCCTGCGAGCAGTCCCAGTTGTTCCAGGTCCACGCCAGGTAGCTGATGTGCTGGCTGTCCATCCAGGTCATCAGCGGGTTGATGTAGGTGTCCGCGCAGTCGTTCTCGCCCATCTCGCCCGCGACCATCGGCACTGACGCGGCCACCGGGGCGATCTGGCTGGTCCAGCAGTCCTGTGTCTTGCAGGTGTTGAAGTTGTAGGAGTGCCACGAGGCGACCAGGTTGTGGGCCGGGTCGGTGGGCTCGTGGGCCAGCCACTGGGTCAGGTCGTTGGAGTACTCCAGGCCGCCCAGCATGATCACGTTGTTGGCTCCGGCCGAGCGGACCGCGCTGACCAGGGTCTGCATCCCGGCGACGGTGTAGGAGATGCCGACGCAGGAACTGCCGCCGGACAGCCAGCACTGCCAGCCTTCGGTCTCGTTGAAGTTGTCGGCCCGTGACGGGTAGGGCTCGTTGAACAAATCGAAGATCACCGCGTTGTTGCCCTTGAACGTGGTGGCCACGGACGTCCAGAAGGGCACCGACTGCGCCGCGTCGGGCATCGGCTTCTGGCAGGTCGCCTGCGCCGACGGGCAGCCCGAGGAGGTGCCCGTGTACACCCCGTCGGTCCAGTGCAGGTCCAGGATGGCGACGATGCCGTTGTCGCCCAGCAGGCTGACGTAGGCCTTGACGGCGCTCTGGTAGGTGGCGCCCGCGTAGGCGGAGTTCACGTACGACTCAGCGTTCCAGCAGGCCTCGTTCAGCGGAACCCGGACCGCGGTGATGCCCCAGCTCTTCATCGCGGTGATCGACGCCTGGTCCATCGGGCCGTTCCACAGCCCGGTGCCCTGCACGCAGGCGAACTCGCCGCCCGAGCGGTTCACCCCGTGCAGCACCACCGGGGTGCCGCTGGCGTTCACCAGCTGGTTCCCGGACACGTGCAGTTGCGGGGCGGTGCTCGTGGCCGGCACCGCCGCCACGGCCACCGGCGCCGACGTCCCGGTGACGCCGGCGCTGTCGAACGCCTCCGCGGTCAGCGAGTAGTAGCCGGCGGGCACGCTTGGCCAGGTGACGGCGTACGGGCTGGCCGTCGCGGTGCCGATGAGCACCGGGGTGTGGGAGGTGCCGGGCAGCGTGGAGGCCTCGAAGAACTCGACCTTGCTGATCGAGGCGGTCGGCTCGCTCGCGTTGGCCGTGATCGACGCGTTGGATCCGGGCGTAAGTCCCGAGCCTGACGCGGGGCTGGTGATGTTGACCGACGGCACCTGCGGGGCCCCGTTGCATGCGTATCCGTTGACCGTGAAGTAGCTGGGCACGGCGTTGACCGAGCCGACCGTGCCGGTGAAGCCGAGCGAGACGGAGCCGCCGGTGCCCAGCGCGCCGTTGTAGCTCATGCTGGCCACCGTGACGTACTGGCCGCTTTGCGTGTAGGTGCCGCTCCAGCCGCCGCTGATCTGCTGCGCGTTGGGGAATGTGAACGCGAGCGTCCAGCTGGTGATCGGCGCCCCGTTGTTGGTGACCGTGATGCCGACCTGGAAGCCACCCGGCCAGTTGTTCACCACCGAGTAGGCCACCGTGCAGGTCGACGCCGCGCTGGCCGGCGGCGCCGCCACGGCCGCGAGGGCGCCCGCCGCCAGCGCGCAGGCACCGAGCAGGCGGGCCAGCGGCCGGGCAGGCCCCCCCGGACGGTGCATCGGGATCTTCATCCCTGCAACCTCCTCGGGCGGGGGGCGCTCGCGGGCCACAGCGGCCGGCGGCGTCCCGGTCCGGACGTTAGGTGCGCGCCGGCAGGCCGGCAAGACGGCCGCCACGGCGCCCCGGGGAGGCCGGCGTTGTCGCAGGACAAGACCGATTTGCCCGAACGTTCCGCCGCCGCTGATGTGTAACTTTCGCCCGGCGCGGCCACCGGGGCTCGGCGGGACCCGCGACAGGAATCCCGGCGCGGACACATGGCCGCCACGATCGGAGGCCTGCTCAGAATCCGTTGGCCAGCAGGTGGGCCTTGTAACCCGCGCCATAGTTGGTGGGTGTGCCGGTGTAGTCGGTGATCAGTCCGGGTCCGGTGTTGCAGTTGAAGTCAGCGTTCCAGGCCCAGGCCAGGTAGCTGGTGTGCTGGGAGTCCAGGAAGCTCATCAGCTGGTTGATGAATCCGGACGCGCAGTCGTTCTCGCCGATCTCCCCGGCGATCACTGGGACGGACGCGATCACCGACGCGACCGTGGTGCCCCAGCAGGACTGGTTGATGCACGAGTTGAAGTTGTAGTCGTGGAAGGACGCGACCAGGTTGTGGGCGGGGTCGGTCGGCTCGTTGGCCAGCCACGAGCCGAGGTCGTTGGAGTACTCCTCGCCGCCGAGCATGAGGACGTTGTTCGCGCCGGCGGAGCGGACGGCGTTGACCATGGACTGCATGCCGGCCACCTGGTAGCCGATGCCCGGGCAGGTCCCGCCGTTCTTCCAGCACGTCCAGCCACTGCTCATTGAACAGGTCGAAGATGACCGCGTTGTTGCCCTTGAACGCGTTGGCGATCGTCGTCCAGAACGGGATCGCCTGGGCGGCGTCGGGCATCGGCTTCTGGCAGGTGGCGGTGGCTGCCGAGCAGCCTGCCGAGGGCCCGGTGTACACGCCGTCGGTCCAGTGCAGGTCCAGGATCGCCACCATGCCGTTGGAGTTCAGCAGGCTGACGTACGCCTTGATGGCGTTCAGGTAGTTGGCGCCCGCAAAGGCGGGGTTCACGTACGACTCGGAGTTCAGGCACGCCTCGTTCAGCGGCACCCGGACCGCGGTCACGCCCCAGGTCTTCATCGCATTGAGCGACGCCTGGTCAACCGGGCCGTCGAAGAACCCGTTGCCCTGAACGCACGCGTACTCGCCGCCTGACCGGTTGACGCCGTGCAGCACCACCTGAGTGCCGTTGGCGTCGACCAGCTTGTTCCCTGACACGTGCAACTGCGGCGCGGTGCCCGGGGGAGGTGGCGGAGGCGTGGTCGGCGGCGGGGTGGTCGGCGGAGGTGTGGTCGGCGGAGGGGTGGTCGGCGGCGGCGGGCCGGCGCCGTTGCAGGCCACTCCGTTGAGAGTGAAGGCGGTGGGGGCGGTGTTGGTGCCCGAGTAGCTGAAGTTGGCGCCGATCTGCGTCGAGCCGCCGGTGGCCAGGCTGCCGTTCCAGGCCGCGTTGGTGACGGTGACGTTCCGGCCGGACTGGGTCCAGTTGCCGCTCCAGCCCTGGGTCAGGGTCTGGTTGCCGGCGTAGGAGTAGGCCAGCGTCCAGCTGGTGACGGCGGAGCCGTTGTTGGTGATCGTGATCGCCGCGGTGAACCCGGTGTTCCACTGGTTCACCGAGTACTGCACCTGGCACGCGGGCGCGGCGGTCGCCACGCCGGACGTGATGGCCACCGCGGTACCGGCCGCGAGCCCGGCGGCTGCCACCAGGCTGGCCACGTTCCTGGCCCGCCCGGTCGCGCCGGGCGTCCGGAGTCTCATGACATACACCTCCATGAGGGATGGGCACAGCCGTCGTCGGCTGCGCGGGTAGATCGACGAGCAGCACCTACCGGATGCCTCGCGAAATGCCTCCCGCCCGGCTCACAGTTGATCACAGGCATGGGTTGCCCGGCTTCGCAATCACATGATGGATGAACGGACGACAGCCGACCATAACTTTCGTGACTAAACCGGTCAAGTAAAAGTCCGGTCATGAAAATAGAGGTGCTAATTTCATGCTCCGGCGCCGACGTCATTGCCGCGCGTAGCGCCGGGCAGAAGCCCCCTGAGCAGCCCGGCGGCGGACGCCGCGGCGTCGCATACCTACCGGGTCTGCGGCATTGGGTCCGCCGGCCCATTAGTAAATGACAATTCCAGGGCCCGCGGCAGGCACGTCGCAAGGCATCGCCGGCATCAGGTGCGGAGCCCCGTTCGGGCATGAAATCGTGAAAGTTTCCCGGACCGGATGGTGAAAGTTTCACCGAGCAGCCTAATGGCCATCGCTGACCTTGACCGTGCGCGACGGGGGGTCAGATATTCAGCCGGGCCGCTTACCGGATGCCAACCCCGATCCTGGACCCACCGGCGATCTCGTGCGGGCCGACGTGGACGCCGCCCTCGCCCGGGCGGCGGGCGGCGCCGCGACGCCCGCGGCAGGCCAGGGCAGCCGAGGCGGACAGCGCACAGCGGCGCGTGGAATGACCGCGTGGAATGACATTGTGTGAAAGGTTCACTCGATAGCCCAGTAAAAGCCCAGGCCACTGGACCATTGCCTTCCCGGCGAGCCGTCGGCGAACTTACGATGCGCCCGAATCCGGAAGCGCTCGCTCAAGCACCGCAGGCGCCCGGTCTTCGTCCCGGCTGCTGGCCCGCACGGGCCGCAGCCGCTACCTCACAAGGAGGATGAGGATGCGCAGACGGCACCCACGGGCCCGTAGCCACATACTGTCGTGTTTACTTGCTGCTGGCGCGCTCGTGGCCAGCGCGCTGATGGCCACCGCCGGGGGCGCCGCCGCGGCGACTTCCGGGCCGGCCGCCGGTGCCCAGGCAGCGACCGCCGCCCAGGGGGCGGCCAACGCCCAGGCGGCGGCCCGCGCCCTGTTGCCAGCCCCCCACGCAGCGGCACCGGCCGCCACTGCGGCCTGCACCGTCAACTACTCGGTGAATCAGTGGAACACCGGATTCACGGCCGCGATCACGATCACGAACAACGGCCCGGCGATCACCAGCTGGACGCTGGCCTACTCCTACACCGGCAACCAGACCCTGTCCCAGGGCTGGAGCGGTAACTGGACCCAGTCCGGCAAGAACGTCACGGTGACCAACGCGAGCTGGAACGGCAGCCTGGCCACGAACGCCTCCACGCAGATCGGCGCCAACTTCAGCTACAGCGGCACCAACACCGCGCCGACCGTCTTCACCATCAACGGCACCACGTGCACCGGGCCTCCCCCGGCGCAGCCACCGCCGACGGTGTCCATCACCAGCCCGACCGCCGGGTCGATCTTCACCCCGGGCTCGGCCATCTCGCTGGCGGCCAACGCCACGGCCGGCGGCACGGGCACCATCAGCTCGGTGGCGTTCTACGAGAGCACCAGCGCCACCACCAACACGCTGGTCGGCGTCTCCACCACGGCCCCCTACGCCGTGCAGTGGACGAACGTGCCGGCGGGCAGCTACTCGCTGACCGCGGTCGCCACCGACAACCTGAACCAGACCACCACGTCCAGCCCGGTCGCGATCACGGTCGAGGGCCCGAGCATCGTGGTCAACCCCATGACGCTGACGGTCCAGCAGGGCCACACCGGCACGTTCACCGTGGCGCTCTCCTCGCAGCCGGCGGCCAGCGTCACGGTGACGGTCGCGGGCAGCAGCACCGACCCGGACCTGACCGTGTCGGCGGGCGGCACGCTCACCTTCACCACGGCCAACTGGAGCACGCCGCAGACTGTCACCGTCGCCGCGGGGACCAACTCCGCGGACGTCGGCGGGCACGCGACGTTCACCGCCGCGGCGACCGGGTACAACGCCGGCTCCGTCGCGGTGACCGAGTCGGCGGCCAGCAGCGGGTACGACAACTGGTTCGTCTCGCTCCACAACCAGATCGTCAACCCCGCCAATGGCTACTTCAGCCCCAAGGGAATCCCCTACCACTCGGTGGAGACACTCCTCGTCGAGGCCCCTGACTACGGTCACGAGACCGTGTCGGAGACCTACAGCTACTGGCTCTGGCTGGAAGCCGACTACGGCCGGGTGACCGGCGACTGGACCGCGTTCACCAACGCGTGGACGAACATGGAAACCTACATGATCCCCGGCGCGTCCGCGCAGCCCGGTCAGTCCACCTACAACCCGTCCTCCCCCGCGGAGTACGGGCCCGACATGCCGTTCCCGAACAACTACCCGGTCGCCCTGAACTCCAGCGTCCCGGTCGGCCACGACCCGCTGTCCGCGGAGCTCACGTCCACCTACGGCACGTCCAACATCTACGCGCCGATGTGGATCATGGACACCGACAACCGCTACGGCTTCGGCCAGTGCGAGGACGGCACGTCCACGCCCAGCTGGATCAACACCTACCAGCGCGGCCCGATGGAGTCGGTCTGGGACACGATCCCGCAGCCCGACTGCGACATGCTCAAGTTCGGCGGGCCGAACGGCTTCCTGGACCTGTTCAACAACGGTGGCGGCAGCTTCGCCACGCAGTACAAGTACACCGACGCACCTGACGCCGACGCGCGCATGATCCAGGCCGCGTACTGGGCCGAGACCTTCGCGAAGGCCCAGGGCAAGACCTCAGCGGTCTCCGGGACCCTGGCGAAGGCGGCCAAGCTGGGCGACTTCCTGCGCTACTCGATGTTCGACAAGTACTTCAAGCAGATCACCGCGACGTGCAGCCAGCTCGGCTCGGTGGCCTGTCCGGCCGGAACCAGCAAGGCCAACGAGGACACCTTCCTGATGTCCTGGTACTACGCCTGGGGCGGCGCCAGCACCGGCGCCTGGTCCTGGCGGATCAGCGGCGAGTCGATCCACCAGGGGTACCAGAACCCGCTCGCCGCCTGGGCCCTGTCCACCGACACCAACCTGATCCCGCTGTCTCCGACGGCCAAGGCCGACTGGGCGACCAGCCTGACCACGATGCTGAACTTCACCCAGTGGCTGCAATCGGCCGAGGGCGCCATCGCGGGCGGGGTAACCAACAACTGGGGCGGTAACTACGGCGACGTGTCGAAGCCGGCGTCCAGCATCAGCACGTTCGACGGCATGTACTACACGTCTACCCCGGAGTACATGAACCCGCCCAGCAACCAGTGGTTCGGGTTCCAGACCTGGCCGATGGAACGGGTCGCGGAGTACTACTACACGACCGGCAACACCCAAGCCGGGGCGATCCTGGCCAAGTGGATCGCCTGGGCGCAGTCGGTGGCCACGGTGAACACGACCACCGGGGCGATCTGCCTGCCCGGCCAGCTCAACTGGACCGGCCAGCCGAACGCGAACTACACCTCGGGATCGACCCCGCCGCCCGCGAACACCGGGCTGCATGTGTCGGTGTCGAACGGCTGCTCCGGCGATATCGGCGTCGCCGCTTCACTGGCCAAGGTGTACGAGTACTACGCGGCCAAGTCCGGTAACACGGCGGTCGAGACCGCCGCGCAGAACATCATCGATGTCATCCACAAGTTCAACGGCGACGCGCTGGGCTACTCCAGCCCGGAGACCCGGACCGACTACAAGAACTTCACCGTCGCCTACAACACGACGAACTACGAAGGCGTGTACATCCCACCGGGCTGGACCGGACACTACCCCGGCGGGGTGGCCCTCAGCTCGTCCACCAACACCTTCCTGTCCATCCGGCCGTGGTACACGAGCGATCCTCAGTGGCCCAAGGTCCAGGCCTACCTGAACGGCGGCGCCGCGCCGGTCTTCAACTACCACCGGCTCTGGACCGAGGTGGAAGTCGCCACCGCGTTCGACGTCTTCGCGCAGCTGTTCCCCAGCGTGCAGCCGCCTGCGGGCTTCTGACGCCAGCCTGACCGCGGGGCGCGCGCCCACTGCCGGGCGCGCGCCCCGCGCACGAATGCCCCATATATGGAGGACGACAATGCGCACGATGCGCCGCTTCTTGGTAGCGATGGTGCTGCTCGCGGCGGCGTCCGCCGCGGGCTGCGGCAACGGCAACAGCCCGCCCCCGCCGGCCGTGCCCGCAGTCACAGGCACGTTCGGCACAGATCCGGTGATAACCATGCCGAACGGCACCCCCCCTGGCCAGCTGGTCGTGCGGACTCTCATCCAGGGGCACGGCCCCGTTGTCCGGCCGCACGACTACGTGCTCTTCAACGTCCAGGGGAAGGTGTGGGCGGGGAACCGCGAAGTCGTGGACAGTTACACCAACCACGCGCCGCAGGGCCTTCCGCTGCGATCCGCCATCGCCGCCTGGCGCAGCCTGGCCGGCCAGCGGACCGGCAGCAGGGTGCTGATGGTAGTGCCACCCAAGGACGCCTTCGGGCCGAAGGGCGATCCCCAGGCGAACATCATGGGCAGCGACACGCTCGTCTTTGTCTTCGACGTGCTTAGCCGCCTGCAGGAGACCGCGCATGCCGCCGGCACCGTGATCCCCTACCGCCCGGGTCCGGGCCTGCCTGGCGCCCGAAGATCACTCTGCCGGCCAAGGCCGCCCCGCCGGCGAAACTGGTCACGCGGGTACTGATCCGTGGCCATGGGCAGCCGATCCAGGCCGGGCAGACCGTCGTCGCGCAGGACATCGGCGTGGTCTGGCGCACCGGCACGGTGTTCGAGTCGAGCTGGGCCCGCGGCTTCCCCGAATCGTTCCTGCTTGGAGCCGGCCAGGTCCTGCCCGGGTGGGATAACGGCCTCGGCGGCCTGCCCGTGGGCAGCCGCGTGCTCCTCGTCATCCCGCCCGCGCTCGGCTATGGCCACGCCGGCCACGCTCCCGCTGTGGGCAGTCATGACACTCTGGTCTTCGTCATCGATATCGTGGCGGCCACCTGAGTTCAGCCGCCCCGCCTGGCTGAGCCCCGCTGGTACGCCTGGCCGAGTCTTGCACCGCAATTCCCGCCGGTGGCGAGGCCATGAAACTTTCATCGCTGACCCGCTGCCGGGGGATTGGGAGTCGTCGTAGCCTCCTGCCCCAGGATTGGCTCGCCAAAGAGCCTTGACAGGGCGGCGGATTCCGCATGAATATTCATCAGGGTGTTTCTGTAAAGTAACACTCCGGACACAATTCCCCGTTTGGCGGTGCAGGCACCAGGCCGGCCCCGAATGGCTCGTGGGCCGATACCGCCGATGGGCATGGCTGGCTAGGAGGCTAGGGTGTCGGGCACGCAAACTAAGCCGAGACCCAGGCTGGCAGACGTCGCCCGGCAGGCGGGAGTGTCTCCGGCGACCGCTTCGCGAGTATTGACTGGATCCGCCCGGGTGCGCCCCGAAACGCGCCAGGAGGTCGAGGACGCGATCGCCCAGCTTGGCTACGTCCGCAACCGCGCCGCCAGGTCGTCGGGATCGCGGCGGGTCGGCTCGATCGCCTTCGTGGTGTGTGAGGACAACGCCCGGGTGTTCTCGGAGCCGTTCTTCCCGCTGATGCTCAGGAGCGTCAGCCGGGAACTGGCCTCCTGCGACATCCAGCTTGTGCTGCTCACCGTGCACTCGCCATGCGACTACCAGACCGCGTCCAGGTACCTGCGCAGCGGGCACGTGGACGGCGCGGTACTCGCCAGCATGCACGGCGGGCGCCCGTTCGACCTGCACAGCCTGGGCATCCCCGTAGTGCTGGTCGGCCGCCCGTTCGGCGACGACGATGGCGACGAGTTCTCCTACGTGGACGCGGACAACGTCGGCGGGGCCAAGATGGCCGTTCTGTACCTGCTGAAGAACGGCCGCGAGACGGTGGCCACGGTCGCCGGCCGCCCGACATGGCGCCGGGCGTGGACCGGCTCCGCGGCTACCGCACGGCCATGGCCGACGCCGGGCTCACCGACCCCGGCCTGATCGTCTTCGGCGACTTCGGCCGCGTCTCAGCCGAGCATGGGCTGTACCGGCTGCTCGACCGGCGTCCCAAGATCGACGCCGTGTTCGTCGCGTCCGACCTGATGGCCGCGGGGGCACTACGGGCATTGCGCCGGACCGGGCGCCGGGTGCCCGAGGACGTGGCCGTCATCGGCTTCGAGGACTCGCCGCTGGCACAGCACACCGACCCGAAGCTGACCACCGTCCGGCAGCCCGTCGAGGCGATGGGCGCCCGGCTGGCCAGCGAACTGCTGGCCCTGATCGCCCGGGCCGGCCAGGAGCCCACCCACGTCGTCCTGGACACCGAACTGGTCGTGCGCGAGTCCGCCTGAGCCGGCCCCGCGTTCCGCGGTCAGCGCAGCCCCTTGGTTACATTTCACGCCGCGCTCGGCGGCGGCCCCGCCTGAAACCGTGGCACTAGCCGTGAACTGCACGTTCTGTGGCTGGTTGGTGGTTTTTCCTGGGGCTGGCGGCGGACGGCGCTGGACAGCCGATCCCGGTTGCCGTACGCACGGATCGAAGCGCTTCGACGGACCCCCCGCAACGGGGCGGGCCGGCCGGCGACTACCCGTGCGTAAGGAGATCAGCATGCTCGCCAGACCACCAGGCATGCCCGCAGGAAGGTCATTCTCGATCCGGGCCCGGCGGGCTGTCGCGCTGCTCGGCGCGGCCGCCCTCGCCGCGGCCATGGCGCCCGCCGTGGGGGCGACGCTGACGGCCAACGTCACGGTCAACGCCACCGCCGGGCTCGGCACCATCCCCTCGGACGCGATCGGCCTCGGCACGGCGGTCTACGACGGTTACATGAACAACGCGGACATCCCCGGGCTGCTCAAGGCGGCCGGGATCGACGCGCTGCGGTACCCAGGCGGTTCCTACTCCGACATCTACAACTGGCAGACCGGCGTCGCCCAGGGCGGCTACACCGCCCCGAACACCAACTTCGCCAGCTTCATGACCACCGCCAAGGCGACCGGGGCTGAACCCGTCATCACCGTCAACTACGGCACGGGCAGCACGTCGCTCGGCGCCGCCTGGGTCCAGAACGCCGTCGCCAACGGCGATCACGTGAAGTACTGGGAGATCGGCAACGAGGTCTACGGCAACGGCACCTACGGCGCCAACTGGGAAGCGGACACGAAATGCCACACCTCCCTGAACGGGCCGCTGGTGACGTTCGGCAGCGAGCCGTCGCAGACCTACAACTGCGGCCCGGCCGAGTACGCGGCGAACGTGCTGCAGTACACCTCCGCCATTCATGCCGCAGATCCCAGTGCCCGGGTCTGCACGGTGCTCACCACACCCGGCGGCTGGCCGGACGGGGTGACGAACTCGGAGTACCCGCAGTCGTGGAACCAGACCGTGCTGACCGCTCTGGGCGCGCAGACCCAGTGCGTGATCGTGCACTACTACCCGGGCGGCGGCTCGGTCGTCGCCAACCTGGCCCAGCCCGGCGGCATCCCGGCCATCACCTCGACGCTGCGCTCGGAGATCAGCCAGTACGCGCATATCAGCAACCCGGCCAGCGTGCAGATCATCGTGAGCGAGACCAACGCCCAGAACGGTGACGACGTGCAGCCCGGTGCCCTGTTCGCGGCGGACGAGTTCATGACCTGGATGGAGAACGGCGTCGCCAACGTCGACTGGTGGAACGAGCACAACGGAGAAGGCACGGTGACCACGGTCAACGGCGCCACCGACTATGGTGACCAGGGAATCTTCTCCAACGCGTCGAACTCCGGCGGGACCCCGGAACCGGCGGTCGACACGCCGTTCGGGCCGTATTACGGCATCGAGATGCTGACCAAGCTGGGGTCGCCGGGCGATCAGATAGTCCCCTCCTCGTCAAGCAACTCGCTGCTGCGGGTTCATGCGGTGCGCCGCGCGGGCGGCAGCCTGGCCCTGCTGATCGAGAACGAGGACCCGGACAACTCCTACACCGTCAGCCTCGGCTACAACGGCTTCACGCCGTCTGGCACGCCCACCGTGTACACGCTGGCGAACAACGCCACCTCGATCACGTCAACGACGCAGAGTTCCACGTCGTCCGTGACGGTGGCGCCCTACACGCTCACGGTGGTGCAGGTCCCCGGCAGCGGCGGGACCGGCGTCACCGCACCGGGAGCGCCGGGCCAGCCGACCGTGTCCGGCCTGTCGTCCAGCACGTCGGGCAACAACACCGGCACCGGCACCCTGTCCTGGCCGGCCTCGGCCGCCGGGACCTACCCGGTCGCTAACTACCGGGTGTACCAGGTCGGCAGCGGCGGCAGCAGCACGCTGGTGGGCACGACGACGGCCACGTCGCTCGGCGTAAGCGGGTTGACCATCGGCACCACCTATACCTACAACGTGGTGGCGGTGGACAGCCACGGCAATCCGTCGCTGCCCTCCCCGCCGGTCACCTTCACGGTGCCGCCACCGTCAAGCAGTTCATGCGCCGTGCACTACGTGGTGAACAGCAGCTGGCCCGGCGGCTTCGGCGGCTCTATCACCCTGACCAACAAGGGCACCAGCGCCATCAGCCCCTGGACGCTCACGTTCACCTTCCCGGCCGGTGAGGCCGTGCAGAGCGGCTGGAACGGCACCTGGTCACAGAGCGGGCAGGCGGTCACCGTCAACGCCGCCAGCTGGAACTCCACCATCCCCGCGAACGGAGGGACCGTCAGCGTCGGCTTCAACGGCACCGACAGCGGCCAGACCACCGCGCCGACGGTCTTCTACATCAACGGGACCGTCTGCGCCAACAACTGAGCTG
>WNFJ01664649.1_pt2 | contig 12959 bp, 16 predicted proteins | sample 5400461 | NCBI WGS metagenome assembly WNFJ01 (sample SAMN13153349, study PRJNA577476) | soil metagenome | isolation source: 115 cm saprolite on Douglas fir-dominated hillslope | place: USA:California | collected 2013-09-17 | reverse complement strand
ATACCCGATCGTGCCGGCCACGCGAATAGCCTCATCCACATCAGCCAGTCCTGTCACCGATCCCGGAACCCGAGGCATACCCGCCGCATCCGCCGCCTGTCGCGCCCTCGTCTTCGATCCCAGCACCCGCATCGCACTCGCTGGCGGCCCGATAAAAGTCACCCCGGCAGCCTCACAAGCCTCAGCAAAGTCCGCATTCTCCGACAGGAACCCATACCCCGGATGCACCGCATCCGCCCCCACTTGCCGGGTAATCGCCAGAATCACATCCCCCCGCAGATAGCTCTCCGCCGCCGGCGCCGGTCCCAGCCGATAAGCCTCATCCGCACGCAACACATGCAGCGCTGCGCGGTCCGCGTCGGAGTACACGGCCACCGTCGCCAGCCCCATCTCCCTGCACGCACGAATCACCCGCAGTGCAATCTCACCGCGATTCGCAATCAAGACTTTTTTTATCGTCCGTCGCAAGCGGCAATTCTAACCCAACCCTCACCCAACTTCGCGTGCCGGCCTCCGCACCCATAAACAGAGAGGGCCTCCCATATCGGGAGGCCCTCTCTTTCCTTCAAAGTGACCGGCAGTTACTGCATCGATACTCCGCCGCCAGCCTTCTCTTCCTTCTTCCGCTCATTTTCCCTACGAGCGCCCATCGCCTTCTGGATCCACTGATCGACCTGTGCCATATCGGCCTTTCTGGCAGCCTCATCGCCGCACTCCAGGTCGGCCTTGCGACGGTAGGTCAGCTGAAGATACTGCATGGCATCGTCATAGGTTGGGTTGAGTTCGACGGCTTTGGTCAGATACTGCAATCCTTCATTGACCAGCGCCGTATTCGCAGCCTGAAGCTTCTGGCATGCTCCCTTGCTCTTCTTCGGGTTGCCATCGCCTGCATCGGTCAGTCCGTCGGCTGCCAGAATCGTGGTCGCGTTCTTATACGCCAGCACCCAGTTCACAAAGCCCACTGTGTAATACGCCTCGGCATCGTTAGGAGCGATCGCAATGACCTTCTTCTCGTACTCCTTGGCCTCATCGAACTTCTTGATGTTGCGGTCGATGGATGCGATCTGCTTCAACGCCGTCACGTCGTTCGGATCCTTCGCCAGGACTGCCTGAAATCCATCGATCGCCTTCTGCGCAAGCTTCAGGTTCTCCGGCGTATCGAGATTCGGGACCACCTGATAGGAATAGGCCGTCGCAAGATACAACTTGGCGGGGGTATAGTCGGGGTCAAGCTCAATCGATGTCTGGAAATGGTTTACCGCCTCTTCGTAGCGCGCATTCTTGAAGGCCTGAATGCCCTTGTTGAGCTGGTCGCGAGCCTTTAGGCGGTTACACCCGGTTACAGTACCAAGCAGCAGCGCAAGCAAAGCGGCCGTAACCGGAATCCGTGCGGTCAATTTCATGGGGCGTGTTATCTCCTTCAAGTGGGCGCGTATCGTCGTTGACGTTAAAACGTATGAAAAAAATTTGCTTGCCGCTTGATTGTAACGGTATAGCCCGCCCTGTGGCCAGAGGAGCCTTCGTGCCATATTAGTTCATATCGCAACTTCTTGCCACGGGAAGCGCAGTCCACACAAGTCCCGGGCTCGCCATACTCAAGCCGCCGATGCAATCCGTCGCAGGAATACCTGTCATCCGCAGCGCGGAACAAATGATGCTTCATCCATTCTCTCTCTTTGGTTTTGTTCAAAGATTCACCGGCGCAGCGTCTTTCAATGTTCGTGGCATCTTCGCCTGCCTTACCCCAACCACACCTGACGCTCTAAGACGACTTGAGGCGGCCCGCTGCATAGCCGGACCGCCCCAGGGAAAGTTCTACGATGCAATGGCCCTATTGTCCTGCTTCGACCCGCGGTGTGATGAGGCCGATGTTATCCACGCCAGCCTGATGGCCGAAGTCGATCACCTCAGCAACCTTGCTGAAGTCGAGATCCTTATCGCCCTTCACGAACATGACCTTCTCCTGCCGGGTCGCGAAGATCTCCGCCAGTTTGGGCTCGATGTCGCCCTTGTTGAACGAGGACTCGTTGATCTTGTACGCCGGGGCCGCCGCGCCATTCGACAACACCTGCACCACAATCGTGCGCGTGTTCTCGGGCTCGCTCGTCTTGTTCTTGGGCGGCTGAGGTACCAGCGTATCCAAGCCCTTAGGCGTCACCGGCACGATGACCATAAAAATGATCAGCAGCACCAGAAGCACGTCGATCAGCGGCGTTACATTCATGTCCGACATCGCTCCGCCGGTACTTCCACCACCCATTCCCATAGCAATCTCCTTTGTGCGCCGGCTGCTCCAGAATGCTGCGAGTCTGCCGTTTTACAGATTCAACTTCTTTACTTCTTCGCGGGCGTTTCAGCCGTCTCGCGCTTCTCGGTCAGCAATCCAAGCTGGCTCACACCAGCAGAGCGAATGCCGTCGACTGCGTCCATCACCTTGCCGTAGTTCGCTCGGATGTCCGCGCGCATATAAACCTGCTTGCTGGTCTTGTTCTCCAGCTTCGCCGAGATCTTGCTGCCAAGGTCGTCGATCGTCACCTGGTCGCCGCCGAGGAAGGTTCTGCCATCTCGGGTTATGGCAACAACAACTGCATCTTCCTTGTTTGCGTCTTCCATCACCACCGCGGCGTCGGCCTTCGGCAGGTCCACATTCACCTTGTTGTTCAACATGGGAGTGATGACCATAAAGATGATCAGCAACACCAGCATCACGTCCACCATCGGCGTCACGTTGATGTTTGAGTTGACCTTCTTGCCTTCTTCCCGTTTATTGATGCCCATAACGTCGGCTCCGTCCGGGTTTGCCCGGCTCTTGCTGTCTTTGTGCCCTTCCTGCGGGGCGCTCTACCCTCCGGATGCCGTTCGCTGGCGGCATCCGGAGGGAACTCAGAGCTGTAACTCTCGCAGGTTCCTGCTCGTGCGCTACGTCTTCGAGGAAGACGCAGACCTTACCGGTGGCTCTGCTTGATGAAGTAGTCCACCAGCTCGCTGGAGCTGTTGTCCATCTCGACGTCGAACGCTTCAACCTTACCGGTGAAGTAGTTGAACGTCATAACGGCGGGGATAGCGACGAGAAGGCCGAACGCCGTCGTAACCAGAGCCTCGGAGATACCGCCGGCGACTGCGCCGATGCCGGAGGTCTTCTGCGTTGCAATCTGCTGGAAGGCGTTCAAAATACCGACGACCGTTCCGAACAGACCGATGAACGGTGCCGTCGATCCAATCGTTGCCAGACCGCCGAGACCACGCTTCAGCTTCGCGTGAACGATCGCCTCAGAACGCTCAAGCGCACGCTTGGAGCTCTCAACCTGCTCTGGGGTGATGCTGCCGCCCGAACCGAAGCTGCGGAACTCCTGCAGGCCGGCCGTGACGACCTCTGCCAGGTGAGACTTCTTGGAGCGGTCAGCGACCTTGATCGCCTCGTCAAGACGGCCATCCTTCAGCGCTCCGGCAACCTTCGGCGCAAACTCACGCGACTGCTTGCGGGCTGCGCTGAAGTACAGCGCCCGATCGATGATGACTGCGAGCGACCAAATCGACATGATGAAGAGCAGGATAACGACCGCGCGGGCCAGGTTACCCATGTTGCCCCAGAGCTGGAGTGGGCTGAAGCCGACCTGCGCCTCTTCGAAGAACAGAGCGAGAGAGGTGGGTACATGAGCGAAGTTTGCGAGATGAGCGAGAATCACTGGAATATTTCCTCCTGGTAGAACTCTAACTTTCTAAATCTTTCCCCGTGTATCCCCCAAAAGTTCACTGGCTGGGAGGCACACGAGAGCCGCCTGGGATATCTAACTCTGTTTAGCTGCCGCCGAAGTTGAAGTTGACAGTGACCGTCGTCTCAACCTCAGTGGGTTCGCCGTTCAAAAGATATGGCTTGTACCGCCAGTTCCGGACAGCGTCGAGCGCCGCCGACTGCAGCATCTGCGGACCACTGACCACCGTGAGATTCGTGACAGTTCCCGTCTTCGAGATCACCGCATGGAGCACGACCGCACCCGAAACGTGCGCCGCTCGTGCAATCGGAGGATAGACAGGCTTCGGCTGTGAGATTGCCAGACCGCTGATAACGCCGCTCGATACCCGCATCGGCCCCTTCGGCGGTGCAACCTTCACCACGGGAGCAGGCGCTGAGCCGATACCGCCCATCACGCCGCCCGGGACGCCGCTGCCGCTGCCCATGCCGGACATACCGGCAACTCCGGCCATCTGCGGCGGGGGCGCGGCCTCTTCCTTCAGCATCTTGATGTCCTTAGGAATCTTTGTCGGCGCATGAAGGCCTGCGTCAATCTCGGAAACCATCTTGATCGGCTTCACGACCGTCGCCGGGGGTGGCGGGGGTGGCGGAGGCGGGGGTGGTGGGGGCGCCGTAAGCATCGCCGTCATGGCCGTCTTTGGCAAGGCCTCGGGATACAGCAGCGGGATCAGGATCATCGTCGCCAGAATTAAACCGTTGAACGCAAATGTCGCGATCATCCAGTACTTGGACTTCGTCTTGATCTTGCCGCCGGATTCCAACAATGAGTCTTCAAACATATGCAGCCTCTTTACTGTGAAGAAGAGCTATTGGTCTTAGACACCACACCGTTCAGATTTGTTCCCTGGTTTTCCCCAGACTTGATCCCTGGCGAAGCGGGCTGCTGGAAAGCCTGCCTACCGGCTATGCCTTTGCCTTTTTCCCGGCAGGAAGCGTAGCCACCTTGCCCCGCTTTGTTCGCCATTCCTGGTACGCCACCAGCATCGGTGCCGCAATAGCAATCGACGAGTACGTTCCAATCAGAATTCCGATCACAAGGGCGAACGAAAACCCGTGCAGCACCTCGCCGCCAAACAGATAGAGCGACAACACAGTCAGGAAGGTCAAGCCTGACGAAATCACGGTTCTGCTCAACGTTTGATTGATGCTGCGATTGACGACATCTGCCAACGACTCTCTCCGCGATAGCGCAAGGTTCTCGCGAATACGGTCGAAGACGACAATGGTGTCGTTCATCGAATAGCCAATCAATGTGAGGAGAGCTGCAATGACGGTAAGGGTAATCTCCTGGTTCGTCAAGCTGAATGCGCCAATCGTAATCAGCGTGTCGTGGAACACGGCCACCACCGCCGCCACGCCGTAGATCAGCTCAAACCGGAACCACAGGTAGATCAGCATCCCGATCAACGAATACACGGTAGCCAGCAAAGCCTGCTTCTGCAATTGCTTACCCGCCGTCGGCCCCACAATCTCCACCTGCTCGATCGTGAAGGCCGAGTCGCGGTAGTTGGCCGAGAGCGCTTTCTCGACGCTCTGCCGTCCCGCATCGTGCGCCGCGTCGGTCGCCGACGACTGCGGCAGCGCGATAATCACCTTGTTCGCCGCACGCCCGCTCGGATCGCTGATCCGCTGAATCAGTGTGTCATGAACTCCGGCCTGATTCATCGCCTGCCGGATATGGTCCTCGTTCGGCGTCTGCGAGAACTCCACCCGAACCTGTGTTCCGCCCTTGAAGTCCACGCCTAGCGGAATATGGTGCCAGAATAGGATGCTGAAGATCCCGGCAACGGAAAAGATCAGCGAAAACCCGAGGAAGTACCATTTCTTCCCGAGCCAGTCGATATTCGTGCTACGAAACAGTTCCACGCTCTTATAACCCTCGGCGGACGCCTTCAAGGCTCCGCTATCTCTCAAAGTCCCAACTCAATCGGCAGCCTAGATCGACAGTGCCGCGCCGCGTTGCTTCTTCTGCAGCAGGTATTCAAAGATCACCCGCGATACAAACACAGCGGTAAACAGGTTTGCCAGCAGACCAAACACCAGCGTCAGCGCAAATCCGCGTACCGGCCCCGTACCGAACAGGAACAGAATCGCCGCCGACACAATCGTCGTCACGTGGGTATCGATGATCGTCACCCACGCATGCGCAAACCCCTGCTGTACCGCCGCCGAAGCCGTCTTGCCCGCTCGCAGCTCTTCGCGGATGCGCTCAAAGATCAGCACATTCGAGTCCACGCCCATACCGATCGTCAGGATCACGCCCGCAATGCCCGGCAGCGTCAGCACCGATCCCGTAAAGCCCATGAACCCCAGCAGAATCACAAGGTTCAGGATCAGGGCCAGGTTGGCGTTGATGCCCGCGCCGCGGTAGTACACCAGCATGAACAGCATCACAGCCAGCATGCCCGCGACTGCGGCAATCACGCCCTGCCGAATCGAAGCAGCACCCAGGCTCGCCCCAACCGTCCGCGTCTCAAGATACGAGATCGAAGCCGGCAGCGCACCCGTCCGCAGCATCAGCGAAAGATCCTGCGCCTGCTGCTGCGTAAACCCGCCTGTAATCTCGCCCCGGTCGCGAATCGCCGACTGGATTCCCGCGACCTCACGAACCTTGTTATCCAACACAATCGCCATCGAGCCCGGCGCCGAGCTGCTCGCACTGTGCTCGCTGGTGTACTTGTAAAAGCGATCGCCAGCCTCGGTCGTCAGCGTGAACGTAATATTCGGCCGGCCGTTCTGATCCTGCGAGGGCTGCGCATCGCGGAAGTCCGTGCCCTCCACCTCGCTCACCCGCTTCAGCAGCCAGACCTGCTCCGGAGCACCCGCCGATCCTGACCCCTTCAGCAGCATCGAGTCCGGAGGAATCACTCCGCCATTCGCCTGCAGCGCATCCTGATCCGTTCCAAACGGCCCGCCCACAACGGCGTGAATCGACAGCTTCGCCGTCGACTGGATCACCTCTTCCACCCGATCCAAATTTTCCACGCCCGGCAACTCCACCAGGATCTGGTTCTCGCCCAGGCCATACTTCTGGATCACCGGCTCGGTCACCCCCAGCTTGTCGATACGCTCGCGGATCGTCTCAATCGAAGTATCCAGCGTCCGCGTGCTCAGGTCGCGAACCGCAGCCAGCTTCATCGTCAGCCTCGTGCTTCCATCGGCCGCCGTAGCCACATCGTAGTTCGCATAATCCAGCCCCTGGAAGACGCCGCGCGCATCGCTCAGCTTCGCCGCCGGAATCCCCGAAACCACAATCGTCTGAGGATGCGTCGCATCCGTCTTCCCGACGGTGGCGCCCGTAATCCCAGCCTTCTGCAGGTCGCCCTGCAACCGGGCCGCATCGCGGTCCGTCGCCGAAACGATAGCCTCCGCAACATGGACCTCCAGCACCAGGTGCGCGCCGCCCTTGAGGTCCAGCCCAAGGTGGATGCGGTCCGTAATCGCCTGCTTCAGCCCGCCATGCGGGATACCCACGATGCCGAAGCAGAAGACCACCAATATCGCTACGATGAATGCCGACTTACCGGCCAGATTCTTGCCCATGATCTCTATTGAAGGTGCAGCCCGCGTCGCCCTGTTCCAGCCCCGCCGCCGCTATCCTTACTTCTTCCTCATCCGTTTCTAACGGTTGAATCTAAACCTGCTGAACTCTTACCTGACTAGCCTTTACCGCTTATGCCGCCTCGTCCGTCGTCACCGTGGCAATCGCGTTCTTGACGAACTCCAGCTTCACACCATCCGGCTGCACGCGCAGCACAACCACATCGTCTTTCACGGAGATCACAGTCCCCCGTATCCCGCCATTGGTCGTAACGCGGTCACCGGACTTCAACTGCCCTAGCATCTCCTGCCATTTTTTCTGCTTCCTCTGGTTCGGGGCGATCATCAAAAAATAAAGCACCACGAAAAAGAGAATTGGCAGCGCAAGTCCGCCCAAATTACCCAGACCAAATCCACCGGGCGAATTCTGCAACCACATTGCCAACATCAGTAGCTCCATTCCTGCAATTCAACATGCGTCTGCGCGAAAACCGCGCAACTCGGCCTCGAGGCCCAAAAATGACGCCTAGCCCCTAAGCATCGCGTAACCGCACCCCTCTGTCAAGGAAGCCACCCCCTTGGAATGTGCGCGTCTTCCCCGGCCTGCCCATTCGCAATCGTTCCTCGATCAGAGCTTCTCCGGCCACTCCTTGTCCGGACTGACAGGCAGCGGCTGATCCGGCCCGCGATTCTCCGGGCTGATCGCTGCCAGGATGAAGTTCTCCGGCGCAACCGGGTCCCCGGCAAGCCGCCGCAACATCGCCAGCTGCCCGGCATGAGTCATCGCATCGGCAAAAGGCCCCTGCAGCATCACCTCCGGCGTAATGCCCTGAAACTCAGTCCCAGCCTCAAGATGCCTGGCCAGATCCTCCACCACCACATGAAAATCCGCAATCGCCGCACTGAACTCCGCATGAACCCGCGGTCTGTAGCTCCCTCCAATAAAGTAAGTCCGCGCATACCCCAAAACACTGTCCATATGACGAACCAGCTCGTGCGGCGTGCGCGCCTTCAACCCAGCCTTGAAATCCGCAAACTCCGGCGGAGGATCGCGAAGCGCCTTCTGCGTCCTGTACGCCAGAGCCCCCAGAAAATGTCTCAGCATTGCCCTCTTGTCGTCCATCACACCACCTCCAGCAACCGCCGCGAAAGCTGCTCCACCGTCTGCCCCGGCTCCTCGCACAACCCGCTATGCACCGGCGAAACCTGGATGATCGTGCTCCGCGGCGAAACCAGCCAGTGAAACCTCTCCCGCTGGCTCAGCCGGGCAATCGGCCCGGCCGTTGCATCCCCCGCGCAGATCCTCGGAATCACCTCCAGATGCTTCCGCACCAGCTCCAGGTCCACCGCAGGCCACAGCGCCTTCAGCCGCGCCTCATCCACCTGCACCCGAGCCTCGAGAAACCGGTGCTCCAGGCAGAACACAATCACGCCCGCATTGATGAACTCTCCCCGCTCCACGCGAGGAACCACCCGCACCACGGCGTAATCAAACGAGCTCGGCACGGGCACGTATCGCCTCCTCTACAAACTTCGACGAAGCACTCAGCCGCCGCATAAAGAAGTCCGCATAAATGTCCCGCTTCTCCCCAGCACTCAGATCCTTCGCCTCAGGCAGCATCCACGCCTCCGGCACCGCCTCAAGAATCCCCGCGAAAACCTCCGCATTCAGCCTCTCACGCGCAATAGAATCAGCCTCTTCCAAGGCACCGGCCCAAGGAAGAAGAATATGTTCTTTCACCTGCCCAAACGCAGACTCAGCTTTCCCCGCCATACTCGTCCAGTCATGGTGAAAGTACAACGCCGCCCCATGGTCGATAAAGTAAAGCTCCCGGTGCCAGCAGAGCAGGTTCGCATTGCGAGCCGTCCTATCCACATTCGCCACAAACGCATCGAACCACACTGCCAGCGAAGCCGTCCGCGCATCCGCACTATCCCCCGCCGCCGGATCGAACATCGACGACCCCGGCAGATAGTCCAGCGCCAGATTCAACCCCACGCTCGCCCGCAGCAGGTCCCGAATCTCCTCATCCGGCTCATTCCTCCCCAGCGCCGCATCTACCTCGACAAAAACCAGCTCCGGAACCTTCAACCCCAGCGCCCGCCCAATCTCACCCGCGACCAGCTCCGCCACCAGCGCCAGCGGCCCCTGCCCCGCCCCCCGAAACTTCAGCACATACATGCCGCAATCGTCCGCCTCGATAATCGCCGGCAGCGACCCGCCCTCCCGCAGAGCCGTAACGTACTGTGTCGCCCGAATCGTCCGAATCATCCCACCCAGTGTAGCGGCTGTTGCTGTTGCTGTTGTCGTTGCCTGTTCTCTCCCACCCAACCCAAAACAAACGTCATCTCGACCGGAGTCACGGACAGTTTCATCGTCCGTGACGCAGTGGAGAGATCCCTGTATTTCGTCTTTGTCCTTGTCCCTGCATCGATCTACGCCCCTGGGGTATGCCTTCCTATCCCGCTCCACACTCTCAATGGGTCATTCGACTCCCCATACGCCACCTCCTATCTTTTCCCGCCCGGCGCCGCCCTCCCCTGAACTATCCTGCTCTCATGTCCCTCGCTAACGACATAGCCGCCATCATCCGCCAGGAAGCCGATCTCCACTTCCCCCACTTCGACCCCGACTCCGCCTGGCGCCTCGGCCTCACCCTCCGCGAACTCGCCGTCTCCCGCCAGCACAAGATCGTCATCGACGTCCGCCGCTTCGGCCACCCCGATCAGCCCCTCTTCTACACCGCCCTGTCCGGCACCACCCCCGACAACTCCCGCTGGGTCCAGCGCAAATCCAACGTCGTCGCCCGCTTCCACCGCAGCTCCTACCACCTGGGCCTCTATCTCCAGCAGAACAACACCACCTTCACCGAAAGATACGGGCTACCCGACGCCGACTACGCCACCCACGGCGGCAGCTTCCCCATCCACGTCACCGGAACCGGCATCATCGGCAGCGTCACCGTCTCCGGCCTCCCCCAGCGCGAAGACCACAACCTCGTCGTCGAAGCCCTCTGCATCGAACTCCGCCGCGACCACAACTCCCTCCGCCTTCCCCCACCCGAGTAATTCCCTCACAGAAAAGCAACTCAACCGGGATAAACTCAGTCGAAACTTTGACCCTGACCTCCCATCCCGCTCTCCACACCCTCTTCGAAGTCCTTACCCTGGCCTATATCTGACCGAACCCGCTCCATCGTCGCCAGATAAAAGTGCAGATTGTGCAGCGAGTTCAAAGTCAATCCCAGCGGCTCCCCAGCCACAAACAGATGCCGCAGATAAGCCCGCGAATACCGCGCACAAACCATGCATCCGCACGACGCATCGATCGGCCCCTCATCCTCCGCATACTCCTTGCGCTTGATGTTCATCCGCACCACGCCGCCGTCTTCGCCCCGCGCAAACAGCAACCCATGCCGCCCCGCCCGCGTAGGCAGCACACAGTCCATCATGTCCACGCCCATCTTCGAGTACTCTTCGATCTCATCCGGATACCCCACCCCCATCACATACCTCGGCTTATCCTTCGGCAGCCACTCCAGCGTCCGCGCAATCATCTCCCGCGTCACCTCGCGCGGCTCCCCGACAGCCAGCCCGCCAATCGCATACCCCGGCAGCTCCATCTCCACCAGCCGCTCCGCAGACTCCTTCCCCAGATCCAGATACATCCCGCCCTGCACAATACCAAACAGGCTCTGCGTTTTCCCACTCTTCTCCGAAAACCACGGCACCAGGTGCTTATGTAACTCAAAATGATCTTTTGACCGCTGCGCCCACGCATGAGTCAATCCCATCGAATCCCGCGTCCGTTCATAGCTCGCCGGATGCTCCACACACTCATCGAACACCATCGCAACATCCGCCCCCAGAGCGATCTGCACATCCATCGAGTGCTCCGGCGAAAAGAAGTGCTGACTCCCATCCAGATGCGACCGGAACTCCACCCCCTCCGGCGTCACCTTCCGCAGCCCACTCAGGCTGAACACCTGAAACCCACCCGACTCCGTAAGCATCGGCCGCTCCCAGCTCATGCCCCGGCCGCAGATACAGGTGATACGTATTCGCCAGAATGATCTGCGCGCCCTTCCCATCAGCGCCAATCTCCTCCAGCAGACTCTGCGGCACCGTCTTCACACTCGCCGCCGTCCCCACCGGCATAAACACCGGGGTCTGCACCACACCATGCGGCAGCGTCAGCTCACCTCTACGTCCCCCACCCTCTATCGTCGCGTCAATCCGAAAAGAAAAATCCATTATTCGAATTGTATGAGGCCAGCCCTCACTTCAGCAGCAGCGCCACCGCCTGGCCCACCGAAATATCGTCCGGCAGTTGTTTGAAATCGCTGTGCACCGCATGCTGTTTCTTCCCGATCGCCTTGAAGAAGATCGCTCGCCCATTGATATCCGTATCCAGCGCCGCGGTCTTCCACTCGTTGCCCTGCACCCTGTCCCGAGTCGTACTGAAGTTGCTCCCCGCGCGGATCGTCGCAATCAGCCCAAACCCGATACTCACCTCCTCAGGCAGCCTTCCTTCAACCCGGTGCAGTCGCGTAGCCCCCTCATCCACGAGCAGAGACCCCGTCATTCCATGCAACACCCGCTCCTCCAGAGACTGCGGAGTATAGGCAGCATTCGGCTTGAAGTCGATCCGCCAGAATCCGCTCTCCTGCCTCGGCGCACCAAACTCGAACCCCTTCGGCAGCATCTCCAGCATCTGCTTCGCGTGCTTCTCATCGTTCTTCAGCGCCAACTCCCTATTCTCGAAGGCATCTGGATGCGCCGCGATATCCGCCAGCCGAGCCCTCTCCGCCGCCGCCCGATCGCCATTCAGCGGCTGTCCATCCTCGGCTATCAGCATCCGGACCTTCCCCATCGAGGTCTCCGCAACCCGCTCACGCCACAGGTGCCCACCCGTCCGCTCCGACCGCTCCTCCGACACATACAAGTAGCGCCCGCGATGCTGCTCCGCCTCGTTCTCATTCGCCACCATCGAGGCCACGATCTGCCGTGATGAAGCAACGCTCTGCGCCAGCAACCCACTCGACATCAGCACCAGCGCTCCGGCCATCACTCCGGTACGCTTCAATCTCGGCTTCATCCGCTCAGGGAGAAACCCACACACACCACAAAATCTGATCACAAAGTATCCCTAAGCATCGAAGTCTTTAAATTCTCTATTTACTTTGACGCAGATTACGACATGAGTACACCATCTCGACCAGTGGGGTCAGTCTTGAGAATTCGCTCCACCCTCTGCGCGCAGGATTAAAGCTCCACTCAGCGACGCAGCCACTGCAAGCCCCGCGGCCATCCACAGCACCACCCGATAGCTTGCAACGAATGCCTCATCCACCGCCGCACGCCCGCGAATCTCCTTGGTCTCAATCGCAGCCAGCTTTGCTCGCTGTCCCTCAATCTCCCTCTTCGCTTCCATCGGCACCCCCGCCCGGTCGAGCCGCCTCTCCAGCATCCGCCCGAACACGCTGAAGAAGATCAACCCAAACACCGCCAGCGCCAGCAGGCCTGCCACACGTGACACTGCATTGTTCACCCCCGAAGCGGCGCCCGCGCGGTTCTGGTCCACCGAGCTCATCACCACCGTCGTCAGCGGCGCCAAGCTCACCGCCATGCCCAATCCAAGCACCACAATCGCCGGAAAATAAGT
>WNFJ01633586.1_pt2 | contig 12959 bp, 16 predicted proteins | sample 5400461 | NCBI WGS metagenome assembly WNFJ01 (sample SAMN13153349, study PRJNA577476) | soil metagenome | isolation source: 115 cm saprolite on Douglas fir-dominated hillslope | place: USA:California | collected 2013-09-17 | reverse complement strand
GTGCGCCGCTACTTGTCTACGATATCATATCGACAGCGGCGGCGATGACTACGACAGCGAGGATTAGGGCTGCGTTTGGAAGTGTGTCAAGCCGATGCCGTCCTGGCTGATAACATGTGAGCCGGACCGACCGGAAGAACCTCCGCACCCCGGCGATCCGCGCCGGACGCGCGGCGGCGAAGGTTTGAACGTCGGGCCATTGCCTTAACCGGGCTATTCTGTAAGAGGAGGCGCGCGCTGTTGGGCGCGCCGGCGCAGGCGAACGCGGGGAATTGATGAGCAAGATCCTGCCAGTGATCATGTGCGGCGGCACGGGGACTCGCGTCTGGCCCGAATCGCGCGAGAGCCTGCCCAAGCAGTTCATTCCCCTCGTCGGCGACCGGTCGACCTTTCAGTCCATCGTCGGCCTGCTCGGCGATTCCACGATTTTCGAACCGCCGGTCGTCCTCACCAATTTTGACTATCGCTTTCGCGTCGCCGAGCAGCTCAAGGACGTCGGAGCCAAGGCGACGATCCTCCTCGAGCCCGAGCGGCGCGACAGCGCGGCGGCGGTCGGGGCGGCGGCCGCCTGGGCGGCGGCGCGCGATCCGAAGACCATCGTCGCCGTGCTCGCCGCCGACCATGTGATCCGGGACGGAAAAAGGTTCGCCGGGCTTTGCGCCGAGGCCGGCGTCGCGGCGGGCGCGGGCGAAATCGTCACCTTCGGCGTCACGCCCGATCGTCCTGCGACCGGCTACGGCTACATCCATCCCGGCGAGCCGCTCGCGGTCGATCCGCAAGTGCGGCGCATCGAGCGCTTCGTCGAGAAGCCCGACGAGGCGCGGGCGCGCACGTTCGTTGAGGACGGCTATCTCTGGAACTCCGGCAATTTCGTCTTCCGCGCCGACGTGATGCTGGACGAACTCGCGCGTTTCGAACCGGAGATCGCCGCGGCGACGCGCAAAGCCGTCGCAATGGCGCATATGGATCTCGACTTCGTCGTTCTCGACCACAAGGCCTTCGTCAAGGCGCCCAGGACTTCGATCGACTACGCGGTGATGGAGCGAACCCACAAGGCGGCGGTGCTGGCCGCCGACGTCGGCTGGTCGGACGTCGGCGATTGGTCGACGGTCTGGCGGTTGAGCCTAAAGGACGCCGACGGCAACAGCCTGCGCGGCCGGGCGGTCGCGGTCGCATCGTCCAATTCGCTCGTGCGCTCGGAGGAGCATCTTGCCGCCGTCATCGGCCTCGACAACGTTGTCGTCGTCGCGACCGGCGACGCGGTGCTGGTGGCCGACAAGTCGCAGACCGAGAAGGTCAAGCAGCTCGTCGAGCAGCTGAAGGCGGAGGGCCATCCCGAGGCGACCAGGCACCGGCGAATGTACCGTCCCTGGGGCTATTACCAGAGCATCGACATCGGCGCCCGGTATCAAGTCAAGCGCATTGTCGTTCGGCCCGGCGGGCGGCTCTCGATGCAGAGACACCACCACCGCGCCGAACATTGGATCGTGGTGAAAGGCGCGGCCGAAGTGACGCTCAACGGCGCCGAACGGCTCGTGCACGAGAACGAGTCGATCTATCTGCCGATCGGCGCCGATCACCGTCTCGCCAATCCCGGCAAGATCGACCTGGAGCTTATCGAGGTGCAAACGGGGAGCTATCTCGGGGAAGACGACATCGTGCGCATCGAGGACGTCTACAACCGGGGGTGAGGCTTGCGGCGGCGCCCCAAATGGGCGCCGCCGTTGTGGCCTACTGCTGTTCTTGCGACGCGAGGCGGGCGATATCCCGAATGTCGACCCGGTGGATGCCGATGTCGTGCAGCTCGCGGTCAGAATAGCGAGAAAGTTCCTGGAGTACGCTCCAGTAGGTCTTGCGTGCGCGCAAGAAGCGCGTGAGCGAGAACATTTTCATTACGGTCTCCTTTACTCGACCGCCCTCCTATCGAAAGCCCCCAATTCAACGGAGACTGTGGCGTTCCTTTCTCCCGGACAGGCGCGAACATATGATGCTGCGCCGCAAAAGTCAATGGTGCAGCGCGATAATTCATGTGAAATTTGCATGGCGCTGGCATGTCACAAGCGTGACACTGCGGGAAATTGGGTTAGGAATAGGTAAAATTCGCCAAATTCGCGCCAATCGCCGCCGATCACATGCGCATTTCGCATATCTGCTTCCCGCTCAACCAGGCTTGCGCCGCCCCGCCCCTCTCGGTCTTCTCGCGCGTCGGCGCGCCTAAACATTGATTTGACAGCGACGAACCCGTCCCGTAGGAGAGCGCGGCCAAGCGCGTTCTCGGACCAGGAGGGCGCGCTTGTCGTTTGACGCACCCGTGGCTTTCGCCTTGCTCGGCGGAGGCCTGTCGGCGCCTTCAAAGGGCGAGAGAGGAGGGCGCGTTCCTCGACGAACCCTCGTCGCATCTAAAGAGGAACCGCGATGACGAAGCGCGCAGAAGCGAAGTACAAAATCGATCGCCGCATGGGCGAAAACATCTGGGGCCGCCCGCGAAGTCCCTTCAACAAGCGTGAATACGGCCCCGGCCAGCACGGCCAGCGCCGCAAAGGCAAGGCGACCGACTTCGGCACCCAGCTCAAGGCCAAGCAGAAGGTCAAGGGCTATTACGGCAACATTTCGGAGCGCCAGTTCCACAAATACTATGTCGAGGCGCTGCGCTTGAGGGGCGACTCGAGCGCCCACCTCATCGGTCTTCTGGAGCGCCGCCTCGACGCGCTGATCTATCGCGCCAAATTCGTGCCGACGGTGTTCGCCGCGCGCCAGTTTATCAACCACGGCCATATCAGGGTCAACGGCCGCCGGGTCAACATCGCCTCCTATCAGGTGAAGGTCGGCGACGTCGTCGAGATCAAGGAAGCTTCCCGGCAGCTCGCCCTGGTGCTCGAAGCGGCCGGGCTCGCCGAACGCGACGTGCCCGACTACATCGAAGTCGATCGCGCCAAAGGCACGGCGAAACTCAACCGCATTCCGAGCCTCTCCGAAGTGCCCTATCCGACCCACATGGAGCCGAACCTCGTGATCGAATTCTATTCGCGCTGACGAAGGTTCGAGGCCGCTGCGCGGCCCCCGAAAGTCTAGCGCGACAGTTCGCCCGCGAGGCCCTCGAGAAAGTCGAGGCACGCCGCCAGCTGCGCTTCCTCGACGAATTCGTCGGGCTTGTGCGCCTGATCGATCGAGCCCGGCCCGCAGACGATCGTCGGCAGGCCGGCCGCCTGGAAATGACCGGACTCGGTCGCGAACGACACCGCGATCGTGTGGTTGGAGCGGGTCAATCTTAAGCCCATGGTCTCAGCCGCGGACCCGGGCGCGGCGGCGAGCGGCGGCACGTCGACTTCGAGTACGGTCGTAATCGTGGGCCCGGCGACGAAGCGCGTGAGGCGCGGCAGCGCCACCGCGTCGACAAAGGCCTCAACCTTCGCCAGCGCGGATGCGGTCGCAACTCCCGGCAGGCCGCGAAACTCCCAGTGGAAAGCGCATTCGCGGGCGAGGATGTTGCGCGCGGTTCCGCCCTGGATCATGCCGACGTGAAGGGTCGAATAGGGCGGCGCGAACCGCGGATCGAGCGGGCCTTCCTCGTATTGGCGGGCGAGGCGGCCGATCTCGCTGACGACGTCCGCCGCCGCCGCGACCGCGTTGGCGCCCAGCGCCGGCAGCGCGGAATGGGCCTCGCGGCCGGTGACGAGCGTGCGCAGGGTCGCGACGCTCTTATGCGCGTCGGCGACCGCCATCATCGTCGGTTCGCCGACGACGACCGCGCTGGGGAGGGGCTCGTCGCGGCCGAACCAGGCGATGACGTCGCGCGAGCCGAGGCAGGTGGTCTCCTCGTCGTAGCTCAGCACGATGTGAACGGGGCGCCTCAGCCCGGCGGCCTTGAACGAGGGCGCCATCGCCAGCACGCAGGCGTCGAAGCCCTTCATGTCGCAGGCCCCGCGGCCGTAGAGCCGCCCGGCGGCTTCGCGCAATTTGAACGGAGGGCTGGTCCAGGCCTGGCCGTCGACCGGCACGACGTCGGTGTGGCCCGAGAGCACGACGCCGCCGTCGACCGGCGGACCGATCGTCGCCAGGATCGCCGTCTTGTCGCCCGACGCGTTCGGCGCGCGGCGCGCGGCGACCCCGTGCGAGCGCAGATAGGCGTCGACGAAGTCGATCACCGGCAGGTTGGACAAGTCGCTGACGCTGTCGAAGGCGACAAGCCGCGCCAGCAGCGCCTTGGCCCGTGCCAGACGATCGGCGCTCATGGCGCGGCGCCTTGCCCAATGATCGCCCGCGCGCCGGGCAAAAAGGCGCCGAAAGCAGTGGACGGCCCGCCGCTCCGGGCTACAATATCCGTGTCATGTACATGTCGGTCACGCATCGGGTCAAAGTCACTGTCGAGCCGACGTTCGATTCGGAGCGCTCCGATCCGGACGAGCGCCGCTTCTTCTGGCGCTATGCGATTGAAATCGCCAATCTCGGCGACAATTCTGTGACGCTGCTGGAGCGGCATTGGCGCATCACCGACGCAGACGGACGCCAGCAGGAGGTGCGGGGCCCAGGCGTCGTCGGCGAACAGCCGACGATCCGGCCGGGCGAAGCGTTTCGCTACACCTCGGGCTGCCCGTTGACGACGTCCAGCGGCATGATGGTCGGAGAATATCGCATGGTCGGCGAGGATGGCCGCAGCTTCGAGGTCGCCATCCCCGCTTTCTCGCTCGACTCGCCGCACGGCAAGCGGGTGCTGAATTAAGTCCACGTCCGGGAGACCAGTTCGCAGAGGCGGCGACGCGCGCGGCGGGGATTTGGCCGATGAGCGCGCCACCGGGCGCTCCCCACCCGCCGCTACTTCATCGCCTTCAAGATCTGCGGCTTGACTTCGCTCTCCAGCGTCTCGGCGGTGATTGGGCCGACGACTTTGTAGGCGATCGCGCCGTCGCCCTTGACGATGAAGGTCTCCGGCACGCCGTAGACACCCCAGTCGATGCCGGCGCGCCCGTCCGCGTCGAGGCCGACCCTGGCGTAGGGGTTGCCCTTGGCGCCCAGAAAGCGGCGCACGTTTTCGGACGAGTCCTTTTGCGCCACGCCGTTGATCGCGACGCCCTTGCTCTCGAGCGGGGGATCGGCGGCGAGCGCCATCAGATATTCGTGCTCGAGATGGCAGGGCTGGCACCAGGAGCCGAACACATTGACCACGCTGACGTGGCCCCGGCGCAGGTCGGCGTCGGTCAGTCCCGCCCCGCCGTCGAGGCCGGGCAAGGTCAACGCCGGCGCGCCCTGGCCGATCAAGGCGGGGGGAAGGCGGGCCGGATCGCCGGCATAGAGCCGCACGAACAGGAGCGCCGCCAGAATGGCGAAGGCCGCCAGCGGCAGGAAGGCGACCCAGCGGCGCGGGCTTGGGTGATTTCGCGCGTCCGCGCTCATGATCGCGTCGCCTTCGCTCCGCCGCGCGCGGCCTCGAGCGCGCGCGTCGCCTGGTCGAGATCGGCGCTCAGATGACGATAGTCCGCGACGACAGCGGCGATCATCGCGCCGATCACAGCCGCCGCGACCGCGTAAGCCGCGACCACGAAGCCGATGTGCGGGTCGGCCATCATCGGCTTCAGGCGACTTCCGGCGCCAGGTTGGGGGCGAGCCGATCGCCTTCCGCCGCCGCCAGCATGGTCACGCGGGCGATGCGGCGGCGCAGGATTTCATTGCGGATCGCCATCAGATGCAACGTCAGGAACAGAAACATGAAGGCGAGCGCCATGACGATGAGCGGCCACAACAGCGCGGCCGCGATCGTCGGGCCGCCGAGGCGGAACACCGAGGCCGGCTGATGCAGGGTGTTCCACCAGTCGACCGAGAATTTGATGATCGGCAGGTCGACGCAGCCGACCAGGGCCAGGATCGCGGCGGCCCGCGCGGCGCGGCCCGGGTCCTCGATCGCCCGCCACAAAGCGATGAGCCCGAGGTAAAGGATGAACAGCGTCAGCACCGAGGTCAGGCGCGCGTCCCACACCCAATAGGTCCCCCACATCGGCTTGCCCCACAGCGAACCGGTGACGAGGCAGATGAGGGTGAAGCCCGCGCCGAGCGGCGCCGCCGCCTTTTGCGCCGCGTCGGCGAGCGGATGGCGCCAGACGAGCGTGCCGAGCGCGGCGAGAGCCATCACCCCGTAGATGTAGGTCGCCATCCAGGCCGCCGGCACATGCAGATACATGATCTTGACGCTCTCGCCCTGTTGGTAGTCGGGCGGCGCCGCGAAGGAAAGATAGAGCCCGAGCGCGAACAGCGCCAAAGTCGCGGCCGCGAACCAGGGCAGCGCCCGGCGCGTCAAGTCGGCGAAGACCGTCGGATTGGCGAAATTGACCATCAGCGCGCCTTTTAGCGCCGGGCGGGGGGCGGGGCAATGCGGCATTGCGCGCAGGCGCGGAAGGCAACTAGCGTCATGCGATCCAGGCTCGTCGGGACGCGTGCCGGATATGCAGGATGTCGATCGCCTCCTCGCTTACGCGATAGAACACCTTGTATGGATAGTTCGGAACAATTTTCACGAAAACCAGCGGTATGCGGGTGCGCGGAGCGCCGCGCGGATGGTCGGCAATGAAGCGAATCGCCTCGTGCAAACTCGCGGCGACCTTGCGTGCGCCTTCCGGCGAGCGAAGCGCCAGATAGTCGAAAATCTCAGCGAGGTCGCCTTCTGCGCGGCGCGTGAACCGGACGATCACCGTCCGTGGCGTTTCCACAAGCGAGCGATGCGCTCGTCGCTAGCGAAATCTCCACGTTCGGCCTCAGCGAGTCCTTCTGCGACGGCGGCTTCCTCAGCCGGCGACATCACGTAAACGCCGCTCCGCAAGGCTTCGATTTCACGCGCAGCTTCGGCCAGGGCCTCCTGATCCTCCTCGGGCCACTTATCGATGGCCGTGAGCAGCTTTTGCAGGGTCGAATTCATGCAGGCAATATTAGCATTCAGGCGGGCCGATGGCTAATGCGAGATCAGGAACCGAAATTGGTCAATGCCCGCGAAGGCGATATCCGCTCCAGCGACAGGTTCGTCGTGCGCGGCCCGAAGATTCCGATCGTCGCGATCACGATCGCCATCGCTCCGGCGATGAAGACGAAGACGCCAAACGCGCCGAACTCCTCGAGCACGAAGGCGATAACGAAGGAGCTGAAGATGACGGACAGCCGGCTCCAGGAATAGACGAAGCCCGCGGCCCGCGCGCGGATGCCGGTCGGGAACAGCTCCTGCTGATAGGCGTGGAAGCTGTAGGACATGATATTGGCGCCGAGCGTCAGCCCGACGCCCGTGGCGATGATGAGCGCCGCCGCGCGCGCTTGCGCGAATGCGAGGCCGCAAACCAGAATGAGCCCTGCCGCGGCGACGATGATCGATTTGCGCTCGAACCGGTCGCCGAGGAAAAAGCCGATCAGCGGCCCGACCGGGGCCGCGAGCGCGATGAGGGTCGTGTAGCCGAGGCTGGTCGACACCGTTATCCCCTGCTTGACGAGGAGCGAGGGAACCCAGTTGTTGAAGCCGTAATATCCGACGGTCTGAAAGATGTTGAAGACGCTCATCAGGATGACCCGGCCCCGCACGCCCGGGACCCAAAGATCGAGAAATCCGCTCGCGGGGGAGATCGGCTCTTCAGGCCCGGGCGGCGGCAGCAACAATCCGTATCTCGGCGAGCCGTCCGTGTTTTGCCAGCCAGCGCGGGCTTTCGGGCAGTCCGCGCCGCAGGAAAACCACGACCGGCGCCGCGAGCGCGCCGATCAGCACGACCCAGCGCCAGCCCTCCAGCCCGAGCGGCGCGAGGGGCACGAGCATGTAGGCGAGAAAGGAAATGACCGGCACGCAGACGAAGCCGATCGCCTGGTTGACCGCGAAGGCGCGGCCGCGCATGGCTTTGGGCGCGAGCTCGCTCAAATAGGCGCCGATCGTCACCATCTCCAGGCCGAGCCCGATGCCGGAGACCAGGCGCCAGGCGTTGAGGCCGAAGGCGTCGGTCTGCAACGCCACCATCACGTTGGCCGCCGAGTACCACAGCAGCGACCAGGTGAAGATCGCCCGGCGGCCGTAGCGGTCGGCGAGAAAGCCGCAGAGGATCGTGCCGATGAATAGGCCGGTGAACAAGGCGGCGATGAAGCTCGCCACCCCGGTCGTTCCGAAGAGGCCGGAGGTCTTCGCCGTCAGCACGCCCGATTTGACCAGGCTCGGCGCGACATAGGCGGAAAAGAGCAGGTCGTAGAGTTCGAAGAACATGCCGAAGCTCAAGAGCACGACAAAGGTCCAGATCGTGCGCGTCGGCGGCAGCCGGTCGATGCGAGCCGAAATCGCCCCGGCGCTCAAAGGCGTCGCCGTGCTGCCGGTCATGTTTCCTCGCCCCTTCGAATTGGCGGCGTTAGGGTCGCTCTTGGCCGCGGATTAGGCGCGTGCGCCCGGGTAGGTGTCAAATGAGGCGGAGGTCTTGGGGCGGAGGGGAATGTCCTCTACCGCCTTTCGAATAGAACCCTTTCGACGGTCCCGATAAAGCGCGTAGCGCCGTCGATTGCTTCCGCCGCCTCCGATGCGCTCACGCCAATGTCTCCTCCGACGGCGTAGTCCGCGACAATTTTCAGATTGTAGGCTTGCGCGAGAAACGACGATAATTTGCGCTCGAGCCTCGGGTCGTTCTTCGCGACGCGAGCGAACTCGCTTCTCACGCCGGAGTGGGTCTTTGCGATCTTGTTCGTGCGCGCCAGAATGAGCCCCTGCGCCGCATGGTAAGCCGCAAGATAGGCCGCGCGGCCCGCCGCCTCGAAAAGTCCGATGCTCAAGACAGCTCGGGCTTCGTCCAGGGAATGACGCGCCTTATCAAGATAGGCCTGCGCCAGGTCGCTCATAAGTCGCGGCCGTCGCGCGCCAATTCCCGCATCAGGGCCCCGTCCTCACGGTCGAGCCCCGCCTTGAACGGCAAGGCGTTGATGACTGCGCCGGTCTCATAGAGAATTTCCGCGCCGATATCCGCCAAACGCCCGCTTTCCTTCCAAAAACTATCGGGCTTCTTCAAGAAAACAGCGACATCGTAGTCGGAACCTGGCCGCGCGTCGCCGCGCGCGCGCGAGCCGAACAGCACCACGCGATCAATCCGCGCGCCGTATGCCCTTTCGAGCGAAGCGCGCAGCCTGGTCAGGACCGGATCATCGAGCGCTTTCATGAGATACGGGTACCACACGCCCGCCGCGCTTGGAATTGATTGCGGCAGTCTCGGAGCCTGACGCGGCGTTCGCGCTCGAGGGGAGCCGGCCCCTACTCCCGCACATGCCGCAGCGCCGCGGCGGCCGCGAAGGGGGCGGCGGCGATGGCGATGAGCGACATCGCGCACAGCATCAGGAACGGGGTCAGGAACGGCGCGGCGCCGCCGCTCGCCGCTGACGCCGCCGAGACGCCGAAGATCAGCACCGGGATCGTCAGCGGCAGCACCAGCACCGCCATCAGGAGACCGCCGCGCCTCAGCGACACGGTGAGCGCGGCGCCGATCGCGCCGATCATGGTCAAAGCCGGCGTGCCGGCGGCGAGCGACGCCGCGACCAGGGCCAGCGGCGCCGGCGCCATCGCCAGCATCAGGCCGAACAGGGGGCTCAACGCCACGAGCGGCAATGCGCTCGCGGTCCAATGCGCCGCGCATTTGACCAGCACGGCGACCTCGAGCGGCAACGAACCGTTCACCAGGAGGTCGAGCGAGCCGTCCTCCTGGTCGGCCTGGAACAGGCGGTCGAGCCCGAGCAGGGTCGCGAGCAGCGCCGCGACCCACAGAATCGCCGGCCCGAGCCTCGCGAGCAGGTTGAGATCGGGCCCGAGCGCGAAGGGCATGATCGCGACGAGGATCAGGAAGAACATCGCGCCTACCGACGCGCCGCCGCCGATGCGCCGCGCGATGCGCCATTCGCGGATGAAGAGGGCGAGGGCAGGGGTCATGCGCCGCCCGCATCCGGCCCCTCGGACCACCTTCTCCCGCGTAGGGTGTCGAGAGACGCCCGTCTTCCGTCGGGCGGAGAAGGGTATCGCCCCCTCTCCCGCCATAGCCCGTCGAGTGACGGGCGTTCTTCCGAACGCCCTATGCGGGAGAGGGCCGGGGTGAGGGCAAGCGTCGCCCTCACCCCCCTGTCCCCTCGACTGCGCCCAACCTCAGCGCCTCAGCGCCTTCCAACCCGAGCGGCGCGTGGGTTGCGGCGACGATGATTCCGCCGCTTGCCAAATGCGCCCGCATGATCGCGGCGAAGGCGGCCTGGGCGGCGGCGTCCAGCGCGGCCGTCGGCTCGTCGAGCAGCCAGAGGGGGCGTCGGGCGACGAGGAGGCGGGCGAGCGCGACCCGCCGCTTCTGCCCGGCCGACAATGCGCGCGCGGGAAAGTCGATCACGTGCGCGAGGCCGATGCGCGCGAGCGCTTGACGCTGGCTGTCGCGCGAGGGATCGCCGCCGAGCGTTCCCGCCCAGAAGGCGAGGTTCTCGCCGGCCGTCAGCGCCCCTTTCAGCGCGTCCGCGTGGCCGAGATAATGGGCCTGCTCGCCGACCGTTCGCTCGTCGTCGGCGCCTTCGAGGGCGAAGCGGCCCGCCCGCAGCGGGAGGAAGCCGCAAAGCGCGCGAAGCAAGCTCGATTTGCCGGCGCCGTTCGGCCCCGTCACGATCACCGCGCCGCCCTCGGCCGCCTCGAACGACAGTCCGGCGAAGAGGGGCCGCCCTCCGCGCTCCACTGTCAAGCCCTGCGCGCGAAGGCGCATCGCGTCCCCTTCATCCGCGCGGCGCCTGCGCGACCCCGGTCCAGACCATAGTTTGTGTAGCCTGCGCGGGAGATATTATCTATAAGCGGCCCATCCTTCCCCAGCCTTGTTTTTGGAGCGCTCGCATGGCCAGCCTCGACAGTTTCAAATGCCGCAAGACGCTGACGGTCGGGGCGAGGACATACGAGATCTTTTCGCTCAAGGCCGCGGAGAAGAACGGCCTTGCCGGGGTCTCGAAACTGCCTTTCTCGCTGAAGATCGTCCTCGAAAATCTGTTGCGCAACGAGGACGGGCGTAGCGTCACCAAGGAAGACATCGAAGCGGTCGCCGCCTGGACCGACAATCGAGGCCGGAAGGAGCACGAAATCGCCTTCCGCCCGGCGCGCGTGTTGATGCAGGACTTCACCGGCGTGCCGGCGGTCGTCGATCTCGCCGCCATGCGCGACGCGATGCAGAAGCTCGGCGGCGACCCCGACAAGATCAATCCCCTGGTTCCAGTCGACCTGGTCATCGACCATTCGGTCGTCGTCGATCATTTCGGCACGCCCAGGTCGATGGCGCAGAATGTGGCGCGCGAATACGAGCAGAACCAGGAGCGCTATCGCTTCCTGAAGTGGGGCCAGCAGGCCTTCTCCAACTTCTCGGTGGTGCCGCCCGGCACCGGCATCTGCCATCAGGTCAATCTCGAATATCTCGCGCAGGCCGTCTGGACCTCGAAGGAAAAGCGCGACGGCAAAACCGTCGAGGTCGCCTATCCCGACACGCTGGTCGGCACCGACAGCCACACCACCATGGTCAACGGCCTGGCCGTGCTCGGCTGGGGCGTCGGGGGAATCGAGGCGGAAGCGGCGATGCTCGGACAGCCGCTGTCGATGCTGCTGCCCGAGGTGATCGGATTCAGGCTGGAGGGCGAATTGCGCGAGGGGGTGACCGCGACCGATCTCGTTCTGACCGTCACCCAGATGCTGCGCAAGAAGGGCGTCGTCGGCAAATTCGTCGAATTTTTCGGCCCCGGCCTCAACGCCATGTCGGTCGCCGACCGCGCCACGCTCGCCAACATGGCTCCGGAATATGGCGCGACCTGCGGCCTCTTTCCCATCGACGCGCAGGCGCTTGGCTATCTCCAGACCTCCGGGCGCAAACCCTCGCGCATCGCCTTGGTCGAGGCCTACGCGAAGGCGCAAGGCGCCTATCGCACCAGGCTCACCCCCGATCCGGTCTTCAGCGACACGTTGGAGCTCAACCTCGGCGAGGTCACGCCCTCGCTCGCCGGCCCCAAGCGCCCGCAGGATCGGGTCGTTCTCGGCGGCGCCAAGGCCGGCTTCATCGGGGCGATGGCAAGCGAGTTCAAGCAGGGCGAAAATATCGCCGTGCGGCACAAGGTCGAGGGAACGAATTTCGATCTCGGCAATGGCGACGTCGTCATCGCCGCCATCACCTCCTGCACCAACACCTCGAATCCGAGCGTGATGATCGCCGCGGGCCTTCTGGCGCGCAACGCCGTCGCCAAGGGCCTTACCGTCAAGCCGTGGGTGAAGACCTCGCTCGCGCCGGGCAGCCAGGTCGTTGAGGACTATCTCAAGGAGGCCGAGCTGCAGAAGCCGCTCGACAAGCTCGGCTTCAACATCGTCGGTTTCGGCTGCACCACCTGCATCGGCAATTCGGGCCCGCTCGCGCGCGAGATCTCGGCGACGATCGCCGGGCGCAATCTGGTCGCCGCCGCGGTTCTCTCGGGAAACCGCAACTTCGAGGGCCGCGTCAATTCCGACACCCGGGCCAACTACCTCGCCTCTCCACCGCTCGTCGTGGCTTACGCGCTCGCAGGCTCGATGCTCGTCGATCTGACCCGCGAGCCGCTTGGCGCCGACAGGCAAGGCAAGCCGGTCTATCTCACCGACATCTGGCCGACGACGGACGAGGTTCAACAGCTCATCGAGGCCACCATCACCGCCAAGATGTTCAAGACCAAATACGCGAGCGTGTTCGACGGCGAGGCGAACTGGCGCAAGGTCAAGGTTCCCGCCGGCCTCACCTACGCCTGGGACGCCGGCTCGACCTACGTCCAGAACCCGCCCTATTTCGACGGCCTGACGAGGACGCCGGCGCCGGTCGAGGATATCGACGACGCCCGCATCCTGGCGCTGTTTCTCGACTCGATCACCACCGACCACATCTCGCCGGCGGGCTCCATCCGCGCCGCCAGCCCGGCGGGACAGTATCTCATCGAGCATGACGTCAAGCCCATCG
>WNFJ01421490.1_pt3 | contig 12959 bp, 13 predicted proteins | sample 5400461 | NCBI WGS metagenome assembly WNFJ01 (sample SAMN13153349, study PRJNA577476) | soil metagenome | isolation source: 115 cm saprolite on Douglas fir-dominated hillslope | place: USA:California | collected 2013-09-17 | reverse complement strand
AGCCATGCCAGTTCCGGGACTCATGCCATGGAGGCTGTGCCGGACGTCGACGCTTGCAAGGCGCGCTGGCACAGCCCGACTATTATTGTCCGATCGTTCGCGGGGAACGCCGCAGCCTCACGGTCCGAATGGCCGCCACCCGTGATCTGCCGAAGCTGAGCAGCTCCTGCACTACAGTCGTGATTGCCAGGGAGGCTGATTCGTGAAGAACGACATCAATTGCTCCAGCGAGCCCGTCCGTTGTTCATTGCGTCTTGATCTTTTATTGCGCGTTAACCCAAGCATCTGAGCCTGCGAGCTTAACGGCCACATTTGTAAAAGTGAGGGTCAGCGGCTTGCCGTCAGCCGTCCCGCGGTGGTCGGTTGAGACAAGGATAGGGCCGGCTTTCTTGTAGCCCGCCCAGGTCACGGTAGTGACCTTAATCGGTGCCTTTGCGCCGGCGCCGTGGCGGAAGAGCATTTGCCTCACCCGGTTGTCAGGGCCGACGTACAGGTCCCAGGTGTCGCCGGGCGTATAGCCGCCGTCTGAGGGATACTTCACCGATACCAGCCTGGCGGAGCCTCCACCGAGCGGCAGTTTCTGCATGCCTTTATCTTCCACGCTGGCCCCAGTGTCCCAGACGACATGAAAGGGGAAAACCAGCCAATACTGATCGTTGACGAAACCCGGATCGATTTCGTTCTTGACGTTGTCAGGCTGGCTGCTCAGCTGAGAGCGCACGTATGTAACCTTCACCGGATTGCCTGCCTTGTCTTTTCCCTCAAAGGTGACGCGGTCGGCTTTGGGCTCCCAGACCCACGTCCTGGAGAGTTTGAGTCCGGGAAGATCTAGGTTGAAGGTGTAGCGGATCGCCTCGATTTGTCCCCACGAATCGATACCATAGGTCTTGGCGATCTGTTCGGCAATTGGCGGGCGCTGCTGTGCCCAGGAGGTTGCAGCAAGGACCAGCACCCCGAAAGCCAGAAGACGGATCATCGTTACACGACTCGCATTTGTCATGGAGTTCTCTCCTCGGTGAATTGTACAGCCGGTCGTGTGAACCGGCGAAACCCGATAATTGCGCCGGCCGTTGCCACGGATCCGTATTCCAGCAGCATAATCCAGCCAGGAACCAACCATGGACGACCAAGCGTGCGCAAATGCCAAACGTAGTAAGTTGGGATGATGCTAACTGTCCAGAGGATGATCGGCACCGTCGAGGCCGAACGCACGAACGGCAGCAGCCAGAGAAGGTACCATGGATATACGACCGGTGCACATAGAAGCGATGCTGCCATGGGCCATGCAAATGCGTCCGAAGACCATGCCGGGGCCTTGCTTCTCATCCAGATTGCGGTAAGGAAGCCGACGAGCACTGCCACCCCAGCTACAAGCTGCGGAGCCGCCACTCGCTCGAGGGTTGCAAACACCGGATCATTGAAGCGGAAACTCCGCACGTAAGTGCCGAGCGATCCGAGCGGAATCCGGCCTGCCTCAAGGAATGGCACGTACAGCAGTCCGACAACCAGCGCTGCCAGCAACCCATCGCGAATACGCAGGCGCCGCCAATAAAGCGGCGTGAGCACGATGGGAAGAAACTTCACGGCAACCGCGAGCCCAAACGCGAGCGCGGCGAGCGCCCGCCAGCGGCGTCCGAGCGCCGCAACGGAGAGCAGCAGCAACAGCGCGCCGAGAATGTCGATGTGGCCGCCGCCAGCCACGCCGATGGCGACCAGGGGGTGCCAGGCGTAGGCCAGGACCCAGTGTTCTCCCTGTCCGTTCCGGCGCAAAAAGTCGAACAACGCCAGAATGATTAGCAAGTCGCAGACGACGAAAGCCGCTTTGAAAGCGAAAGTCGACTCCGAGATCGCAGTAACGGTCCGGAAGAAAAGCTGCGCGCCGGCCGGGTACGGGCTCGAAACGTCCGGATGGTTCATTTCGCGTGTCTCGGGCGTGTGCAGACCCGCCAGGGCAGGATCCACGGGAATCACAAGGTACGGGTTATAGCCGAGCCGCTGTATCCGTCCGTCCCAGACGTAGCGATGCAGGTCGTCTTGCGGCCCCGCGGGCATGAGAAGAAATGGAACGCGCCACAGAAAGGACAACGCGAGGCATACGAGGACCACATGGCGTGGAATCCTCGTCGTTTGAGAGAACTCGCGGATGGCGAGGAGGTACGCGACGCCCGCCACTGCCAGCGGGAACAAGAACAAGAACGAGCCATCCGCACCCCGGTAACGCGCCCAAACAACCAGCGCCCCAAGCAGGACGGCACCGAGCACGTAGAGCCTGCGGGGTGGCGTGAGCCTCACAGGTCTCCCAGGCTGGACTTCAACGGCGCCACCGCTCGCACCCACTCCGCCAACCAGGCAGCCGTTCGTGGCGCCTTAGCGGGAGCAAGTTCCAGTTCCGCGGCAAGGCGCGTCAAGTCGGACGCTACGTCGATGTCGTAGAAAGGATCTGTGAAACGCACTGAAAGCCCCAGGGTCCGGGCACGCGCCAGGAGTGCCGCAAGCGCACTTGTCGTTCCCATCCTATCGCCTTCGAAAAGGCGTGGATGGGCCGCTGTCGCTCCGACGAGGTAGTAGCCGCCGTCGTGCGTCGGCCCGACAACGACATCGCAGGCTGCGAGCGCCCCGAACGCGTTCTCAAGCACCGACGCTGGCAGGTGGGGGCTGTCGCTGTTGAAGGCTACGACGCGCTGGTGGCCAGCCGCGAATTGCGCGAACACCGAGGTGAGCGCTGCCGCAAGGCCCTCACCCCTCTGCGCTACAACGCGCACTGCGTCGCCCGCCAGGCACGCCAGCTCGTCGACATCCGAGGCTGGGCACACAATAGCAACCTCGACGGCGTCCAGCGACTTTGCCAGCGCCATGGTGTCATACAGGAGGCAGCGGTAAAGCTCAGTGATGGCGGTCAGGGGAAGGCTCTGAGCCAACCGCGTCTTGACCATACCCGGCCTGGGTGCTTTGGCCATGATGACTAGCGTGCGGTTCCGGTTGGGCGGCACGCTGATCTGGCTCGAGGATTCCATAGGTGATGGCCGTACCAGTCCTTCACGCTCTGGGCAGCGCGCCGACGCGCCGCCGGAAATGATAGCGCAGTATGAGGCTGAAAATGAACCACGCCGCACCAAGAGTGCCTCGCAACGTACCGCTGATCTTCGATTTCCCAATGCGCGGGTAATAGCTGACCGGCACCTCGACGATCCGGCATCCCCGGAGAGCGCCTTTCAGGATCAATTCAACCGCCCAGCCGTACGTGGTCTCTTCGAGGGCCAGCCCACGGAGGACTTCGGCGCGTGCGGCGCGGAACGGGCCGAGGTCGCTAATCCTTAAGCCGTACAGAAGCGCGATCATGTTGGCCGCGAGGCGGTTGCCGAGCGCGGCGTGCCAGGGTAGAGCCCCGGGAGTGCTCTGCCTCACAAGGCGCGAACCCAGCGTGATCTCCGCGCGGCCATCGGTGATCGGCGCCAGAAGACGGGGCAGCTCAGCCGGTCGATCACTGTAGTCGCCGTCGAGGAACACGACTACATCGGGGGCGGTGGCCAGGGCGAGTCCTGTGAGACAGGCCCGACCGTATCCGCGCCGAGGTTCGTGGACGACGCGGGCTCCCATTTTCGCGGCGATCTCCGGCGTGCCGTCAGTTGAGTTGCTGTCGACGACGAGGACCTCAGTGACGAGATCGGCCGGGAGATCAGCAAGCACACGCCCAATGGCCCCCGCTTCGTTGCGCGTGGGAATGATGACCGACACTCGCACTTGACCTTCTTTCAAATCACCACCATCGGGAAGACGGCCATCGCCGCGCCAGCAATGCATCGATGCCCCAGGCTCTGCCCGCGCGTCCCACCGCGAGCGCCAGCGATGCGAGAACCGGAACCAGCAGCTCCCATATCCACGCCGTGCCCCACTCCGACACCCAAAGGCTGCCGAGAAACGCGAACGCGATGATGGCCGCCGGGCGCGTGAACAGACCCGCCACCAGCAGGATGCCAAGCGAGCTTTCCGTCAACGCCTGCATTGGAGCCGTCAACGCGGCATGGCTTGCAGCGAGCCCCATGATGGCCTTCCACGCCGCCGGTGCGTGCCCCTGCTTGATGTAGTAGTTGATGAGGCCTGCGTAGCCCCCTGGAGTGTATAAGCCTTTCCCCAGGTTCTCGAAGAACACCCACACGAACATCGCGCCAATGGTTAGCCGCACCAAAGCCAGCCCGTTTGGCGCGTATGGCTGGGCGGTCACGCCGGTTGTCTCGTATCGCGGTGGGGTTGCGTTCGTTGTCATCGTGTCTCTCCTACTAATGGATGCAAAAGCGGCCTGCGAAGTGTCAACTTCTACTTGTTTCAGCCCTCTGTAACAATTGAAGCGCCTCCAGGATGGCTTTCCCTTGCAACGTCAGCGCGGAGCGGGACGCCCCGTCCTTCCAGTTCCTCACGAGACAAGCGGGGCGCTACGCGAGGGCGCCCCATCTTTTGCCGGGAAGCTCGCTCTTTCTTTTTGAGCTTCAGAGCAAGAGGTGGGAATTAGAATACGCGTCCTGCCGAAAAGATTTCGGCTCCAGAGGATTACCGCTCTCGCTCGTAACAGCGCGATCACAACACTTCGAAGACGCTGTAAATCGGGCCATTGGCTTGTCGATGGCCGATGCCAACCGCGACAATGCGATTGATCCAGTCGTACATCGGGGCTGAGGTCTCGAACAACGGATTGGTGCGGAAGTAATAGCTCGCGGGATCAACTACCTCGCCCTTCTCGATTCTGGCCACGACCTCAGGCGGTCCGTGGCGCACACCCTGATAACTCATACAGATCAAGGCATCGTCCTTTGTCTTAAGGGCAAGCCGAACATTGAGTGTGGTGGCGCCATCACTGCTTACAGTCTGCCAGTCGCTGCCGCCATCCAGCACCTCACCAGACAGCCGCTCACCTTCAAACGAGCCTCCCGGAATCACGGCGATGCGACGGTAGCCGCCCGGGGTCGCGCCGACAATCAGGATATTTCGGACGTCTAAGCGCATTACGAATAACGGCCGGGTTCGCACAGTTTTGAGGACATCAGGCAAAACATCATTTAGACCAGTGGACATAATTTGGTCCCTCCATCGGTGCAGAGCATAAATACTAACCGGGTTTGCCGCCCGTACGGTCTTTTGTAGTCTCCATTGTGCTCGTCGTCGGCCGCGCTCAACGGCGTCCCATCCATATTTCAGGGAACAAAATCCATTTGCGGCGTTCCCGGCATCTGGGGCAGCTTGTCTAGCGGAAGAGGTTGATCTTAGCCAGATCGATGATTTCGTCGCCGCGCCCGCTGAGAACTGCTTTGAGCATGAAAAGGCTGAAGCCGGTCATCTGCTCAAAGCTGATCGTCGGAGGCATGGAGAGTTCCTGCCGGTATACCGCGACTTCAACCAGCGCGGGGCCGTCGTGCTGGAGGGCTTGCGCAACCATCGGTCGGACCTGGTCCGGGTGTTCGGCCTGAAGGAGTGTCAGGGTACGATCTTCAGTCGTACCGTCAGCGGCCTACCATGAATCCGGCTTGAGCCGCTGGGAGGTTAGAATGTTTCGAGAGCCTATTCGGAAAAATCGCAGAGGCTGAAGCCCAACCAACTTGAAGCTCTGACGGCCCTTTTCGCTTCGCTCACCCATACCTCAAGGCATGGGCTGGGCCATGCCCCGACACTCGTCGTGTTTGGTCAAGATTCGTGATCTGAAAGCAGACCCTCACACGCCCTCAGTTTGCGTACGCCCTCAGTCTACCGTAACCATGAAAATGCCTTTGCTGCGAATTCACCTCGTCCCGGCATTCAGGTCCACGTCGCGAAGGCTCGCCGGTTGCGGCGGCAGAGTGACGGTGCGCGTGGTTTCCTTACCGTCGTAATCTACGGACAGGGTGTAAGTCCCGGCGGGCAGGTTGCGGAATATATAGGCGCCGTTCTCGCCGGTGCGGGCTTCAAGCGCCAGCTCTTTCAGCCGGACGGTGACGCGTCCCAGCGGGACCGGCTGCAACGTCTGTTTGTCATAGACCACCACTTTCCCGGCCAGGGAGCGCAAAGCCTTTACCGTGAACTCAACGCTGGCGGGCTTGGCGGGCGCAACCGCAACGGTTTGCGGCGCGAGGGCTTGCAGCGAGTATCCCGGCGGATAGGACTCGGCGAGCGTCGAAACCATGTAGGTCCCGGGAGCCAGGCCGGTGAAAGAAAATTTTCCGTTGTCCGCGGTTTGCGTGCGGCGCCTGAGGCTTTGGCTCTGTAATTCTTTTCCACCCTGCATCCCCTTCTGCCGTTCCACTTCCCTCCCGTCTTGCGCGCCCTTGGCCGGCAACGCTTTTTCATTCGGCGATGGGCTTTCGCCTGGCGCCTCAGGGGCGATCGCCTGCAACTCCACGGTGATCCCCCCAACGCCCGAGCCCACGTCATTCAGCAAGAAGCCGATGATCTGGCCTTTGGCAAAGTTGATGCCGAAGTCCACGGTCGTGTTGATGTCGGCCGTCGCGGGAGAATCGGTGGTGTAGAAGAACGGTTCTTCAATCTGGCTCTGGTAGCGGGCCTCGATGCGGTGCACGCCATAGGGCACATGATGGAAAGAATAATAGCCGCGAGCGTCGCTGTGGGTGACGCGGTCGTCGTCGAGACGCACCTCCACGCCGGCAACCGCGGGCTGGCCCATGTACAAAGACCGGGAATCATCGTCGCGAAAAACGTGCCCCTCGATCAGGCCGTGGCGCCCCGGCAGCAGCAACCCAGGGACGATGAAGAAACGGTGCTGCAGCGAGATGCTGACCAGCGGCCGCGTGGTGATGCCGCCATTGGAGGTGGTCCGCACCATGGCGGCCGAGCCCACGATGCTATTGTTCGCGCTCAGACGTTGCGCGTAGCTCACTGTGGCCGTGGCCAGCGCCAATTTCCCCTGGACCAGCTCGGTGTTGCTGTTGAAGTAGGTCAGGTCCACCTGGCGGCGGCTCCGGCCGCGGGACATCCAGGTAAGCGAAGCCTCCAGATCATTCCTGGCCGGCGCCAGGTTCACTGTAAGCGGCGTGCTGAAGCCCAGCGCGGCCAGGATCGCGGCGTTGCTGAGCAAAGCGGCGAGCTGGTCAGGCGTGGCGGCCACGATGCCGGCGCGCTGCAAGGCGTCCTGCAATCCGGGAACCTGGGAAAAGATGGCCGCCAGGGTGGGCACCTGCACGTCATGCCGGTAGAAGACGCCGCCATGAAAGCCGCCGGCGGAGGCGCGCGCGTTCACAGCGTAATCATTGCCGCCGCTGCCGCCGGAGATCATCGTCCGCTGGTACTCAAAGCCCGCGCCAAAGTGGCGCGTAGAGAAATCCATCCCCGCGGGAAGGTTCAGCGTGTTGATCCGGTTACTGAGCGGGACGAGGGAATGAAAGCTCGAGTACGAGGCCCCGCCGCTCAAGGAAAAATTGCGGTTGAGCTTGAAGTTGATGAGCCCGCCGGCGGTGAAAGTGTTCTGTTGGAGGGCGGGCAAATTGTAGTCGGACTGGTTGAGGTTCAGCGTGGCATAGAGCCGGGGGCCCAGTTCGCGGCTGGCATCGAGCGTGGTGAAGGTCCCGTGCTGGGTGTTAATGGCCAGCGAAGCGAAGCTGCGCGACTGGGTGTGGAAGCTGCCCTGGATGTGGGTTTTCTCGCTGTCGCGGCTGCCGCGCATGGCGAAGCCCAGGCCGCGGCTCGCCCCCAGTTCGGCGAGGAAGCGCATTCTGTCGGTCCTCTTGATGCGATACACCAGCGAGCCGACGACTCCGTTGCTGGACGCCAGTTGCGCGCTGGCGGGGTTGCGGGAGTAATAAAGATTGCTCTCAAACGAGGGGTTGGGATCGAGGACGAACGAGCGGGTCACCCCCGCGACGTACTCGCGCTCGGTGCTCAAGAAGAGTCCCTGGAAGGTGGCGATGGAGGTAAAGCCGCCGTGAAACTGCCACGACCCTTCACGAAGGTGCAAGCCGCGCACCAGGTAGTTGTCCAGAGTGAGCGGCGAGTTGACCACATTTTGGTCCAGGAAGGTGACGTCGTACTTGGCGCGGCCAATCTCATAGGCTAGAAAAGGGAAGCCGATTGTGGACTGGGACGATCCGGCAGAAAACAAATTGGCGTTCACCAACTGCAGGCGCTCGAAGGATTGTCCCTGGGTGCGCTTCATCTGCAGCGCATTGGTGATCTGGCCAGGATCGGAGTTGTATCGGAATTCGTAGTCACCGTTCTCTCCCGAACTGGCTTCGTTGCGCGGCAGATCGAAACCAGGCGGCAGGACCGGCGGCGGCACAGGGACGGTGACGGCCATGGACTGAACGCCAGCCGTGGTCACCACGATCACGTTGGTGGTTCCGGGAGCTTTGCCCAGGATTTCCACCATGCCGTTGGTGGCGCCGGCGTCAGCGATGTTGGAATCGAGGGAGTAAGCAGCGGTTGCGCCGCTCACGACGATCTGCACCCGCTTCTGGTAGCCGACCGAAAGCGGAGCCTGACCCTGCGCGGCGCCAGCAAAAGCGGCGCAGAAACAGGCAATTTTCCACCACCGCGGCTTCATGGGATCTTGAAGTTCGCGTCGCTGGTGAGGGTCTTGCCTTCGAACTGGAACGAACACATCACCCGGTAATCGCCGGGACGCAACTGGTCAGAATATTCGGTGGTGAATTCCAGGCGTTCGCCCGGCAGAAGCCGTTGGGGAGCAAAAGCGCTCTTTCCCGCTAGGCCGCCGGCGGCGGTCAACACCGCGGCCATCCCCTCGGGGAGCAGGGGCTCCGTTCCTGTGTTGGCGATCCATTGCGAGATGGTCATGTTCGCGGTTTCGCTGGCCGGCGTCACGCGCACCGCTTCCGGCTCGAGCTTCACGTTGTCGGAAAGATTGAAGGTCACCAGCGCGCCCAGAGAGGCGGTCATGCCCACGGAGCTCGAGGCCGTAGGCAGCTTGTCTGTGCCGCGGAAGATCACCGTCACGGCGCGAATGTTGGTCTCACGGGGAAGCGTCAGACGGACATCGGCCGAGCCGGAGGAAAAAGCCTTCACCAGGATCGTGTCTTTGGCGATGGCCGCGGCAGAAAACTCTTTGATCTTGGCGCTCTGTGTAGAGAAGACCGCGGTGGCGGCAATGCTGTTCGCGGTTTCTCCTGCCGGAACAAAGATGCGCTTGCCATCCTTCACGATCACGTCTTCCGCCACCAGTTCGAACGCCATGTCGCGGCCGGTGTTGTTGCTGAGGGTGAGCGTCTGCGTGAGTCCCTGGCCAAAGCTGCCTTTGGCCGTGATGACCGCTGGGCTCAGGGAGATGGAAGGCGGCAACGCGGGGCTGTTGCTGCCGGGGCCAATGGTCGGGAAGGAGGACGTCTGCGTTTGCCCCGCCACCCTGGCGGCCAGAAATATCGCAAGTAACGCCGCGGTTCTGAGGTGTCTTACGCTTTGTCCGATCATCTTCACGATTGCACTCCCGGCGCTTGGCCTCAATTCGGAATCACCTGAAAAATAATGGCATTCCGTAATTGCGAGTTTTTCTCCGTCAATGAGGTCGGTACCTCAATTTCCAGGCGGTGCTGGAACGTTGTCCCCAGCCGGACCTGCCCCTGGATTACCTGTGGGGTGGTTTCCAGCTTCATTCCGTCTAACCGCAGAGTGAACGACGGTTCGGGATGAGCCATGGACACCAGCATAGCGGCGCTCGAATACCGCTGTAACGGGTCCTGGATGCTCAGGCCGAACTTGGCGCTCACGATAAAACGTCCTTCGAGCGAGCGCATCTGCACGTTGGCTGTTCTGGGGTTGGAGGAGTAAGAAACCGTGCCCAGATTCAAAACGCGCTGGCCGGGAGAAGGGCCGGTGAGGGGGGTCCCGTCCGCCGCGCTGACAAAGGCCACGGAAAGCGCTCCCTGACCTTGTGACTGCATGTTCAGAGCTGCGCTGGAGGTGCGTTTGGCCGTACTCTTGCGCTGCGCCCACCCGCCGGTCACGAGGGAGGAACCGATCAACAATACCGGCAGGACAAAACGCACCCTCATTCTGCACCTCCGCGCTTCAGCTCTAAACCATGGTGTATCGCTCATCGCCGTCGCTATGTACAGCAAGCCTTAGTTGGCGGTAGCCGTAAAGTCAATGGCATTGCTGATGTTGGTTCCGCTCGCCGTGGTGAACGGAACGGTTATCGCGATTGCTTCGGGAACATTCGAGCCATACGTGCCAGTCGCGGTGATGGTCGTCTGGGCGGCATTGGTGACGGTATTGCCGGCAACCTGCCACGCGTTAACGGCGTCAGCCGACCCCAGTTGTGCTTTCAGGGTGTAGTTGGCGCTGGCGCTGTTAGCCTTGCTGACCAGCACATCCACTGGCGTGCTTACGTTAAAGCTGGTGCCTGCGACAACAGTCCGAGTGACGTTGGCAGCAACCGCGCCAAAGGCCGACACGTTACCAAACGCCAGTGTCGCGGTATTGGTACCCGCGCCCGACGACAAGGGAACGCCGGCGGCGTCCGAGTTAAATACCAGGCTGATAGAGCCGTTCACTGTGGCGGTCACGGTAAGTGTTCCAGTGGCGGTTTGCGCAGAGGCAAACGATGACATCAACATCACCGTAGCCGCTGCGATTGTCAGGATGAATAGCTTCTTCATTTCTTGGTTCCCCTCCTCGTGTTTATGTGTACTTGCTGTCTTCGAAATCTCGCTTCCACAAGACTCAATTGGCCGTAGCCGTAAAATTGATCGTTGAGGTCAACGGCGTTCCTACCGCCGGACCTCCGGAACCCGGAGCCGCCGTCGATACCGTCAAATTCAGGCTGTGCTGAACATCGGTGTTATAGGCGCCGTTGGTCTGAATGGTCTGGGCCGCGGTGGTGAGCGTAACCGCATCGATCGCGTAGGCGAATCCGGTAGGAGCGGCTGCGGCCAGGTTGGCGGTCAAGGTGTAATTGGCGCTGGTCAAACCGCCCTCGATCACCTGCGCATCAAAGAGCGTCCGCACGGTGTAGCTGGCCGCCAGCACAGTTGACCGGGTCACTCCTGCTGACAGCGGGCCGAAAGCTGAAATCGTTCCAAAGTTCAGACTGGCCGCCGAGCTGCCGCTGCTCCCCAGGGCCACGCCGCCGGGATCGGCGTCAAACACCAACGTGATACCGCTCTTGTTGATCAGCGTGGCGTTAACGACTCCGGTGGCGGTCGGATTCTGGGCCACCGCGGCTATGCTCAAGAGCAGCAGCGCCGCCATCGCCAGGTTCCGAGCTGTCTTATTCATCTTCAACATCTCTGCACCACTAATTGGCCGACGCCAAGAAAGTAATGGTCTCCTGCAAGCTCTGCGCCGGCACGCTATTCTTCACCTGGACCTGCAATGTCTTGGTAACGGCCGCGCCGTAGCTATCCGCGGCAGCCAGTTGCGTGAAGGCCGTGTTGGTCAGCGTGACGTTGTTGACCAGCCAGGTGACGTTGGCCGGGGGCGCCGTAGAAATCTCCGCCGCCAGCCGGTAATTGGGGCTGCTGCTGTTGGCCTTGGTCACCACGACATCAAACGCGCTGCTCACCTGGTACACCGCCCCGCCAAGATGCGCGTAAGCCACGCACGCCAGACTGTCGCTCCCGCTCGGGAATGACGCCGTTCCCAGGTCCAGCCCCACGTTGTTGGTGCCAGAATTGGTGAGCGGACAGAAACCGTTTGTTCCCACAGACGGACTGTTCCGGAAGATCAGACTGATGGAGGATTGCACAGTCATCGTGATGGTCAACTGAGCGGAGTTGTTCTGGGCGCGCGCGGGCAAGGCCATGCAGCCCAGCAGGCACGACCAAGCCAAAATGAGCCACATCTTGCGGCAAATACAACTTGCTTCCATCAACCCAGGCATGCCGCGGATTCGAATCCGGCGGCTTGCTTCTCCTTGTGCTTGACGGGAGGTCTACCGTCCTTAGGCATCGACAGACCCCCGTCAAAAGTACATCTATACCAGTGACGGAAGTCTATGTCGCATCGTCCTGACGGACAATGGTACGTAGGTAACTGGGACCGGCCCCTGATGAGAATTTCTTGCGATTTTCTTGAACTTCTAACGAGCGACCCGAGCTTGACACAGAATTTAATCTCAGTGTGCGCAGCAGCCAATCAGTCATTTCGCGGAGTGCTCAAAGCGTTAACTTGCGTCAGCCCGGTGCTTGCGCGCTGAGCACCGAAAGGATTCGGCAACGCCGGCACGGTAGTTGACGCTTAGATTCTTTTCGTATATTATTCGCCTCTTAGAAACAGGACGAACGGGCTCCAGCCCAAGGATTAGAGTCCACGCGTCTAATTTGAATCGGCGACTTCCTCGCCCTTATCCAATGTTGGTCACCATGGAGGAAGTAGGTGTGATGCCCAGGACTGCGTTCAGCGGGTTCGCCCTCATCGTCATCGGCTGCCTCTGCGCCGGCTGCGGCAAGAACGCTAGCGCCGACCGGCCGGCCGGCCCCCAGGCTTTTCCCGTGAAAGTGATTACCGCGCAGGCGCAACTGGTGCCGCAATCCACCGATTACCTGGCGACGCTCAAGTCGCGCAACGCCGCCGCCCTGCAACCGCAGGTGGAGGGTGACATTGTGAAGATTTTTGTCCACTCCGGGGAGCGGGTGGAGGCCGGCACGCCAATTCTGGAAATTGATCCGCGCAAACAGGAAGCCACGGTCAACAACCAGGAGGCGGCCTACAAGTCCAAGCTGGCCATGATGGAGCAAAATCGCATTGACCTGGAGCGCAAAGCCAAGCTCTTCGCCGCCGGCGTGATCGCCCGGGCCGACCTGGACACCGCCCAGGCCGCCTACAGCTCTTCCAAGGCTGACGCGGAGGCGCTGGAGGCCGCGATCCGCGAGCAGCGGGTGCAGCTCCGCTATTACACCGTGCGCGCGCCCACTGCCGGCATTGTGGGTGACATCCCGGTGCGCGTGGGCGACCACGTTACCAACCAGACCATGCTGACCACGCTGGACCACGGCGGAGAGTTGGAAGCGTACGTGTATGTGCCCGCCGAG
>WNFJ01754354.1_pt3 | contig 12960 bp, 11 predicted proteins | sample 5400461 | NCBI WGS metagenome assembly WNFJ01 (sample SAMN13153349, study PRJNA577476) | soil metagenome | isolation source: 115 cm saprolite on Douglas fir-dominated hillslope | place: USA:California | collected 2013-09-17 | reverse complement strand
GTGGACGCCAGCGGGTCGATGGCCGCGCGGCAGCGAATGCGCGCGGTCAAGGGCGCGGTCTTGTCCCTCCTCGTGGACGCCTATCAGCGCCGCGACAAAGTGGGGCTGGTCACGTTCCGGGGCACGGGAGCCGAACTCGCGCTGCCTCCCACTTCCTCGGTCGAGGCGGCGGCACGCCGTCTGGCCAGCCTGGCGACCGGCGGCCGGACCCCGCTCGCAGCGGGCCTGGCCCAGGCGGCGCGCGTCCTGGCGACCGAGCGCCTGCGCGATCCCCGCCGCCGTGCCCTGCTGGTCGTGGTCACCGACGGCCGGGCCACCAGCGGCAGCGACGCCGACCTGACCCGGGCCGCGAAGATGCTGGCCGGAGTGGCCAGTGTCGTGGTGGACTGCGAGGCGTCCGTGCTGCGGCTGGGCCTGGCCGAACGGCTTGCGGTCTTGCTCGGCGGGAGCCTGTTCCGGCTCGATGAGCTGGAGGCCGGATCGAGCCTGGCCGCGGTGGCCCGTCAGATGACACGCGGGAGGGTCGCCTGATGCCGCAAGGAACTCCGGACCACATCCCGGATGACGGCCTGACCACACGGCAACGGCGGAACCGTCCGCTGGTGATCGTGCACACCGGGCCCGGCAAGGGAAAGTCCACCGCCGCGTTCGGCCTGGCGCTGCGCGCCTGGAACCAGGGGTGGCCGGTCGGGGTCTTCCAGTTCATCAAGTCGGCGAAGTGGCGAGTCGGCGAGGAACGCGCCCTCCGGCTACTCGGCGAGACCGGTCAGGGCGGCGCGGTCAGCTGGCACAAGATGGGCGAGGGCTGGTCCTGGATCCAGCGTGACGCCGGTAGTCAAGCCGAACAGGCCGCGGAAGGCTGGGCTCAGGTAACGCGGGACCTGGCCGTGCAGACGTACCGCCTCTACGTGCTCGACGAGTTCACCTACCCGCTGAAATGGGGCTGGGTAGATGTCGATGAGGTGGTCAGCGTGCTGGCCGCCAGGCCAGGCCACCAGCACGTGGTGATCACCGGCCGGGACGCGGACGCCAAGCTGATCGGCTGCGCCGACCTGGTGACGGAGATGACTAAGATCAAGCACCCCATGGATGCCGGCCAGAAGGGGCAGAAAGGCATCGAATGGTAGCCATCCCCCGCCTGGTCATCGCGGCCCCCGCGTCCGGCTGCGGCAAGACCACCGTGGCCTGCGGGCTCATGGCGGCACTGCGTGCCCGCGGGCTGGCGGTCTCCGGGCACAAGGTCGGCCCGGACTACATTGATCCGGGTTACCACGCGCTGGCGACCGGCAGGCCGCCGAGGAACCTGGATCCTTTCCTGTGCGGTGAGGACCTGATCGCGCCCCTGTTCCTGCACGGTGCCGCCGGTGCTCAGGTTGCCGTCATCGAAGGGGTGATGGGCCTTTTCGACGGCGTAGACAGTGCTAGCCGGGGGGACGACCCCCCAAGACCCCCCCGCTCCTGGGGGGACCCATCCCCCCAGCCCCCCCTCGGGGGGGACAGCACTGACCCTGGCTTCGGCTCCACCGCGCACGTGGCCCGGCTCCTCGGCGCCCCCGTGGTGCTGGTGGTGGACGCGGCACGGGCGGGACGTTCGGTGGCCGCGCTGGCGGCCGGCTTCGCCGCCTTCGACCAGCGGACCAAGGTCGAGGGCGTGATCCTGAACCGGGTCGCGTCCGACCGGCATGAACGGCTGCTGCGAGAGGCTCTCGCCTCGTCGGGAATGACGGTCTACGGCGCGATCCGGCGGGCCGAAGGGGTCGTCACGCCGTCCAGGCATCTCGGCCTGATTCCCGCCGCGGAACGCGAGGCGGTCGCCGGCCAGGCGATCACCCGGATGGGCGCGCTGATCGCCGGTTCCTGCGACCTGGACGCCCTGCTCGCCCTGGCCCGGCGCGCCCCGGCGCTGGGGGGTCCGCCCTGGGAGCCCCTAGTGGCACTAGGCTCCACACCCGCAACCGTTGACCCCGCCCCGCCCGCCGTCCCCGGGTCCGCTCACCCCGCCCCGGCCATCGCGGTGGCCGCCGGAGCGGCCTTCACGTTCGGGTACACCGAGCAATGCGAGCTGCTTGAGGCCGCCGGGGCGCGGGTGGCCCCGTTCGACCCGTTGCGGGACGAGGACCTGCCCGAGGGGACGGGCGGGCTGATCCTGGGCGGGGGCTTCCCCGAGGTGCACGCGGCCGAGCTATCCGCCAACGAGCGGCTGCGCGGGCGGGTGGCTGCGCTCGCCAGCCTGGGCGCGCCGGTCGCCGCCGAATGCGCGGGGCTGCTCTACCTGGCGCGAACACTGGACGGGCGGCCCATGTGCGGCGTCCTTGACGTGCAGGCGACGATGACCGCGAAGCTGACACTCGGCTACCGGAACGCCATGGCCGTGACAGATTCGGTTCTGGCCCGGGCGGGCGACCGGGTGCGCGGTCATGAGTTCCATCGCACCGCGGCCGTTCCCGCCAGCGGCGCCAGGCCCGCCTGGCGGTTCGGGTCCGGCGAGCTCGAGGGTCATGTCGCCGGATCCGGCGTCGCGTCCTACCTGCACACGCACTGGGCCGGGTACCCGGCCGTGGCGGCCAGGTTCGCGGCCGCATGCTATGCGGTGTCCGCCGCGGGGGTGCCCGCACGATGAAGCGGCTGATCGGGGTGGGTGTCGGGCCCGGCGATCCGGAGCTTGTAACGGTCAAGGCCGTCCGCATGCTGCGCGAGGCCGATGTGGTCCTGGTGCCGGTGCTTGCCGTCCCGGTTCCTGAACCTGGCCGCGCGGAGACGATCATCCGCGCCTACGTCGACGGGGACAGGATCAAGCGGCTCTCTTTCGCGCTGAACGACGCAGGCGGCGTCACTCCACGGCGGACAGCGGCGTGGCGGACGGCGGCTACTGCGGTGGCGGAGGAGTTCGCCGCGGGAGCCACCACGGTTGCGTTCGGCACCCTCGGGGACCCGAACCTGTATTCGACGTTCAGCTACCTGGCCCAGACCGTTCGCGACCTGGTCCCCGGCGTGGCCGTGGAGACCGTCGCTGGCATCACCGCCATGCAGGACCTGGCCTCCCGTGCCGGTATCTCGCTGGCCGAGGGCACCGAACCGGTCGTGCTCGTCCCGCTCAACGGCGGCGTCAGCGCGCTGGACCGTGCGCTGGCCTACGGCGGAACCATCGTCGGGTACAAGGTAGGCGCCGCCGCCAGCCCGCCGCCTGACGTGCTGCGAGATCGCCTCGAGGCCGCCGGCCGCCTAGACGCCGCTGTAATCGGCGCCCGCCTAGGCCTGCCCGGCGAGCTAATCGCCCCCGCTGCCGAGCTCCTGGCCGGCCCTGCGTCGCCCGTCACCGAAGCTCCCGCGCCGGAAGCCCTCGCCCCCGCATCCACCCCCGCTCCCGCGCCTACCCCCGCCCCCGCGCCTACCCCCGCCCCCGCGCTCACCCCCGGCCCAGCCGTAAGGGACATTCCGGATATTCCGTATTTGTCCACCCTGATTGTGCCGGCGCACCGCAATGGCCGGGGAATCTCGCTGGGTCAGGAGAGGTCCGCGGGGGAGCTGGGAGAGCTGAGCCGTGCTCTGGACGCCGCGGAGCCGGGTCGCGGCCGGAAGCTCCTGGCCGCCGCATCCGTCCCCGCCGCCGCATCCGTCCCCGCCGCCGCAGCCGTCCCCGGCCCCGCACCTGTCCCCAGCCCCGCCCCACCCTGCCGGGACATTCCGGATATTCCGTATTTGTCTACCCTGATCGTGCCGGTCCGACGGCCAGCAAGCATTGGCAGCGGGCTAAGTCCTGGCGCGGGAGAGACCTCCAGAGTGGCGAAAGCGTCTGTTGATACGGAAGTGCCGAACGGAGAGCAAGAAGGGTGGTACCCGAACCACATCGATGGAACATCGGTGTTGCCAGGGCGACAGCGATGGAACATCGGTGTGGTTAGGCCCGCGGCTGATCCGAAGCGAGGGAACGCGTGAACGTCCGGGCGGCCGATGGGATCGGTGACCCTCGTGGCGGCAGCGGCCCTGGTGCAGGGTGTGGGGTGGTTTCGTTCGTGGGAGCGGGGCCGGGCGACCCCGAACTCCTGACGTTGCGTGGCGCGAGGGTCATAGCCGCCGCCGACGTGGTGATCTGGGCGTCGAGCCTGGTCCATCCAGACGTGCTACGGCACGCTCGGACGGACGCCGAGATCGTCGACTCCGCGCGGCTGCCGATGGAGGGCGTGCTGCCCTACTACGAGCGGGCCGCGCGCGAGGCACTAAAAGTGGCCCGCGTCCACTCGGGCGACCCCTCCCTGTGGGGGGCCGTTCAGGAGCAGCTCGAGCAGTGCGCGGCGCTGGGACTGAACACCGAGATCGTGCCGGGGGTTTCCAGCTTCACCGCCGTGGCGGCCCGGATCGGGCGCGAGCTGACGATCCCTGAAGTGGCTCAGTCAGTGATCTTGACCAGGCTGGGCGGGGGCAAGACCCCGATGCCGCCGGGTGAGCGGGTCGCTGAGTTCGCCCGCCACGGCACGACCATGGCCCTGTTCCTCTCGGCCGCGCGCTCCGGCCAGCTGCAGGACGAACTGCTGTCCGGCGGCTACCCGCCGGACACGCCGTGCGTCATCGCCTTCCAGGTGACCTGGCCGGATGAGCTGATATTGCGCTGCGCGCTCGCGGACCTGGCCGCGACCATCCGGGAGCGCAAGCTCTGGAAGCACACGCTGGTGCTGGTCGGACCGGGCCTGGGCGCGGAAGGCAGTCGCTCCCGCCTCTACCATCCGGGGCACTTTCACGGGTACCGCAAGGCGGACCGTCAGGCGAGGAAGCAACTCCGCGAAACCACAGCGGCGCGGCCAAAGCCGACAGGAGCGGACAGCCCGTGACCGACCCTGAGCTGCTCGAGCCTGACCTGCCGCGGACGGCGAAGGTCAGGAAGCAGGCGCTGCGGACCGGCTGGACGACCGGAACCTGCGCGGCGGCGGCCGCGAAGGCCGCGGTGACTGCGCTGACCACCGGAGAAATCCAAAAAGCCGTGGAAATCGGCCTGCCGTCCGGCCGCCGGGTCGGGTTCCCGGTCGACGACTGCACCCTGTCAGCTGGGGAATCAGCAACGGCCGTGGTGGTGAAAGACGCGGGTGACGATCCCGACGTCACGCACGGCGCGAGGCTGACCGCGACGGTGCGATGGCGCGCCGCGCCTGGGATCGAACTGGACGGCGGCGTCGGCGTGGGCGTGGTCACCAAGCCGGGCCTCGGGCTCGAGGTCGGCGGGCCCGCGATCAACCCGGTCCCGCGCGCGATGATCACGCAGTCGGTCGGCGAGGTCATCGACCTGGCCAGCCGGGGCGTCCTGGTGGTCATCTCGGTTCCCGACGGCGAGCGGATGGCGCGCAAGACCACCAACGCCAGGCTCGGCATCATCGGGGGCATCTCGATTCTCGGCACCACCGGCATCGTCAGGCCGTTTTCCACCGCGTCCTGGCGCGCCAGCGTCGAACAGGCGGTCTCGGTGCTGGCCGCGCAGGGAGAGAACACGGTCGTGCTGTGCACCGGCGCCCGGACCGAGCAGGGCGCGATGCGGCTGCTGCCCGGGCTGCCCGAGGTGTGCTTCGTCGAGGTGGGCGACTTCACCGGCGCCGCGCTGCGCCGGGCCATGCAGTACGGGGTGGCGCGGGTGGTCTTCGTCGGCATGGCGGGCAAGCTGACCAAGCTGGCGGCCGGCGTGCTGATGACGCACTACACGCGCTCGAAGGTCTCTACCGGACTGCTCGGCCATATCACGCGCGTGGCCGGCGGCGGCGATGAGCTGACCGCGCGGGTGGCCGCGGCGAACACCGCCCGGCACGCGGTCGAGCTGTGGACGGAGGCTGGGCTGCTCGGGCCGGCCGGGGCCGAGTTGTGCCGCCGGGTGGCGGACGTGCTGGCTAGGTTTTGCGCGGAACTGGCCGTGCCAGGCCGGGCTGCGCCGGCCGGGACCGCGCCGGCCATCGAGGTGATCATGGTCGACTTCACCGGCCGGAACCTGATCGCCACGTTCCCCGAGCGGGCGGCATGACGCCGCCGGTCACGGTGATCGGCTGCGACGGCGGCCCGCTGCCTGCCGAAGCCGCCGGAGTCCTCGCCGCGGCGTCGCTGGTGGTCGGCGCCCGGCGGCAGCTGGCCGCCGCTGCGATTCCAGGCAGCGCCAGGCAGTGCGAGATCTCCCAGCTGGATGATGCACTCGACGAGATCTGCCGGGCATCCGGGCCGGTGGCGGTGCTGGCGTCCGGCGACCCCGGGTTCTTCGGGATCGTGCGGTCCCTGCGAGCGCGCGGGATCCTGCCCAGGATCATCCCGGCCGTTTCCTCGGTGGCACTCGCATTCGCCCGGCTCGGCCTGGACTGGGACGACGCGCTCGTGCTGTCGGCGCACGGCCGGTCCCCCCGGCCGGTTGCCGCTGCGGCACTGGCCCATCCCAAGGTCGCGATCCTGACCGCTCCAGGCGGTGCCGCCGAGCAGCTCGCCGTCGCGCTGCTCGCGGCCGGCCGGCGGGTCTACGTGGCCGAACGGCTCGGTGAGCCCGCCGAGCGCGTCGCCGAGCTGACCGCGGACGCGGCGGCGAACCTCGCCGACCCGAACGTGCTTGTCGCTGTGGATCCGGCCGTGCCCCCGGCCGCGCAGCCAGGCTGGGTGGCCGGGCACCGGGGCGCGCCGGCCGGCTGGGCGCTGCCGGAGGAGGCGTTCGCGCACCGGGACTCGATGATCACCAAGTCCGAGGTGCGCGCGGTCGTGCTGGCCAGGCTCGGCCCGGGGCTGGGCCGGACGGTCTGGGACCTGGGCTCGGGCTCAGGGTCGGTGGCTGTCGAGTGCGCCAGGTTCGGCGCCAGCGTGATCGCGATCGAGGCCGATCCAGGGCAGTGCTCCAGGATCGGGCAGAACGCCGCCATCCACGGCGTCGCCGTTCGCATTGTCCAAGGCCGCGCGCCCGGGATCCTGGCCGGACTGCCCGCGCCGGACGTGCTGTTCGTCGGCGGCGGTGACGATGCGGGGATAGCAGCAGCGGTGGAACTCGGCCGGCCGTACCGGGCCGTGGTAACCCTCGCCTCCGTCGACCGCGTGCGGACCGTCAGCGAGCTGCTCGCCGGTCACGGCTATCAGGTGTCCGGCGTGCAGCTGCAGGCTTCGAGGCTGGCCAGCCTGCCCGGCGGGTCGCTGCGGCTGGCCGCGGTCAATCCCGTGTTTGTGCTGTCCGGGGAGCGGGGTACCCAATGATCGGCCTGATCACGATCACCGCAGGGGGGCGCGCGGCGGCTGAGCGCCTGGCCGCCGTGCTGCCCTACGCGCACATTTACGACGGACCCGCCGCCAGCGCCCTGCCGTTGGCCTTCGCCGAGTGCGACGCGATCATCTCCTTTCTCGCCGTGGGCGCGACCGTCCGGATCGCCGCGCCGCTGATCACAGGGAAATACGAGGACCCAGGCATCGTGTGCGTGGACGAGGCGCTGCGTTTCGCGATCCCGGTCCTCGGCGGACACGCAGGCGGCGCGAATGTGCTGGCCCGGCGCGTCGCTGGCATCCTCGGGGGGACTGCCGTCATCACCACGGCTGCGGAGGCCGCTGGGTCGGTGGGCCTCGATGAGTTCGGGGCGGATCTCGGATTCGTAGTGGAACCTGGCAGCGACATGGCCCCAGTCGGCGCCGCGATCCTCTCAGGTGAGCGGGTCACGCTGACGATGGAACACCAGTGGCCGGTGCCGCCGCTGCCGCGCAGCGTCGTGCGGACCGACCGTCCGGAACCCGGCGTTCCGGCCATCATCGTGACTGACGAGGAGCCGGCCGTCGCGGCTGACCTGCGGGCCGGACCGCGCGTCATCTACCGGCCGCCGTCCCTGGTCGTTGGCGCGGGCGCCAGCACCAGCGTGAGCGCAGACGAGGTCAGCGCACTGATCGACCAGGCGCTGGCCGCCGCCGGGCTGTCGCCGCGATCGGTCCGGTGGCTGGCCACCGCGGACATCAAGGCGCGCGAGCCCGGGCTGCTCACTGTCGCTGCCGACCGCGGCTGGCAAGTCGTGACGGTCCCCCCGGCGCAGCTGGCCCGAGTCCAGGTCCCCACGCCGAGCGAGATCGTCCGCGCCGCGGTCGGGACGCCGAGCGTCGCGGAGGCGGCGGCATTGTTCGTGGCGTCAGGCTGCGCGGCTCCAGGCAACCCGGCTGGCCCAGGTCCAGCCGGGGCCGGCGGGACTGAGGCCGGCCGGACCGGGGCCGGTGCAGCTGAGGCCGGCGGGACTGGGGCCGGCCGGACCGGGGCCGGTGCAGCTGACGCCGGTGTAACTGGGGCCGGCCGGACTGATAGCGCGGCGCCTGACGACGGGCTCGCGCACGACGCGTGGGCTGACATTGCCGGCGGCGCCATGCTTGTTGTCACCAAGCGGGCCAGCGCCCGCGCCACGGTCGCCGTCGCCCGGCGCCGGCCGCGCGGCTGTCTCGCGCTGATCGGCCTCGGTCCCGGTGCCCGCGACCTCATGACACCCCGGGCCGTCGCCGGCCTCCGCCGGGCCAGCGTCGTGGTCGGGCTTGACCAGTACGTCCGCCAGATCGACGATCTGCTCACGCCTGGCGTCGAGATCATCGCCAGCAGGCTGGGCGAAGAGCGCCAGCGGGCCGCCGCGGCGGTCGCCGAGGCGCTGGCCGGCCGGGCCGTCGCCCTGATCAGCTCGGGCGATGCGGGCGTCTACGCGATGGCCAGCCCGGCGCTCGAACTCGCCGACGGCAGGATCGACGTCACCGGCGTTCCCGGCGTGACCGCGGCCCTCGCCGCCGGCGCGGTGCTCGGCGCGCCGCTCGGGCACGACCACGCCCTCATCTCCCTGTCCGACCTGCACACGCAGTGGCAGGTGATCGAGCGCAGGGTCCGTGCGGTCGCCGAGGCTGACCTCGTCACCTGCTTCTACAACCCGGCGAGCCGGACGCGGAACTGGCAGCTCGGCCGCGCGCTCGCCATCGTCGCCGAGCACCGGCCGCCGGGGACTCCGGTTGGCTGGGTGCGGGACGTGTCCCGGCCCGGCGAGCGCGCGGGCATCTCGACCCTGGCCGGCTTTGATCCGGCGGCCGCGGACATGCACACGCTGATCGTGGTCGGTTCGTCCGCCACCACGGTGGTGGCAGGCCGGATGGTTACGCCGCGCGAGTACCGGTGGGCAGGGCAATGACCGGCTGCACGGCGATGGCCGGGCCGGACCTGGAGCCCGGCCCGGACCTGGCGCCCGGCCCGGGCACGATGACCGGCCCGGGCACGATGGCCGGGCCGGAACCGGCCACCGGGCCTGCGGCTGCCGTCGTCACCACGGCCTGCCGGGGATGCGGCGCATGCCTGCTAACGTGCCCGGAGCACGCGATCCGCCCCTTTCGTGATGGCCGCACTATGGCACCGCTGACCGTCCTGCCCGGTCGCTGCACCGGCTGCGGGGAATGCGTCGAGATCTGCCCGGCCGACGCGATCTTCCTTGCCGAGGAGGTGATGACGTGGTGACGTGGCCTCCGGCCGCGCCCGACGGCGTGCATCCCATCGAAGCAGAGTCCTACCGGATCCTCCGTTCACGTATCGATCTTTCCCGGCTGCCAAGGGTCAGCCGCGACGTGACCGAGCGGATCATCCACGCTAGTGCGGACTTCGACTACGCCACGGACCTGGTCTGCGATGAGGAAGCGCTGGCCGCCGCCGTGGATGCGCTGGCCGGCGGCGCGGTGGTGGTCGCCGATGTCGAGATGGTCGCGGCCGGGATCACCAGTTGCCCGGTGGTGTGCAAGATCCGCGAGCCACTGACTCAGCGGCTCGCCCGCACGGCGAACATCACCAGGGCTGCCGCCGCGGTGCGGCTGGCGTTCGGCGCGGTAGGCCCAGGCGCTGTCTGGGTCGTCGGCTGCGCGCCGACCGCGTTGCGGGAGATCCTGAGCAGGGACGTGGAGCCCGCGTTCGTCGTCGGCCTGCCGGTCGGGTTCGTCGGCGCGGCCGAGGCGAAGGACGCGCTGCGGGCCAGCGGGCTTCGGGCGCTGACCAACGTTTCCGAGAAGGGCGGCTCGGCTGTGGCCGCGGCGGCGCTCAACGCGCTGCTCCGGGCGGCGACGGGCCAGCCGCCTGTCGGCCAGGCGGTCGCTGACGACCTGGTGCCGCCCGCGGACCGTGCAGTGCCGCCCGCGGACCATGCGGTGCCGCCGGACCGCGTGGTGCCGCCGGACCGCGTGGTGCCGCCGGACCGGGACGCGCCCTGGCCCGGCGGTGGTACGGAGGCCGCGCCATGAGTCGTCCGCCGCTGCTGCTGGCCGGCCACGGCACCCGTGATCCGGCGGGGGTCGCCGCGTTCCGCGCGTTCTCCGCCCGGCTCGCAGCGACCTTCGCGCCGCAGGGGATCGACGTGGCCGGCGGGTTCATCGAGCTGTCCGCGCCGCCGCTGCGGGACGCGGTCACCGAACTCACCGGACGTGGCCATCGCCGCGTCGTGGCAGTGCCGCTTGTGCTCTCGGCGGCTAGCCACTCCAAGAGCGACATCCCGGCTGCCCTGGCCAGGGAGCAGGCTCGCCATCCGGGCCTGGGCTGGAGCTACGGGCGTCCGCTCGGCCCGCACCCGGTGCTGCTTGAACTGCTGGCGGCCCGGATCGCCGAGCAGGTCGGGCCGGCGGCGGGCGGGCCGCCGCCGGCGGTCCTGCTGGCCGGGCGGGGGTCCACCGATCCGGACGCCAACGCAGAGGTGTGCAAGACCGCCCGGCTGCTCTGGGAGGGCAGGAACTACGCGTTCGCCGAGACGGCATTCGTGTCGCTGGCCAGCCCTGACGTGCCCGCCGGACTGGAACGATGCCGGCTGCTTGGTGCCCGCCGGATCATCGTGGCCAGGTACTTCCTTTTCCCCGGCGTCCTGCCGGACCGGATAGCCGACCAGGCCCGTGCGTACGGGGACGTGCATCCGGACATCGACGTCCGCTGCACCCAGATCCTCGGCGATACCGCCGAACTGGCGGGCCTGGTCGCCGAGCGCTACCACGAGGCGCTGGCCGGCGACATCAGGATGAACTGCGACGTCTGCGCCTACCGCACGGCCCTGCCTGGCTTCGAGCACCGGGTCGGCGCGGCACAGCGGCCGCACCCCCACCCGCACGACGATGGTCACGTCCATGTCCGCTGACGGCGGCCCGCCGAGGGGTCAGCCGGGTCCGTCCGCGAGTGACCCGGGTGCGCCGGCGGGTGAGCACGCCTACGCGGCGGCCGAGCGGGCAGCCGTCTACCGGGTGATCGAAGAGCGCAGGGACGTCCGGCAGGGATTCCTCCCTCGCCAGGTACCGCCGCAGGTGCTGCGCCGGGTGCTTGCCGCTGCGCACCGCTCGCCCTCGGTCGGTCTCTCCCAGCCGTGGGACTTCGTCGTGATCACCGACCGCGCCAGGCGCGAGCGGATCAAGGCGCTGGCGGCGCGGGCGGCCGGCGACTACGCGGCGAGCCTGCCCGCCGCCCGGGCCACCGCGTTTGACCGGCTGAAGATAGAGGCCATCCTCGAAGCGCCGGTGGCCGTCGTGGTCACCTGTGATCCGACCAGGGGCGGCCGGCACACGCTCGGCCGCCAGTCCCAGCCGCAGACAGCCGCTTACTCCAGTGTTCTGGCCGTGGCCAGCCTGTGGCTTGCGGCGCGGGCGGAGGGGCTCGGCGTCGGCTGGGTGAGCTTCTTTCGCGAGCGGGAACTCGCCGCCGAGCTCGGACTTCCCGCTCCCCTGGAGATCGTGGCGTTTCTCTGCGTCGGATACGTGACACGCTTCGCGCCGGAACCCGAGCTCGAGATGTCGGGCTGGGCACGCAGGCGGCCGCTGGCCTGGGCCGTGCATGCGGAGGAATATGGCCGGCGCGGGATGCCAGGGGAGGATGCGGTGGATCTGCTCGATGAGGTGCGGGGTGCGATCGGCCCGCTCGACCAGGCCGCGATGGCGGCGGCGCGGGCGCGCCAGGATCTGATGACCAAGCCGCGCGGCTCGCTCGGCATGCTGGAGGAGGTGTCGATCCGGCTGGCCGGGCTGGCCGGGAACTGCCCGCCGCCGATGCCCGAGCCTGCCGCGGTGGCGGTCTTCGCCGCCGATCACGGCGTGCACGCCCAGGGCGTGACCCCGTGGCCGCAGGAGGTGACTGCGCAGATGGTCGCGAACTTCCTGGCCGGCGGCGCTGTGGTCAATGCGTTCGCTGCCCAGGCCGGCGCCGAGGTCGTGGTGGTGGATGTCGGCGTCTGCGCCGATCTGGGGCCCGTTCCCGGGCTGCTCCCGCGCAAGATCGCGCCCGGCACTGCCGACTTCACGGCCGGCCCTGCGCTGACCGGCGAGCAGGCCAAGGCAGCGATCATGGTCGGCGTGGAGATAGCGCGCGATCTGGTCGCAGCCGGTAACAGATGCCTGCTCACCGGCGATATGGGAATCGCCAACACAACCGCTTCTGCCGCGCTGGTGTGCGCTTTCACCGGACGGGACCCGGCCGAGGTGACCGGCTTTGGCACCGGCATCGACTCGGTCACCCATGCCAGGAAGGTGGCTGTCGTGCGCCGAGGGCTGGCCAGGCACCGGCCCGATCCGGCCGACCCGGTCGGCGTCCTGGCCGCGTTCGGCGGCCTGGAGCATGCGGCGCTGGCCGGATTCATTCTGGGCGCGGCCGCCCTCAGGGTCCCGGTGATCCTGGACGGCGTGATCGCCGGAGCGGGCGCGCTGGCGGCTGCGGCGCTGGTCCCTGAGTCCGTGGCCTGCTGCATCGCCGGGCACCGTTCCGTCGAGCCAGGACATGCCGCTACTCTCGATCACCTGGGCCTGCGGCCGCTTGTCGATCTTGAGCTGAGGCTCGGCGAGGGAACGGGGGCGCTACTTGCCCTGCCGATCGTGCAGAGCGCGGTCCGCGCACTGCGGGATGTCGCGACGTTCGACTCGGCGGGCGTTACGGACAAAGGCTGATGAGCCTGCTGTTAGAGGACGGTCTTGCTGGGTTATTGCGGCGCGGTCTGATAGACCGGAGCCCTACCAGAA
>WNFJ01201224.1_pt1 | contig 12963 bp, 13 predicted proteins | sample 5400461 | NCBI WGS metagenome assembly WNFJ01 (sample SAMN13153349, study PRJNA577476) | soil metagenome | isolation source: 115 cm saprolite on Douglas fir-dominated hillslope | place: USA:California | collected 2013-09-17 | reverse complement strand
CAGACATCCACGTGGAACACGATCAGAATAGACCCTCAGACCATATGGGCTAGCCAAGGCTGGCTCGCGCCTCAGCTAGTAACCCTAACTCTATTTCTAGAGTCGAGTTCCGTCGGCGTATACTACGCCAATCTTGACAGGATTAGCCCCGTCTAATCCACATGGTGCAGGCAACTATCTCTCGGTTAGGATATTGAACTGAACCCATTTATCACTAGTCTTTTCTCCTTCGGATCTGGGAAAATCTGGGCGTGACTATTCTGAAGGGTCTGCTACTCGCTGGCGGGCATGGAACGAGACTTCGCCCCTTGACCTATACGGGGAACAAACACATGCTCCCCATTGCCAACAAACCGATGCTAATGTATGGATTCGACCAGCTTCGCGCCTCTGGCATCAGCGAGATCGGAGTCATACTCGGGCCATTGCAGGAGGGCATCGTCGAAGCCTTGGGCGATGGATCCAAGTTTGGCGTGAAGATCACATACATAGCGCAGCCAGATCCCAAAGGCATTGCTCACGCGGTTCTCGTCTCACGAAAGTGGACAATATTCCCGAGTTGGCAAGAGAATTCCAACGATCTGGAGCGGACGCGACCGTTGTTCTTAGCAGGGTGAAAGATCCTGAACGGTTTGGCGTTGTTCAAATTAGGGACGAAAAAATCGTCAAGCTTGTTGAGAAGCCGAAACAGTACATTAGCGATCTTGCCTTGACGGGCATATACTTTCTACGTCCAAGGATCTTCCCGATTATTGAGAAACTGAAGCCTAGTTGGAGGAATGAGCTGGAGATTACTGATGCGATTCAGAACCTCTTGGATGAGGGAGGAAAGATAACCTACCACGAAGTCTCAGGCTGGTGGAAGGATACTGGGCGTCCCGAGGATATTCTGGAAGCCAATCAGCTGGTGTTGAAGGACCTAAAGTCAACGGTCAAGGGAAAGATCGAAGAGGAAGCGACAATCTCAGGCAACATAGAGGTGGGAGAAGGAACAATTGTGCGTCGGGGTGCGGCTCTGAGAGGTCCTGTGATCTTAGGCGAGCATTCTGAGATTGGCGGCGGAGCATACGTGGGGCCGTACACCTCTGTAGGAAGCCATGTGAGAATCCTCGGTGCTGAGATCGAGAACAGTATCGTCCTTGACGGGACGGTGGTTGACTGCAGGGAGAGAATCGTCGACAGCATCATTGGAAAGGATTCGAAGATCGTGTCTAATCACACTCATCGCCCTACGGGGAGAAGGTTCGTGGTCGGCGAAAGCACCTTCGTAAGTCTCTAGGAGACCCGCTCCCAGAGGCTGTGCTGAATTTCGACGGCAACTAGTCTATGTTTAAAGCAAGCAAGATGATCAAAGCTACTGCGGCCGAGAAGAGGAAAATCGGATAGTAGAATACTGCCATAAGACTCCCGAATAGGACCCCGAGAGCAACAAACTCAACCCGTGTCTCTCGGTTCGTCCAGTCGATATTCCAGATGCCCAACGAGTAGAGGCTGAGTCCAAGTACAACGAGTAGGGCGAGGACGTTGAAGCCGAGCACAGGAAGGTACGAGCCCCCTATCGGCTTGTCATTTTGTGAATAGGGAATACTGTTGATAACAGATCCGAGTAGATAGTTGACCACGACGACCTCGGATATTCCGAACACGCCCCATATGAGAGGTAGTAGCAGGATTCGCTTCTGCATCGGGCCAACGATCGTCGATTCTAGCCACATATTCATATAAGGATTTGGCGAAGTCGACTCTGTTTGAGAGCGAGAAATTGAATTCTTGGAAATTACTATTTCGAGCCTGGTTCTACTTCAGAACCGGTTACGGCCTATACCTCGCGTTCCTCATAGGATTCGCAAGCAATCTTGTCGTACTCTACAAACTTGGCGTCGCGGACAACAAATATCTCGCGCCTTTCTTCCCAAGTCTAACAGTGTTCGGGGTAGTCGGTCTGATTGTGGCTGCTCCTATCGCTATTTTCTCCGGCCTTTATCATATGAAAAGAACAGGGGCATTTGCTGCTGACGCGGCGGTGCAGACGGAATCCAATCCTTACGTCTATCGAGCAGTTCCTGGAAAGGAAAAGGAAGTCTTTGTACCGCTGATGATCCTGACGGCGAGGGGACTAGTCAAGGTGATGGAACAGTTGAAAACAATGACCCCGGAAGAAAAGAGAGAATTCGAAGATGTTCTGGCGAAAGCAGACGTATTGTTGAAAGGCCAAGCAGTCGGCCTATCGAGCCAGCGCTCTCGCAGATAGCGAACCAACCTAGGATGCGCCGTAAGCCGCTGGACTATCTATGACAAGACCCAATCCCTCAACTGAACGTCCGTGATCGACCAGAGCAGTGCCTTGGCGAATCTCTGGAATATTTTGTCCGTGGCTCACCATCGCTCCTTCCAAGGAGTCTCAGAGAGCACCTTCTTAGTGGCCACAGGGCGCCACCAAGGCTCGTTCTGACGGTACCAGCTTGTCGTCAGAGCGAGCCCATCTTCAAATGAATGGTTGGGTTTCCAGCCCAGGGTCTCCCGAGCCTTTTGGGAGTCCAGACTGTATCTAAAGTCGTGTCCCGGTCTATCGTCAACTTCAACTATCTTCGCCTTCGTTTCGCCAAGTTGCTTGAGAAGCCGCTCGGCAACGTCTCGGTTAGTAAGCTCATTTCCTGCTGAGATATTGTAGACCTCTCCCGCGACTCCCCTCTCGAGCGCCAGCTCGATGGCATTACAGAAATCTATGACATAGATCCAATCGCGAATTTGTCCTCCTCCGCCATAAAGCGGAATGTCCAACCCGCGCATTGCTCTGATGATGATCTTGGGAATGAGCTTCTCAGGGTGCTGCCGTGGCCCAAAGTTGTTCGTGCATCGGAGCGTGACTACAGGGAGATGGTAAGTCATGCTCCAGGCTTGCGCCATTAGATCTGCTGCGGCCTTCGTGGCAGAGTAGGGACTGGACGGGTGAAGGGGGCTCTCTTCGCTGAAAGACCCCGAGTCAGTCGAACCGTACACTTCATCCGTCGATATGTGGATTAGTTTGGTGATCTTGTTTTCCCTAGCGGATTGAAGCAGATTGAAGGCGCCTCTGGCGTTGCTTTCAAAGAAGGGTTCGGGCTGGGCTATGCTCCTGTCGACATGAGTCTGAGCAGCGAAGTTGACCACGAAGTCAGTATTCTTGAGCATCTTCCGTACAAACGAATTGTCTGTGAGGTCTCCCTTGACGGACCGGTATCGGGCGTTTCCTCGGAGTTGTTTGACGTTTGCCGGATTGCTCCCTACCAGATGAGCATCTACATTTGTGACTACGAGATCTTCACGTGACTCCATGATGTGATGGATGAAGTTGCTACCAATGAAGCCAAGACCGCCTGTCACGACTAACTTGTTCAAAACTTCATCTCAACGCGTCCTTTCTCTCGGGTGCAATCCTAGTACATGCTCAAACTGAAGCATTGTTCTACTAATGCCCTGCACCGGTTTTCTCATCCAGCGACCAACAGGGGTCGTAGCTTAAGCTTGAAAAGACTACTCCTAGAGACATCATCCTGTACATGGACAGACTCCTGATAATCGGGTCTAGCGGATTAGTAGGGTCAAAGTTGGCGGCTCTATCAGCGAAGCATGGCTTTGAAGCGTATAATACAATGAACAGGCGAAGAACGTCGCTTCCTCAAGTCAAACAATTGGACATTACGGACCGAGATGCGACACTTAGACTAGTCAAGGAGATTCGTCCCAGCGTCATCGTGAATGCGGCCGCGATAACCAACGTCGACTACTGCGAGACTCACAGGGATGAAGCGCGAAGGGTAAACGTTGACGGAGTGAGCAACCTCGCTGAGGCGGCATCAGAGAACAATACTCGACTAGTCCAGATCTCTACAGACTATGTCTTCGACGGAACAGTTGGACACTACGCAGAAGACGATACACCTAGACCCCTCGACTATTACGCTCAGACCAAACTCGACTCGGAGAAGATCGTTTCAAAACTGTCGAGTTATGGAATCGCAAGGCCCAGTGTCATTTACGGTTGGAATCCTCCTGAGACAAGCGGCACGGCCTCGGATTCTGTGAAGCCCATGAACTTTGCTATGTTCGTCGTGGACAAGCTCAAGAGAAATGAAACGGTCAGAGCGGTGCGGGATCAATATAGCTCGCCGACGTTCGCCGACAATCTGGCTGAGGCTCTTCTACGGCTCGCCAAACATCATAGCAACGGAATCTTCCACACTGCAGGCAGATCATGTTTAAGTCGATATGAATTTGCAGTCAAACTGGCAGGGTTGTTCGGTTACTCGACCCGCCTGGTCCAGCCGGTCTTTAGTAGCGAGTTCGAGCAGCTAGCAGTGAGACCAAAGAACAGCTGTTTGCTCGTAGAGAAGGCGGAGAAGGCTCTTGGAATGACGTTCTTCACCGCCGATGAAGGCATAACGGAAATGAAGAAGCAGGAAGCATCCCGGTTAGTTCCGTCTCCCTAGGCTACTTGTGTGGTGGCTTGTTCCAGTCGAACGGCTTCGACGTTCTGGGGTCCACGATGGTCGGGTCGTTCCAAATTCGTCTGTCCTCGTCGGGATTATTTGCATCGTAGAGACGGTTTACACAGTAGACTGTCAGAGATGGCTTGTTCCCAAGAGTCTTGGTTCCATGCCAGTAGTGACCGGGTATTCTCACCAGCTGTGGCTTCTGTTCGCTGGCGATAACCTCATCCAATTGGCCCATGGTTGGAGAGGTTTCGCTGTCGTCGTACGCGCAAATCTTCATTGAGCCTTGCAGGACTATGAAATAGTCTACTTGACCGCGATTGTGTCTATGCCAACCCCTAATCATTCCGGGATAGCTAAAGGACAAGTTCGTCTGAACTATGATGTCTTCCCCCAACATATCCTTCCAGTCGTTGCGAATGATCTCTGCGAAGAAACCCCGCTCATCAACATTCTTCTTGAGGTCGTAAACTCTTACGCCCGGAAGCATGGCAACACGGACCAGCTTCCCGGCGTTTATTAAGTTGGATCTCGTAGTCTCGTTTTCGATAAACTCGTGAGCGGGATTTCTGCTTGAATCTGGATGTGGGTCCCGGCGGAGGGCCTTACGCCGCAAAGCCTCGCGCAGAAATTAGTTGTGGGATCGACGTTATTCATGGTGTAGATTTCATCCAAGCCGACGCGCATCATTTGCCCTTCCCGGATAAACGGTTTGGGACAGTGTTTGCATTCAACGTCCTAGAGCACGTTCGCGATCCGTGGCAAGTATTGTCCGAACTGAAGAGAGTGGCACATGTGGCGAAGATTCGGCAAGATAGAATTCTATGTCTTGCCTCCTATGCTACCCCAGAGCATTTATGGTTCCAATTGGGAAACCTCCGATTCCTCCCGTACCCTCGAACTCGGATCGGGATCGCAATCAGCAAAGCTCTCAGAATCTTCTTCACGAGAACGTTACTCGAATGGAGGCTTGTGAAAAGATACCCGTTGGTGATCCATCCTCTAAACCCAATTATGTTAAGACATTATGAGGTTTCCATCTCAGGATAATATCAGGAAAGGTGTAGCAGTGTTAGGCGCTGCACAACCTGCGTCAAACAATCTTCGTTGTTCAAGAGACCGTGGACATCTATGCAAGCTAACTGGAATAAACGACTGCTAGCAAGACGCTCAGACGCACATTTGCTTTGACCTTGACTTAATCGAAGCCCTGGATGACCGATGTTACCATTATTGTTAGTCGGGAGGATCGTTGAGACGACCTTTGATTTCGTTGTCACTGTCCGGAGAAGAGTGAAGAGAGTTTTTCGCCGAATTTTTTCGTATTGAAGTCTTGAGCTCGATGTTTTGCGGCGGCTGACGGAGACATCCTCATGGCTTCATCGATCATCTTTGGAACATCATCTATGTTCCGCCATCGGAATCCTGTTCCATCTTCTACAATTTCTTGAGGGCCGCCTGAGTCGTGAACTATGGGTACGCAGGAAGCTGACATTGCTTCCACTATCGTGATCCCGAAGTGTTCGCGTTCCATGAGGTGAATGTAGACTCTTGCCTCCCCCAATATTTCCTGATAGGTCTCTTTTGGCGCATCGAGAACCGTTTTTCCATTCTCTGGGGCTTGCTGGGACAAGTCAATGGCGTACTTACGAAAGCGCTGGTCTTGAGTTAGTAGCATTAGAAATTCATATTGAGGCCTCTGTCGCGCGAGTTTCCAGAACAATTCAAGCCTTTTTTCAGGGATAGCTCGGGCCACCGTGACCACGAGATCTCGCTTCTGTCCTGAATCTACCATGTTACATGCAGGATAGACTAGGACGCTCGGGTGCTTCCACTCCATATCGAGATATGCTTTGGAGAATTTGGAAATGGCTAGCACCATTCCGATTCGGGATACTTGGCGCCGATAATGCGTTCGTAACGGCCAAGTTCGTACAACCTTTAGTATTGAGTTAGTTGGGTATGTAGGGAAGGTCTTGGGAAAGTATCCCCATTGAATAATTGGAAGTCGAATGCTGGGAAGATACCCGGGGTCCTGGGTAGAGAATTGCAGGTCGAATGGGGGGTGCCTGAGTTCTCCCAGTTGTTTCAGTCTCAGACGCTGTCCTCTAAGATGCTGAAGTGGTGCTTCCAAGGATTTGAGGCCCATTCGCCGGAGGATATAGCAGCAAGTTCACTCTATCAAAAAGCCCCTCATATCCAAAGAACTGCTAAACCCGTCTCATGCTGAAAGCCCCGGATAACATCGTTATTTCGTGTCCACTGGCTAATAATGCCCGGACGGTTTCACAACACAATCTTTCTCCTCCACCAAGGAATCCCATAACCGGATGGACAATGAGTACCTTCATGGTCTCTACAACTGGCTGTGATTCATTGTCATCTTCATCTAGATCGGGGGGCAGACCCCGGTCTCTCCTCCTAGGCTAAAATGACGATATGATAAAGCATAACGCACGCGACTCCACTTACGAAAGAAGTCTCTAACGGCGCCCACGAGTGAAGGAAGTTGAAGATAGACCTTGTAATGTGGACCTATAATAGCGCGAACTCTTTGAAAAAGTCCCTTCCTAGCATAGAGAAGGCTATTGATCGAGAGAATGTCTGTCATAAGATTGCCGTTGATGGCGGGTCTCGCGATCAAAGTCGCACTATCCTCGACAGATACGGCTGGACTGTTAAGGCGGCCCAACGCAAAGGGATTCCGTATCAGGCTAACGAGGCTTTGACTATGGTTGACACACCGTTCTTCGCGGCCTTCGAACACGACATTATTCTGAATCCAAAGTGGTTTGACAGGACCTCGCGAATAGTTGAGTCAGATGACAGAACGGGCGCTGCGCAAGGACTGAGACTTTATGTTGGCAGCAAGACAATGCAAGCATTTGAAGCCTGGATGTATCGGGCCAAGCGAATACCCGCTTGGTCTTTTAGCATAGACAACACACTCTTTCGGACTGAGGCTGTCAAGCGGGCAGGTGGATTTCCCATCGAGGACCCGGCTTCTGCAGATACTATTCTTCGCAAGAATTTGTTCAAGTTGGGCTACAGATGGCTCACAGATAGCACGCTCATCTCAGGGCATTACAGAAAAAACTTCCTTGAACAATTGAAGCACCAAGCTAAGTCGTTCGAACTTGCGAGATATTCTTGGTCATCGAGCCCGGAAACTAGCAGCGCTCCTCGGCGTTTCATTTCTTTGCTCGGTGGTAATCCCGTCCATGTATTGAACATGACACTTCAGAGCAGAATGCTAAGAGTCCCGCTGGCGTGGTACACGCTCCGTCTACAGAGGGGACTGTACCTTGCTCTCCCTCATGAGAACAAGGCGGTGAGAGCTGTGCCAATGGATGACTGGTATCTGACAAAATTCGTCAGAGCGGTGACGAGCTCCCGCAGGAGTGTCAGGGGCGCAAACGGCGAAGCGAATAACTCTCATTCTGCGGACAAGACGTGTACGTGGTGTGGGCAAAGGGCACGATTTGCCTACTCCGTTCCCCAAGATTGGGAAAACATTCTGCCAAAACTACGTCCCGGAATAGGCCGAGTGTTCTTTGCATGCTCGGACCTTNNGGAGAAGATTGCTTCTAAAATCTTCAAGGACGCGTTTGATTACGTAACGTTTTCACCACCCATGCGATTGAAGCCGGGTGGTGGGACCTAGTTGCTCCGCTTCTTCAGACCTAATCGAAATCTTTTTTGGGCCTTTCTCCTCACACAGTCGACTGCGTAAATCCTTGGTCTGTTGATCAATGACCACCGTTTGACCATAATTGTCTCCCATGAGAAGAAATCTCGGCCCTCAGTGTCCGTGATCCTTTGAGGTGAGTCCACCTCCTTGAACGATAGAGTCTCGTCAATGAAATAGGAAGGATAGTACTCTGCTGCCCTCATGAAGAGAGTCCAGTCTGATGAAATTATCTTCGCGAACGGGAATCCGAGCCCTCGAGCGAAACTTGTTGACACTACTCCTGAAGAAGCGTGGATGAAATTTCTCCTAAAGAGTCTGACGGCAACTTTCGGAGGTTCAATCAGTCCAGCCGGAAATGGATGAGGCAACTCTTCTTGGGCTCCCTTGCCCACCTCCGCCCATCTATCCCAACTCAGACCTATTCGATTATTCCTCCAGACACTAGCATGTTTCTCGAGCCTTTCTCGGTCCCAGTAATCGTCACTGTCTAAGAGAGCAAGGAGCTTTCCTCTAGAAAGTTGCGCGCCTAGCTTTCGCGCAGCAGTTACGCCAATATTCCCTCTGTCTACAAACACGATGCGCGGATCAGTTTCCGAGAGATTCCGGATCTCATCTTGGTCAGGACGCGGAGTGTTATCAAGGATAATTAGCTCAAAGTCGTCGAAGGACTGACCTATGATGCTCGCTACAGCCCTTCTGACATAGGCTGGTCTCCCTCGGGTGGGCATAACTATTGAGATCTTCGGTTGTACTGTCGTGCTTCATCCCACCTCGATCATACCGATTCCACGCGTTTTGCCCCAACTTGCTCGAGGGTTCCAAGAAATCTCATCTGCACAGCCTGATGAGACGCTTGTGAGTATCGGGAGTTATTGATGGTAACTCTGCGCACCGACCATATGAGGACGACCTTTCTCGCGCTCCAGATGAGGACAGGGACGCATGCACAAAGGACCGAGCCTTCCGACGTTCGTGGCGCGGAACATTCATAGGCGCGTCTAAGGTTCTGTTGAATAGCGCGCCTTCTTTGCGAATAGTTGGGACGAAGATTGACCTTGTGATGTGGACCCTTAATGGAGGACCCACTCTTGCGAGATGCTTCGAGAGCATCGGGAAGGCAGTTCCGTCCGATGTTGTCTGTCATCGTTACGTCGTCGACGGTGGTTCTACAGACTCTACCAAGCAGATCGCACGGCACTTTGGCTGGACCGTTGTCAGATCCAATAGACGCGGCATCCCACACCAGGCCAATCAGGCGTTAGATTTGGTGGACACAGAAGTCTTCGGATCGTTTGAGCAAGATATCGGTCTCAACCCAGACTGGTTCAAGGTAGTCATGCCGGGCTTATCCTCCGATTCTAATGTGGCCGTGGTCCAAGGCCTTCGTGCTGCAAGCGGGAGCAAGTACCTTGAGGCTATCGTCACCTATGGCGTGCGGCATGGTCTAGTCCCGCGTTGGATTTACTCAATCGACAATAATCTGTACCGTACTGACGCTCTTCGTTCCGTTGGCGGGTTTCCCCTAGACTGCGCAGTGAGTGCAGATGGAGCCATGAGGAACAACCTCCTCGAGAAGGGTTGGAAGTGGAAGGTGTGTAGGGATATTGTCTCACTCCACTATAGGGACAGCTTTGTCAAGCATCTGAGGCATGTGGTTATTCAGAGCGCGGAGCACAAGGTCCTTTGGGAGACCTACCCTGAGTATCGCATTCCTGACAAGCTCGGCAGGTTTCTGGCCACGCCGCTGACTTCGGCCAAGATGGCATCCGAGGCTCATAAACCAGGGGTCTTCTTTGCATATCCACTATTTCGAGCAGTGAGGATTCTAAGTCGTGTTGTCGGATCCTTGTCCAAGCAATATCGTTTCATCGAAGTTCGGAGTCAGCCCTGAATCTGTCTGATCGTGACTGTCCAAGTCGCTTACGCGAAATCAACTTTGGAATCAGCAGAGTTTAGCATCCTTCTTGACCAATCGGAACTTGGGCAGAGGGACGATGAACTTTCCACCGCTTTCGAGGTATTCTTTCTCGTCCCGTGTAATTTCCGCTAGGAAGTGGTGTGGTAGGATGAGGAAGTAGTCTGGCTTGTCGCTTCGAGCTTCTTCTTTTGAGACGATTGGTATGAGGGTTCCTACGGTCTTTCTGCCCCATTTCTCGGGGTTTGCATCAGTAGCTTTCTTTATCATCTTATGATCAAGCCCATAGTACTGCAGAATAGTGTTTCCCCTGTTGGAGGCGCCGTAGACATATACGGTCTTGCCACTCTTGACCTCCTTTGCAATAAACTCACGTGCTTGGGTCCTCATCTTTCTGATGCTCTCCGCGAACAGTTCGTAAGTCGAGTGCTCGCCTAGGCCCAGTCGTGCCTCGTGCTTCTTCATGTCTGCAACGGACTTTCTCATTGGATATTGTCCGGCGTGGCAGATGAAGGTCCTGAAGCTGCCTCCATTAACATCGTTAGTCACTACGTCGAAAACTTGGAATCCGTGTTTCTTAAGGAGCGACTGCATCGTTTCAAGGGAGTAGTATTCTAGGTGCTCGTGACCAATGTTGTCGAAACCGTTTTGTTCGAGCATTGTTGCGAGATAGTTTTGTTGCACAACCCAGATTCCAGTTGGCGCGAGAATCTCCGCGACATCGGCGACGAAACTGTTTGGATCCTCTAGGTCATAGAACATCGCTACACTTGTTACGATCTTTGCTTTCTTGTCATCAAATTTCTGTTTGAAGACTCTTCCGCTGAAAAAGTCGTTGAAGATCCAGTCAGTCCCTTTCCTCGCTTCCTGAACCAGATTTTCAGCAGGCTCAAACCCAACAAGAATCAAACCCTTAGCTCCATAAGAGCGCAAGAGGGTCCCATCGTTGCAACCGATGTCTACTGCTAGGTCCCCCGGACTAGGCTTCACAATATCACACGCTGTTGCGACGAGATCTGCCAGAGCAATCCTCATTGTTGAGCTAATTCCGGACTTGTACCAGTAGTGTCGATAGAGGCTCCCTCTGGAGAAGGTGTGTTTCAGCTGGACGAGTCCACAACGCTTGCATCGGACGAGTTCTAGAGGTGCCTGTGGACTTTTTCCATCCGAGGTAACAAAGTCCGAGACATACTGGTTCCCCAGGGATAGAATTCCGTCAAGCTGATTCGACTGGCACAGTCTGCAAGCTCTGATGGCAGTAACCTCTTGGCTTGTCATGACGGACTTAGACCCTTCCAAGAAATAGCGGCCTATTTGTGGTTCGCCCATAAGGAGGACGATTTCTCGTCATCGGCTGCTGGGGCGGCACCCCCCGGGAACATGATAGGCGAGAAATTCAAGGATGGAGAAGGGATTTCTTTGGAAGGCAAGTTTCTCAAGAAACCTTTTGGTTATCCTCACGATCTATTCTGGTCGTGACTGGGAAATGATCAGTGAGACTACTCGACTATTGGCCTCAAAGAAGTGCGGTCCGTGCAAGGATGCTGCGCCATTTAGCGTCGAAGAGGCCTCTGAGCGTTTGAACGAACTTCCCGGCTGGGCGATTCAGTCGGGCTCAATCACGAAGGAGTTTCGGTTCAAATCATATCTCTCCGGTCTAGAGTTTGCGTGTTCTCTGGGAAGGATTGCTGAGCTGGAGGATCATCATCCTGACATGATTGTAGGATGGCGACGGGTTACCGTGACGTTGTCAACGCACGCGATCAAAGGATTGGGCGTCAACGATTTCATCATGGCAGCTAAATCGGAACTGGAATACTCGAAAATCGTTGGTCGCTAAGAGGACTTTTCGGTTCAGCGTCTTGTCTTGAGTTGTTCTTCTATTGTTTTGAGTCTGTTTTCTATCGTTGTCAGTTTGTCGAGTATTTCTTTGAGTATTCTTCCGAGCTCTTCCTGGGGTCCGATGTACTGTCCGGGTCTGAGTGGCGAGGGCAGTGGTTCTATGGGTCGGGGTCTAAGCGGGTCTGGTAGGTTAGGGCGCTCCAACAGAGGTCGCCATTGTTTGGGTGTTTTCTCAGTTTTCAGGGTTTTGATCGACTAAGACCTTACTTTTTAGAGTAGGAAACGTATGAGGAAGATGTTTCAAAACTATTTTCCAGAATACAAACGGTAATTATTAGGTGCGCCTTCCTACGACCGAAGCGTCACCAGTTGGAAGAAGAGTGCACTAGTTCGGTCGTTTTTCGGGGTTTGTATTGACTCTTGCCCCTAGATCGGTCGGACTTTGCTCAGGCTGCTAAGATGGGATTCATTATGGACTCATCAAGTCGCAAAATGTCTAGAAGCTTCTCTCGCTTCGGGAAGCCTTTCTTCGATCCCCGGACCTTAGGGTGGCTCTGGGCTTCCTCTCGCTGAAACTGTTATAGAGCTTCGAAGGTTCGGGGAGCGTCGATCTCTGGCACTATGATGATGTCTTCTGGGGGGCAGACCAGGATTCCAGCAAGCTTTATCCTATTCAGGGTTAGTTGAGCGATAATCGCGGTAGCAATCTCTCCCAGTCTCTCGGCAAGTTCGGGGGTGTAGCTGATAATCTGTTTGGGGCGGAAACTCTGTCTGAAATTGTCGAGAGCCTCTTGGCCGGCTATCACGCGGACTGAGTCTGAGCCTACGATGACTCTGAAATTTTCGCCTCTCGTCGACCTCATTGTGCTTGTGAACTCGGCCACCCTTTTCATAATGTCCGGTGCGTTCTCAATCGTCAAGTAGGCTACTCCACCTCTCATCGAGATGTTGCAGTCCTCGAGTCCTAGTCGATTGGCGTCCTCTCTTATGCCGTCTAGTGGATAGCGTCTGCGAATTCCGAGGACCGCGTCAGGCGTCGACTC
>WNFJ01375968.1_pt1 | contig 12964 bp, 13 predicted proteins | sample 5400461 | NCBI WGS metagenome assembly WNFJ01 (sample SAMN13153349, study PRJNA577476) | soil metagenome | isolation source: 115 cm saprolite on Douglas fir-dominated hillslope | place: USA:California | collected 2013-09-17 | reverse complement strand
CCTGGAGTACAAGCTCGAGGTCTGGGACTCGCCGAACTCGGCCGGCGTGATCATCGACGCGGTTCGCGCTGCGAAGATCGCCAAGGATCGCGGCATCGGCGGCCCGATCGTCTCGGTTTCGTCCTACTTCATGAAGTCGCCGCCCGTGCAGTACAGCGACGACATCGCCCGCGAGCAGGTCGAGAAGTTCATCGCGGGCGAGGTCGACCGCTAGGCCGACGGGTGACTGGCCCCCGCGAGTCTGGACAGTAGCCGCGAAAACGCGGGGCGGGGGGCGTACTCAGATCACTGGTGCGCCCCTTTCCCCCACCTAGGACAAGAAGCCTGCGCCCGTAGTCTGGTGACGTGCACACGGAACAGGCGCGGTCATCCTTCGTTGGCGACCTGCGCACCGTGCTGGCCAGCCCAGGGTTCCGTAAGCTATTTGCGACCAGGCTGATCTCGCAGGCCGGTGACGGGATCTTCACCGCTGGGCTCGGGACGTATGTGTTCTTCAACGCGACCTCGTTTCCCGATCCGAGCGCCGCGGCCATTGCGTTCGCCGTGCTCTACCTGCCGTATTCGCTCGTCGGGCCCTTCGCTGGGGTGTTCATCGACCGCTGGTCCCGGCGGCAGGTCCTGGTCTGGTCGGCGCTGGCGAGAGCTTGCTTCGCGGTGCTGGCAGCCGTCTTCATCGGCACCGGCACGCTCGGATCGCCGGTCTGGCTGACCGCGCTCGTGGTGCTCGGAGTCAACCGGTTCTTCCTGGCCGCCCTGTCGGCGGCACTGCCGCACGTCGTCGACGACGACGAACTAGTGATGGCGAACTCGGTAGGTCCCACGTCGGGGACGGTGGTGGCCTTCGTCGGCGGGATTGTCGGCAGCGGAGTTCATCTGGCTACCGGCGGTTCACTTGGTTCGGCAATAACGATTGTCATCAGCGCGGTCTTGTACATGGCGGCCGGCCTCGCCGCCACGCTCATGCCACGAACCTCGCTCGGGCCATCGCAACGCGGCGAGGCCGGTCCTGGCCGCTTGGGATCGGCGCTGGAGAACGTGGCCGTCGGCCTGGTCAATGGCCTGCGGCACGTCTGGCACCGACGAGCCGCCCGCGCCGCGTTGGTGGCTACCGGCGCGCACCGGTTCTTCTACGGAATCTTGCTGTTGATGTCGGTCTTGCTGTACCGCAACTACTTCTTCCACGGCAACAGCGGGAACAAGGCCCTGGCTTACTTCCTGCCGCTGGTGATCAGCTCGGCGATCGGCTACGGCGCAGCGGCCTGGCTGACTCCCGTGGCTACCCATCGGATCAACAACGCGATGTGGATCACGGCACTGCTCGCCATCGGCGGCGTCGTCACCGGCACCCTCGGGCTGACCTTCGGCCAGCCTGAGTTCGTCGCGATCGGTTTCGTGCTCGGCGTCGTCGCCCAGGGCATCGCGATCTCAACAACCACGATCTTGCAGCAGGAGACCTCGGATGAGTTCCTTGGCCGGGTGTTCTCGGTCAACGACGTGCTGTACAACGTCAGCTTCGTGCTCGGTGCCGCCGTCAGCACGATTTTCATGCCCGTCACCGGGCGGTCAGTCGTGATGGTGCTGCTAGCCGGGAGCGGTTATGTGGTCTCGGCCGCTGGCTACATGTTCGTCTCGGGTCAGCCGCCCTCCGACGAGCCGGTCGTGTCGATCCCGGACTCGGCCGCCCAGCGCAGCAACTCCTGAACCGCGCGCTCGTGGCCGAGCGGACCATGCTCGATCCTGAGTTCACGCAGATGCGCCGAGGCGTGTCCGACCAGCGGTCCCGGCCCGATGCCAAGCAATCGCATGATCTCGTGGCCGTCCAGGTCGGCTCGGATGGCCGCGAGTTCCTCCTCTTCGGCCAGCTTGGCGATGCGCTGCTCGAGCTCGTCGTAGTCTCTGGCCAGCCGCTGCGCTTTCGCCCGGTTGCGGGTGGTGCAGTCCGCCCTGGTGAGCGCGCGCAGCCTGGGAAGCAGTCGCCCGGCGTCGGTTACGTACCGTCGCACCGCCGAATCCGTCCAACCTCCGGCGCCGAAGCCGTGAAACCGCAGGTGCATCCCGATCAGATCGGCAACGTCGGAGACGACGTCGGCTGGAAACCGCAACGTCTTGAGCCTGGCCCGAGCCAGCTTCTTGCCCACCACGTCGTGGTGGTGAAAGGCCACCCGCCCGTCGGGCAGAAGCGACCTGGTCGCTGGCTTGCCGATGTCGTGCAGCAGCGCGGCCAGCCGCAGCCGGAGGTCCCGGTCGAGGTCGTACCGCTGCTCGAGTGCGATCGCCTGGTCGAGCACGGTCAGCGAGTGTCGGTATACGTCCTTGTGCCGATGATGCTCGTCTACCTCGAGGCGCAGCTTGGGTACCTCGGGCAAGACGTACTCCGCCGCCCCGGTCGCCACGAGCAAGTCGATCCCAGCCGACGGGCCCCCTGGGCGGGTGGCCTGCAGGAGCTTGGTCAATTCCCCCGCAATGCGTTCTGCCGAGACGATCTCCAGGCGCGGAGCGATCTCGGACATCGCCGCGATGACATCCTCGGTCGGCGAGAACCCGAGTTCGGCGACGAACCTGGCCGCGCGCAAGATCCGCAGCGGGTCGTCGTCGAAGGAGTCGCGCGGCCTGCCGGGCGTTCGCAGCACCTTGTCGCGCAGGTCCGCGATGCCACCGAACGGATCGACAAGCTCGTGCGACGGGAGCGTCGCGGCCATTGCGTTGATCGTGAAGTCGCGGCGCACGAGATCCTCGACGAGTGACGTGCCGAAGCTGACCGCCGGTTTACGCGATGTCCGGTCATACCGTTCACTGCGGTAGGTGGTGATCTCGAAGATCCAGTTGCCCTTGCGCATCCCCACCGTGCCGTAGGCGACTCCGACCGACCAGGTCGTGTCAGCCCAGTCGGACGTGAGCTCGATCACGCGTTCGGGGTGCGCGTCGGTCGTCAGATCGAGGTCGCCGCCTTGCCTGCCAAGAAAGATGTCCCGCACCGGACCGCCCACCAGCGAGAGTTCATGCCCGTTCTTGGCAAACAGGCGGCCGAGTTCGTCGGCTGTCGGCGGGATCGCGGCCAGCAGCGACTTAGCCGCCCGGCGCTGCTGCGGCGTCATAGGTGTGGGATCGTGCACGGGCATTGAGATTAGGGGCTTTACCGTTGGGCCACCAATTTGGGTCCGCGTGCGGCGGCTTCGCTGCTCCGCCCCGGCAACGAAGCTCTCAAGCCGCAATACCATGAGCGCCATGGGTTGTACCCGCGCCGGCAGGCGTCCTACCCGCTTGGGGTACTGGGCCGCGGGCGCCATCATCGCCGCCACCGTCGCGCCGTTCGCCGTAGCCCCGGCGGCGTCAGCCCGGGCGCAGGCTCAGTCACCGGCCGGGCTCGCGTTGAGCGTCACCTCGGTCAACCCGTCGTACGCGACTCCTGGGAGCATGATCACGATCAGGGGCCGAGTCTGGAACGGCGGTCGCACGACGATCAACAATCTGTCGCTGCGGCTCTACTTCTCGAACTTCGCTTTCGGATCGCGGACGGCCCTGCAGAGCTTCGCGGCGGGCGCTGGCGTTACCCAGCAGCCGCTGGACGTGGCACCCAAGACGATCGGCAAGCTGCCAGCTAGGAACGGCGTCGGCTGGAACCTCGTGGGGTGAACTGCTTTGGCGTCTACCCGCTCACCGCCACTGTGAGTAACGCCGCAGGGACAGCCACATCAAGCGTTCCAGTGCCGTTGCCCTTCTGGCCAAGCAAGTCAAACGGCTGCCCGCAGGCCATACGACCCAATCGGTTCGTCATCTCGTGGATCTGGCCCCTCATCGACAGCCCGCATCAAGGGCCGTGTCCTGGCCTGCTTGACAACTCTCTCGCCGCCAGCCTCGCGCCCGGCGGGCGCCTCGCCAATCTGCTCGCCGTCGGCGCCAGCTACGCGGCTAGCGCACACCTGACCTGGGCCATCGATCCATCCTTGCTCGACGACGTGCGGACCATGACCGGGCCGTACTCGGTCGGCACGTCACCAACCTGCGCGGCGACCAGCCACCACAGCGCCGATCCGAACGCCAGGAAGTGGCTAGCGAATCTGGCCCGGGCCACGGCCAAGCATGCCGTGTTCGTCACCCCCTACGCCGACGTCGACGTGGCCGGCCTGGCCCAGTACGGTGACACCCCCGACTTGCGTAAAGCCTTCGCTAGCGGTCAGCGGCTGGCCGGTCCGCTGCTGCGCCGCAGCCCAGTTGCCGCGCCGGTTCCTGCTGGCGTCAAGCAACTGTCCGCGGTGGCCTGGCCATCGGGCGGGCGAGCCAGCTCAGTGATGGTCGACAACTTGGGCGCGATGCGCATCGGCACCGTCATCTTGGCGATGCCGCCACCCCAGCTCACGTTCACGCCCGGCGCGGTCACCAGCGTGAACGACGGCGTCGGCACCCAACTCAAGGTGCTGCTGGCCGACTACTCGCTGAGAGGCATGCTGGCCGGGGCCGCCGCCAACTCCCGGCAGCCGAGAACCATATTCGGCGTCAGCCAGTTGTTCCTGGCCGAGACCGCGATGATCGTGGCGGAGGCGCCGTCCATACAGCGGCCGATCCTGGTGACACCGCCGCGTCGATGGGATCCGGCCGGGACGCTGGCGCTGGATCTGCTCGGCGACACGGTCAACGCCCCGTGGCTGCGGCCGGTACCGATCGGCCAGCTAGCCGCCCAGCCGCAAACGCCAGCGCAGATCTACCCCTCGCTCGTGCGGCCTTACGTCCTGCCCGCGCTACCGCGCAAGGTCCTTCGTCAGATAGGCCGGCTGGACTACAGCGTCGCGCTTTTGCACTCGATCATGTTCGGAACGGACGCGAGGCTCAACCACGCCGTCTACGGCATCGAGTCGTCCCGGTGGGCGGGCGCGAACGCGCGCCGAGCCGAGGTACTGCTGGATCGCACCCAGCAGTACATCGCCAAGCAGTTCGCCGGGCTGTCTGTGGGCGGCCAGCACGTGATCCACGTCACGCTGGGCGGTCGAGTCGGCTCGGTAACCGTATCCATCCACAACTCGCTCAGCTACCCCATCCAGGTGGGCCTACAGGTAGCCAGCAGTAACAACACCGTCATGGCGAGCCAACGTCGGCCGCCGCTGTACGAGGTCGCGGCCCACAGCAGCGGCGAACTGAAGCTGAGCGTCAATGCCACCCAGACCGGTAAGGCGACGCTCAAGCTCAGCCTCAAGTCCCCGAACGGCACGTTGCTGCCCGGCAGGCCGTTGATCATGACGATCAGCGCGACCAACCTCGGCACGGTGGCTTTGGTCATTTTCGCAGCGGCTCTGGCCATCTTCGTGGCGGCGTCAGCGGCACAGGCGCTCAGGCGTGGGCGGCCAAGTCCGGCGATGGATGAGGAACTACGAGATTCGGCCGATCCTGACCAGCCCGCCGGTGAGCCGACTGAGGCTGGGTCGCCCAAATCGGCCTCCTCGTCCTTCGTGGCAACGCAAGATGAACTGGATCAGTCTGTTAGCGCAGATCGGGCCGATAACGTCCTTGCTGACCCGTCCGAACTAAGTTCGGCCGCCCGCGGCAGCCATCCCACCGAGGAGAGTCGATGAGCTCGCTTGGGCATGACACCGGGCGAGGGCGCCATCGCGCACCTGGGGCACACCGCGCCCGGGCGAGCGCCGGACAGAGCGCTGACTCGCGCCCGGCTGCCGTCGATGGTCGCCATCGGGATCTCGGCGCCGGTGACCCGCCGCCACGGCCGCCCCGCACGGGCAGTGCCAGCTTGGTGCGGTCCAGCGGTGTGATGGCACTGGGAACGCTCGCCTCGAGGGTAACCGGACTGCTGCGGACGCTCGTATTGGTGCCCGCCATCGGCCAACTCGCCCTTGCGAACTCCTACAACTACGCCAATACGCTGCCGAACACGGTCTACAACCTGGCCATCGGCGGCATCCTCACGTCCGTGATCGTGCCACTGCTCGTCAACGCGGCCAGACGGGATTCCGATCGCGGCGAGAAATACGATCAGCGGCTGTTCACTTTGGTGACGGTCTTCTTGTTCGTGATCACCTTGGCGGCGACGGTGGTGGCGGCGCCGATCGCCAGGCTGTATGACCCCAGGCCAGGACATCCGCCGGCCGGGCACATCCTGGTCCTCTTCGCCTACTTCTTCATCCCGCAGATATTTTTCTACGGCGTCAGCTCGCTGGCCAGCGCGATCTTGAACGCACGTGGGCATTTCGCCGCGCCGATGTGGACACCGGTAGTCAACAACGTCGTCGTGATCAGCGTCACCATCGCCTTCATGGTTTTCGCCGGGACGCACCAGACCGCCGCCACGATTACGCCGTTCGAGGTGACATTCCTCGGCATCGGCACGACGCTCGGCATCGTGGCCCAGACCGCCGCCTTGGTGCCAGCGTTGCGACGAGTCGGGTTCAGGTGGCGACCTCGATTCGACTTCAGACGGGGCGAATGTCCGGCTGGATGTTCTGCTACGTGCTGACCACTCAGGTGGCGTACTGGGTGGCCGCCGTCGTCATCAGCTACGCGCAAAAGTCACCGAAGGCGCAGGCGCTCGGGGCCGGGTTCTCCGCCTATAGCTACGCGTGGCTGCTCTTCCAGTTGCCGTATGCCGTCATCGCGATCTCGGTGATCACCGCGCTGCTCCCGAGGATGAGCGCGAACGCCGCCGATCGGCGCTACGACCTGGTCAGGTCCGACTTCTCCAGCGGAGTCCGCCTCGGCTCCGTGATCGTCGCACCCGCCGCCCTGGTGCTGGCTGTGCTCGGGCCATCGCTCGCCGAGATCTTGCTCAGCTACGGAAACAACAGCGTTGCCCACGCGCGTTACCTAGGGCTCGTGTTCGCGGTCTTCTCGTTCGGGCTGATGCCGTACATGCTGTTCCAGTTGCTGCTTCGAGTGTTCTACGCGCTGCACGACAGCAGGACGCCAGCGCTCATCGGCGTCGCCACCATGGTCGTCAGTTCGGCGGCGAGCCTGCTCGTGGCGGTATGGCTGCCGCCGGTCGACCGGGTCGCGGCTCTCGGCGTCGCCTTCGGCCTCGGTAATCTCGTCGGGGTGGTGATCGCCTGGCGCCTGCTCAGCCGAAGGCTGGGCGGACTCGATGGCACTGCGATCGGTGCAAGCCTGGTCCGCATGCACGTGGCCGCGCTGCCCGCGACGCTGTTCGCGCTGGCCGTCGCGATAGCAGTGACCTCGGCGGTGTCCACGGGCCGAGCCGGTGCGTTCGTCATCGTCGTCGTCGGCGGCGCAGGCGCCGTACTTTGCTACCTGGGTGCCGCCAGAGCGCTCCGGCTGTCCGAAGTCACCGACTTGCTGTCGATGGTTCGGTCCCGCCTGGGTCGGTAGTTTCCACTGTGACGCCGGACACCTCCCCGGGCCGTCGTTTCGGCGCTCTGGTCAAGGTCTCCGCATGGTAACGGTTTGCGACGCGGTAAGGTGGCGTCGGAGTACCAGGGCATGATGTGCCGCATCATTGAATTGTCCGTACCCGCCGACCAGCTTCCGGCCACAGGAGGAAGCGTCGAGAGCCTGACCTGACTCGGCGCAGCGACCGAATGACCACCTACACATCAGAGCCAGGCACCAGACTCGGCGGGCGTTACCGGCTAGAAGACCGGATCGCCGCCGGTTCTGGTTGGGATGCCTGGAAGGCCATCGACGAAACGCTGGCGCGCGCGGTCACCGTCTTCACCCTGGCCCAGGCTTTTCCGCGGATTCCTGACGTGGTGACGGCCGCCCGGGCGGCGAGCAGGCTGACCGACACGCGGCTAGCGCAGGTGTTCGATGTGGAGGATTCCTGGGAACAGGCTTACATCGTCATGGAGTGGGCCGCCGGCGAGACGCTCGGTGACTTGGTGGCCTCCGGGCCGATCGAGCCCGCCCGGGGTGCGCGCATAATCGCCGAGGCCGCCGCGGCGCTATCCTCGGCCCACGCGGCCGGCCTCGCGCACATGTGCCTGTCGCCAGGATCGGTGCGGTGGAGCCAGACCGGCGAGGTCAAAGTCGTCGGGCTCGGCATCGACGCGGCCCTGTCAGGGACGTCATCTCCCGACCCGGTAATCGCCGACACTCGCGGCCTGGGCAAATTGCTCTATGCGGCACTCACCGGCTACTGGCCAGGATCTGAGTATTCTTCCCTGCCGGCGGCACCGCTCGCCGGAAGCGAGCCCTGCAGCCCTCGGCAAGTCGTCGCTGGGATCCCGCTCGAGTTTTCCGGACTCGCGTGCCGTGCCCTGCAACTGCAATCACCGGAAGGCAACCCCCCGGTGACGACGCCGGGAGAATTCGCTGAGGCCCTGGTCGCGGTGCTGCCACCTGATCCGGTGCCGATGGCGCCGCCTCCACCGGCTCGGCGAGAGCGGTACTCGGGGCAGGCGGCGGATTCGTCCGACGATCCGTACTGGCCTGGCCGCGAGCGGCCAGGAGCCGGACGAGGGGGGTATGACGGATACGACTCCGACGGCCGACGGCAAATAGACCAAGGGCTTCCCGCAACTGATTGGTCGAGCTACGGGGATGCGACTGCCAACGACGGCGGCGCGGACGGCTTCAGGTCCGCCGGGCGCGGTCACCGGGCCGATCCCAGCGCCTACGAGCACACGGGTCGTTCCATTCGACCTGGCCGGGGCGGCGCTACCGGACGCCGTCGGCGCGGCCAGCGCGGCCTGCCGGTGCTCGGCGCTACAAAGGTCCCGATCGGCCTAGTCGCCACCGCTGGAGCCCTCGTGCTGGTCGGTTTGGTGGCGGCCGTGATGTTCTGGCCTGGCGGCAGCACTGCTCGTCAGCCCGGCGCGGGCGGCAAGCATCCGGGCACGAAGGGCTCATCGGCCTCGGTGGTGCCGCTGGTACCGGTGAATGCGACTGGTTTCGACCCTCTGACCAGCGCCAAGAACGATCGAGGCAACGAGAACAGCCAGTTGGCGAAGTACGCTATCGACGGCAGTCCCCAGACGTACTGGGCTTCGCAGTGGTACAGAACGCCAGATTTCGGTCGACTCAAGGCTGGGTCTGGTCTCATGATCGAGATGGCGAAGGCGGTCACTTTCCGATCCGTGGTGGTGACCTTCAGCTCGACGCTTCCCGGTGCGGACGTGAAGCTACTCGTGGGCAACTCGGCCACCCGCAGCGCTGCCAACCTCAACTCCATGACCCCGATCGCCTCGGCGAACGGCGTCAGCGGAACGGTAACTTTCCGCATCAGTAGTTCAGTGCCCGGCCGGTATCTCGTTATCTGGTTCACTAGGCTCCCGCAGAAGCCAGGCAGCGGGCACTTGTACATGGGCGAGGTATTCAATGTCGCCATCCGCGGCATCGCCTAGCCGCGGTGGCGGCCAGGCGGCGATGTTACCGCGGAGAGCTAAGCTACCTACATGGAATAGGTGCGAGGTCGGCCGAGCCTCAGTCGGCATGAGTTCAGCAGGCATGAGTTCAGCAGGCAGTGGCGCGCGGGTTCAGGGGCCGGGGTAACGGGCGCCACTGGCTGTCACAGCTCGATGCGAATCGGGAGAAGCGACGGAATCGCAGCAGCCTGGCGGTACGGGATCGGGTCAGCCCCCGCCTGCCCAGCGTGTCGGTTCTGAGGTGCCGCCAGGTTCGGCGCGGCCGGGCTCGCCGGCTGCTCAGCCTGGCTCGGCTGCTCAGCCTGGCTCGTTGACCCCTGACGCCGAGTTGTTGCGGCGGCATGCCGCTGGGGACCCCGAGGCGTTCGGTGAACTCTTCCTGCGGCACAAGGACCGACTCTGGGCCGTCGCGATCCGCACCTTGTCTGACCCTGAGGACGCGGCCGATGCCCTCCAGGATGCGATGATCTCTGCCTTCAGGCGGGCGGATAGTTTCCGCGGCGAGTCGGCCGTCACCACATGGCTGCATCGCATCGTCGTGAACGCCTGCCTGGATAAGATTCGCCGCCGCAGCGCCCGTCCCGAAGTCAGTGGAGGTGGCGATCGGCTACTCGATGCGATCGCCGTTGGCGATCAGTGTCTTGACCCGGCCGCGGGAAGCGACGTGTCGATCGAGGTGGCCGCGGCACTGCGTCAGCTACCGCACGACCAGCAGGTGGCATTGGTTCTGGTCGACATGCTCGACTACGCCGTCGCCGAGGCGGCTGACGTGCTTGGCATCGCCGAGGGCACCGTGAAGAGCCGCTGTGCTCGCGGCCGGGCCAAACTGCTGCCAAGGCTCGCGCATCTGCGCCAGGCAGGGGATCCGGGCGGGCCAGCCGGGCCAGGCCTGAGGCGCTCTGGTGGGCCGGGCAGGCCAGCCGGGCCGGGCGGGCCGGGGGTGGGGCCAGCCGCTGGGCGCCGGGCCGGGCGGGCGGGGCGGGCCGGGCGGGCCGGGCGGGCCGGGCGGACGGTATGGGAACCGATTCGACGCCGAATCCGTCCTACCTGCGCATGAGGGGAGTGACGACGCGCGTTGATCGGTCATTTGAGCGCCGAAGATCTGGCTAGCTACCGTGCTGGGGCCTTGAGCGGCCCTAGGGCGGCCAGGATCAAGACTCACCTGGTTGGCTGCGAGCGGTGCGCGACTGTCGACTCGCAAATCGCCGGTGTGTCTCGACTGCTCGCGAGCCTTCCCGTTCCGGCGATGCCTGACCACTTGATCGAGCGGCTGCAAACGGCGATCGCGGCCGAGGCCGCGCTGCGGGCCGCGCCCGTTTCGATGGCGGCGGACGCCGGCACCATCACAGGGGCCGATGCCAGAGCCGCAGAAGGCTGGACACCTATTGGCGGTGCCCTGCCTTCGAGCTACTCCGGACCCGTGGGCGGTCCTGGACCGACGGCTGATCAAGCCCGTGAGCGCATCCCCGGCAGGCCAGATCTGCCAGAGCGCACACCGGGTCGGGGCCGACGATGGCGGATGCCGAACCTGTCCTCGCCACTGCTACTGCGAGGTCTGACTGCGACTGCTGTCGCGGCGGTGGTCATCGGCGCCGGTGTGCTGATCGCCCACATTGGCGCTGGCGGGTTGCAGTCTGGTATAAGCGCGCCAGCGCCCCAGCGGCACCCGGCGGGCCAACCATCGGCTGCCATGGGTTCGATGGCACCGGTCCAGTTGCGCTACCAGGTCAACGGCCAGTATGCGTACGCCGACGGCGTTCAGAGGACCGTGAATTACACGCGAGCTAACCTGGCAGCCGGGATTCGTCGCGAACTGAAGAGCGCGCATAGTTTCGGCCTGTCGACTCCGTCAGTGCCGACGTCCAGCGGCGCGGCTCCGGCGACGAAACTGCGATTGGGAACCTTCAACGTCGGCCAACTTGAGTGGCGACCACATGGTGCTGCTCGCCGAGGTCGCTCGCTATCGGGGTGTTCCGGCGACAATGATTGTCTTGAAGGCGACCGGCCCCGCGTTCGATGTGATAGTGGTTGGCCAGGCCTGCGGGGCCTCAGGGCAGGATGTTATCGCGAGGTTCGCTATTCCCCGGCAGTGAGGCAACGCGGCTCGCGCGGCCTGGCTCACGGCGGACCCCGGTCGGGCGGCCTGCCGCAAGACGGACACCGCTCGGACGGATCTAGCGGCGGACTCGGGCGAATCTAGCGGCGGCCGGTCGGGCGCAGCCTCGGACTTGGGTGGCTCGGGAATCTGCCGGGTGGCTGCTGGGTTGATTTCGGTGCGGTTCTATTAAGGAGCAAAGGCAGTTGGCTGACATTCGCGATGTCATCATCATCGGCTCGGGTCCGGCTGGGTACACCGCGGCGCTCTATGCGGCCAGAGCGCGCCTGCGCCCGTTGGTGTTCGAGGGCTCGGTGACCTCCGGTGGTGCCCTAATGAACACTACGGATGTTGAGAACTTCCCTGGCTTCCCGGACGGCATCCTGGGTCCGGATCTGATGGACTCGGTTCGCAAGCAAGCCGAGCGATTTGGGGCCGAGCTTGTTTCCGATGACGTCATCGAAGTTGATCTCGCTGCTAACCCCAAGCTGGTGAAGACAACCGACAGCGTGCACCAGAGCCGTGCGGTGATCATCGCGACCGGCTCGAGCTATCGTGAACTCGGGGTGCCCGGGGAGAAGCGTCTGTCCGGTCATGGCGTCTCCTGGTGCGCGACCTGTGACGGCTTCTTCTTCCGGGAACAGGACATAGCCGTGATCGGCGGCGGCGACTCGGCGATGGAGGAAGCCACCTTCTTGACGAGGTTCTCCCGGTCGGTGACGGTCGTGCACCGTAGGGACAGCCTGCGGGCCTCAAAGATCATGCAGGACCGGGCGATCTCGGATCCCAAGATCCGGTTTGTCTGGGACAGTGAGGTCGTCGAGATGGTCGGCGGAGACAGGCTGACGGGTTTGCGGCTCCGCGACCTAAAGACTGCCGAAGAGTCGGTGCTGCCCGTTACCGGCGTATTCATCGCGATCGGGCATGGCCAGCTCGCCACCGACGCGGACGGATACCTGCTGGTCGATCAGCCGTCGACGCGAACGGCGATCGCCGGCGCGTTTGCGTGCGGCGACGTTGTCGACCGGACCTACCGGCAAGCTGTCACGGCCGCTGGCACCGGTTGCGCAGCCGCTATCGACGCCGAGCGATGGCTGGCCGATCAGGACGACCTGAGCGCTTGAAGTCGTCGCATCCTGCGGCCTCGGCGGTTCGCAGGTCAAAGGAAATGAGAGGAAGTCCAAAAGTGGGCGAAGCAACCAGGGCAGTAACGGACGCGACATTCGAATTGGATGTACTGCAAAGCAGTAAGCCCGTGCTGGTCGACTACTGGGCAGAGTGGTGCGGTCCGTGCCGCCAGGTGTCCCCGGTGCTCGAGGAGATCGCGGCGGAGTACAGCAGCAAGATCGACATCGTCAAGCTGAACGTCGACGAGAACCCGCAAGTCGTGCAGAACTACGGAATCATGAACATCCCGACGCTGACGGTCTTCAAGGACGGTCAGATCGTCAAGGAGATAGTCGGTGCCAAGCCCAAGTCGGCACTGCTGCGAGAACTCGAAGAGTTCCTGGCCTAGGGTTCCTTCCCAGGTCCGACTGGATCCGGACTT
>WNFJ01059646.1_pt2 | contig 12965 bp, 17 predicted proteins | sample 5400461 | NCBI WGS metagenome assembly WNFJ01 (sample SAMN13153349, study PRJNA577476) | soil metagenome | isolation source: 115 cm saprolite on Douglas fir-dominated hillslope | place: USA:California | collected 2013-09-17 | reverse complement strand
CGAGCAAAGATAGGATGCACGTCGACGCTCGTGTAGTAGTCCGCGAAACGCCTGGACTCCGCTTTGCTGTAATAGCCGTGCACCGGATGGTACAGGCATTCGCGCATGTAGTCCGCGAACGTGAGGGGGCCGAAGCGGCGGATGCGGTCGGCGAGCAATTCCGCGAGCGGCGTCACGCGCCTTTGGCTCCAGCCGAATCAGAAGCGGGCTCCGCCTGGATCTTTCGCCAAGCGCGTTCAAACACTCCTTGCGCCGCTTCGTCGAAAAGTACGAAATAAACCGTTTCGAGAGAAGTTTCGCCCCTTAGATGCTCTGCCGCCTCGCGAAGCATGATTTCCGCGCAGTCTTTCAATGGAAATCCTGCGATGCCCGTGCCCACCGCCGGAAATGCGATTGTTTTCAGGCCGCGTTCATTGGCTATCCTCAAGGAATGCGCGGTGGCATGCCTCAGCGACTCCGCATTCGTCTTCCCGCCAAGTTGCATGCTGGCGGCATGAATCACAAATCGCGCCTTCAGTTTTCCGCCCGTGGTGATGGCCGCATAACCGACCGGGATGCTGCCGATCGCCTCGCATTCGCGCTGGATCTCCTCCCCGCCTTTGCGGCGGATGGCTCCCGCGACGCCCGCGCCCAGGATCAAATCGTTGTTGGCCGCGTTGACGATGGCCTCCGTATCCATCTCCGTCAGGTCGCCCTGCTGAATGACGATTTTCTCTGTGAGTGGTTTCATCTTAGAATCAATCCATTCTCTGCGGCACGGTCATGCTTTCTTCTCTGCGGCTTTCTGTTGCGTGTAATCATAAACGCCGCGCCCGGTCTTGCGGCCCAGCCGTCCTTCTTGAACGTATTGCCGCAACAACGAATTGGGCCGGTACTTTTCGCCAAGCGTTTGATGGAGATATTCGAGGATCTTGAGCCGCACGTCGAGACCGACGAGATCGACCAGCTCGAAGGGACCCATGGGGTGATTCAGCCCAAGTTTCAGCGCTTTGTCGATGTCTTCAGGTGTGGCAATTCCCGCTTCGAGCATGTTGAACGCTTCGTTGCCGATCAGTGCGTTCACGCGCGTGGTGATAAACCCGGGAGCCTCGTTGACGATCACGACCTCCTTGCCCATGCGGCCAGCGACTTCGCGGCAAGTCGCCACGGTTTCATCGGAAGTATGCGGCGTCTTCACCAGTTCGACGAGTTTCATTTTTGGCACGGGATTGAAGAAATGCATCCCGATGCAGCGATCGCGCGAAACGGTGACGTCCGTGAAATCGGTGATCGAAAGCGAAGAGGTGTTGCTTGCGAAAACGGCGCCGGTCTTGGCGAACTTGTCGAAGATGGTGAAGAGTTCCAGCTTCATCTCCAGCTCTTCCGGGACGGCTTCGATGATCAGATCGGCGTCGCGGATGGCGTCTTCGACGTTGCTGGCAGTGGAAATCAGCGATAGCGCCCGGTCACGGACGCCGGCTTCGACCTTGCCGCGGGCAACTCCCTCTTCAAACGACTGTCGGATCCAGGCGATTCCCTGTCCGAGCACGTGGCGCGAAACATCTTCCAGGACGGTGTTGTAGCCGCCGAAAGCAGCGGCGTAGGCAATTCCCCGCCCCATCGTGCCTGCGCCGATTACTGCGATGGTCTTCACATCCACCCTTTGTTCTCCGATCGGCGGAAGTTCACTTCACGATCTTCCGATACGCCTGTTCATCAAAACCCAGAACGATTTGCAATCCTCGAAGGACCACCGGCCGGCGAATGAGATTCGGCTCCTTCGCCATTAGTCTGATGGCCTCCGCGCGCGCGGGCGGATGGTCCTTCATTTTCCGCGTGCGATAAAGCTCATTTCGCATGTTCAGAAACTCTTTGTAATCACGATTGCCGATCAGTTCGTCGAGCTCGGCCTCCGTCAATTGCTGTCTATCCAAACCGCGCGATTCAAGTTCGGCGCCCAGCTCAAGCAAGAGACCTCTCGCTTTGCGGCAAGTGGTTCACGCCGGCTTCTGCAAAAATTGGATTTTCATCTTTGGCAAGACTTTCTTCCCCGGTCACGTGTTTTGTTCTCTGTAGGGGCGAACTTCAGTTCGCCCTGCTCTTGTCTTGGTAGGCGCGCAGCCCGCCGCGGCGGGCTGCCCTACAACTGCAAACTCAGTCTAATATCGCGGAACTTTCGGATCGACCTCGAGCGACCAGCGCTCGATCCCGCCGGCCAAAGATTTAGCTTTTTCGATGCCCTGAAATCGCAGCCACGCCGCTGCGTCCAGGCTGCGCATGCCATGATGGCAATAGCAAATCACCTCGTCCACATCCGGGAGTGTCTGCAGGCTTGCCGCCAGCGAACCGAGCGGCACCAGCTTTGCGCCTTCGATTCTGCACAGTTGGTGCTCCCAAGGCTCGCGCACGTCGATGAACACCAACTTTTCTCCGCGGTCGAGCCGCGCCTTCACCTCCGCGGGCGTAATCTCCAACTCGTCCATCTATTTAGCCTTCCAAATCGGTTGGCGCTTCCCGATCTGCACTTGAGCCCGTTCGTAGCCGGTGATCATGCTCGTCGCGGCGTTTGAACCAGGAGAGCTACTTGCCATGAAATTTCGGCTGCCGCTTTTCGAAGAACGCTCGAATTCCCTCGTTGCAGTCCTCCGACAGGTAACAACGAATCTGCTCTCGGACTTCGTTATCGAGCGCCCGGGCGAGTTCCTTTTCCTGACTGGCAAAAAGCGCCCTCTTTACCGCCCGAATTGCCAGTGACGGCCCGTGAGCAATTTTTTGCGCCAGTGTCTTCACTTCCTCTTCGAGCTGCGCGCCCGGAACGACCTGATTGACGAGGCCGACGGCAAGTGCAGTTTTCGCGTCAATCATGTCGCCGGTGTAGAAAAGCTCCGCGGCTTTCGAAGCCCCGGCGAGCTGCGGCAGGAAATACGTCCCGCCATAATCGGGAAAGAGTCCGACTTTTACAAAATTCTGACCGAAGGTCGCTTCTTCCGCGGCAATGCGAATATCCGCGGCCAGAGCGATGTTCATGCCTGCTCCGGCAGCGGCTCCATTCACAGCGGCAATCACGGGCTGCGGCATGGTGCGCATCTTGAGAACCATTTGCATGCCGGCGCGCAGCAGCGGCTCCAGTTCATCTGTCGCGCCGGTCTGGCGGCCCTTCCCCAGGGCGCCGAGGTCCCCGCCCGCGCAAAAAGCGCGCCCCGCACCGGTGATGACCACCACGCTGACGCTCGGATCCTCCGCGATGCGGCCGAGCGCGTCGTTGACGGCCATCGCCAGTTCGTTGTTCAGCGCATTCAGCCGGTCGGGGCGATTCATCACCAATGTGGCGATGCCATCATGCTTCGCTTCCAGGATGACCGGCCCGGCTTGCGCGGTTTGTGCAGTGTTGCTCACGGGGAACTCCGTTCAGTGGCTTCGCGCTTCGTGTTCTTTACCGATGCGCGCAACGAGCTGGGCCAATTTTCTGAAATGCCGCAGCTTCTCGCTCCTGCCCGTGGCATTCGCGCCGCTGGTGGAAGGCAGCACGTACACACGCGCGCCGTAGAGCAGCTCTTTCTGAATGCCAAAATTGCATTTTCGCTGGGCAAACTGTTCGTAAGTCAGCTTCCCGTTAAAAGCCACGACGTGGGGAGCGAATTCCTCAAGCTTCTGCGAAAGGACGATGCGCCCTTCCGCGTACTCTTCGCGCTTCAATTCCTCAATGCCTTTCGTGGGACGCTTCACCAGGTCGGTAAGCCCCACCCCGAATTCGATCACCCGCTTGTCGTCGTGGTAATCGAACGGCTCCGGCACAACTCCGCTCTGATAGAGCATGGGCCAGAATTCGTTCCCGCGGCCGGCATAGTAATGGCCAACGCGGACGGAGGACTCGCTCGGATTGCAGCCCACGATCACGAGCTTCATGCCTTTGCGGAGGTGGTCGGGAAGTGTTCGCATTACGCCAGCTTACTATGCCTTTTGATTTTACTACTTACCCTTGAACTGGGGAGCGCGCATTTCGACATCGGCGCCCGTTTCTCCCTCGGCATCCTCGCTGGCGAAGTGAAACTGGTAGAGTTCGCGCTCGATGCGATTCGCAAATGCGGTTCATCCTGCCGGCGAGGCGTAGGACGGCGAACCCAGGTTTGAGCGCCAAGCCAGACTGCGAAAGGCGCGCTCGTCTCTGAGCTCCCGCGCCAAATTGTACTCGCGGTGTCGCCACGCGGCAACTTCTGCGCGACCGGATCCTCAACCTAGTCCCCACGGTTGGTATCACCGCCCCGAGGAGCAGGACGCGCTACAAAGAACCCTAAGTTTTTCAAATTGAATAACTTGAACATGGCCTCGCCATGGCAACCTAAATTATGCCGTCCTCAAACCGCGGCAGCGCCGTAACTTTGCTCCTTTTCCTGAATCTCATCGCTAGCAAGAGCATCAAAACACGGGAAGGGCGGAAGCGCTCGATGCTCTGTGCTACCTTTATACTCCCGGAAGCGAGGATGCGGCCGCCGATCGGCCTGCGTAAACCATTGAGCGCACCGAACCCCCACCGATTGCCTTCCACGATTGCGCGCGAGGACGAACACCTGCTGGTGGCCGCCGCGAAGCGCGGCGATGCTCATGCCTTCGAAGAGCTGGTAAACCGCTACGAAGCGAAAATCTTCCGGTTGACCATGAACATCACGCGGAATCGCGAGGACGCCGAGGACGCCATGCAGGACGCCTTCCTCAAGTCTTATGCGCACCTCAAGGATTTTCACGAAGACTCGCGTTTCTACACCTGGCTGGTGCGCATTGCCGCCAACGAAGCGCTGATGCGGCTGCGCAAACGCCGCCCGAACCAGTTTTCGCTCGACGAGCCGGTGGAAGGCGATGAAGACCTCATGCCTCGCGAGCTCGAGGATTGGGGGCCAAGTCCCGAGCAGCGTTTTGCCCAGACGGAGATGCACGAAATTCTTTCCGAGGTCATCGATAAGCTCGAGCCGGATTTCCGTGTTGTTTTCGTGCTGCGCGACGTCGAAGAACTTTCCACCGAAGAAACCTCCAAAGTGCTCGGTATTTCGGTTCCCGCCGTAAAATCCCGGCTGCTGCGGGCCCGGCTCAAACTTCGGCAGAAGCTGAATCGCTATTTTCGGCAGGGTGATACAAATTGAATTGCAAAGGCGTTATTCGCGAGATTTCGAACTATATCGATGGCGATCTCGATCTAGCGATGAAGCAGGAACTCGAGCGTCATCTCGAGCACTGTGAAGACTGCAAGATGGTGGTCGATCAAACCAGGCTGACCGTCGAGGTCTTCTGCGATTCGCAGCCGGTAGAATTGCCCGGCGACGTGAAGTCCCGGCTGCATGATGCCTTGCGCCGCAAGCTACATGAAGCAAGCGATTAGGCTGCTCTCCTAGCTTTTCGCGCCATCACTCCACAGCGGTAATTCCCTGCCAAGCCCTTTCTCTCGCGCCATCGCATAGACCTTCATGGCCACGGCGAGATCCCAGGAGGCAATCCCGTTCGACTTGAAGAGTGTGACTTCCGTATCGCTGGTTCTGCCGGTGGCTTTCCCTGCGACAATTTCAGAAAGCTTTTTGACTCCCGTCCAGCAAATCTCGTCGCCATGAAAAGCGATGATCAGGTCGCCCGCTTCCTGCCGCGACTGCTCGACCGAATCCACGACAATGATGTCCGCGCTGGCGACTGCTTCATCGTCCAGCTCGCGCTTGTGCGCGTGGTTGGCGCCAATGGCATTGATGTGGGCCCCGGGCGCCAGGTCCGCTCCACACACCACCGGCTGCGATGTCGTCGTGGCCGTGGAAACGATGTCCGCGCCGCGCACCGCCTCTGCCGCGGATGCACACGGCTGTACCGGGATTCCCAGCCGTTCAGACATCTCTTCGCAAAACTTCCCGCGCTTCGCCGCGTCGCGCCCGTAAGCGCGCGCGGATTCCAGCTTTCGAACGGCGGCCACCGCTTCGAGCTGCGTCTTCGCTTGGCCGCCAGTGCCGATGATTGCCGCGACGCGGGAATCCTTGCGCGCCAGGAATTTCGTGGCCACTCCGGAGGCCGCGCCGGTCCGCAGTTGCCCCATGTAATCCGCTTCGATCAGCGCCAGCAAATCGCCCGTGGCCATTTCGTAGAGCGGAACAAGAAACCGCAGCTTCCCGCGCACGTAGGTGTACTGCTTCATGGCGACGAAGCCCGTCCAAATTCGCAACATCTAGAAGCAAATGAGTTATTTTGCCACTGGCTTGGCCTGCTTGCGTGAAATCTCTTCCACGGCTTCCACCGCCAGCGGCATCGTCAACACCGCCCGCACTTCCGCCTCGCTGATATGCAGCGTCATCGTTTCACTCTCCGCCTCAGCCCCTTGATCTCAAAGTGCGAGCGATCTCTTAGCTACTCCGCTACCCATCCGAGCGCCATGTCCAAATTCGCAACATCTAGAAGCAAATGAGTTATTTTGCCACTGGCTTGGCCTGCTTCGCCGAACCGTGTTTTCCGGAAGCTTCGCCTGCCTCCCGGATGCGGCGAACAACCGTCTGGATCAGACGGTAGACGCGTTCCTCTTTGTTCCCGTCCATCACCCGAAAGCGAAACTCGGGTTCGCCCTTGGGCCCTTTGCCAAGGCGCACGGGCAACTGGCCGCACAGATCGTTGGCGATGAATGCGGTTTCGTACCGGCTCTTCTTGACGTACCACGTGTAAACGCGCAGCGCCGTAAAGTCGCAGACTTGTCCTTCCGGCCCGCGCGCCGCGGCCACCAAGTACTGTGGCTTGTCGCCCGAAGGGTCGTTCACGCGATTCAATTCGAACCATGCCAGCGGGCGGATATTTGCCGAATTCGCTCCTTCTCGCACGGGATCCGGCAGATCCATCTCCACGAACCGGGCGACCACCCAGCCGGCGATCGGCACCGTCTGATCGCCGGGCTGCGTGGTGTTTGTGGATTCGGCGCCGCGCGCCGAGGCTTCCCCAGGCGGCCGCGTCGCGATCCCACGAACCAGAAACCAGTCCTCTTTTTTCGTTTCCTGAGGCTCATTCGAAGTGTCCTTTTCATCCGTGACTTGCACCCAATCGGCCACCGCGCGGCCCACGATTTCCACCGGCACGTTCCGTCCGAATTGATAGAGGCGAGCTTCCATCCGCCCAGGCTGCACCCGCAAATTGGTGGAGACCTTGGTGCGCCCGCGCGCCTGCACGGGCATTCCTCGCGTTTGATCCAGCAGCTTGATGCTGCGCTGCCACAAGGCGGGCTCCATCAACTGCCGGCTCTCCACCCAGCCAACCGTGCCTGCATTGGTCCGCACTTTTACATAATCATTGCGCTTGCCGATCACGTCCACGCGCTCGCCGTAATGCAGCATGCCTACCTGCTCGCGGACCTGCGCGATGCCACTCAGGAGAGGAGCGACTTTTTCGCTCACAAAGGCCTCGCCCAGCGTTTCATGCTTGGGCCGGAACCACCACGCCAAGAGGGCCACGAGGCCAAGCAGCGGCACCGCAATGACGAGTTTCCTCTTCATGCGCGGCCCTTAACGACACCCATCGTCTCAACCTTTGTCATTTTTCCCGTTACTCTTCTTGATTCGCTAAAGATTGTACCTGAATCCTTGGCAACGCCACGGGCGCCGGTGACGGCTTTGCTTTTCTGCTAAAATTACCAAGCGTTCGAAACAAACTCTTGCAACAAATCGCGGAGGACTTTTCATGAAGTCTCTCAATTCCCTTCAGCCGCTGGGCTTGCTCATGCTTCGCGTGGCTCTTGGCCTGATTTTCTTCTCCCACGGCTATCCGAAGCTGGCGCACTCAGCGGCAGGAATGCAGTCCTTCTTTGTAGAGCACGGTCTGCCGGGGTACTTCGTTTACATTTCCGGCGTATTGGAGGTCTTCGGGGCCGTTCTTTTGGTCTTAGGAGTGTTTACGCGGGCGGCGGCGCTGCTCCTGGCTATCGAAATGGGCGTGGCCATTTGGAAGGTCCACAGCTCCGGAGGCTATCTGGCGGTGCACAATTACGAATTCCCACTCGCTGTCCTAGCCGGAAGCTTCGCGCTTGCGACCGTCGGCGCAGGACGATTGTCTCTCGACCATCCTCTATTCGAAGGCGGAGGCAGATCACGGTTTCCCAAGAATTCGTAGCCAGCTAGGTGAATCCCCACCAGGCAAGTTACTCGCAGGGTCAGTTTCCGCTTACCCGACTACACAGCCAAGTGGCCACCGATTTAGGTTGGTAAGCTCGGCAAGGCTTTGTCCCTTACAGAGAATCCAAATCATCGACAGTTACCTGGTGCCCGGGTAGGATTGGCACTGATGAACCTACCTGTGCTGGGAACTTCTAAAATCACGGCGGGCCTGACAGGTCTGCTGCTGGTGTATGGGATTACCTACGCCATGGAAGGCATGACCACGCGACTTCCGACGAGTCGATTGCACGAACTTGTGATTACGACTCTGTGGATGCTTCCGTGGACGCTGCTTTTCTCCTCCGGCTTTGAGGATTTGGGAAACGTCACGCGCCAAGCCTGGGTATTGTGGGTTGGGATGACATTGGTGTTAGCGCTTCTCTACTACTTTGAGCGCAACACAACCAGCACTGTCCTCACGAAAACTGCCATGCCGCTGCTGGCAACGGTGGCAGGGTTGCTCCCACACGCTATTCCACGCATCAAGTTTATCTTTACCGTTTGCGGTCTTGCGACTGGGATTGTCGGCATAGTCGTGCTTAGCTTCTCATTTTCCGTGTATTTTTCTCCGGGCCATTCTTTTGCCACTAAGGAAATAGCGTTTGTGGTCTTCGTTTTTGGAACAACATCGCTGACCACAGGAGTTCTATCTGTAGCTTCTCTCCGTAAAGCCCGACTTAGATGAGAGGCTCACACCCGGGCCAGTTGTGGACGTATAACGCGCATGGGGGAAACTGAAGCGTCGCTGAATGATTTGTGGGCTCGCTCTTAAATGGTGGTCTAAGAAACCGCGGTCGCGGAGGTCGGTATCACCCCAGCCGGGGCTACGGGGAGCACAATCCAAAGAATGATGTAAGCCAGAAACCCAGTCCCGGCAAAGAACACGGCCAGGAACCAAATAACCCGAACGATTGTGGGATCAAGGTCAAAATAGTCGGCCAAGCCGGCGCACACGCCCGCAATCTTTTTGTCGGTGCTCGAGCGCATCAGTTTCTTCTTGCCACCCGTTTGCGGCGAGAGGCCCGGCGCTGGAGTTTCCGGCTGTTTGGCCCCGCAGTTGTAGCAAAAACGCGAACCTACGGCGATGTCTTTTTGGCAGTTTACGCAAGTCATTGGGTCACCCCCACAGAGCGATTTTACCCGGTGTTCCTATCTCTAGTTACGTTAATGGAGTCGAAAAAGTTTCCTAGCAGAATAGTCTAAAGCCAATCGGCTCAATACTCCAGAAGTTGCCTCACCGCCGCCACAATGTGGCTCGTCTGGGGCAGGATCACATCCTCGAGCTTGGGCTGGTACGCGCAAAACGTATCCATGGCCGCAACGCGCCTGACGGGCGCGTCCAATTCCTCGAAAAGTTCGTCCGCGATGCGCGCCGCGATCTCCGCGCCATACCCCCAGCTCAACATATCTTCGTAAGCTACGATGACCCGGTGCGTCTTCCGAACGGCCGCCGCAATGGCCTCCCAGTCGTAGGGCGATAGCGAACGCAAGTCGATGATTTCAACGGATACGCCTTCGCGCTCCAATTGCGCCGCCGCGACTTCCGCGCGATGGACCACTGCGCCGTAGGTAATAATGCTGAGGTCGCTGCCCTCTTTCACCACGCGGGCCTTGCCGAACGGAATCGTAAAATCGGGCCCGGGATTCTCCGAGCGATTATACGGCTGCCGGTAGAGGTGTTTGTGTTCGAGGAACATCACGGGGTCGTCGCAGCGGATGGCCGTGCGCAAAAGACCCGCGACATCCAGCGCCGTCGAAGGCATAACCACCCGCAGCCCCGGGCAGTGCGTGAAAATCGATTCGCCGCTCTGGCTGTGATACACCCCTCCGCCGGTCAAATAGCCCCCGATCGGCACGCGCAACACGACCGGGGCCTTGAACGCTCCATTCGAACGCCAGCGCATCACGCACAGCTCATCGCGAATCTGCATCATGGCCGGCCAGATGTAGTCAAAGAACTGGATTTCCGCGACGGGCTTCAATCCGCGAGTGGCCATCCCCAGCGCGCGCCCCACGATGCTGGCCTCCGCGAGCGGCGTATTGAAAACCCGGTCGCTCCCATACTTGCGCTGCAATCCCGCGGTGGCTTTGAAGACGCCGCCCTTCCCCTTTACGTGCTTGAGATTTTCTTCGCGGCTGGCGTCCGCGACGTCTTCGCCGAAAACGGTGATGCGCTCGTCGCGCGCCATCTCATCGGCGAGGGTCAGCGCGACCATTTCAACCATGGTCCTTGGCGCGCCGTGCAAGTGGGGTTCCGCTGCGAACGCGGCGGACGTTGGATCCACGTCCGGCGAATACACATTCATTCGAATCGAATCGATGGATGGCTCTTCGGCGGCCAGCGCCTGGTCGGCGGCCTCGCGGACTTCATTGTCGACTTGTGCTTCCAGGCTTTCGATCTGCTTCTGATCAAGGACGCCTTCGCGTATCAGAAAAAGCGCAAACTTTGAAATCGGATCGCGGCGCGCCTCTTCTTCGCGTTCCTCGGCGGATTTATACAGTTTTTCGTCGTCGGAAAGCGAGTGCGAATAGGGGCGCGTCACGTGCGCATGGATCAGCGCGGGGCCGCGGCGCTCGCGGCAGCACTCGACCGCTTCCTTGCAGACGGAATAACTCTCGATGGGATCGGTGCCGTCGCATTCCGCCACGTGCAGCCCAGGAAACCCGCGCACCAGTTTCGAGATGCTCCCGCCGGCCGTCTGCACTTCAACGGGCACGGAGATGGCATAGCCGTTGTCTTCCACCAGGTACAGCAGCGGGAGTTTCTTGGTGCAGGCGACGTTCAAGGATTCCCAGAACTCGCCCTCGCTGGTGGCCCCGTCTCCGCCCGAAACGTAAACGATTTCGTCGCGCTCGTGATGGACGTGCTCGCCGAGCGGCGCTTTCTTCGCCTGCGCCAGCGCCTTGGGCCGTCCCTGGTAATAAAGCGTGGCTTCCGCGGCTCCCACGGCCTGTACGAATTGCGTCCCCGTACAGGAGGACTTGCTGACAATGTTCAGCTTGGGCTGGCCCCAATGCGACGGCATCTGGCGGCCGCCGGAGCTGGGGTCGTCTTTCGCTCCCACCGAGGCAAGAAGCGTTTCGAGGGGAGTTACACCGAGCATCAGGCAGAGCGCGCGGTCGCGATAATAAGGATAAATCCAGTCGACTCCCGGGCGCAGGAACAGCCCCATGGCGGCGCAAACCGCTTCGTGCCCCGCGCTGGAGATCTGGAAGTAGATTTTATTCTGGCGCTTGAGCTGAATCTCGCGGTCGTCGAGCCGCCGCGAGAGGAACATCGTGCGGTAAATGCGAATCAGGGTATCGTGATCGAGGCCGTGAACCTTGGGGGCGGCGTCAAGCTTTGCCAGTTTGACGCGCGTTTGTAACGCCATTCGTTCTGCCCTCGAGTTGGAATTCGGAATGGTGCCTCTGCGGAATTCAATTATACCGGATTCCCACAGCACTCAGCCCAAATTGGTGCTTCTGGGCAAGTCCAGTGGTCCAAGCGTTGCAGCCAATTTGGCTTCAAAGCCCGATTCCAGAGAACCCGTGCCTCGCTTAGATCACTCCAGAGCTTCGAATTGCCGGTCCGTCGATTCGAATTCCGGATCGCTGCGATGGACGACTTTCGGCGAAGCGCTTCTGAACGGTTCCTCAGACGGGATGCGGTCCAGCCAGCGCTGTTCGGACAACTTTTCGTGCGAAGAAAAATAGAGCCTGACCAGCAAGCTTACCTTGCCGTTGGCGGCCGCCGCCGGTTTTTCCGCAGCCGGCGCGCCCGATTTAGCGGAAGCTATTTTGCCTTTCGTCTTTTCCGCAGCTTTTCCTTTGGATTTCTCCGGTGGCGCCGCACTTGCAGCGGGTTCGGGCTTGGAAGCAGTCTCGGCAGGCGCGTTTTCGGGACGGTCCAGCTTGTACTGCAGCCTTTTGTCCAGACGGAAGGCCTGCCTCCAGCCGTCCAGTTTGTGCCGCGCCTGCTGCGCCTTTTCCTCATCCGTGCCAAAATCAAATCGAATATAACTGTGCGCCATGAATCGAGTCTGCGACCTGCCGGGCGCCAAGTCAAGATTCGAAGGATCGCGCTTTCCTGATTGGCCGAAGGACAGAAATGCGATTGGCATCGAACCAGTGGGTGCATGGAAAATCCGTTAAGCGTATGATGGAATGGATATCGGGACCTCCATGACCCTCCGCGAGCAACAGCGCTGGCGTTCCATTTCCGCAGTCATCTGTTTGTTCGTGGTTGTCTTGCTCTATGCGCCGGTCGCGGGAGCCGCATGGTCGTCGTATCAATCCGCCTGCTGCATGTCCGGCCAATGCCCGATTCCCGGGCACCATCACCAGAAAACTCCCGCCGCACCTGCGAATCACATGGATTGCGGCCATGACATGTCCGGAATGATGGCCTGTGCCATGTCTTGCTGTCATGATTCTGACCGCTCCCTGGTTTCTTCGTTTACATTCGTGCTGACTCCATCCCTAGCAGCCGCCCCGTCGGTAGCGATCACGTCGCCGATCGAATTGGCAAAGCCTCTGAATTTTCCGCGTTCCATTGAACCTCTCTCCCCTCCCCCTCGCTTCGTTTCCACAACCGCCTGAGGCGCCGCCATCTTCACGCACATTCGCTGATCAACGCGAGCTGCGGCTTGAATGCCGCGCGATCAATCCCCTTTAGGAGAAAAAGTTCTCATGCGCAGAGTTTTGATGTTCATTATTTTCGTTTTGCTGCTCGCTGGCGCGAGCCTTGCCACGGTTTTTGGCACGGTGCGCGGCATTATCCATGATCCCCAGCATCGCCCGGTTTCGGGCATCCAAGTTGTTTTGCAGGCGAAAGCATCGGAGTTCACC
>WNFJ01163752.1_pt1 | contig 12967 bp, 16 predicted proteins | sample 5400461 | NCBI WGS metagenome assembly WNFJ01 (sample SAMN13153349, study PRJNA577476) | soil metagenome | isolation source: 115 cm saprolite on Douglas fir-dominated hillslope | place: USA:California | collected 2013-09-17 | reverse complement strand
TGCTCGATCACGATCTCGGCGCCCATCGCCTGCAAACCCTTGATGTGCTGATCGACCGGACGCGCGCCGATCGCGCAGCCGCCCGGCAACGACACCTTCGCTTCGCCGAAACGTGCGAGCAGCGGTCCGAGTACGAGAATCGATGCGCGCATGGTCTTGACCATTTCGTAAGGCGCAACCAGGTTGTCGACCTTCGATGCGTTCAGCCAGACCTTGCCGTCCGCCGATTCCGAGCGCAGGCCCATCTGGTTGAGCAATTTGAGCATCGTGCGCACGTCTTGCAGGTTGGGCACGTTCTCCAGATGCACGTCGTCTGCCGTGAGCAGACTGGCGCAAAGAATCGGCAATGCCGCGTTCTTCGCACCCGATACGACGATTTCGCCCGAGAGCTTCGCGCCCCCGACAATCACGAGTTTGTCCATGCTTGGCGTTCCTTCTACGGAGCTTCCTGCTGCGGCGCCGTTATCGGCGTCGCGGTTGTCTTGAGTGAATCGCACTAAATTTTCAGCCAGTCGGTTACGGGTGGTGCTTCAACTTCAAATGTGAAGAACGCTCAGGCGGGTTTCCACTCGGCCGGCGTCAGCGTTTTCATGCTCATCGCGTGGATTTCCGCGCGCATGCGGTCGCCAAGCGCCGCGTACACGAGTTGATGACGCGCGATTGGCCGCTTGCCTTCGAACGCGTCGCTCACGATGGTCGCGAAGAAATGCTGGCCGTCGCCTTCTACCTCGACATGCTGGCATGCAAGGCCGCCGGCAATGTATTCCTTCACTTGTTCCGGAGTCGGCAACATGGAAGTCTCCTGAAAATTAAGCGAACTGATTAGTGACGCAGTTTGTAACCGCTTGCCAGCAGGCGCATCGCGATTCCCGCCAGTACGACGAAAAACCCGCCGACAATGCCCAGGCTCGCGAGCGGGCTCACGTCGGACATGCCGAAGAAGCCGTATCGGAAACCGTCGATCGTGTAGAAAAACGGATTCAGCCGCGACACTTCGCGCCAGATTGGCGGCAGCGTATGCGTCGAGTAAAACACGCCCGACAGGAAAGTCAGCGGCATGATCAAAAAGTTTTGGAACGCTGCGAGCTGGTCGAATTTATCGGCCCAGACACCGGCAATCAATCCGAGCGTTCCTAGAATCGCCGAGCCGAGGATCGCGAAAACCAGAATGTAGAACGGCGCGGCGAAGGTCATTGGAATGAACCATACCGTGACGATAAACACGCCGAAACCAACCGCTATCCCACGCACCACCGACGCCAGCACATAGGCAAAATACATCTCCCAGTGCGACAGCGGCGGCAGCAGGACGAACACGAGATTGCCCGTGATCTTCGACTGGATCAGCGACGACGAACTGTTCGCGAATGCGTTCTGCAACACGCTCATCATGACGAGGCCCGGCACGAGGAAGCTTGTATAAGCCACGCCGGGATAAACCTCGACGTGACTCGTCAGCGCGTGTCCGAAGATCATCAGGTACAGGAGCGCCGTGATGACGGGCGCGAGCACCGTTTGGAACGCAACCTTGTAGAAGCGCAGGATTTCTTTGTAGAACAGGGTACGAAAGCCGCTCATGAAAGGCCCTCAATGACTTCCGGCTCGTTCATCACCTGCACGAACACATCCTCCAGATCGGCTTTGCGCACAGCGATTTCATCGAACGTGCAGCCAGCCGCGCGACATTTCGCGAGAATAGGCTCGACGTCGTCGTAGCTTGCCAGCCGTAACAAATGATTCGTCCCGGACGCGGCGCGGGGATCGACCTCCAGCGAACGCAACTCCGCGGGCAATACGCCGTGCGAAAAACGCAACGAAAGCTGCATCCCGGCAAAGCGCTGCAACAGCGTGCTGGTTCGTTCCAGCGCGACCACTTCACCGCGACGCAGCATCGCGAGCCGGTCGCACAGCGCCTCAGCCTCTTCAAGATAGTGCGTCGTCAGCACGATGGTGTGACCTTCGCGATTCAGCCGCGAGATGAATTTCCAGAGCGTCTGGCGCAATTCGACATCGACACCTGCGGTCGGCTCGTCGAGCACGATCACCGGCGGCTTGTGCACCAACGCCTGCGCCACCAGCACACGACGTTTCATGCCGCCTGAGAGCGCGCGCGTGTTGACGTCGGCTTTCTCGGTGAGATCGAGATTGGCCATGATTTCATCGATCCAGTCGTCGTTCTTGCGCAGGCCGAAATAGCCGGACTGAATGCGCAACGATTCGCGGACGGTGAAAAACGGATCGAAGACGAGTTCCTGCGGCACCACGCCCAGCGAGCGGCGCGCCTGACGGAAGTCGGTGACCACATCGTGGCCGAGCACCGAGATGGCTCCGCTATCGGCGCGCGCGAGACCGGCGAGGATGCTGATGAGGGTAGTTTTACCGGCGCCGTTGGGGCCGAGCAGCCCGAAAAACTCGCCTTCTTCTACGACCAGGTTCACGCCTTTGAGCGCTTGCAGCTCTTTGTAGCGCTTTTTGACGTTGCGTATTTCTATGGCTGACATGACAGTGCGCGCGCCAGTGGGGGCGGCGCCTCAATGTGTGCGGATCGGAACCGGAACCGGCCTTTACAAGAATGAAAGGCGGATAGCAGACCGAAAAAACGGTTGATTATAGGCCAAACGCGCCACAGGTTCGCCGCAAGCGAGTCCGTAACTACCCTGTCAGGCGCGTTCGATAGTAACGAACGCGCCGATGGTTCAACAGGACAGGGTCAATGTCGGAAGGTGAGGAGCGTGTCTACGCCATAGGCTTGCGCAAGACTGGCAAGCCCGGAGGGAAGATTGATGACAACCAGCGCCGCGCCGCGCGCCGCGGCCGCGCGTTCCCACGCGAGCAGCACGGCGAGCGCCGACGAATCGAACTGCTTGAGCGGCGCGCAATCCACCTCGGTTGCGCCCGCAGCGATCCGCGACAAACCCGCGTCGAGTGCGCTTCTGGCGCTGTCGTGCGTGAGCGTCGCGGCGGTTTCGAAGCGACTCACGATGCCTTGCCGCTCGCAAGTTGCTGATTACGTTGCGTAAGGAACTGCACCAGCCCGTCCACGCCGTGTTGCTGGATCTGCTCGCTGAACTGCTGCTGGTAAGCCTGAATCAGCCACGCGCCGAGCACGTTGATGTCATAGACCTTCCAGCCTTGCGGGGTCTTGTACAGACGATAGTCGAGCTGGATCGGCGAACCGTTGTTCACCACGACCGAGCGCACCACCACGTCCGTATCGTTAGGATCTGCGCGGAACGGCTTGTACTCGACCTGCTGGTTGCGAACCTGCGCCAGCGCACCGGAATACGTGCGAATCAGCAACAGCTTGAACTGCTCGACGATCTGCTTCTGCTGCTCCGGCGTAGCCGTATTCCAGTTGCGCCCCATGACGAGACGCGTGGTGCGCGTGAAGTCCGTGTACGGCAGGATCTTCTCGTTCACCAGTTCCGTAATGCGCGTGATGTTGCCCGACTGGATCTGCTTGTCGGCCTTGATTTGGTCGAGCACCTGCGACGTGACCGTCTTCACCAGCCCGTCGGGGGTGGACATGTCGCCAGCCTGCGCGAACGCACCGCTACAAAACGCCATCAGCACAGCAAACAGGGGAAGTAAAAATAGTTTTTTCATTACGGACTCTGCAAAAAAAGTGGCCTGGGTTTGAGCGCGGTGTTCACCATGAGTTCATCTCCCGCGCTCTATTCAGCCGTCATAACACTTTCGTTATATTACCGGGCCGCCATCATCCACGCTTAGCGCAGCTTGAACGACGGGAACGACGGAATCCGCGGCGGCACCATGCGATCCGGCGGCACAGAAGTTGCGCCGGGCTCGCTCGCTGCAGCCGCACCGGAAGCCGCTTCCGATCCCGACGCCGCCACAGCCGGCGCCGCTGTCGCACTTGGAGCAGGCGCCGCGCCTACATCTTCGTACTTCGGCAAAGACTCGGTGCTGCCGCTCGCGCTGCCATCGCCACCCAGCAAATACTGGCGGCGCTGCAGATACGCGTTGCGCACGAATGAATACTTGTCGAGCGCGGCGCCCGAAAGCACGTCGCCTGCGCCAAGCAGGTTGGCCCGCGTGTTGATCAGTTGCACGCCAAAGAGCGTGGTGCGGAACCAGGCTGGGTCCACGTAGCTCGTCACGCTGCCGAAATAATCGACAACCGTGCCCGCCGTATCACGCACCGTGCTCGGTCCCAGCAGCGGCAAAACGACGTACGGACCCGCCGGCACGCCGTAATGGCCGAGCGTCAAGCCGAAATCCTGAGTGTGCTTCGGCAGCCCGGCAACGCTCGCCACGTCGAAGAGGCCAGCCACGCCGAAGATCGAGTTCATCACCACGCGCATGATGTCCGACACGCCGTCCGCAATCTTCAACTGCACCAGGTTATTCGCGGCCGTATAAATATCGCCGATATTGCCGAAGAAGTTCGTGACGCTGTCGCGCACCGGCTGCGGCGTTACATACACATAACCCTTCGCAATCGGCTTGAGCGCGACCTGATCGATCTTGTCGTTGATCGTGAACATCGTCCGGTTGTAACTCTCGAACGGGTCGCCCTTGGTCGGCGTCGTTACGGTAGCGCACCCGGCAAGCACCGCTACCGCGACCATCATAGCCGCGCTATTTACGCGCATTGCCTGCATTTCTTCTTCTCCTTATTGATGCTGAGCCGAAGGCTGGCCCGTTCCGCGAGATCGGCCAAGTTTCGACTGCCTGGATTTGCACGACTCACTTACTTAGCCGTCGCGCTCGCGCCCATCGCGCTCGCTGCGCCGGGAAATGCGGGCGCGGCAGGCGTTGCAGCGGGTACGGCGGGCGTTGCCGGGCTTTTCGATGCACCCGAATCCGCTGCCTTGTTGTACAGAAATTGCCCGATCAGATTCTCGAGAACGACTGCCGATTGCGTCATCGAAACGGTGTCGCCGGCCTTGAGCATCTGGTCATCACCGCCCGGCTCCAGGCCGATGTACTGCTCGCCGAGCAAGCCCGACGTCAGGATCTTCGCCGACGAATCTTTCGGAAACTGATATTGCTTGTCGAGGTCGATCGTGACCAACGCCTGATACGTGTTCTGGTCAAAGCCGATCGAATTGACGCGGCCAACCGTCACGCCCGCGCTCTTCACCGGCGCACGCGGTTTCAGGCCGCCAATGTTGTCGAATTTCAGCTTGAGCTCGTAGGTCGGCTGAAACGACAGCGAGCTCATGTTGCCCGCCTTCAGCGCGAGGAATAACAGCGCCACAAAACCCAGCACCACGAAGAGGCCGACCCAAAAGTCGAGAGCAGCAGTCTTTTTCATCGTCTTCCCAAAGAATCTTGTCGCAGTTTTTTGCGTGAAGGACAGTGCTCTTCACAACGTCCACGAACCGGTGAGCCGAATCGCCACACAGGGGCGTCGCGGTCCCGACCGGAGTCGTTAATTGAACATCAGCGCGGTCAGCAGGAAATCCAGCCCGAGCACGGCCAGCGACCCGTACACCACCGTTTTCGTGGTCGCGCGCGACACGCCTTCCGGCGTTGGCTGAGCTTCATAACCCTGGAACAGCGCGATGAACGTGACGGCAAAGCCGAACACCACGCTCTTGATCACGCCGTTGCCAACGTCACTCCATACGTCGATGCCGCCTTGCATCTGTGACCAGAACGCGCCCTCATCCACGCCGATCATCAGCACGCCGACCACGTAACCGCCGAAAATGCCGACCGCGCTGAAAATAGCGGCCAGCGCCGGCATGGCGATGATGCCCGCCCAGAAACGCGGCGCGACAACCACCTTGAGCGGATCGACGGCCATCATTTCCATGGCTGTAAGTTGCTCGCCGGCTTTCATCAAGCCGATCTCGGCCGTCAGCGACGTGCCCGCGCGGCCCGCGAACAGCAACGCGGTCACGACCGGCCCCAGTTCGCGCACCAGCGACAGCGCGACCAGGAGGCCAAGCGCCTGCTCGGAGCCGTATCGGTTAAGGGTGAGATAACCCTGCAAACCGAGCACAAAACCGACGAACAAGCCGGAAACCGCGATGATCAGCAGCGAATAGTTACCGACGAAGTGGATCTGTTTCGTGACAAGGCGCGGCCGGCGCAGTAATGGAAAGAATTCGACGACCAGGCGCAGAAACATGCGCGTGGCATAACCGATCGTGCCGAAGCTGCCGAGCACCGTGCGTCCGAGGGCGCTGATCATGCCTTTGCTCCGAGTCCAAAGTCCGCCGCCAGCGGCGTCGTACTGGAATAGTGAAATTTGAACGGGCCGTCGGGCGCACCGTCGATGAACTGCCGCACCGTCGGTTCCTGCGAGGCCCGCAATTGCGCCGGTGTACCTTCGGCCAGGATCCCGCCGTTCGCGATGAAATACACGTAATCGGCAATGGCGAACGATTCCGGCACGTCATGCGTCACAAGAATCGACGTGGCGCCGAGCGCGCTATTCAGCGTGCGGATCAAATTAGCCGTAATGCCGAGCGAAATGGGATCGAGGCCGGCGAACGGCTCGTCGTACATCATCAGTTCGGGATCGAGCGCGATGGCGCGGGCAAGCGCCACGCGTCGCGCCATGCCGCCCGATATCTCCGATGGAGCCAGATCACGCGCACCGCGCAGGCCGACCGCGTTGAGCTTCATCAGCACGAGGTCGCGCAGGAGTTCGTCGGGGAGGTCGGTGTGTTCCCGCAGCGGGAATGCGACGTTGTCGAACACGGTCTGGTCCGTGAAAAGCGCACCGAACTGGAACAGCATGCCCATTTTGCGGCGAAGTTCGTAGAGGCCTTCGCGAGTTTGCGTGCCGACGTCCTTGCCGCCGAACAACACCTGGCCGCGTTTGGCCTTGACGAGGCCACCGATCAAACGCAGCACGGTCGTCTTGCCACAGCCGGAACCGCCCATGACAGCCACGACCTGACCGCGCTTGAAGCGTATGTTCAGGTTCGATAAAACGAGCCGGTCGCCGTAGCCAAAATCGACGTCACGAAGCTCTAGCAAGGTCTCGGGAGAAGCTGACACGGGGGCTGGCAATCCTTTTACGCAAGAGGCCGAATTATAGGGCCTCTGCGTGACAGGTGTCGTGGCGGTCCCTTTCGACTGGTTTAACGATCCGAACTTTTTTCCGATTCCGCCGCATTATCGCGCGAATTCGTGTTGCAGCGCAGAAATGGCCTCCGGCACATCCGCCGCTTCTGTAACAGCGCGGACGACTGCTGCACTGCCGACACCAGTTGACAAAATTTGTCGCAAAACGGAACCGTCGATGCCGCCGATTGCGACCAGCGGCACAACGCCGTCGAGCAGGCGTACATATCGTGTCAGACGGGACAAACCTTGCGGCGCCGTCGGCATGACTTTCGTCGTAGTCGGGAACACCGCGCCGAGTGCGAGGTAGCTCGGTTTGAAATGCAATGCCTTCAGCATTTCGTAGTAGCCGTGCGTGGACAGGCCGAGCCGCAAGCCTGCTTCGGCGATTGCGTTCAGGTCGGCCGTTTCCACGTCCTCCTGCCCCAGATGCACGCCGTATGCACCGGCTTTGATGGCTTCGCGCCAATGATCGTTGATAAAAACTTGCGCCTGATGCCGGGCGCCCGCGGCCACGGATCGCTCGATTTCCTGCTTGAGATCGCCGGAATCGGTGGTTTTACGGCGTAATTGGGCCGTTTTAACGCCGTGATCGAGGACCCGTTCAACCCACTCGGCACTCGGTAGGACGGGGTATAAGCCCAGCCTGTCCGGGCAATGGGGGAACGGTTTCGAAGGCGGCGCGGGCAAATTCGCCACCGCCGGGAAGATGGAAAAGTCGACGGGCCACGCATCGAGTTCATCCAGGTTGGCCGGACGCCACGCGAGCGCCAGCACAAGCGCGTCGTGCGGCTCGAAACCGCAATCGAGGAACGCAGCCAGCGCGGCCGGCCAATCATCGGACCATTCGCCTTCCAGCGCGTAGTCCGCGCCGTTCAGCTTCAGCGTCGCCAGGCCCGCTTCCAGGTTCAGCAGACCGACGCCCTCCGGCAGTGGTTTCTCAAGGCCACCGCCCACGATCAAATCCCCTTCCAACGGATGATCCGGCGTGCTCAGGCAAATTCGCCATTGCTTCGATCCCGCCGGCCAATCGCCCAGCCGCGGCCGGATCTGCTCGGCGGCTTCCAGCAGTTCGTCGGCGGGCGGCCAAAACACTTCTTTCTCTTGCGACAACATGCTCATGCAGCACTCCCGTCTTGATGCCAGAACGGCATGCCGACGACCGGCGTGCTCGCTTGTGCGCTATCTCGCTCTGCCATCGGCCCGGCGAGATAGGCCATCCGCCCCGCCTCCACGCCCAACGCAAACGCACGCGCCATCTGCGGCGGGAACGTCGCCTGTGAAACGGCCGTGTTCAGCAACACGCCGTCGAAACCCCACTCCATCACCTGGCACGCGTGCGACGGCACGCCAAGACCGGCATCGACGATAAGCGGCACATCCGGCAGCCGCTCACGCAAGGTGCGCAATCCGTAGGGATTCGTCACACCTTTCCCCGTGCCGATAGGCGCGCCCCACGGCATCAACGCCTCGCAGCCGACATCGAGCAGGCGCCGGCCGATCACGAGATCCTCTGTGCAGTACGGCAGCACCTTGAAACCCTCGCGGATCAGCTTCTCGGCGGCTTCAACGAGGCCGATCGGATCGGGTTGCAGCGTGTAGTCGTCGCCGATGAGTTCGAGCTTCAGCCACGGGGTATCGAAGAGTTCGCGCGCCATGTGGGCCGTGGTCAGCACTTCGTCCACCGTTTGGCAACCGGCCGTGTTCGGCAGCAATGCGACGCCGTGGCGCTTGAGGACATCGAAGAAACCGGCTTCGCCCGTGTTCGACTGGCGCCGCAACGCGACGGTGACCATGCCGGGACGGGCGGCGTCGATGGAATCAGACAGCGATTGCAGCGACGGATAGCGCGATGTCCCCAGCAGCACCCGGCTCGGGAACGACGTGCCGTAGAGCGTGAGGGTATCGGCGGTGGTGATCGTGGAAGTCATGATTCGATTCCTTTTAGAGGGGCTCAGCCGCCGGCGACCGGCGAGACGATGTCGAGTTTGTCGCCGGCGTTGAGCGCCTTCGATGCATGTTCGGCACGCGCGACGAATTGCCCGTTCAGCGCCACGGCAAACGGCGGTTTTGCGCCGAAGGCCGCGAGGGCGTCGATGACGGTGGCCGCGTCGGGCATGGAGAACGGCTGTTGATTGATGTGAATGTTCATGATGAATCTCAAAGCACGGGCGCCGCGTGTTCGCAGCGCAGCAAGGCGGACCAACGGGCTTGGCGGCGCCAGTCGTCGAAGGAATCGGGGTCGGTGATCGCGCCGCCGAGCAGCGCTTCGGCGAGCGCACGGGCGGAATCGGCGACTTCGGGCGCGATCATATAACCGTGCCGGTACAAGCCGTTCACCCGCAAGGTTCGTGCGCCATCCCAGACAATCGCCGGACGATGATCGGGCAATGTCGGCCGGCATTGCGAATTCAGTTCGAGAATGCGCGCCTCGCCGAAACCGGGATGCACCGCGAACGCCGCGCTCAGGAGTTCGAGCGCTGAGCGCACGGTCATCGGCGACATGTCTTCGCCTTCTACTTCCGTCGCGCCGATCACGTAGAGGTCGTCCTGTTTTGGCGCGATGTAGAGCGGGTACCGCGGATGCAGCAGCCGCACGGGCCGCGTCAGGCCAATACCCGGCGCATGCACACGCGCCACTTCACCTCGAATGCCCCTTAACGCGGGCCACGCCGGTTTGCCGCCGAGACCGCGGCAATCGATGACGAAACGCGCGTCCGGCGGGGTATCGATTGTCGTATTCCAGTGAATATTGACGTTACGTTCGACCAGCCCCGCCGCCAGCGCCGTCAGCACCTGCCGGTTGTCGAGCTGGCCTTCGTTCGGCAGCAGCCAGCCTTGCGGGAAGCGCGTGCCGAGCGACGGTTCCGCCGCCGTGACCTGTGCGCCGGAAAGCTTGACGAAGCCGCTCTGGAAGAGCGCCGAAGGCGCGTTCGCGCGCAAACGGCGCTCGAACAACGGCGCTTCGGCGCGATCGCCGGCGTGCCAGACGACCAGCGTGCCATTGCGCTGGAAAAACACCGGTTCCGGCAACTCGGCGATAAAACCCGGCCAGCGTTCCAGCGACGCCGCCCCGAGTTCGGTAATCAGCAATTCGGCGCTGGCGGCTTCGGCGAGCGGCGCCAGCATTGCCGCCGCGACCCACGCCGCCGATTGCGTGCCGGCGGCGTCACCACGGTCGTACAGCGCCACGCGATGCCCCGCCCCCGCAAGCAGCCACGCGACCAGCCGCCCGCACAATCCGCCACCGACGACCGCGAAATCGTCTCGCCCGGACACATGGGACTTGGTGGAATGGGCAGTGGAATGCACAACGGTGTTCACGATGACGATGCCTCCTCAGCAGACGCTGCAGAACGCACGGAGCACAAAGCACGGAAGTCGAGATCGGGAGGGACGCCCGTTTCGAGCCCTGGTTGCACGCGCGGCGCACAAAACTCATTTTTCAGGGACGAAACCACGGAGAGAGAGAGAGCGACTCGGGAGCGCATTGCGTGCGCTTCCTGGGCCTGCAAATACTGGAAGAAACTGGAAACGCGGCGGTTTCCGGAAACTTCCCTCGCCGGTATTACCCGGATCGGGTGCAAAGGGACTCTCTCAGCCTCACCGCGCGTACTCCGTTCTGGTTAGTCGGGAGACGCGTGCCGAAGCACCCCTGTTTCGTCATCGATCATTAAAACATAAAAGCGAAACGGCCCGCAAACGGGGAAAGGCCGGGTGCAGCCCGGGACAAAACCGGACAGCCTTCCCTTTCGTTCGTGCAGCGCGCACTCTGGCACAATGCCGCGAACGCCGGATTCGTCTGCGGCGCATGCGTGGTCGGGCAAGCGCCCGGCTGTTGCGTTGCATCAGTTCGGCGAGGATTAAGGAACAGTTAAGTCACGCCCGAAACAATGCTCCGGCGCGCGCTGTCTTTAATGGTCTCTTACGATCACGATCGTTAAGGCGGAGCCGAACCATCCGCATCGATATCGCCAAGTTACAACCTGCCGCCGAGCCGGCACGTCTTCAGGAAGCTCATGACCACCACACCTCCCGGCAACACAGAACAAAACGCCGACAAAGTGTCGGCGTGGAGTCTTATCAGGCCTTACTGGGTATCGGAAGAACGCGGCATTGCATGGCTTTTGCTGATCGCGATCATCGCGATCAACATGACGGTTGTGTACATCAACGTCCGCCTGAACAAATGGAACGCGGACTTCTACAACGCGCTGCAAAGCAAGAACGTCCACGATTTTCCGCATCTGCTGATGATCTTCACCGGCCTTGCATTTGCGTACATCCTGCTCGCTGTGTACGGCCGGTATCTGCGCCAGATGCTCGGCTTCCGGTGGCGCCAATGGCTTACGCACCGCTACCTGGAACAATGGCTTGGCGATAAAGCCTTCTACCGCATAGAACGCGATCGTCTCGCCGATAACCCCGACCAGCGGATCAGCGACGACCTGCAATCCTTCGCCACGACCACGCTGGCGTTGTCGCTGGATTTGTTGTCCACGCTCGTCACGCTCGTGACCTTCATCACAATCCTGTGGACGCTGGCGGGCGCGCTGAGCTTCTCGTTATTCGGCACACCGCTCAACATTCCGGGCTACATGGTCTGGGCTGCCGCGCTGTACGCGGTGCTCGGCTCGCTCGTGATTCAGCGCTTCGGCCATCCGCTGGTATCGATTAATTACCAGGCGCAGAAGGTGGAAGCGAACTTCCGTTTCGGCCTGATCCGCATTCGTGAGAACGCCGAGCAAATCGCGTTCTACGACGGTGTATCGACGGAAACCAATAACGCGAAGACCATCTTCCAGACGATCCGCCAGAACTACTGGCAGATCATGAAGTACACGAAACGCCTGACCTTCGTGCTGTCCTTCTATGGTCAGATCGCGCTGATTTTCCCGATCATGGTCGCTGCGCCCCGTTACTTCGCGGGCGCGTTCTCGTTCGGCGTGCTGATGCAGATCAGTTCGGCATTCGGCACCGTCAGCGACTCGTTTTCGTGGTTCATCAACAGTTATTCGACCTTGGTCGAATGGCGCGCCACCGTGAACCGGCTGCGCGAATTCAAGCGTGTGATGCGCTCCACGCACATCAGGGAAGCCGCTTCGCCGGCGACCGTCCACGGCGGTATCAACCTGCATTACACGAGCACCGACGCGTTGACCACGACCGGGCTGAAGCTCGCGTTGCCGAACGGCACGCCGCTCGCGACGGTAGCGGATGTCGCGGTAAAGCCGGGCTCACGCTGGCTTGTGCAAGGTCCATCGGGTTCGGGCAAGAGCACATTGATGCGCGCGCTGGCCGGCTTGTGGCCGTTCGGCGAGCTACTTGCCGATCGGCACGCTGAAGGCAGCGTTGAGTTATCCGTCGGCAGGGGAAGCATTCTCCGATACAGACTGTCGCGAAGCCTTGCGCGCCTGCAATCTGAACGCGTACGGCACGCGTCTGGAGGAATCCGGACACTGGGCGAAGATGATGTCGCCCGGCGAACAGCAACGGCTGGCGGCTGCCCGCGTGTTGCTGCACAAGCCGGACTTCATGTTCCTCGATGAAGCCACCAGCGCACTCGATGCCGAGAACGAGATGCTGATCTATACGGCGATCATCGATGCCTTGCCGAACGCCGCTATTGTCAGCGTGGCGCATCGCGAGTCGGTGTCGGGGTTCCATGAGAACCGGATCGAGATCGAGCGCGCGGGCGCTGAGAGCGCGGGCGCTGAGACTCTGGCGGTTTGAAGTCGACGCGCTTATTTGATGTTCGCTGAACGCTGGCGTTGCCGGCATTTGCATCTCACGCGCACCGGCTTTTTCGATTGAGTGCATCCGGGAAGCAGGTTCTTTTTGGCCTGCTTTTCGCGTTTAATGACGCACCGTAGAATGTTCCCGCGCCTACGTCTTGCAGGCGTTGAACGGGAGACGGGAT
>WNFJ01660287.1_pt2 | contig 12968 bp, 13 predicted proteins | sample 5400461 | NCBI WGS metagenome assembly WNFJ01 (sample SAMN13153349, study PRJNA577476) | soil metagenome | isolation source: 115 cm saprolite on Douglas fir-dominated hillslope | place: USA:California | collected 2013-09-17 | reverse complement strand
CCGGCGGCACGCCGCCATTGGCCCTTCAGGTCGGGATACTTGGATTCATCGGCCGTCGCCACGCCACAAATCATCACCATCAGCGCCGACCAAAGTGCGGTTGCAGCGATCGAGTTGCGAAAGATCATGGTGTCCACCCGGTGATCGCGGGCGCGTCGCCCGCACCTCTTGGAATCCGAACTCCGTCAGCGCCAAAAGGGATCGGCGCAAATTATCAGCCCGAAAAATTTCGGCCACCAGCGAGGCGATGCTTGCCGACGACGCCGCATCCGCCCCTTGACCCTCGGAGACTTCGGCACGTCCTGCCGGCAGCGGGCCTTATCAACCACGTTAGACCTCGGCTCGGCGCTGCTCAAGAGCGGTGACGGTCGTTGGCGTCACCGTCCCGCAAACGCCCTTCACCACGACGGACGAGGTGATGGAAGGACGCTGCTTGCTGCAGTGCATAGTCTGATCCTGCGTGCGCCGTCCCCCTTTTTGGCATAAAACACAGAGCGGTGTCCGCGCCTGATGCGGACGGGAGGACCATGAATGGAGGCTTGCCATGAATACGCGCCGGCGGGATTTCCTTTTATTGGTGACATTGGCGTTAGCGGCCGCGACACCCGAGCGCCCGCGGTCGGGACGGCCAATACCGGTACGCAAGGCGCCGCATTCATCCCGGATTTCTCCGGCGTATGGGTCCACCCATCCTGGCCCAGCGTCGAGCCGCCGTTGTCCGGTCCCGGCCCGGTGGTGAATAAGTCGCGCCTGCGCACCGGCGAGAGCAACGGCAACCGGCTGGTCGGCGATTACAGCAATCCGATCTTGAAGCCCGCGGCGGCGGAAGTCGTGAAGAAGCACGGCGAAATTTCTTTAGCCGGCGTGACCTATCCGACTCCGGCCAACCAATGTTGGCCTCAACCGGTGCCCTATATTTTTTGGACCATTGGCATTCAGCTTCTGCAGCAGCCGAACACGATCACCATCCTTTACAGCAATCCCGATCATGAAGTCCGCCACGTGCGCCTGAACCAGCCTCATCCCGCGAAGGTGACGCCATCCTGGTATGGGGATTCGGTGGGCCATTACGAAGGCGACACGCTGGTGATCGACACCGTGGGGATCAAGACCGGCCGGCCGTTTGCCATGGTCGACATTTTCGGCACGCCGTACAGCGAGGCTCTGCACGTGGTGGAGCGTTATCGGTTGCTTGATTACGAAGCCGCGAAAGAAGCGCAGGAACGCGGCCAAAAGGAGAATCGTCGCCTTCCTAGCAACGACTCCGGGCTGGACGTCGACCCCGACTATAAGGGCAAGGGGCTGCAGCTCCAATTCACGGTCGAGGACGAGGGCGTTTTCACCATGCCCTGGTCGGCGACCATGACTTATCGGCGCGCCGTGGGCCAGTGGCCTGAATTCGCCTGTGCCGAGAACATTCACGAATTCTATTACAATAAGAATGCCGAGGTCCCGACAGCGGACAAGCCGGATTTCTGAGCGGGCGACGGACCGGAAGCCGGGCCGGCACGGCCGGACGAAGTTCATCTTTCGATTCTGTTTCGTTCTCTTTTCGATTCCTGATGCCCGTTGAAGGCGGACTTCCGCAGCCGTCCTGGCAGGTCGTTTTGCCTGATTTTGCTGGGCCGCCGGGCCGGAATCCGCAATGGGTTATTACCACCGGCCATAGGGCCGCAGCCCCAGCCGTGGTACCCTGACTAGCGAATCACCGAGGGGTGCTCTCATGAACGTCATCGTCTTCGCGTCGCGCAAAGGCGGCTCGGGCAAGAGCACGCTGACCGCGCATCTCGCCGCCCAGGCGCACCGGCCGTCGCGTCCCGTCCTGCTGATCGATTGCGATCCACAGGGCTCATTGACCCTGTGGCACAAGCTGCGGGGCGGCGGCGAACCGCCGTTGCGCTCCGCCGTCGAGGGTGTCGCCGATCTCATCAAGGCGGCCCGGCATGCCAGCTACGAATGGGTGTTCATCGACACGCCGCCGAACATGTCGGCCGCCGTCACCGACGCGATCCACGCCGCCACGCTGGTCGTGATCCCGGCGCGGCTTACCGTGTTCGATATCGCGGCCGTCAAGGAGACCATGGATCTGTGCCGCAAGCTGGGCAAGCCCTATGCGGTCGTGATTAATGGCGTGCCGGCGCGGCGCGACAACACGGAGTCGCCTTACGTGCGCGAAGCGCGCCAGGTTCTCACCCAGCTCAACGTTCCGGTCTGGTCCGGCCAGATCACCCAGCGCACCAACTACTCGGTCGCTTTGGCGGAAGGCGAGGGGGCCAAGGAATACGATGCCAACTCCGAGGCGGCATTGGAAATCGCCGCCCTCTGGACCGCCATCGCTAAGTCGGTGAAGGCGATCAACGGCATGTATGAAGGCGTCGCCATGCACCGCGTCGCGGCGTGACCCGGCGGCGCCTCTCGTCAGGCCTGCGCTCGTCACCGCGGCGCCAACAAAGACGTGGATGGCCGCGGCAAGCCTGCCCTCGGACTTGATCCGAGGGTCCGGCCACGCTCATTGGTTGGCGGCTGCGCCTACTTCAGCATATCCTTGACCTTGTCGAGGCCGGCCTGCACGCAGGGCTCGTCGTTGCCGCCGGGCGAGCCGGACACGCCGACGGCGCCGATCACGTCGTCGCCGACCTTGATCGGGAGCGCGCCGGAAATGGCGATGATGTTCGGCAGCGTCACCTGCTGTCGCACTCCGGCGTCCCCGTCGGCGAAGCGTTTGGCGGTTACGGCGGAGGGCACGCGGAACGTGTTCGAAGTGTAGGCCTTGCGCCGGCTGTTCTCCATGGTGTGGGGGCTCGCGCCGTCGCCGCGCAGCTGCACGACCGTTTCACCCGCATGATCCACCACGGTGGCGGAGACGCGAAAACCTTTCGCGGTGCAAGTCTCGACCGCGGTGGTCGCAATGGTCTTGGCGACCTCGTAGGACAGGACTTTCTCGGTCTTCAGCTGGGCATGCGCCGGGGCTGCCAGCACGCAGGCAAGGCCGATACCGGCCAGGCGATAGAACGCAGACATATCCGACATATTGAGCTCCTCCCGTCTGTCAGATGGATGGGCCGATAAATGGGTACCGCCCGACGGCGAGCCTATTCCTTTGCATTTTTTGTGTCGTGGGGAATATGGGCCCACCGCCTCGATCCGTGCTAGACGAACGCGAAACATCGGCCCCAAGGGAGGATTGAAGATGACCGGACTTTCCGCGATCCACATCCGGCGCGGCGCTCTCGGCGCCGTGATCTTTGCCGTCATCGGGACCGCTTGCCTAAGTCCCCCGCGCGCCGCGGCGCAAGGCGGCGCGCCCGATTATGCCGCCCTCATGGCCGCGCCCGATCGCAGCGACGCCGACCGCCAAGCCGACAAACGCCGGGATCCGGTGCCGTTTCTCGCCTTCGCCGGACTGCGGCCCGGCATGAAGGTGCTCGATATGGGGGCTGGCGCCGGCTACAGCACCGAGCTCGATGCGCGCGCGGTGGGGCCGAACGGCATCGTCTACGGCCAGAACCCGCCGGATTTCAGCGAGCGCGGAAAGGCGGCGTTCGCGGCCCGGCTGGCGACGCCGGCGATGAAGAATGCCGTGAACCTATCGCAACCTTTCGACGATCCGGTGCCGGCCGATGTGCACGATCTCGACGCAATCACGTTCCTGTTCTTCTACCACGACACGACCTACATGAATGTCGATCGCGCGCAGATGGACCGCAGACTGTTCGCGGCGCTCAAGCCTGGCGGCCTGCTGGTGATCGCCGACCATGCCGCCAAGCCGGGCGCCGACATTTCGGTCGGCAAGTCCCTGCATCGCATCGATGAGGCGGTGCTGCGGCGCGAGGTCGAGGCCGCCGGCTTCAAGCTCGTTGCCGAAGGCGCGTTCTGGCATCACCCCGAGGACACGCGCGATTTCACCACCCAGCGGCCGACCGGGCCGGTCGATGAGTTCGTGTTGAAATTCCAGAAGCCGATGTGAGCGGGGTCCGCCGCGAGAGGCTTCAGTCGCCCGCCAGCTCCAAGCCGGCCACCTGCCAGCGCGGGCGCGCCGACGCAGAGATGAAATAATTGAGCAGCGCGAGCGCGGACTCGACCGCGCTGCTGGCTGCCGGGACCGCAGCGCGTGGAAACGGCAAGCGCCGGCTTTCTTCGGCCGGCCGCTGTTCCGGACGGCTTTTCAGGTGCGTCGCCCGGCATTCCATCACACGGTATTGTGAGGGCGGGCGCGAAACGGAACTTTGGAGCCGCCAATCCGGTTGCCCACATATCGGAGTTCCCGGCGCTGCCAGCATGCTGCCGGGAAGGTGCTGGCTGAAGTAACGGCGCCGGCCAAAGAAAACCGGCCAGAGAAACGGAGAATCGTCATGAATCTGCCTTCTAAAACTCTCGCTGTCGCCCTGCTTGCCGCGACCCCATCATGGTTCGCGGGCCCCGCGGGCGCGGCGCCTCTCGGTGCGCCACTGTCGCTACAGGACGCCAACGGCTCGTCCGTTCAGACGGTGCAATGGCGCGGCGGCGGTCATCGCGGGTGGGGCGGCGGCTGGGGCGGTGGTCATGGTTGGTGGGGCGGGCCCGGCGCAGGTTTCGCGGCCGGCGCCATCATCGGCGGCGCCATCGCGGCGTCCCGACCTTGGTATGGGTACGATTACGACTATGCCCCGGGCTATTACGGCTACGGATATGATCCGGCCTATTACGGCTACGGCACCTACGACAATGGCTACGGCGCGCCGGGCGGCTATGTGGCGGTCGCGCCCGATCGGGACGTCGCCTACTGCCAGCAACGCTACCGGTCTTACGATCCGGCCTCGGGGACCTATCTGGGCTATGACGGGCTTCGCCATCCGTGCCCTTAAGGGATCTGATGGCGACCGCGGCCGCAAACGGGCGGCCGTTCGAACGGCGAAGGGCTGCCCGCCGGCAGTCCTTCGCTTTTTTGCGGGGCAGGCGCGGACGGCTTGAGGCGCGACGGAGGCGCGACTGATCGGTCAGCCGCCGGCGCGCTTGAAATATTGTACCGCGCGCTCGTGCTTCTCGGCGGCAACGCGGGTGCTGAAGGTGCCCAGGTTGCGGCGCTTGCCGGTCTTTACATCCTTCTTGCGCGAATAGAGGCGGTATTGTCCGGATTTGAGCTTGCGGATCATGGGTCTCCGATTCCTGCCATAGAGCTTCCCGATGCCCAACAGCGGCAAGCGCGGCAGGTTCCCTGGCGTCGAGGCGCGGTGACGCGCGAGCCCTCAATAGCGGTAGTAGTAGCCCCGCGGCTGCTGCGGGTAAAAGAAACCCGGCGATTGTTGGTAAGGCGATTGTTGGTAAGGCGATTGTGGGTAAGGCGATTGTTGGTAAGGCGATTGCTGGTAATAAGGCGCGGAGCGCTGCCCATAGCCGGGCACGGCGGACGGATATTCGCTCGCGGCCGGTGTACGCCCCTGCGCCGACTCTCCCGACACCACGATGGTGGTCGCCTCCATGCTCTGCTGCTGGACCAGCGCGTAGAGGGTCGCGGCATTGTCCGGATGCAGCCTGATGCAGCCATGGGAGGCCGGCCCGCCGAGCTGATTGATCTCATAGCTGCCATGAATCGCAAAGCCGCCGTGGAAGAAGATCGAATGCGGCATCGGCGAATTGTAGTACTCCTTGGAGAACCAGGTGGGCTCCATGCGCAACGGGTGAAAGGTGCCGCTCGGCGTGCCATAGCCGGGGCGCCCGGTCGATACGGTAAAGCGGTAGCGCGGCGCGCCGTCGACCGAGACCGTCATCTGCTGGGAGCTTTTGTCGACATTGATCAGCACATGGGCGCCTGCCGCGGACGCGAGCAGGCTTGCGAGCGCTGCGGCCAGCGACGCGCAGAGCCAAGACCGGAAACGCATGGATGAGCCCTCGCCGCAGCCAGGTTCCTTGAAAAGACGCTGCTTGCCCATTCGGGCCATGTCACGATTTTGTGGCGATGATTGGGTGGCCGCCAGGGCTAGCGCATGTAACGCGCGGCAAGGTTGACGGCGTGTAAGCGCCGCTGCTGCCGCACCGCGGTCTCCGTGTCTCAGCCGGCCGTGCTTGTCCCGGCCTTGAGCCGGGACCGTTCCGGATTCCAGCGGCTGGGACGGTCCCGGGTCTCCGCCCGGGACAAGCACGTCAGATCGGCGCCTCTAATGCTTCCGCGCCTGCACCAGGTAGCCGAGGATCGTGGTGTCGCCCAGGGACTTGCAGGCCTCCAGCCGATGCAGACCCTCCACCAGGACGAGGCGTCCGCTGTCCTCCTGCCGAACCATGATCGGGGTCTGCTGGCCGACTTCGAGCATGCTGGCGGCGATCTCCTGCACGAGTTCCGGCTTCAGCGTCGCGCGCCGCTTCACCGGCACGTAGATGTCCGCGATCGGGAAGCTCTCGCGTTTCATCATCGTCATGGCAGGCGCGCCAACAATCGAATGTCCGCTCGGCATGCGCGGCGGCTCGCCGCCAAAATGCATCTATGGCGCAGCTGGCGAGAAGATATGCGCTGCCCCATGGCTCAGCAACCGACCTGCCCGAAGCCCGCGCGCTTCAATCGCACGATGGCCTGATCGAGGGCCGAGAGGAAGCTCGAGCGGTCGCGCGGCGAGAATGATTTAGGGCCGCCGGTGATCTCGCCGGCGCTGCGCAACGAATCCATCAGGTTGCGGGTGGCGAGCGCCAGGCCGATCGACTCCTCGGTAAAGGCTCGCCCGGTCGGCGCGATCACCGCGGCGCCGGCCTTCACGCAACGGCTGGCGAGCGGAATGTCGGCCGTGATCACGATGTCGCCGCCGATGGCTCGCTCGACAATCCAGTTGTCGGCTTCGTCCACGCCGGCGGCCACCACCACGCGCTCGATCAGCGGATCGCGCGGCACCGCGATCGGGCTGTTGCTCACCCCGATGACCTTGATCCCGTGGCGGGTGGCCACGCGATAGATTTCGTTCTTCACCGGGCACGCATCGGCATCCACATAGATCGTGATGGGTTTGGAGGGGGCCGGGGAGGGGGCGGAAGTCATGCGGGCGGGATCACGACTGTCGCGTAGGAAGGTCTGCCGAATGGCGAGGCCTGGCGAGCTGTCCCGCGAACCGGATAGTCAGAGCGAGAAAACGCGCGCGGCGATGTCATTCCAAGTGTAGGGACATTCCTCGGGAAATGACTCTTCGAGGATTCCGGTTTCCCTGGCGGCGTCGAGACGCGCCTTGCGATAGCCGCGAGCAATGGCTTCCGGGATGCGCGGCTTGAGCCCCGGATTGTCCGCAATGACATCCTCCAGCTCCAGCCGCTGCGCTGAGATCGATAACACCCAGCTGCGGGACCGCGGCGCCGCCTGATGGTCCCAGTTGAGCATATGCACGATCAGCACGCCAAGCGCGCTTGCGAGCTTGTTGAACTGTTCCCGCCCCAATGACTCGATCTCCTCGGCCACATTGTCACGATCGACCGCGTCCCAGCGGCCCTCGCGCACGAGGCGGGCCTGTTCCAGTGACCACGCACAGAAGTCGCGGTCATAGCTGGCGCCGGCCGGTTCCGCGGCGGGAACCAGATCGGCTTCGCTTTCGGTGGGACGACCTGCCATCACGTTCCTCGAAGGGCTCCTCGAAGACACAGCCTACACCCGCTCCACGAAGCTATCCACCACGCGCTTCTCGCCGGCCTTGTCGAATTGGATGGAGAGCTTGTTGCCGTCCACCGCGGTGACGTTGCCGTTGCCGAACTTGAGATGGAACACGCGGTCGCCGATCGCGAAGGCGGAAACCGGGCCGCTCGAGCGGGCAACCAATTCGCCTTCGATGGTGAGCGGGGACGAGCGCGGCCGCGTCGTTCGCTCGCTCCCCTCCGAGGCGGGCGAATCGGGGTCGAACTCCTGCGCAACGCCTTCATCGAAGCCGCCGCTGCGGCGCTGCGCGCGCTGCCAGCCGGGCGTGCCATAGCTCGAGCCGAAATGCCGCGAGGCCCCATAGCCGCCATAGCCGCCGAAACCGCCCCTGGATTCCGTCACCTCCACGCTGGCCTCGGGCAGCTCGTCGAGGAAGCGCGACGGAATGTTGCTCTGCCACTGCCCGTGCATGCGCCGATTGGTGGCGAAATAGATTTTGGCGCGCAGGCGCGCGCGCGTGATCCCGACATGGGCGAGGCGGCGCTCCTCCTCGAGCCCGGCGCGGCCCTGGTCGTCCAAGGTCCGCTGATGGGGGAACAGGCCTTCCTCCCAGCCGGGCAGGAACACGGTGTCGAATTCCAGCCCCTTGGCGGAGTGCAGGGTCATCACCGACACGGCCTCGCCGTTCTCGCTTTTGTCGGTGTCCATGACCAGGCTGATATGCTCGAGGAAGCCTTGCAGGTTCTCGAACTCCTCCATGGAACGGATCAGCTCCTTCAGATTTTCGAGACGGCCGGCGGCATCGGCGCTGCGGTCCTTCTGCCACATCTCGGTATAGCCCGACTCGTCGAGCACGATCTCGGTGAGCTCGGTGTGGGGGAGCGCATCCTTCTGGGCGCGCCAGCGGTCGAACGCCGCCACCAGGTCGCGGAGCGCGCCGCGCGGGCGCGGCTTGAGCTCGTCGGTCTCGATCAAGGCCCGCGTCGCCTGCATCAGCGGCACGCGCCGCCTGCGCGCATGCTCGTGCAGGAGCTGCACGGTGGCGTCACCCAGCCCGCGCTTGGGCACGTTGACGATACGCTCGAAGGCGAGGTCGTCGGCGGGCTGAGCGACGAGGCGCAGATAAGCGAGCGCATCGCGGATTTCCTGGCGTTCGTAGAAGCGCGGGCCGCCGATCACCCGGTAGGGCAGGCCGAGCGTGACGAAGCGGTCCTCGAATTCGCGCATCTGGAACGAGGCCCGCACCAGGATCGCGATCTCGTCGAGCCGGTGGCCGTTGCGCTGCAGCGCCTCGATCTCCTCGCCGATGGCGCGTGCTTCCTCCTCGGAATCCCAAGAGCCGGTGACGGTAACCTTCTCGCCCGGCACGTCCTCGGTGCGCAGCGTCTTGCCGAGCCGGCCCGCGTTGTGGGCGATCAGATGCGAGGCGGCGGCCAGGATATGGGCGGTCGAGCGATAGTTGCGCTCCAGGCGGATCACTTTCGCGCCCGGAAAGTCGTGCTCGAAGCGCAGGATGTTGTCGACCTCCGCCCCGCGCCAGCCATAGATCGACTGGTCGTCATCGCCCACGCAGCAGATGTTCTTAAGGGCGCGGGGGGTGGATGCCAACTCGGTGGAGCTTGCATCGCGCCCCGTGCTCTGGCCCAGCAGCCGCAGCCAGAGATACTGCGCCACGTTGGTGTCCTGGTACTCGTCGACCAGGATGTATTTGAAGCGCGCCTGATACTGGCGCAGCACCTCGGGCTGGGTGCGGAACAGGCGGATGCACTCGAGCAGGAGATCGCCGAAATCAACGGCATTGAGCACTTTCAGGCGCTCCTGATAGGCGGAGTAGAGCTTCCTCCCCTTGCCGTTGGCGAAGCTCGCGCCTTCGCCGGCCGGAACCTGATCGGGCGCGAGACCACGGTTCTTCCAGCTGTCGATCAGCCCGGCGAGCATCCGTGCCGGCCAGCGCTTCTCGTCGATGTCCTCGGCTTCAAGGATTTGCCGCATGAGCCTGATCTGGTCGTCGGTGTCGAGGATGGTGAAGTCGGGCTTGAGGGAGACCAGCTCGGCATGCCGGCGCAGAATTTTCACGCCGATCGAATGAAACGTGCCAAGCCACGGCATTCCCTCCACAATCTGCCCCACCATGACGCCGACGCGCTGCTTCATCTCGCGCGCCGCCTTGTTGGTGAAGGTGACCGACAGGATCTCCGATGGCCGGGCCCGTCCGGTCGCCAAAATGTGCGCGATCCGCGTGGTCAGGACGCGCGTCTTGCCGGTGCCGGCGCCGGCCAGGACCAGCACCGGACCGTCCAGGGTTTCGACCGCGGCGCGCTGCTCGGGATTGAGATCGGCGAGATAAGGCGCCGCTGCGGCACGCGCCCGCGCGGCGATGCCGCCCGGTTGAGAAACCGGCGGCAAGGGGTTGAAATCGCGCGACGTGTGGGTCGGCTCGGCCATCTTCAAGCTGGTCTTGGCGTTCATCCTTCGCCGGCCACTCTGCGGGCGAATCTCGAAGTCAAAGATGGCACTCACGGGGGCGCAGCGCCACCTCGGAAGCCGAACGGCTGCAAGTGTGCAGGGATCGCTTCCCGGATTGCGCTTCGGGCGCCCCCATCCGGGCTACGATTGGCCGGGCATGGCGACGCGGCGGCCGGCCGCTTCCGGCACCGGCAGCTTGGCATGGGCGGCCTTCATCCTGGCCAGGCTGGCGGCGATGTCGGAGGGGAAGGCGGCGGTCTTGCCGGCCGCCATGTCCACGTGCAGCGCCATGTTCTCCGAGGTCGCCGAGACCCAGCCATCGGCGGCGTGAAACAGCTGCTCGAAGAAGTGCATGCGCTTGGCGTCGTAATCGAGCAGCTGAAAAGTCACGCGCACCGGATCGCCCGCGTGCAGCTCGCGCAGGTAGCGCACATGCACCTCGGCGGTGAAGCAGGACTGCCGGCGCGACTTTACATAATCGGAGCCGCAGCCCAAGAGCTCGAGCACCTCGTCGACCGCCCGGTCGAACAGCACGTTGTAGTAGGCCATGTTAAGATGACCATTGTGGTCGATCCAAGCCGGCTCGACCCGCATCACCGAGGAGACGAACGGGGCAAAGAACACCGGTTCAAAGTCGACGCGATCGAGCATGTGGGCACATCCCGGGCCAGAGCACTCTATTCCGCCCGAGGCCACCTGAGGATGCAAGCAAAAGTTACGTCGCAATCGCAGTGGCCGAGACCTGGCCTGGGTGCCCGGCCGGGGTCGGCGGCCGCCGGAGCGGCAAGCGTCGGGAACTGTATTGCAGTATTGCGGTACCGACATAGATTTGCCGTCAATACCTCGCATGAGCGGGTTGTGCTGGCCACGGGCCAGGGCCAAGTTGTGGCGTGGCCCACGTAGCAGTGATCGCCGCGGGTCCAGGTAAGCGGGCGGCCACGATGGCACGGCCAGTGTAGCTGTGCGACGAGAATCGTGCTCGTTTGATCGGTGCTCGGGTGTTCGGAAGGCCCGCTTATCCGGCGGGCCGCGCGGATTCGGAAACAGTTTCGAAATCGGCTTCGGAATTGGTTTCGGAAATGGTTTCGAGTGCGCTTTCGAGATCCTTAGGGTGGAAACGGCGTGCAGACGGCGCTGCTGAGTGCTGGCATTGCGATCATTCTGGCGCTGGTGACAGCGCTGGTGGGGCCCTTCTTCGTCGATTGGGGTAGCTACCGGACCGAGCTCGAGGCCGAGGTCGGACGCCTCACCGGGCTTGAGGTGCGGGTCACCGGCCCGATCGACGTCCGCATCCTGCCGACACCGACATTGACTTTGCAGCAGATCGAGCTGGGCCGCCCGGGCGATCCGGCCAAGACCCGCGCGCGGGCGCTGCGGATCGAATTTGCCCTGGGCGATCTCATGCGTGGCACCTGGCGGGCGCCGGATCTGAAATTGCGGGGCCCTGAGCTCACCTTGAGCCTCGATCCATCGGGGCGGCTCGCTTGGTCGGCGCCGACGATCGGCCTCAACCCGGACGCGGTCTCGATCGAGCACCTCGAGATCGAGGATGGCCGCGCGACCCTCGCGGATGCGGCCAGCGGCTCGCGGCTGTCGCTCGACAAGTTGGATTTCACCGGTCAGGTACGCTCCCTGCTCGGACCCGTCAAAGGCGAGGGGTCCTTCGCCATCGAGGGGCAGCACTATCCGTTTCGACTGTCGGTGAGCCGCCCCGCGGACGATGGCGGCGTCAAAGTGCGGCTCAACGTGGATTCCATCGACCATCCCCAGACCGTCGATGTCGACGGCTCGATTTGGGTCGACCAAGGCCTGCCGCGTTTTGAAGGCATGCTGGAATTGGGCCGTCCGGTGGGCCGCAGCCCGGACGGCATCGTCGAATCGTGGCGGATCGCCAGCCATGTGCGCGCCGACGGCGCGGCCGCGGTGCTGGAGCAGGTCGAGTTCCAATACGGCCCGGAGGAGCGCGCGATCAGGCTCAAGGGCGATGCCAGGCTGTCGTACGGCGCCAAGCCGCAACTGGCCGCGACCCTGTCGGCGTCACAGATCGACCTCGACCGGATCTTGGCCTTGCCGGAGGCGGTCGGGCGCCGTCCGCTCGCCGCCATCACGACCTTGGCTGAATCCTTCGTCCGGGTGCAGCACCTGCCGGTCGCCGTAAAGCTCGGGATCAGCGTCGAGACGGTGACGCTTGCCGGCGCGATGCTGCAGCGCGTGGGCGGCGACCTGAAATCCGAGGGCGACACCTGGAATATCGAGAATTTCGCCCTGCGGGCGCCCGGCCTGACCCAGGTGGCATTCAGCGGTCGCCTCGGGGCGTCGCCGGGCGGCGTCGCTTTTAACGGCGCGACCAAGATCGAGTCCGCCGATCCGCGGGCGCTGATCGGCTGGCTCTCCGATCGCGGCAATGGGCAGGTTGCCACGTCGGGGCCGCTGCGCCTCACCAGCAACGTCGCGCTGGGCGGCGCCGGGATCGCCTTCGATCGGTTGCAGGCGGAGCTCGATCGCATGAAGATCGAGGGCCATCTCGACTATGTCTGGCCGGACGGCGACCACCCCGCCAAGCTCAACGCGGCGCTGCACGCGGGCGAATTGGACGTCGACCGCGCGCAATCGCTGCTGCTGGCGAGCCTCGGGGAGCCGCTCGAATGGCCGCGCGAGGGAACGCTGGCGATCGATATCGGGCGGACGACAGTCGCGGGGGTCGAGGCGAAGGATGTTGTCGTCAAGATGCGGCGCGATTCCGGCGGTCTCGACATCGAGCGCTTGGCCATCGGCGATATCGGTGGCGCGAAGCTTACAGTCGGCGGCCGCATCGACACGCATGAATCGGCTCCGCGCGGCAGTATTTCTCTCGACCTCGACGCGCGCAGCCTCGACGGCGTGGCGGCGCTGATCGGGAAATTCTCAGCCCCGGCCGCGG
>WNFJ01227246.1_pt2 | contig 12972 bp, 12 predicted proteins | sample 5400461 | NCBI WGS metagenome assembly WNFJ01 (sample SAMN13153349, study PRJNA577476) | soil metagenome | isolation source: 115 cm saprolite on Douglas fir-dominated hillslope | place: USA:California | collected 2013-09-17 | reverse complement strand
CGGAAGGCCGCAAGCCGATGCCTTCTTTCAAGAAACGCCTCACGGAAGAGCAGCGCTGGCAGCTCGTGCTGCTGGTGCGCTCGTTCGCCGGCTCACCTTCCGCGCCTCCGTCAGCGAAAAAGCCAGACGTGCCGGGCGACAAGAAGCCGGAGCCTCCGCCATCTCACTAGTTGGACGATTCAGCCGGGGTGATTACGATCTTGCGAAAGTACACCTGCCCCTTTTCGCTGCCTTGTAGATAGATCGGGCCCGGCGATGCTTCGCGGCTGTCAAGCGCGCCGCCGGTGATGCCGGGAATCTCCTGATTGTCGATAATGGTTTTCCCGTCGTGCACCACGGTGATGTTTCGTCCGATTAAGGTGATGTCGTAGGTCTGCCATTTTCCTGGCTCGCGAGGGAGGTCCGTCGACGGGGCCAAAAAGCCGTAAACACTACCAATGCGACGATTCGGAGGATCGTTGGGCGAGTCAGTCTCGATCTGGACTTCGTAGCGGCCTCGCAGATAGACGCCGCTGTTGGAATCAGGATCGCATTTGAATTCCACGTGCAGCCTGAAATCCTGGAATTTCTGATTGTTAATCAACTCAGGACCTTCGCCGGGCGTGACGAGGTTGCCTTTCTCGATTTTCCAGACGGTCTTGGCGTCTGACTTGCTCATCGTCCATCCGGACAGATCTTTTCCATTGAAGAGCGCGATGGGTTTTCCCCATTTTGGCGTGCCGCTTTCTTGCAAGGAGGGCGCTTTTTCTCCGGTCCACGTCCACGTCGTCGCACCATCCGGCGCCGTGGTGGTGCCAGACAGCGTGTTGCCGGTCAACGTGCCATCGAAAACCATATCGCTCTTGGCGCTTTCTTCCTCTTTCGGCGAAACGAATTTCAAGTGGCCATCTGTGATTTCAACTTTTGGCAGTGGACGCGCATTTCCCCAACGTCCGACCATTACTGCTTTCAGCTGGCCGTTTTCCTGGGTCAACTCCAGCCAGGACGGATATTCTTTGTCGGGCGCCTTCAGCGTTAAATCCCAGCGGCCCAGAAACGACTCGACCGGCACGGCTGCAGCGGTAGAGGCCGTCTTGCTGGTGTCCGCGGTCGGCGAACACGCAGCCGCGCCCAATGCCAACACCGCCACCACAAACAGAGATGCAGCCCTTTGCAATTTCATAAGATTAGGGTCCCTTCTTTTTTCGGCAAGACCTCGGGAACGCTGCCGATTTGCTATGATGATACAAATGCAGATTGCATCTTATTCTACTCTTGCCGGTGGTTTCTGAATCGCGTAATTCCGTGTATCCTGAGATCTTCATGTTTCATTCAGGGGAACTTCATGAAGCCTGCTCCTTGTCTTGCTGTGTTGCTTCTTGTTCTGGCGCCGGGCGTTTTCGCTGCTGCTGGCGCGGTGCACTGTGGAAAGTTGGTGGACGTTACCAGCGGAAAATTGCTGGTCGATCAAGTCGTCGTGTTTGATGACAACGGGACGGTCACCGCTGTGGGTGCGGCCACTTCGACCACGGTACCGCAGGATGTCACGCCGATCGATCTTTCCGGGTCCACGTGTCTTCCCGGCTTAATCGATGTGCACACGCATCTCACTTCGGATCCGACAGACAGCCAGCGGCTATGCTGGGCCTGGGGTTTCCATCCCTCGCGAAGCAATCACCGGCGCCAAGAACGCCAATAAAACCGTGCGCGCTGGCTTCACCACCGTCCGCAACGTGGGCGCCGGCAATTTTACCGATGTGGCGCTGCGCGATGGCATTAATGCCGGGGACGTTCCCGGACCACGCATGTTCGTCTCCGGGCCTCCTCTGGGGATCACCGGGGGCCACTGCGACAATAATCTGCTCCCTTACGAATTTCATTACAAGGAGGGCGGCGTTGCGGATGGACCGTGGGCTGTCCGCGCCAAGGTTCGCGAGGTGGTGAAATACGGCGCCGATGTGATCAAGGTGTGCGCTTCCGGCGGGGTGCTGAGCAAGGGCGATCTTCCCGGCACGCCGCAATACACGCCAGAGGAACTGCAGGCCATCGCCGAAGAAGCGCACAAGCTGGGCCGCAAAGTGGCGGCGCACGCGCATGGCACGCAATCGATCAAAGACGCGATTCGCGCGGGCATCGATTCCATCGAGCACTCCAGCCTGATTGACGATGAAGGCATTGCGCTGGCCAAGCAGCACGGCACTTATCTGGTGTTCGATATTTACAATGACGATTACATTCTCTCGCAGGGAGAAAAAGTCGGAATGTTGCCGGAATCCATCGAAAAGGAAAAGAAACTCGGGCGGCTGCAACGCGAAAATTTCCGCCACGCTTACCAATCGGGCGCGAAGATGGCGTTCGGCACGGATGCGGGTGTTTATCCGCACGGCGACAATGCCAGGCAATTTGCAAAGATGGTGGAGTGGGGGATGAAACCGGTCGAAGCGATTCAGGCGGCTACGATTAACGCGGCCGCGCTGATTGGCATGCCCGGCAAACTGGGCGTGCTGGCTCCGGGAAGTTACGCTGATCTGATTGCTGTGAACGGCGATCCGCTGAGCGACGTCAAGGTTCTTGAGTCGGTCACGTTTGTGCTGAAGGGCGGCGCCGTGATTCGCAACGATTCAGGCGCAAAATAAAAAGGCGGACCAACGATGTTCTCCTCTGCGTGGCGCGCCGGTGCTGGATTTGCGTGCTAGACAAACTTGAGCACGGGGTTGAGTTGCGAATGGCAAGGCCTCGCCCCTAAAACATGCTACAGGAAGTGGCAAGCAGGCTTGCTTACTTCACGTTTCCGAGTGCTGCGGCCACTTCATTGATATCCGGCACCGTGGGGATGTCGTAGTTCTTGGCCCAGGCCACCTTGCCGTTCTTGTCCACGATGAAGATCGCGCGGCCGGTGATTCCCTTTTCAGGCAGGTACACTCCGTACTTCTCGCTCATCGCGCCTTTTGGATGGAAGTCGGCCAGCAGCGGGTACTTGATGCCCATTTTTTCGGCGTATGCCTTGTGCGACCACACGCTATCGACGCTCACTCCGAGTACCTCTGCGTCCAGGGTCTCAAACGGTTTCATGCCATTCACGATGCACGCGTGCTCGTTAGTGCACACCGGGCTCCAGTCCAGCGGGTAGAACACCAACACAACGTTCTTTTTCCCCGCGAAGTCCGAGAGTTTTACTTCTTTCTGGCTCTGATCTTTCAGCGCAAATTCCGGCGCCTTCTGTCCCACGGCCAAGCTCATAGCGCGCTCCTCCAGCGAAAAAGTAGAATTGTTCCGGCAAGCATCTTACCGAATCCGGGCGTAGCTGGCCAATTTTCCCGCTTCCTCTTCGAGAGGTCAGGCGCTACACTGCCGCCGGAGGAATCATGAGTGCTGGAGTTGTGCGTCGCGTTCCATGCTGACCCTTAGCGAACTTGTTGACCGCTACGATCTTTTGGCACATCAATCCGGCGAACCGGTGGCGCTCTCCGCGTTCGGACTGGACGACGACGAAACGCAAAATCTTTTCACCGCGTTCGACGACGACTACCACATCAGCCGGTACTTTCATTTTTCCAACGGAGAAGGAAAGTCGTACGTGATCCGAGGGGAACCTGCGACGCATCTGTTCATGGACCTGGCCATCCGAGCGCTGCTTTAGGGCGCGCGTCGCTTATGCGGGGAGCGCTCTTTCCAAGCGCTGGACGAGCTTGTTCTGCTCTTCACGCAATTCTTGCGGCAAGCGATTGCCAAACTTGGCGAAAAATTCTCGTACGTCGGCCAAGTCAATTTCCCAATCATCAGGATCCACGCGGAACAATTCGTGAAGAGCTTCGTGTGTGATCTTCAATCCATCAAGGGTGAGCGCGTTTCTGGTTGGCACGTAGCCGATGGGCGTTTCTTCGGCCTCTCCTTTGCCTTCGACACGCTCCAGAATCCATTTCAGGACGCGTACGTTTTCTCCGTAACCCGGCCACAGAAATTTGCCGTCCGCACCCTTGCGAAACCAGTTCACATGGAAAATCTTCGGCGGATGCGGAATGCGCTTCCCCGTATCCAACCAGTGCTGGAAATAATCGGCCATGTTGTAGCCGCAAAACGGCAGCATGGCCATGGGATCGCGGCGAGTAATGCCAACATCGCCGGTTGCCGCGGCGGTGGTTTCGGAGGCCATGGTCGCGCCAACGTACACGCCGTGTTGCCAGTTGAAGGACTCGTAGACAAGGGGCGCGAGGCGCGCGCGGCGACCACCAAAAATGAACGCTGAAATGGGCACGCCCTCCGGGGCTTCCCACTGCGGGGAAATGCTGGGTGACTGGCCTGCGGGCACGGTATACCGGGAATTGGGGTGCGCGGCCGGGCCCTTGGACGGATCCCACTTTTCGCCGCGCCATGTGACCAGTCCTTCCGGGGGATCGCCGCCAATTCCTTCCCACCACGGCTCGTCTTGCGGCGTCACTGCCACATTCGTAAAGATGGTGTTGCGGTTCAGCGCTTGCATGACGTTGGGATTCGTTCGCATCCCCGTTCCCGGAGCTACGCCAAAGAATCCTGCTTCGGGATTGATGGCGTGGAGATAGCCATCGGGTCCAATCTGCATCCACGCGATGTCGTCGCCAACGGTCCAGACGCGATAGCCTTGCTCTTTGAGAGCGGACACCATCATGGCCAGGTTCGTTTTTCCGCAGGCGCTGGGAAATGCGGCGGCCATGTACGTAACTTTTCCTCCGGGCGATTCCAGCCCGAGGATCAACATGTGCTCCGCCATCCAACCCTGCTGGCGGGCCATGTAGCTGGCAATGCGCAGGGCAAAACATTTCTTCCCAAGCAGCGCGTTACCACCGTAGCCCGAGCCGACGCTCCATATGAGGCGCTCCTCGGGAAAATGCACGATGTAGCGGCGCAGCGGATCGAGGTCGCCGAGGGAGTGCAGTCCCGGCACGAAATCCGAGGAATTGCCCAAGCGTCCCGCGGCAACCCTGCCGATGCGCGCCATGATGCGCATGTTCGCAACGACGTAAGGGCTGTCGGTTACCTCGACGCCCACGCGGCTGATCGGCGAATTCACCGGACCCATGATGTATGGGACCACGTACATGGTACGGCCACGCATCGCCCCGTCCAAAAGCGATCCCACTTTGTACTTTGCGCCGTCGGGGTCCATCCAATTGTTGGTGGGGCCAACGTCGTCTTTATTTCGGGAGCAAATGAATGTCAGGTGCTCGGTGCGGGCCACGTCGCTGGGGCTGCTGCGGTGCAGGTAGCAGTTGGGGTAAGTCTTCTCGTTCAACTGGAAGGAGTCGACGTGCTTTAGCATTTCGTGGAGGATGACCTGATTTTCGGCTTCCGAACCGTCGCAGAAGACGATTTTATCGGGCTTGGTCAGCTGGGCCGCGCTCTCCACCCAGGTTTCCATTGCAGTTGCCACGCGTGTCCCCCGAAGAATCTAATGCGCTGCATTACAATTATAAATTGAATGCCCCTTCCGACCGGTCCTAATGCTTGAGTGAGGCTTTCCTGGGCTGGCGGCGGGTTGTTCGCTATTTTCGCTCCGCCCAGTATATGTTAGCGCCGTGTTTTCGCGCAAGTTCGGGCCATCGGAATGATGTCCAATTCTACGGAGCGCGTCTAACGAAATCAGGGTGGTGGAATTTCTGCAACTCTTGCGGCAATTCCATCTGCTTGCCCGGCTTCAGGCTGCGGGATGTAAGGCGGTGGATGACGGTGACGGGCCGATTCCCAGCTATCTTCCGCATCATTCGATTCCGCCAATCAGGAGCGGGCCAGTACCGCGCATCGTCTGGGATTGCGTTAGCGAGCGCCTGACGCCGGTGCTGCAACAGCCGGGGCAGCTGCCTTTGTTAGTCGGCTGCGATTGCAGCATGGTCGTCGGAACCACGCAGGCTTTGACGCACGTTTTCTCGCAAGAGATTCATGTTCTTCATATTGACGGCGATTTTGACGACTCTCCCCCAGACGCCCGGCGCTCACAAAGCGCCGCCGAATGGTTCGCGTTCGGGGCAGGCGGGAATAAATTCGGTGTCGCTGGCGGACATTCGGCTTGCAAAGCCACGCGAAGTTGCGCAGCAGGTGCTGCAATCCGTTCCGGCCTCGGCGTCGTTAGTAGTTCATTTTGATATTGATTGTCTGCAGTCGCGGGAGATGCCGGCGGCGTACTTTCCACACACTGAGGGAATGACTTTGCCGGAAGTTGGCGCTCCTGGACGTTTTTCCTGAAAGACCCACGGATCATCGAAATCGGCGAGTATGCTTTGTTGCGTGAGCCTGGGCAGGTTTCTGTGGGCAAACTCGTCGACGTGCTTTGCGGCGCCCTGAAGCGTTGAGAGGTTAGGCTCGTTTGCCGAGATGGAAGCGAGAATTTCATGGAGCACATTGTGAGTACCTTGCTTCAGGATCTGGGTTACAGCATGCGGTTATTGTGGAACAAGCGAGCCTATAGCATCACCGTGGTTCTGATGTTGGGCTGGGGATCGGCGCGTTCACGTCCGTATTTGGCGTCGCGAATGTGGTTCTTTTGAAGTCCTACGGTCCCGTCAAAACGGATCAGTGGGTGTACCTGTGGGAACATCGCACAAAATCGGCATCGCTGAATCAGATCAGCGTTTCGATGGCGAACTTTCGCGATTGGAAAAACGAGTGTTCGTCGTCGTTTTCGGAAGTGATCGTTTTGGCTGCCGTGGAGCTACACAGCGTCTGGCGAAGGTGTGAGCAATCCCGAGCGGGTACGTGCGGCAGTGATTTCGCCGGGAGTGTTCTCTGCGACGGCGGTGGTACCCGTTGCGGGACGAATGCTTAGTCCGGAAGACAGTTCGAGCGGGGATCGCAGGGTGGTGCTGAGCTACGAATTCTGGAGGCGGGCTTATGGGGCGGATCCATCGCTGCCGGGCAAGAAGATCACTTTAAATGGCCACCATATGGTCGTGGGGATCGCGCCCGCAGGATTCTCTTTTCCGCCGGAGGATCAGGTTGATGTGTGGACCGCACTTCCGCAGGCCGCACTCGCCTCTGGTAACCGTTCTGAACGCTCCTACCGCGTCGCTGCCAAGCTTCGCCCGGGCGTCACGGCAAAAGCGGCACAGACTTCGCTGGATGTGGTCACCGAACGTCTCGCGGGTCTGTATGCGGAGGAGAAAGAGTACGGGGCCGCGGTGATTCCAATGCGCGAAGGCGTGGCCGGCGACTTTCGCACCCCGGTGATCGCGTTGTCAGGGGCGTTGGGGTTCGCGTTGGTGTTGCTGTGCATCAACGTGAGTTACCTGAGGCGCGTTCATCTAGAAGCGCGGAGAAAATAGATCGCTTTGCGCGTGGCGTTCGGAGCGGGCCGCCTGGTTTTGATGCGGCAATTGTTGATGGACACGCTGCTGCTGTTCGCGATTGGCGCGGGCATCGGGATCCGGCTTTCACCGTTGGGCGTACGTCTGCTGCTGGCTTCCGTGCCGGCTCGCGAAATTCCGTGGTTGCACGCGCAAATCGACGCGACGGTGTTGCTCTTCTCGCTAGGAGTGACATTGCTGGCTGCTGTTCTGACCGGATTGATCCCTGTTCTGGGCGCGTCTCGCTCCGCATTGGCCACGAATCTGGGCTCGGGAGGAGCGGTGCCCAGCACCGCGGGTGTAGGCAGGCGACTGCGCGGTTCTATTATTGTGGCACAAATTGCGCTGGCTCTTGTGCCGCTGTATGGAGCAGGTTTGCTGATCCGCAGTTTTCAGCGTTTGCTGGACGTGGCCCCGGGTTTTGCTTCGGAGCATCGACTGACATTGGCGCTTACGGCGCCAAAAAGCCGCTATGCAGGACCATCGGAGATCACGGCGCTGGCAAAACAAATTCGAGGAGAAAGCCTGCGGATTCCCGGCGTGCGCCAAGTCGGGCTCGCGCAGGCCATTCCCTTTTCTCCCGGTGCGCGGTGGTGGCAAGCGCTCACGCGCACCGATCCCAAAGGGATTCACAATTTCTCGCAGCTGCCTTTGGTGCGCTACACCGTGGTCACGCCCGGTTACTTTGAAGCAATGGGGATCCCGCTCAAAGCTGGTCGGTATATGGTTGATGCTGACGCGCACGATACGCAACCCGTCGTGGTCATCAACGAGAAACTGGCACGCCAACAATTTCCCGATGAAGATCCACTCGGGAAACAGATCTGGATCGGGCATGCGGAGTCCCTGCCCTCGTCGTCTCCACGAACGATCGTCGGCGTTGTCGGCGACACGCATATGTACGCACTCGAGCGAGACGCTGATCCCGCAGCTTGGGTACCCATGGGGCAACAAAACGTGAGCGAAGACATCTGGCGCAACATGTTTTTGGTGGCCGATACGGGAATCGATGCCACGAGCGCACTCGCGCACATGAGTCAAACGATTCGGGGCATCGATCCGGAACTGGCCGTCGCCGACGTGTCGTCAATGGAGCAACGACTGCGCGGTTCTTTGTGGCGGCAGCGATTCAGCAGCAGGGTGCTGGGCGCCTTCGGTCTGGCAGCGCTGGGGATCGCGGTGCTCGGCGTGTTTGGCGTAACCAGCTACCTGGTGGCGTTGCGTACGCATGAGATTGCGGTGCGCATGGCCGTCGGGGCACGGCCTGGGGACATCTTGCGAATGATGCTTCGCCAGAGCTTCGTGCTGGTGGCCATGGGAATCGGGATAGGCTTGCTCGCGTCTGTCGGGCTCACTCGCGTTTTGCAAGGACTGCTGTTCGGTATCAAGGCGACCGATTCGCTGACGTTCGCGGCGGTGGTGGCAATATTTGTGATTTCGACGTTGGTGGCGTGCCTCCTGCCAGCGAAGCGCGCGGCGAATGCGGATCCGGTTGTTGCGCTGCGAATGGAATAAAGTCTTGCCGCGTTCCCAGTGCTATCATTTGTGCATGTACGCGCAGAAATTTCAGGTGGACGTTTTCATTCGCGGCGAGCGCAAAGCCTGCCCTCTGGACTGGCTGGACCAGTTCTGCATGCGCAACTTCACGAATTCTGCCGATTTCGACGACACGCTGCCCGTCGCCGATGGCCGCATGGAAGCCAGTTTCCGCCTTACGCCTGAGCGTTTCGCCGAAGGCCTTGCGGCGTGGCTGACGCGGCGCGGCAAAGGGGAAGGCCAGCCCGTGCGCGTGGAAGTCGCGCCGCTCGAGTCCGCCGCAGCTCTCAAACCGCAGTGATGTTGGACAAAGAGGGATTCCTCGCTTCGCTCGGAATGACGTGAGGTTTTTCCGGGCCGGATGAAGCGTTTGTGTGGCAACTCGAAAAAAGGAAGCCTCAGCGGCTAAGCCGGGTTGGTCTTGTGCCACTTACGGCAGGGCTGTAAAGCCATGCCCTCCCCGGCAAACAGACGTTCTCCCACAGACTCGGAGACAATCTCTTTACATCTGCCTCATATTTCAGTGACAACCCGTCTTGCGTGTCCTCGTATTTTACAAGCTCGCTTGCAGCTTCGGAGTCGGAATAACGATGCAGGAATTGCAGAAAACGGAAGCGTTCTGAGAGCCGCTTGCTCTCAGTCGTAATCAGGGACGCTTGGCCTGTCCACTACCAACCCTGAATCTTTGGAAAGTTTCCGGTGTCCCTTCCGTTTTTGCGCAGTTCTGAAGCGCGTTGTTCATTGCGCCCTGCCCGTATCCGCCAGCGAATCGTTTCGACCCGGGCCTATCAACAAAAATTGCAAGGAGGCAGTAATGACAAGGCATGCCCTGGCTTTGCCGAAGTTTCTTCTCGGGTTTCTCATCGTTCTCAGCTTTTCTGCCGGCCCCGTGCTCGCTGACGGTGACGGCTCCATCCTGAACAAACTCAAAACGATCAAGACGATTTCTTCCACGGTGCCTTCCAACGGCGACATCAATCCTTACGGCCTGGTTCGCGTGCCGCGAACAATTGGCAATCTGCAAGCAGGCCACTATCTGGTGAGCAACTTCAACGCCAGCTCCAATTTTCAGGGAACCGGCACCACGATCGTGGATGTTTCGCCTGGCGGCACGCTTTCGCTTTTTTCGCAGATTGATCCCTCGAAACTGCCCGGCCCGTGTCCCGGTGGCGTCGGTCTTACAACGGCGCTGGCGGTGCTGCGAACCGGGTGGGTGATTGTCGGCAGCCTTCCTACTAGCAATGGCATGGCCGCTACCGCGCAGGCTGGCTGCTTGATCGTACTGAATAGTTCGGGCGTACCGGTGGAAACGATCTACGGTTCGCTGATTAACGGGCCTTGGGATATGACCGCGGCGGATGAAGGAGACAAAGCAGCGTTGTTCGTCACCAATGTGTTGAATGGCACGGTGGCGGCGGGCGGCAACGTCGTGGATCAAGCAACGGTGGTGCGCGTAAATCTGGCGGTGCCGGAAAAACAGATGCCGTTTCTGCTGAGCATAACGGTGATCGGAGCTGGCTTCGCCGCGCGGACTGATCCCAACGCCTTGGTGATCGGGCCGACGGGCGTGGGCCTGTCTCCCAATTGTGGTCATCGCGAGGATTCGGAAGATTCTGATTGCCGCTCTTCGTTCGACGAAGATGAGCCGGTGCTGTACGTTGCCGACAGCTTGAACAACCGGATCGCGCTGATCAGCGATCCCCTCACCCGTTCCACACCGTCGTTGAAAGGACAGACGTTGACCGTTGGCGGCAGCTTGAACGATCCGTTGGGACTGACCGTCGCTCCCGATGGGCACATCATCACTGTGAATGGCAATGATGGCTTCGCTACGGAGATCACGCCGCACGGCGCGCAGATCGCCAAGAAGCTGCTGGACAACACGGGCGGGCCGCCTGCTGGAGCAGGAACGCTCTTTGGCGTGCTGTTCGATCCGGAAGTGGGGCTGGTGTTTGTTGACGACGGCTCCAACACATTGAACGTTCTTCAGTAACTCCTCAGCGGCGGACGATTCCCGCGAGCACCGCGCGTGGAGTCGTCCGCATCCCTCCCGCGTTTTCAATCAAGGGCTACACTGCGGAAAGGCCTGCTCCCTAAAGGGATGAGCTACAGAGCGAGCTACAGGTGAGTTACAGGCCTGCGGCGTTAGGCGTGGTGGTTTTGCTTTCCAGGGCCGCGCGGATCTGGGGCAACGCTTTTAACGCGGCTTCTTCGCCGGCGCGAATCATCTCGCTCGTTTTGGTGAAATCATCCCAGACGAAGGGCGTTACGTCGGGTTCGATGATGACGTCAACGTTGCGGCGCCATTCCAGGTCCGCGTGTTTCTGAATAATGGTGAAGGAGCGGCTGAGAATATCGGTGAAGGTGCGCGGCTCATCCACGACTCCGGCTTCGAGGTAGACCGCGATGATCAGTTCGGCGCCAAGCAGGAGCGCGCCCTCGATAGGTACGAGAGCGGTCAGGAATCCGTCCACGAGCGTTCGGCCTTCGTAGTGGATAGGCACGAACAATCCGGGGTAGGCGCATGAGGCGCGCAACGGTGGTCCGAGCGGCCCCGCATGGTAGTAAACCGTGAGACCCGCGTTGATATCGGTGGCCGCGAGGGCTAGCGGTTTCTCCAGATCTTCAAATCGTTTCGCCGGCGTCAGCCGATTCAGGTATTGTTCGAGGCGCTGATTGGTCGCCAGGCCCAGCCACGATGGGGTCCATCTGCCGAAGTCCGTGAAATTCGTGGTGCGCGCTATGGCCTCCATTTTTTCCAGGGAAGTTCCCGCGCAATACGCCGTGCCGATCAGGCCTCCCACGCTTGTGCCGGCCACGACGTCCACCGGAATTCCAGCTTCACGAAGCACGCGGAGCACGCCGATATGCGCGATGCCACGGGCAAATCCGCCGGCGAGCGCCAGCCCTACGCGCGGACGCCCGGGGGTTTTCGAGTTGCCGCCATAGGCAAACGAGCGGAACAGTTCCCTTGCGGTCCGAAGGAAGCTTGGCGAGCCGGGTTGTTTCTCGTCAGACATATCCGAATATTCTAAGTTCGCTGGCACGCTTCACCAAACACCTGTTTGACCGGCGCTTGCTGGTTTTGTAACCTGTTCGGCGGTCTCATTTTCGTTCCACAAGGCAATCTTATGACTTCTCGCATACAGAAAGCGGCTGTGCTTGGCGCGGGCACCATGGGCGCGCGCATTGCGGCTCACTTCGCGAACGCCGGCCTCCACTGCCTGCTGCTCGATATCGTGCCGAAAGACGCCGCACAAGGCGAGCGCAACAAACTGGTGCTCGCCGGGATCGACGCCGCGAAAAAATCCAAGCCGGCGGCGTTTTTCAGCCCGTCCCTTGCTTCGCGGATCGCCATCGGCAATTTTGAGGACGATCTTCCACGCATCGCCGATGCCGATTGGATCATCGAAGTCGTCGCCGAGAATCTTGAAATCAAACGCAATTTGCTCAGGAAAGTTGCGCAGTTCCGGAAGCCCGGGTCCATCTTCACCACCAACACCTCCGGACTGCCCGTACAGCTGATTGCCGAAGGCTTGCCCGAAGAATTCCAGCAGCACTGGGCCGGCACACACTTTTTCAATCCGCCGCGGTACATGAAGCTGGTGGAAATCATTCCCGGGCCGAAGACTTCACCCGAGGTTGTCGCCACGCTTTTTGATTTTTGCGACCGGCGCCTGGGCAAGGGCGTTGTCCTTGCCAAGGACACGCCAAACTTCATCGCCAACCGCATCGGGACGTATTCGATGCTGAATGCCTTGCGACTGATGTCCACGCTTGGCATGACCATTGAAGAAGTCGATGCGTGCACTGGGCCCGCTGTTGGTTGGCCCAAATCCGCGACGTTTCGCACTGCCGACATTGTTGGTCTGGATGTGCTGGTGCATGTTGTCAGGAATATCTACGAGACTGCGCCACACGACGAGTCGCGCCAAGCTTACAAAGTTCCTCCGCTTGTCGAGGAGATGCTGAAACGCAATTGGCTTGGCGATAAAACCGGGCAGGGCTTTTACAAACGCGTGAAGGGGTCCGCGGAGAAAGAGATTCTCACGCTCGATATTGCTGCGATGGGCTATCGGCCGCGGGCGAAAGCCCGCTTTGCGTCCATCGAAGCAGGCAAGGCAGTGGAAGATACGCGCGAACG
>WNFJ01143685.1_pt1 | contig 12972 bp, 7 predicted proteins | sample 5400461 | NCBI WGS metagenome assembly WNFJ01 (sample SAMN13153349, study PRJNA577476) | soil metagenome | isolation source: 115 cm saprolite on Douglas fir-dominated hillslope | place: USA:California | collected 2013-09-17 | reverse complement strand
TCTTGGTCGGTCTTAGGTGTTGTTGGTTCACTATGAATGTCAAAAAGTGCCTTTTCTCCTTCTTGCTGCTGAATAGCACTGTTAGTTCCGAAAGGTGATTCTGCTCTTCTTGGAGATGCTAAGTTACAAAGAAAGCGTGTATCTATGTTAGAAGATGGAGGTCTACCTCTCCCAGCATTTATATCTCCATAACTACATTCGCCGCTATTTCGAGGCATATTTCATTTCTCCTTATATGTTAATATTTAGAACAAATCTCATACCACACTCCCAACGAGTGCCTATCACAATACTACCCAACTCGTGCCCGTCGCACAATGCCAAGCCGTAGACATCTGTGCGACATCTATGAGACACAACAACTGTGAGTGAGACAAAGCCTGAATCATTCCCCTCAAGTGATTCAGGCTCTTTTTTGTGCTCAGTGTATGGACAATATGTCTAGACGACACATTGGTACATCACCAATGAGAGCGCAGGGGTCGAAAGGCAGTGGAGCCATGCGCCTGGGGAGCTGGATAGGTGGCATGGTGGAGGGAGTAGTTGAGTTGGGTGTGCGTGGCTCACTGAGAGGCGTACAGGCGTGCAAAAAACTGTCCCTGGATTCGACTGTGGATTGATCCCAACGATCCAGACTTCAATTGCCCAGACAACGAAGAATATTGGTCGGTGGTCCCCTTCTCTTTGAAAAAGACGCTCAAGCGACCAGGAGGTTAATAGGACTAGGGGTAACATTTAAGCTCAAAAACGGGCTAAGATTTATTTTTCCTTTGACCTTCTTTTTCTAAAACCCCTAAATGGGTCAAGTGGGGGTAACTCAACCTTTTCATAGATGTCATCTACCAGTATGGATAAGCCAATAGTGTTTAGTTCTACAGTTTCACCCTGGTGATGAAAGCTATCCATCCACACATAGGCGTCTACACCTTCCATACCCTTTCTCGTCATCTTTTGAACTATCATAATATCCCAATTAACAAGTACGTATTCTTGAATAGACGGACACTGTGTATAGATCCAAACTTTATCCATTCTATCGTACTTTTCAGTAGTAGGGGACAAAATTTCTATCACTAACTTTGGGTGTTCAATATAGGTTTTATTTTCTGTTAAATCTTGCTCGTTGCATGTGACCATGATATCAGGGAGATGACAATCATCCTCTATCCTAAGAGTGCTTTCTGAAAAGACACGACACGGGTTTTTTCTTAAGTGTACTTGTATAAGTGCGTGTGTATTGCTTAGGAGGGTGCCATGATTTATAGTACCTCCTGACATAGCAACCATTTCCCCATTTACAAATGCATACTTCCGGTCTAGGTTTTCACGGTCTAGGGCTAGGAAGTTCTCTACAGTCATGTGTTCATGTCGTCTAGCTACCATGGTTGCGTTGCTCCTTTCCTATAGTGTATCACAATTTAGCACTAAAATACTAGGATCATTTCAGAAAAGCCGGATCACGTGTCACCGAGCTGACAATTATACACAAGTCTTGGCGTAGCAGAAAAAGCAGGGTGACATTGGGAAGCATGACTCTTGAGTCAAAACAGCGTCTCTATGATTCCATTTTTTGGCTAAAGCCGCTTGCAGAGCGCTTTTACACAGAGCGCTTTTACACATAACACTTGAGCAAGGTAGAAAAATTGCGACTAAAGACTGGTAGTTGCAATCGTGGCACGTGAAGGTACTGGTTCCATCATCGAAAGAGATCCAAGCCTTTTAAAGGTGGAAAAGTGTCTATCAGTTGTCTGTTAGTTGGCCTGGACAAGAGCCCTACTCTCGGCTATACTCAAAACATAGGTTTAGGAAAGGGACATTCCTCACCAGCATTCTCCCTATCAAAGTCACCTTTAGGTCTTTCAGGGTTTTGAACGCGTTAACCGAGGAATACGGGGAAAAGGTATGTTACTATGATCGAAAACTTTTGATTAAAAATGAAAAGGAGAATATCCCAATAATGTCGCACAATCATAACCTCTGGGGCTCCAGTGATACTGGGGAAACAGAAGATGGAACTCAGCTGAATGGAGTTTACTCAAACGAACAAGGGCAGAATGGAGAAGACGAAACCAATGGGAGACGGTTTGGACAAATGGTAGCTGATCCTGCTGTTCTGAGTGACCTAAATGGCTCGCCAGGGGACCTATGGTTACTCTCTGAGTAAAGATTGAACCCTATGAGATAACCCCTCTATCACTTTCAAAAGCGTCTATGATGAATTGATTTCACCATCGTTTTTGCAACAGAGCCCATATTCCGCGGAGGTGGATTAGAGAAACGGGCAAGGTCTATTGCCACACCTTGATGTCGCTATAGGCCACCTGTGTCGGAGTGTCCGATCCCAGCCCTCCCCGCGCTAGGACACCGATCAAACCGTGGGTATATGGGCCACTGTTGTCAGTTTGCTGGCTACCGATCATTTGCTGATTGAGATAGAGAGTAAACGTGTTCTGGTTTGCCACAACGGTAAGCGTATTCATCTGATCTACGTGAAACGCGGACAACGGCGGATCCAGTGCGGCACCTGCCAGCAGAGTACAGTTAGTACCACCATTACTACATTTCCGGAAGTTATAGCGACCGCTAGCATAAACTTCAAAAGAGTAGAATGCATGCTGATCGGTGCTGCCACGGAAGAGAATACCACCACTGCTATATTTGGGTGCATGCTGTATAAAAACCATCTGTATCTGATAGGTAAAGTTGGTATAATTGCTGCCCGTGGCAAAGCAACTGGTGAAAGCGTTTGGAGCCGCTGATGCATGATAACTACTGTTGGTAAACTGACAACCGCCTTGAGGATTTTGTTGCCATTGAGCTATCTGATTATTAGCACTTAATGGATCACTCATCACTAATGCGCTTGGACCAGGAACATAAGGGTTTCTATTGGCTGCAGCAGTCGCCGTTGCATTGGCTGCAGCAGTCGCCGTTGCATTGGCTGCAGCAGTCGCACTGAGAGATGCCGATGTAGTAGTGGTAGCGGTAGCGTTCACTTGGTCCTGAGATTGCCTATTGTCGTTTGTCTTCTGCACCGTGCTAGGCTGGTTGTTAGACCAATAGATAAGTCCTGCTCCGCCACCAATAATGAAAATCATCATTATCACAAAGAAAATGACCATGCCTGTAGGTGTCCCGGGCCTGCGATATCTCTGCAAATCATCTCTAAATCCTGCCCCTAAGTGCCCCTGAGAAGATTGCTGTTGGGTCCCTGTTCCCAATTGAACTCTGGTGGACGAGAAATCAGACCTTGGCTCCAGCTGTGATTGAGTTGACTGCTGGTGAAGATTCTGTGATAAGGATGGCCGCAAGTTGCTCGTCATGGTTGCTGGTCCCATCGACGGTGAGTTCTGCGATGAGAGTGAACTCTGGCCTTGCTGGGAGAATCGCTCAGGAGAGAGAGGACGGATGCCAGAGACCGAATTGCGTTGCAATGAGAGAGCACGTTGACTGGATTGAGAGAGCTGTTCGTCTGAAGGCCAAGAGAACCTCGATTGCGATAGGTTCTGCGATTGAGAGGCTGCCAATGGGTTTGGCTCGGGCGAAAGAGGACGGATACCAGAGACCGAATGATAGTGCTGGGACAGAGTGCTCTGACTGGATTGAGAGAGCTGTTCGGCTGAGAGTGACCATATCCCTGACTGTGATAGATTATGCGTGGCAGAACTGGCTTCGCTGGTTTTTGTACGCACCTGGGTATCTAATTCTGATAAGGGCATAGCATTGCCGGGCCAATCAGCTGGTCTGGTCTGGCCAGCTTGGGGAGCCAGATGGGTCTGATTAGCCTGCCGCATCTGGTCATTGAGTGATAACGAATTCATCCATGTGCCTCCATGTGCAGTGATCGTTTTTACTTGGGCCGACTGAGAAAACGCTACAGACGAAAGTGGCTTAAAAGGGTACCCGGCAACTTCTGTAGTAGAGCTTTTTTCTCCGGCAAGCGGTGGGATCGTTGATAACTGTTGAGACGAAGTGTTGGTTACAATAGGTCTGTATGGCTCACTCAGAAATGGTGGCGGCACAAGGGGCTCATCCAAGCGTATTGATTTAGCTGTCAGGCAGGCACGCTCTAATGCTATCGCGAAGTCTCGTACAGTAGGGAAACGCTGATCGGGGTCTTTCGCCAGGGCAGTCATCACAACATTTTCAATCTCGGGAGAGAGAGAGGGAACCTTCTCGCGCAGAGATAGCGGCGCGGTCAGCATATGTTGGCTGGCAATTTCAAAAAAAGTACCCTGAAAAGGACAACTGCCAGTTAGCCATTCATACGCGACAATGCCAAGGGCATACTGATCGCTGGCTGGACGTGGTTTGCCCTGCAATTGTTCCGGAGCCATATACGCTGCAGTTCCTGCGGTCTCCATTGACGAGCGCGAAGTTGAACTCTGGATCAAGGCAAAGCCAAAATCGCTCAGTAATACCTCATCATTGGGGCCTAGCAGCATATTTTCAGGTTTCACATCGCGATGGATCAACTTTTTATCATGGGCATATTGTAATGCAGCAGCCGCCTGCTTTATATATGGGAAAAGCGGCGTTGCTGGTAGCCGTTGACCATGACCATTTAAGAAACGCTGTCGGAACGTCCCTTTGGAGGCATAGTCCATCACAAGGAAAGGGATATCATCCTGTACCCCGAAATCCAGTACGCGAATGATATAGGGATGGACCAGATGAGCAATGGTACGCGCCTCATTGAGGAAATTTTGCACATTATTTTCTATTAGCCTGAGTTGGAGCACTTTGATCGCAGCTTGAGTATGTAAGTGAATATGTTCACTCAGGTACACATCAGCGAAGCCTCCTTGCCCCAGAAGGCGAAGCAAGCGATAATTACCGAGTTGTTGTCCAATGCGATCATCCATACCAGCTCTCCTTGAAGCGGCACGCAGTCAATCATTTGATGACACTATAAATAGCGACGAGTAAGCGCTAATGAGCAATCTATACTTATCTATTTTTAGGACTTAAAGGCTACTACGTTATTTTGTCTGTGTCGAAGTCTATATTAGAGAAGGAGTTTCGTCAAGGGTGACACTGAAAGCTGAAAGAATCACACCGAAAGCTGAATTTTGTCCCTTTTTTGCCCTAGAAAAAATCTGTGCCATTGGGTATCCTTATAGAGGAGAGTTGACAGCCATGCGGGTCTACCGTAGACTTCAGTTATACTGAGGAATTTCATTCATTGACTGCCAGTCAGGTGAGGGGAAGCCAGCAATCATGTACTGTTCAACTTGTAACTGTCCATTGCCAGATACAATAATGCGCTGTACCCACTGTGGTGAGGAGGTAATTTTGCCTACCATAACACCCCCTGAAATTGAGGATATAAAGCACGAGGACAATCCGGCTACCATCAAATCACGTTTTCTATGGAGCCGTTCGGCTTTCTCTAGGATGCTGCTCTTTTTTCTCTCCAATATCAGCAAATTTGCATTTCAGGTACGTGTCAACCGCAGCTGGTTGGGAGCTTGGTATGATCTGGCTCCTCTCTCGATCCCGCTGATGGGAGATGGCGTGGAGAGTATTCAGCTTGACGATGATGAGTCTGAGTTGCATCCTGATGGGCAAATGACTTGGCAAAAGGTAGTTGATCCCCCCCCCAATCGGACACCTGTTTCATATCCGCCACGTCCGATGATCCCACCCGTAATTCAGTACATCCCTTTGAAGAGGGAACCAGAGCCTTATCGTGGCTCCCCAAAGAGTATTTTCTGGGTATGTATGATTGTGCTGCTTGTCCTAGTCGGCGCTTTTGGAGTTACTGGTGCAATGGGGCGCCGATCAACTGTCTCCACCCCACATGGGCCTCTTTCATTGCAGGTTACTCCGCAAGAAGTGGCTATCGGAGCAATGATGTCATTGCGTGGTGCGAACTTTTCTCCTCAGGGGCGTGTCGGATTGACCCGTGATGCTTCAATTCCTATCTTGGATACTGGCGGCGTTTCGGTCACGCAAAGCGATGCTCAGGGAAACTTCACTGATACCGTGCAGGTACAAGCAAACTGGGGAAGCGGCTCTCATACGATTAATGCAGAAGATGCTCTTACACATAAAATTACTTCCTTTCCCGTTATGGTCCTCGGCGACGATGCGGTTGCTTTGCGGCCTTCTCATTTGCAATTATCGATAGATGATCTAAATCTAGGATCAGGTGATCAGGCAACCAATAGTGAACAGGCAATTTCGCTGACCAACCTGGGCAGTGGCCAAATTTCCTGGCAGGGCAGTACTACACAGTCTTGGCTGATGATGACTCCTCAGGGAGGAACCTTTTATAGTGGAACGCAAAGCAACGTAATCATTGCTGTGGATCGTGCTAGCATGCAGCCAGGGTCATATAGTGCCCAGGTGCTCTTTACATCCAATGTTGGAGATGTTCCTCTCAATATCAATATGCAGGTGACGCCATTGGATGCGCATAATGAAGCTGTCCTGCAAGTGTCACCGCCCGTTCTCTCTTTTACTGGAAATGATGGGGGGTTTGGGCCAGCACCGCAGGTCGTGACTGTTAGCAATCCCGGCGTGCAACCATTGAACTGGATTGGCTCGACGAATGTTTCCTGGCTCTCACTTTCCGAGTCTGGTGGGACCCTTCAACCTGCGAACAATGCGCAGGTCACAGTGTCTGCGGATACCAGTAGATTGTTACCGGGCACCTATAGTGGCAGAATTAGCATCAGTGCTCAGGGATCTGATGCAGTACTGCATAGTTTGCAGACCATTGATGTCACAGTGATCGTTACGCCGTATTGCGCTTTAATGTTCTCTTCGGGTACGCTATCCTTTACCGCTGCCTACTTACAGCCGGATCCGTTCGCCAAAACAGTCGACTTGGCGAGTTCACTTAGCTGCCCCACTCAATTAAACTGGAATGTCACTAGTAACGCAAGTTGGCTGAGCGTAAGCAACTGGAGTGGTACAACACCGGGTTCGCTCTCTGTTAGCATTCATGCTGATGGATTGGCACCGGGGCCGTATAGCGGTGCACTCACTTTCACATCGTCTGCAGGTACACAAAAGCTATTAGTCTATTTTACGCTGGGACCACCAGGTAATCCTGTGATGTCTGTTGACTCTCCATCACTTACCTTTGGTACAGTTATGGGGACGAGGAGTCCTGCGGCACAAGCTGTTAGGCTAACCAATTCTGGTGCTAGACCTCTCTTCTGGCATGCATATGCAATGACCCAGCAGGGAGGATCATGGCTCTCTATCTCTCCTGTCTATGGTAGCCTGACGGCATATCAGTCGACCATGCTCAGCGTTGCTGTGAATCCTGCAGGCCTGACTGTTGGTACCTATAATGGGACGGTGGTGATTAATGCAGTGGATAGTATCACTGGTCAGACGCTTGGTCCACCGCAAAGAGTGAGTATTACACTGAACGTGGGGCCTGCCTGTACATTGCAAGCACCATCGATGTCAGCGATACGGTTCTCTACAGCACAGGGAACCAATCCAGCTACACAGACATTCCATGTAAGTGTGACAGGCACCTGTTTCGGTAATGTGACGGTGACACCAACGATAACCTCTGGCTCCGATTGGCTGGCGGTTTCTCCTACTTCTGCGGTGATCGGATCTGGAGAGAGTGCAACCTTTACCGTGGGGGCAACTTCAGCATCGCTCAAGGCTGGTTTGTATAGTGGGTCAATCTCACTATCTGGAGTAAGTGATGGTGTTGTTATTGCAGGTAGCTCACAAGCAATCAAGGTGACATTAGATGATCAAGCAGACCCTGCAATGAAGCTGAGTGCTACGAGCCTGTCGTTCTCGACTACGGCAGGAAGCAATCCCGCCAACCAGACAATCCAGGTTTCAAATGTGGGCGGTGGCACTTTAAAGTGGTCGGTAGGAAAACCATCGCAGTCCTGGCTCAGTGTCAGTCCATCGTCAGGGACTTGTGTGGCAGGGAGCAGCTCGACGTTAACGTTTGCTATCAATGCCAAGGGGTTAACTGCCAGTGGAACCGCCTATCAGGCAACGGTGGTGATTACACCGTCGAATGGTGCAGCAGTGACGGTTAGTGTAACCGTTACCGTCACTGCTGCCAGTGCCACGGCGACTGCTACGCCCTAGCTTTACAGGAGATTTAATTGATATCTGTGCAATTTGATGAATCTATGGTATACTTTCAGAGCCCAGTTCTCATTTTTTAAGAAAGGATAAGCCAGTCATGGCAACTGATCAACTCAACCACATCATAGAGGAAGTAGAGCAGCTTTCTGATCAAGACTTGGAAGCAGCTCATGAGCGTATTCTTGATATTCTAGATGAACGAAAGTGGGATAAACTTCTCGCAACACCAGAATCACGATCCTATTCAGCAAAGCGAAGGAAGGAAGTCATTGCTGAATATGAAGCTGGTGAAACCATTCCATACGTTCAGGGGAAAAGCCTTGCAGAACTCTTTCAGCAAGAAGTTTAGCCGCTTCTATCAAAAACTTCCTCCTCATATTAAAAAGCAAGCTGATAAAGCTTTTGAGTATTTTGCTCTTAACACGCTACATCCAAGCTTAGAATTCAAATGTATTGATCAGGCTGAGCAAGAATATGCTATCCGTATTAGTAGAGGATATCGAGCTTTGGGATATATGCAAGATGATACTATGCAATGGGATTGGATAGGCGCTCATGATGAATATGAGCGTAGGATAAGAAACTAGTTCCCGCTTCCACGTTTGAAACCGAGAAACCCCTCGTCTGCAAGACTCAAAGTGTTCTTATCCTTTCTCCCGCCACGGCGACTGCTATGCCATCATAGCCCCTTTCTCAGCTTCATAAAGGTCATGGTATCAATGCAGTGCTACAGCTGGCGCAGAAACGTGCTACCTGCGTATTTGCTACTCCGCAACGTGGGCAAATCACTACTGCGACCTTACGCTCGCTTGTCAGCACCGCTGTTATTCTCCTGGTAGGCAAACTTTGTTCTGCTCCATTGTAACTAAATGTAATGTGCTCGCCTCTGATGCTGAGTTCGACGCTGGTGAAGTACGTACTGCTCCATTGTACATAGCTGTTAAATACGATGTGCCCGCCCCTGATGCCGAGTTCGACACTGGTGAAGTACGTACTGCTCCATTATAGATGGACGGTACCTTTTGCTCGTTATGCTCTACAGGTCGAGTTGATGCAGGGTGTTGCTCTGTTGGTTCGCGCCCGGTTTGCAGGTCTATGAAAAAAATAATGGTCTCTCCTAACTTGATGCGATCACCATGTGAGAGCCTATAGGGACGCTCAATACGGACCTGGTTAATTTTCACACCATTACTACTCCCCAGGTCGCGGATATAGCAGCCATTGGAAGCCAAAAAGAGTTCAGCATGGCGACGTGAGACGACCGGATCGTTCAATTCAATGGCGTTCCCCCGTTCACGACCGATGGCTATAAGCCTGCTTGGTTTGAGCAAGTAGGCCCAAGGAGGTGTACTTTTCGCTCCGCCCGAACTTGGTGGCAGGATGATCAGGGCTGGTACTTCCTTAAATGTTGCAACCACAGAGGCCGGAACAGGTTGTTCTATTCCCGGAGATGATAACGTACCATCAGAATTGAGCACAAGCTGACTCTGTGCTATCCGCTTCAGACGTGTGGTAGTCTCGTCCAACCATCCTGCAGAGGACCTACTGCCTGTTGTGCTGGTCTGACTTGCGAGGCTGGACGAACGCAGGAAAAATCTAAAGGCAACAATATTGCCAAAGCGTAGTATATCGCTAGGCCGGACAATACAAGGCCGTGCTAGTCCGACGCGCTCATTATTTACAAATGTCCCATTAGTACTGCCCAGGTCCTGTACCATATATTGCTTGTTGATATAACTAATGACGGCATGGCGGCGAGAGACCGAGGCCTCGTCAATGAGCAGATGTGCGCCTGCTTGCCTTCCAATGGTAAGAGCAGTTATCTGGCTGAGCGGTGTTTCTGGCAACTGAAGGTGCAAGTCAGGATTAGGGTTATGCACCAGCAATGCTTCCATATGTTCAGTGGATGGGGATGGCTGCGAGTCAATCATAATATTCCTCTCCTTCTACAAATCTCTTATAGAATCCCTCCTTTGACGTGCTTGCCTAGATCAGTATGGACTGTAGCCAAGAAGGTTGTGATATCTTGGCATAAAGACATACTCTGATATAGATTGCTACAGAAAGCATTGCAATACTACCAGAGTATACATGGAATTCCACCTAAGCTGATATATCCTATTACCGATTTCCTACTCGCTTCTCTTGGAACTATCTTTGCAGCTTTTCAAAGGGGACAAAAGTTGAAGGCATGAGCAACTTATTTGTACACAGATGTGATGCAGGCAATATGATAGCATTTGGGGGGAAAACGGGCGCAATAGAATTGCCGCCCCCACCGATGGCCATCAATGGCGTGCAGGTCCACTGTCCTAGACGAAGAGCAACAGGCTCAATCCCATCTCAGATGTGAGCACATGGCACGCGATTTATCGCCATGGGCAGGAACGGCAATTCTATTGCGTCCGCCTCCTGAGCATTCCACTTCGCAGGCTCTACAGACGATACAACCCAACACAATGACGCTCACCCCTAACAATGATAAGACTTGGATGCTCCTCGTGAGTGTGTTACAGTGAACGGTCCAGAAAGCCCCCGTCATTCATGCGGGGAATGAATGGGCCTACCGATTATGGGGCTTGGGCATAGGGGCCCTATTTCTCTGACAAAATATTCATGTGTCTGTATTGTTTCATGAATATTTGTATATTGACACATATGCTATACTTCTGCTTGTAGTACTTTGACAATGGAATAGTGTTTGTGGGTTCCAAGCTCAATCGTTCGCTTGGGTAAAAGTACTAGCGTGTTCACCAAAGAGCAAAAACAGGAGGAGAGATCGCGTAACATCTTGTCTTGTTTGGCAAGAGCGCAATACAAACCTAACGGTCTGGTCTGTTCGTCTCTCTTCAACATCAAAGACTGTACCGTGGGGCACACGGAAACAGACGGGCTTGCTCCGTGAAACGCTTCTGGACAGGGGACCTCTACCGTCTGTCGTGCCGTGGCAGATGGCAAGCCCCCTGGATGAAGGAAGAACCCCCTGGATTTATTCAGGGGAGTGTCAGAATACGCTCAATGCTAGGAGTAAAATAATAAGGCATGTGTCAAAAAGGGGCGATTCTGCTTGACAGTGTTGACCTTGTACAAGCACAAAACTGTCAAGTGGATTTGACGCATGCCTAAGGATAGAATTGTGCTCGTTGATAGTCATGCACACATCGATACTTCCCGTTTTGCACGTGATCGCGAAGAGGTCATTCAAGCTGCCGTTGCAGGTGGTGTAACGCGCATGGTCGATCCTGGCTGCGATCTTGCCTCGAGTCGGGATGCTCTAGCGTTGGCAAAAGCCCATCCTGGCACTATCTTTGCAGGTGTGGGTGTGCACCCACACGAAGCTACCACATACACAGATGAGATAGGCGAGCAGCTACGCACACTAGCTCGTGAGCCAGAAGTTGTGGCCATCGGAGAGTTCGGGCTCGATCATTTTCGCATGCTCTCGCCACGTAATGTACAGCGGGAAGTCTTTTGTGCCCACCTCGATTTAGCTCGTAAGTGTAATTTGCCCTGCATTATTCATGTACGTGACGCGCATGACGATGTAATGGAGTTATTACGCGCACATGGTCGCGATCTGCACATGGTCGCGATCTACGTGGGGTCTTTCACTGTTTCTCTGGAGACGTTGCTCAGGCCAGAGAGTGTCTCGCCTTTGAGGGTTTTGTGCTCTCCTTTGCCGGGCCACTCACCAAGCAGGGTAATGCTCTACCTGAAGTTGCCCGCATGGTCCCGCTGGATCGTGTCTTGATCGAGACAGATAGTCCTTATCTGGTACCCAAACCACAGCACGCCAAGCGTAACGAACCCCTCTTTGTCAAACATGTCGCAGAGAAGCTGGCAGAGATACGTAACATGACCTTCGAAGAGATAGCTGAGATCACTTCAGCTAATGCCGTTCGTTTGTTCTCTCTTTGCAGTATTCTGCAAAGCGGATCGTGAAAGCATGCAAACACTAAGACTCCACCGTATCTCTGCATATTTGCGGAGAAGATGGTTAAACATACTCCTGATACTGCTACTGGGCTTATTCGTTATCTTTGCAAATGTCCGAGGTCAGATAGAAAGGCCTAGCCCGAGCACAGTAACCCTGAACGCTACTATTTACTTACCCACAGCAAGTCTGAAACCAATCCTTCAGAGCCATGTCAATCAGCAGCTCCAATCAGATAACCAGGGATGGGTAGGATCTCTTATTCATCCCTCCGTGACCAAATTGACTCCACAAAGCAATGGCCTTGCCATGACACTGAGTGAGAGCCTCTATCCAGGTGCTCAACCGATTGAGGTTAGTACCCTCCTCAAGTTCAGCGTTCTCGACCCCTCTACCATCCAGGTCAGCGCACAGCCGATGCCGGGGAGCCCTGCACTGTTAAATGGCCCTCTTGCTCAGATTAAAGTACCAGCAGGACATCTCAATAGCATCTCCCCAACACCGAAGTGTGGAGATAGTGCTCTGGCGGCCAAGATGGGTTTTCCGATATCAACTGGTCAAGGGCCAGTATCGTCACAGACGATCTCAGGCCAGCCATATGAGGCAATCCCGCACATTCCAACGGACACTGCCAATGCCTATGTTGAAATTCCTTCCTCGGCATTGTCCAAGCTAGGAAAGGACCTTGGCAGCGTGCAAATCAACCAGATTTTCACTGCCCAGAATATCCGTATTAGCATACAGAATAATGAAATAATTGTCAGGTCGGATATCTCGCTCTGGCAGACGGGCATCGTGGTGGGTTCCGGTACTATGCATATCCAGCCGTTAGTAAAGAACGGCAACCTGCTATTGCATGTGAGACAGACTGATCTCTCCGCCCTGTTCTTCACATTCCTCGCTGACAGCTACGACCGGCAGATCGAAAATAGCCTCAACCAGCAACTGGCCGCCAG
>WNFJ01749505.1_pt1 | contig 12973 bp, 11 predicted proteins | sample 5400461 | NCBI WGS metagenome assembly WNFJ01 (sample SAMN13153349, study PRJNA577476) | soil metagenome | isolation source: 115 cm saprolite on Douglas fir-dominated hillslope | place: USA:California | collected 2013-09-17 | reverse complement strand
CGATCGATTAAGTCGCCGAGAAAAATCAAGGTGTCGGTTGATTCGTCGCGCGGCAGTAGATCGAGCAGGTGGTGAAGCTGCGCGCAACGTCCGTGGATGTCGCCAACGACGAAGGTTTTCATAAAGGATTTCCCTCTCCCTCTGGGAGGAAAGAAAGACAACTAGCGAGCCTTAGCTTCAGACCAAAAGCCTGAACTATGACTGCGCTCGATTTAACCGCAACGCGGTTGCGCCCTGCAGCCCAGGGTTGGCGCTTCGGCTACCCTGGGATCACGTATGAAAAAACCATTCAACCGCAACGCGGTTGAGTCATCCCTCGACGAATCAAAAACGGGCGCAACCGCCTTGCGGTTGAAAATCAACGAAACTCGTCACCTAGGGTAGCCGAAGCGGCAACCCTAGGCTGTAGGTCGCAACCGCTTTGCGGTTCGTACTATCGAAAGGGCTAACGCGTCTCAAACTTAACTCAAACGCATCGAGTCTTGACTTACAGGGGTTTAGCCGCCGCCCTCTACGCCATCTGAAACAGGCGTATGGATCGAACCGATAATTTCTTGATATTCAGGATCGTCCCGCAGCGAATCCCAGTTCTTATCGCGTTCGAACCATTGCTTGTTTTCATTTCCCAACGCGATGGCGCGGCGCAACCACTTCAACGCCTCGTCGCGCTCGCCTTCCATTGCGTAGGCCGAAGCCAGCCAGTAAGCCACGTCATGATCGGTGTCGGCGGTTTTCTTTACTTCATCGGTCAGTTGCGCCCGCGCTTCTTCGCTGAAGCCCAGCGCGCTCAGGAACGTCGCGTAGATCGGGCGAATGCCGTCGAGCTGCGGCTGCTGTTCGAGGACCTGCTCCAGAATTTCCGCGGCTTTGACCGGTTCGCCGTGATAGTAGAGCGTGCGAGCGCGGAACGTTTTGATCAGCGGATGATCGGGTTCGAGCGCGGCGCCCTGATCAAGTTCGGCGAACGCTTCATCGTATCGTCCCTGATATCTGAAAATGCGAGCCCGATTATAACTGGCGACAACTCGCTCGGCGGGATTCAGCCGCGCCATGCGCTCATAACAGCGCAGCGCTTTCTCGTAATCGCCGTCGAGCCGGGCCAGCACACCGCGCACGAAGTGGACTCCGACGTCATTGGGCGCTTCCCGTACCAGTTGTTGCGCGGCGTCGCGCGCCTTCTTTTTCTCGCCGCGCGAGAGATAGATTAAGACCATGTGCATGCGCGCTTCCAGCAGATGTGGATCAAGCGCCAGAGCTTTATCGAATGCTTCCTGGGCGCTGGCATGATCCTCCGTTTCGCCGAGCCCCTTAATGACGCGATTAGCATAGGCGCTGCCGAGCGCGGAATGCGCCAGTGCAAATGAAGGATCGAGATAGGCAGCTTTTTCGAAATGCTCTATTGCTTCGTCGATGTCTTTCCGGGCGATGCTGTGATAGATGAAGCGCCCCATACAATCGCGGCCGCGCAGATACTCCTCGTAAGCTTCGGCGTTCGCGGTCTTGCTCCGTTCCAGCCGATCCTTCTCGTCCGAGGTCAGTTCCAATCGCAGGCCGTCGCAAATCTCCTGCGTGATTGTGTCCTGCACGTTGATGATGTCCGTGGCATCCGCGTCAATACGATCGCTCCAAAGCAAATCGCCTGAGCCCACGTCAACCAGTTGCGCCGTGACGCGGATGCGATCGCCGGCCCGTAAGAAACCGGCGGACAGGACCGCAGAGACACTCATTTCGCGTCCGGCTTGTCGGGGGTCGACTTGAATGTTTTGATACTTAACGATCTCTGACGAAGGGCGCACGACCAGGGCGCGCACGCGGGCAAGTTCGGTAATCACTGCATCGGCGAGCGAGAACTCGTAAAAGCTGGATTGCGGATCGTTGCTGACATTTTTGAAAGGCAGGATGGCGATGCTCTTGCGCTCACGATCCCCCAGACTGGTTGCCGGGGTATCGTGCATCGGACGGTCGGAGGTTGAGATGCGCTGCTGTGTGGTTCGCTCGCCGCTCTTCGCACGCAACCAGCGTAACGCGCGCCCCATGCGACCAGTTCCGGCAAGATGTCGCGGCGCCACTGGCGAGATGGGCTCGAAGCTTAGGGGCCCGCCCGCTTCGACTTCGCGTAAGACGGCGCGCAAGTCATCGCGAAGTTCGTTGACTCTCTGATAACGCTGCCTTGGATCTTTTGCGAGCGCGCGATCGAGAATCCCTTGCAATTGCTGCGGCACACCGCCTGGTCGCGCTTCGTAGAGCGCTGGCGGTTCATCATGCAGCACGGCATGACGTACATCGACGCTGGTCTTTCCCGTAAACGGCCACGTGCCCGTCAGCATTTCATAAAGCAGCACGCCAGTAGAAAAAATGTCCGCGCGCGCATCGACGCGTTCGCCGCGGGCTTGTTCGGGCGCCGCATATGTTGCGGTGCCGTAGGGAATGCCAACCTCGGTTAAGTCGGTCTGATGAATGCCGCCGCCTTCGTGATCCAATAGTTTTGCCAATCCAAAGTCGAGAATCTTCACCTGTCCCGCGGGCGTCACCATCACGTTACCGGCTTTGATATCACGATGGATGATCCCGCGCGAATGCGCAGCGGCAAGAGCGTCGGCAACTTGAAACGCGATCGAGAGCGCGCTGCGCAGATCGAGCGGACGGCCACTGACCAATTCGCGAACGTTCTTGCCTTCGACGTACTGCATGGCGATGAAGTGCACGCCTCCAATTTCATTCAAATCGAAAATGGTGCAGATATTCGGATGGTCGAGCGCCGACGCCAGCCGCGCTTCGCGCTCGAATCGTTTGAGGTTGGCTTCTTTGAGAGTTAGCTCCGGCGGTAAAACTTTGATGACGACCGCGCGTCCCAACTTAGAGTCGGTCGCTTTATAAACTGTACCCTGTCCGCCGGCGCCAATCTTTTCGAGGATTCGATAATTCCCTAATTTTGCGCCGATCATTTTTCAGCTATATTAAACTCTCACCGCGCGATGACTGCAAATGAAGCGCGTCTTTGGAGTGCGCCGGCAGAGCGCAGCGGCAACGGCGCTTTGGTTTCCGATGTGTTTGAGCTTGGGGATTGATCCAAAGCGCCGTCGGCGCTGCGCTCTGCCGGCGCACTCCAAACTATCTTCTTCCGTGCGCAATCTTTTCGGCCTCGGGCAAGCTTCGCAATCTCAACATCGAAATCACTCCAAACAGTGGCCCGGGAGCGAGAATCATAAAAGCGTATCGCCAGCCTACAAGCCGCTCAACACGCGGAATCAATTCGATCGAAACGGTCGTCAACAGAAATCCCAGACACGTCTGAATCGTCAAGGCGGTACCGATGTATTGAGGATCGCCAAGTTCGGTGACACAGGCAGAGAACTGGGCTGAATCGGCGACGACGCTCGCTCCCCAAATCGCGGCGACGATCAGGAGTGCGATCGAATTTCCGCCGAACAACAGGCCGATAATCAGACAGCAAGTGCCGCTTATCGCCATCGCCCACGAGGTCACAATCGTGCGTCCGATGCGATCGGCAATCAAGCCCGCGATGATGCAGCCCATTGCGCCACAACCAATCACCAGAAACGCAGCAACCTCGGCGAGGGCGGGATCGCTTCTATGAAGTGACAGGCTGGCGCGAATCATGAACGGAATCCAAGTCCACATCGCATACAGTTCCCACATGTGGCCGAAGTAGCCGAAGTTTGCCAGGCGCACGCCGCGATTGCGAAAGACCCGGCCGGCTTGCTTCCAATCAAAACGCGCCGCCGGCAAAGCAAATGGGCCATCACTAATGGAGAACAGAACCAGCAATCCTCCAACGATTGCCAGCAGCGAAACGAAGACTACGTTATATCGCCAGTTGCGGCTGCCGATGCCATTGACCAAATAAGGCGTCGCTTTGCCGAGCGTAAGCGCGCCAACCAGAATTCCGAGCGCCAGGCCGCGACCGTGACGAAACCACGTGGCCAGAATCTTCATCGCCGGCGGATAGACTCCGGCTAGAAACATGCCCGTCAGAAATCGCAGCAGAATCCCCATCGACGCATCGTGCGCAAACAATCCAAAAGCGCCGTTGACAAGTGCGGCCGCGATCGCTGTCAGTGCAAAGAGATGGCGCGGACTGATGATGTCAGGAAGGTTCGCCAGCGCACTCAAAAGAGTTCCGGCGACGAAACCAAGTTGGACCGAGAGCGTGAGCCAACTTGCCGCTGCTTCGCCGAGACTCCATTCCTTCGTCAGCGCCGGCACGACCGCCGAACCGCTGAACCAAAGCGACATACCGAGTAATTCGGCAATCGCCAGCACTGCCAGCGTGCGCCAGCGTGATATCGGCGCTTGGTCTGATGAAGATCGACTCAAGTCTTGCAAGCGGGAGATTGTATAGTTAAGCCCCACGATGTAGCGAGCCGAATAATGCGCCTGAAAGGAGACACCCGGTTAGCTCATGTGCTACTTTGCTGAGTCAAGGCTCGCGCCACTTTGAAACTTTCACTGTCTGGCCAACGTAGAATCGGAGCGATCACACGATGAGCGCAGTAATTTCTTTAGCAAAACCGGGCGCGCTGGCTGACGGCGAACTGGTCGTCAGCGCCCTGTCGGGCCGCGAAGCTTGCTTCGCGGAGTTGGTGCGCCGTTATCAGCGGCCCATCGCGGCCTACGTCTATCGGATGGTGGGCAATTACGATGCGGCGCTGGATTTGACGCAGGAAGTTTTTATCAAGGTTTACAACTCGCTTTCGCGTTATAGATCCGAATTTAAGTTCTCGACCTGGATTTACAAGATTGCGCACAACGCCGCGATCGATCATTTGCGACGACACGCGGTGCGCGAGCAAACCCTTACAAGTGGGCCCGAAAGCGAACGGCGCGAGATTTCAATCGAGAGCCGCCGGCTTACGCCCGAGCAGGAGAGCGAGCGAAAAGAACGACGGTCAGAAATCGAAGCCGTCGTGCAGTCACTACCGATCGCCTATCGTGAATTGATCGTGCTGAGACATTCGCAGGATTTGAGTTATGACGAGATCGCCGAGGTCACAGGCCTGCCGTTGGGCACGGTAAAGAACCGTCTATTCCGCGCCCGCGAAGTCATGCGCGATCAGTTGCTTGAGCGGGGTATTACCAGCGCCTGATGTCCGACAAACTTCAGTTTGTCGTTGATCTCAGCGGGCATTTAATTTGAGATTAGACAAACTGAAGTTTGTCGGACAAGAAAGTTTTCATGAACCGTTCGACCACCTTAAACAACGGCTGCGAGCGTGAAGATATCGCAGGCTATCTTGATGGCGAGTTGGCAGGCGAGGAGCTAACGAAGTTCGAGACTCACTTGAAATCGTGCGTCGCTTGTGCCGCGGAACTTCGCACTCAACGCCAGTTGCTTTGCACGCTCAACGCGGCCTTTAACGAATCTCGCGGGTTTCAGTTGCCTCGCGACTTTACGCGCGTGATTGCGGCGCACGCCGAAGCCAATATTAGCGGAATGCATAAACAGAGCGAGCGCAGGCGGGCGATGAAAATATGTGTGGTGCTGGCGCTGTTATCATTCGCGTTGTTGGGCGCGGCTGCGCGAGCGCTGGTTTTTGAACCCGCTCGATCTTTTCTGCGTGTCGCTGAGAGTTTTTTGGATCTTGCCTGGCGCACCTTCTACGACGCCGGAACGGGTCTGGCGGTAATCGTTCGTGTCCTCGGCCATGCAATTATTTCAGCGCCATACGGCATGGGACTGCTATTGCTATTGGCCTTCATCATCTGTATTTCACTACTGCCTTTGCTGATCGCTAGATATCATCGCGCGCAAATCTGATCATTTTCCGTTTGTCATTTGACATTTTCCATTTGCCATTTAGGAAAGAACTTCCGTTTAGATAGCGGACTTGTTCCCTCTGCGCGCAGGGAACAAGTCCTCGTTCTAAACGCGAGGGTGTTTCGAGGGCTAAATGACAAATGTCAAATTTCAAATGACAAATGGAAAATGATCCGGTCGCTACTGCTCGCGGTTCTGAAACGAGTCGGATTGTTGGGCGCGCTGCTTCTCTGGTTTGTCCCCCTCCAAGCCCAGCCCGCTTCCGACGATCACCCTGGCGATCCCGACGCGCGCGTGATTGAAGGCGTTAGCAACACTACGGTTTTCGGGCTCGGACAATCAATCAGAATTACGGGTACTGTGAAAGAAGGCGCCATAGCTTTTGGCGGTGATGTTATTGTCGAAGGCTCAGTCAATGGAGACGTGGCGGCGATTGGCGGCTCCGTGATCCAGCGGGAAGGTTCGCGCATCGGAGGCGACGTGATCGTGCTTGGCGCGATCCGCAAAGCGTGACGATCATGTATGCGGGTTATGAAAATGAATTGCGACACGTCATGCGCGAACCCTTCAGCTTACTGCATCCGACACTGACACCGGCGTTTCTGGGTATGCGTTTGCTGGCGGTACTGTTCTGGTTGATCATCTCGCTCGCCCTTACCGCGGTCATGCCCAATACGGTCAGCCGCGCAGTCGCTCGCTTGCAATTAACGAGTTTGCGAGTGGCGTTGATTGGCCTGCTGGGCTCGATCGCAATAACCATTGGAGTGGTGGCTTGCCTGTTGGTATTTCCCGAAATAGTAGGCGCCGTGATTTCCATCCTGGCATTGCTGCTGGTGCTGGTCGCCACACTGTTCGGACGCGTAGTCATTTTCGTGGCGACTGGACGATGGCTGCAGCGTCGATTCTTGCCGCGCGTGCGATCCGAATCGATAATGCTATTGCTGGGCGTTGCGTTTTGGGTCGCCCTTGCTTCCCTGCCTTATATTTGGCCGATCATTATGGCCGGCTTGCTGGTTGTTAGTCTGGGTCTGGCGCTGACTGCGCGCTACCGCATTAGTTGGAAGAGACCGTCTTCCCTTGAAGCTTAATCGTCAGCCTCGAGGTGGTTTTGAATCGGTCGCCGAAAGACAATAGAAAATTGTGGAACCACAGACAGATGACGTGCTGGTCGCCGGCGCCAACGCAGGCGATGAATTAGCGTTTGAAGAATTATTCAAGCGCTACCGCCGTCATGTGGCCTATACCGCCAGTCGTTTCTTTGCTCACCGCGAGCAAATCGAAGAGATTATCCAGGATACTTTTACCAAGGCATATTTTGCGCTCGACAGTTATCATGGCACGCACGAGAAGTCTTTCAAGGCCTGGCTAACTCAGATCGCAGTCAATTCAAGCTACGATCAACTGCGTCGCGCACGCCGCCGGCCAGAACAAGCCCTGAGCGATCTCAACGATACCGAGAGCCATGAAATGGCGCTGCAATTACGCTCCGCGGGAAGGGATATCGAAAGCGCGCTTGTTTCCCGAGACCTGGCGGTCAAGCTGCTGGCCCGCTTGAGTGCGGAAGATCGCCTGGTACTGACGCTGCTGGATGTCGAAGGCTTCTCGGTGGCAGAGATTGCGGAGATGACTAATTGGTCGCTATCGAAAGTTAAGGTCCGCGCGCACCGCGCTCGCGCTCATCTGCGCCGAGTCTTGCGGAGATACTTGTAAGAGTTGGAGTCCTGCCTTCAGGCGACAACGTGATTGCAGCGATTCCAATGCAGCCTTGTAAAGGAAGGACTCCAACCGGGGCAGATTGTTGTAACTTCTCATGCTTTTATTTCGTCTTTTGTCGGTGGGAGCGATAAACTTTCGGTTCCCTTAACTTAGGGAGGTGTTCATGGCAAATCGACAGACAAATGAACAACTCGACCGCGCTGGTCGGCTGATATTGCTAGCCGCCACTGGAAGCGAAGCTGAGACGGAAGCGGCTGCTTCTTCACCGTTTGTTTTCACGCGCACACGCGCCGCGATTGCTGAAGAGCAGCGTCGCCGGGATGAAACAGGTGGCTGGCTTTCTTTGTTTCTTGTCGCCCGGCGCGCGGTGCCAGCAATGGCGCTGGTCGCGGTGCTGGCTGGGATCTTGACAGTATGGTCGGCACAACGCAATGCTCCTTCAGCGCCGGTTCAATCTGACGAAGAAGCGCTCTTCGGCACACCGGCCGCCGGAGTTGAACAAACGGTCCTCGCCAGCAGAAACGGTCCGTCTAAAGATGAGGTATTCAATATCGTCGTGGATCGCAACTACGGGGAAGGCCGCTAAATGAGTATGCAGGGTCACACAAAGCTCAAAATCTGGTTGGTGCTCTTGGTCGTGTTTGTGCTTGGCGCAGTAACTGGAGCGGCGCTTAGCGGTTTATATCGTTCGCGTGCGAGCAGCGAGCGCCCTGAGAAGGCGATGCGTGAGCGTTTCGAAAAAATGCGTAGCGAACTTAACCTCACTGACGAACAAACAAAAGCCGTAAGCGCCATCCTGGAAGAAACGCGTAACGAGTACCGAGCGCTGCGTACGGAGTTGAAGCCACGCTTCGACGAGCCACGTCAGAAAGCTCGCACCCGAATTCGAGCGCTGCTGACAGCCGAACAGCAGCAGAAATTTGACGCGATGGTGGCTCAGCGGGACGCGCACCGCGAAGAAGAACAAAAATCCCGTCACTAAGTTAATTGCTGAGCGGTTTCAAGCGTCTTTGCACATGAGCGCTCGAGTTTTGTGAAACCAAACTTCATATTTTTGCAACTAACAGGTTTAGTGGGGCGTAAATAATGGATATTCTTCAAATGAACCAGGGCGGCATTGTGCGAAAATTATTGATATTGACCTGCTTAATGGTGGCCTCCATTGGTTTCGGTGGCGCGGTTTATGGGCAGACACCAAGCGCGTCTCCCGCAACTTCGGCGGTCACTGGCGTGATCGGCGAAGTCAAAGCCATCGATGCTGCTGCCAAACAAATGGTCGTCCGAGACGACAAGGGCGTAATCTTCACCGTCAACCTTAGTGATAAGACGCAGTATAAGCGCATGGCGCCCGGCGAGAGGACAATGGCCAGCGCCACGGACATCACGCTTGCAGACGTTGGTCAGGGTGATCGCGTATGGGCGCGCTGGAGAGCGGGCTCGGATCAAAAGACAGTGCCCACGGCCCAGGTGGTCGTAATGAGCAAGGCCGATGTGGCGAAGAAACAGGAGCAGGAAAGGGCCGAGTGGCGCAAACGCGGCGTCAGCGGCATCGTCACTTCGGCCAATCCGAGCACAAAAGAAATCACAGTTTCGAGCCGCAGCTTAATGGGTGCCCCGCAAGCGGTCATTATTCCGATCACCGACAAAGTACTGATGCGGCGCTATCCACCCGACACAATTCCCAAGTACGCAGAAGCCAAGCCCAGCAAGTTTGAAGAGGTGAAGGTTGAAGATCAATTGCGCGCCCTCGGAGACAAGAGCGCTGACGGGACGCGTCTTACGGCTGAGGAAGTTGTGTTTGGAACTTTTAAGCTAGTGGGTGGCACAGTCACCGCCATCGACGCGGCGGCAAATCAGATCAAGATTAATGATCTGAAAACCAAGAAGCCGATCACGATTATGCTAAAGCCGGATTCAGTTCTCCGGCGATGGCCTGAAAATATGACCGCTATGTTTGGAGGCGGCATGGGACCGGGAGCCGGCGGGCCCGCCAAAGCCGGCGCAGGACCGGGACAGGGACAGGCACAAAACCAGGGACAAGCACCTCAGCGATCACAAGGCGCAGGACCCGGCGCTCCACAAGGTGGCGGCCCGCGCGGCGGCGGAATGAATGTCGCTGACATGCTTGAGCGCCTGCCAACGATCTCGATTAATGAAGTCAAAGTCGGCGACATGATTATCATGTCGAGCCTGCCGGGCTCAGACGCGACTCAGTTCACCGCAATCTCTCTGGTCACCGGGGTCGAGCCGCTCTTGACGATGGTCGCGGCGCGCCAACAAACGGGTAGCGGCCAGGGTCGCCCCCAAGGCGTAGATCTCAACGGAAGTTTTGGTGGCATGTTCGGCGGCATCGGCGGGCCGTAAACCTTTTTGGAGTGCGCCGGCAGAGCGAAGTGGCGACGGCGCTTTGGATCTTTCAACTACGACCCAACGCTTGGTCAAAATCCAAAGCGCCGTCGCCACTTCGCTCTGCCGGCGCACTCCAAAAGTTTTCTAAACGAAGAAGAATTGATCATGAATATTCGAAAAATATTCCCTTTTCTAGCGAGCGTGCTCTTACTCGTCGGACTGTCGGCCGCAGTCTTTGCGCAGGGCCGAGCGAGCTTGCGCGGTGTAATTAGCGACGAGTTCGGCGCTTCGATTGTTGGGGCGACCGTGACGCTGACTGATGCCGCCGGCACCCAAAAAGCCGCGACTACAACGGCTGATGGCACGTATTCATTCGCCGGACTCGCGCCGGGAAAATACAAAGTGCACGCGGCTGCAACCGGCTTTGCGGCTTCCGAGGACGCGGAAGTCGACGTGACTGCGGCGCGGCGCGGCCCTCTGAATATCACACTAAAAATCGCGGCTATCGAATCACTGGTAAAGGTCAACGCGGACACGCCGCTGAGCACGGAGTCCGCTAACAACGCAAACCAGACAGTGATCAGCGGTAAGGATCTCGATGCTCTGCCTGACGATCCCGATGAGCTGGCGGCCGCGCTGCAAGCACTGGCCGGGCCCTCGATCGGCCCTAACGGCGGCCAGATTTTTATCGATGGGTTCTCTGGCGGAAACATGCCGCCGAAGGAATCGATCCGCGAGATTCGTATTAATCAGAACCCGTTCGCGGCTGAAAACGATCAGCCCTCTGGCGGTATTAATATTTTCACCAGGCCCGGAACTGACAAGTTCCGCGTTGGCCTCAACCTGAACTTCAATGACGAGAGTCTGAACTCGCGGAATCCATTTCAAATCAATTCGAGCAAACGTGCGCCGTTCCAGGTGCGGCAGTTTGGCGGCAATTTCAGCGGTCCTTTGAAAGCGCGCAAGGCGTCATTCTTCCTTGAGGCTAATCGCAATGAAACCGACGACAACGAACTCGTCCGGGCCACCGTTCTCGATCCCTCATTCAACTTCGTACAGCTCGGCCAAGTTATTCTCTCACCGCGCCGGTTCACGAATCTCAGTCCGCGCATTGACTATGCCATAAACCCGCAGAACACACTGGTCGCGCGCTATGGCTACAACCACGTTCTCCTGAAGAACCTTGGCGTCAATGGTTTTTCGTTGCCGGAGCGCGGTTTCAATCAATCGTCCACTTCACAAGTATTCCAGGTAACGGAAACCGCCGTGCTGAACGCGACGACGATCAACGAAACGCGCTTTCAATTTTCACACAACCGTTCGGAGAGCCTGGGTAGCAGTTTGATACCGGTGTTGAATGTTAGCGGCGCGTTCGCCGGCGGCGGACCATCGGTAGGACACGCGATTAGCGATAGGAACAGTTGGGAGTTGCAGAACTTCACGCAGATTCAAAAGGGTGCGCACACCATCAAGTTCGGCGGCCGTGTGCGTGGTGTCAGCATCAAAGATATTAGTCCGGGTAATTTTAACGGCCAGTGGACTTTCAACGGTGGCACGACTGGGTTGACCAGCAACGGTGGCACGACTGGGTTGACCAGCCTTCAGCGTTATCAAAAGACGCTGCAACTGATGCAGCAGGGATTGACGCCGGCGGAGATTCGTGCGCGGGGCGGCGGCGCGGCGGCCTTCACGATCGCTACGGGCAATCCGCTGGCGACTGTGAGCCAGTTTGATATCGCGCCTTACGTTCAGGATGATTGGCGTTATAAGCCGAACTTAACTTTCAGCTATGGATTGCGCTACGAGATTCAAAACAACGCCGGCAGTCATTTTAATTTTGCGCCGCGCCTGGCGTTTGCCTGGTCGCCTGGCGCAGCTAACGCGACCAAACCACCGAAGATGGTGATCCGCGCCGGTCTTGGGATTTTTTATAACCGCTTCAGCGAGGGCCAGACGCTGACCGCGAATCGACTCAACGGGATCAACGAACAGACCTTCGCCATCACCGAACCGATACGAGCTACGCCTCCGACAGTTGCCGAGCAGGCTGAGCCAGCCGTGGCCCCGATTTTTAACCTGCTGAATTCATATCGCTGTGCGAATGGTTCAGCGACGCCCGATTGCGTCGCCATCGTTCCGTCGGTCGCAGGCATCCCCGCAACACAGCAAACCATTTGGCGAATCCAGCCCCAAATTCGAATTCCTACGGTGTACGTCCTCGGCGGACAAGTCGAGCGACAACTGCCGCACAACTTTACCGTCACCGTCGGCAGCTATGCGTTACGGATTCTCCACGTGATTCGCGCGCGCGACATCAACGCGCCCATTCCGGGCTTAGGCACGCGCCCGAATCCAGGTCAGGGAGAGATCTACCAGATAGAGGCAACCGGTAAGTACCGGCAGGCCCAGGTGTTCATTGGTTTCAACAGCCGCCTCAATCCGCAATTCTCACTGAGTGGTAATTACAGTTTAAGCAAGACGATGAACGACACGGACGGACAGGGCGGTGGTCTCTTCCCGCGGGACTCGTACAATCTGAGTGGCGAGTGGGGACGCGCCTCATTTGATGTGCGCCATCGGTTCTCGATTTTTGGCACATATAATTCGAAGCTGTGGAAGTTGGTCTTTAATCCGTTCATAGTGGGAAGTTCCGGACGGCCCTTCAACATCATCACCGGGATAGATTCGAATCTTGATCGGCAGCTCACAGAGCGGCCCACCTTTGCGGCACTAAACGCGTATTGCACGAACGCCCCCGCGCGCTGTACCGGAATTCATCTGGGTTCGAATTCGAGCGACGCGATCATTCCACGCAATTTCGGACAAGGTCCCGGTGCACTCACCGTAAATTTGCGGATTAGCCGCACGTTCGGTTTTGGTGAGGTGCACAAGAGTTCAGCATCCGGCCAATCGAAAAGCCAGGGCACTGCCGATGCCGCGAAGCGTGGTGGCGTTCAGGGCGGACCGGGGCCGCGCGGCCCGATGATTCCGGGCGGCGAAGGCGGGGGAGAAAAACGCGTTGTCATGGGTCAGTTCGGTGGAGGCGGCGGCTCAACTGAGAAGAGGTACACTCTGAACGTCGGCATTTTCTTTCAGAACCTTTTCAACCACGTCAACCTCGATCCTGCT